>Ga0209426_1000375_pt1 | contig 51967 bp, 54 predicted proteins | sample Deesub1362B_J571_FD_187697 | JGI IMG/M metagenome (GOLD analysis project Ga0209426, IMG submission 187697) | Deep oceanic, basalt-hosted subsurface ecosystem from Juan de Fuca Ridge flank, Pacific Ocean, CORK Borehole 1362B_J2.571 (SPAdes)... ... | reverse complement strand
GGCAAGGGGCCCGACGGCACGGCGATCGAGGGGACGCAGGGCTCGCCCTATCTGAAGGCCACGCCGGTGGTCGACGCCCAGGTCGCTCTCCCGGACGCCGGCGTGCCGGTGCTGTGGTGGCGCTCTGTCGGCGCGACCCACACCGCCTTCGTGATGGAGCATACGATCGACCAACTGGCCGCCAAGGCGGGCAAGGATCCGATCGAGTATCGCCGGGCGCTCTATACGAAGGCCGGCGCGGATCGACATCTGGCGGTGTTGAACCTGGCCGTCGAGAAGGCTGGCCCGGCGGCGACGGCGGGCTGGTCGCGCGGCGTGGCCGTGCACGAAAGCTTCGGCTCGGTCGTGGCTCAGGTGGCCGAAGTCAAGCTGGTCGACGGCGCCCCGCGCGTCGGCCGGGTGGTGACGGCCATCGACTGCGGCGTCGCCGTCTCGCCGGACCAGATCGCGGCGCAGATGGAAGGCGGAACCTGTTACGGGCTCTCGGCGGCGCTTTACGGCGAGGTCACCCTGACGGACGGCAAGGTCGACCAGAGCAATTTCGATCGCTACCGCGTGCTGCGCATCAATGAGGCGCCGACCGTCGAGACCAATATCGCGCCGTCCGGCAATCCGCCCAGCGGGGTGGGCGAGCCAGGCACGCCGGTGATCGGTCCGGCCGTAGCCAACGCCCTGCTGGCCCTGAACAAGACCGCCACCACGCGCCTGCCGCTCGTGCGATCCAACGTCTGATCGCAAAGAGGCTTCGCTTCTCGCTGGACGATTGGCCATTCCCCGATCATCTTGGGGCATGGTCAAGCGTGACAGTACCGATTTCGAGAGGTCGACGCCCCTTGAATGGAGGCGTCCTGATCGGATTCCGGCGCGATCGCGATTCGGATCGACCCCGCGCGGCGGGCCCGGCGCTGTCTTCCGTTTGGAGATCGGCCGATGAGGACCTTGCTGGGGGCGGATCTCGACGCGCTGGCCGACGCCGAGGACTTGGCCGAATTCCGGCGATGCTACGCGGCGCTAGACCCCGCCCGTCGGCGGGTCTTGATGATGCTGATCCCGCGGCTACTCGCCTTGCAGGAGCGGGGCGATATGGCGGCGGCGCTGGCGTTGGTCACCGAGATCCGGCGCATTGTCGCCACGCGGGAGCGGCCTTCGCATTAGAGCGCGTCAGGTTTAAGCGGACAGTCTCTAGACGGCGGCGTCCGTGACGCGCGCCAGGTCCTCGGGGCGATCCACGTCGAGATGGATCCCCGGATCGTCCACCGCGACGGTCTTGAGGCCTATGCTTCCATCCCGCAGCAGCGTCCGGGCGCCTTCGTCCCCCGATAGCCCGCGAAGCGCGGGAAACCAGGCGGCGCCGAACAACACCGGGTGGCCGCGCCGACCCAGGCGCGTGGGCGCGACGATGTCGTCCGGAGCGGTGAAGGCTCGAGCGAGGCGCGTTGGCGTGGCTGGGTCGATCGCCGGCATGTCGCCCAGCAGGACGAAGACGCCGGTCGCGTCGCGGGACAGGGCGAGGGCGGCCGTCCGCAGCGACGCGCCCATGCCTTCCGACGGGTCCGCGATCTCGACCACCGCCATACGGTCCGTCGCTCCAGAGCGGGCGGCGACGTCCTCGACCGCTTGGCGCAACGCCGGATCGGGTCCGATCGCCACCCGGACGCGCCGGACGGGCGCCTGAAAGGCGGTGCGCAGTGCCCCGGCCAACAGCGGTCCGTCCCCCAGCGGAGCTAGCAGCTTGCCGCCGCCGAAACGGACGCCCTGGCCCGCCGCCAGCACGATGGCCTCCAGCGATGTCGTATCCCTTTGCTTCACGGGCTCCAGCGCCTATCTTGCCAACGCACATGACGCCCTATGACGACAGCGCCGCGCAAGCGGTCTCGACGACGGCGCCCCGCCTGTCCAGGCCCGTTCTGGTCGACGGCTTTGGGCGGGCCGTGACCTATCTGCGGGTTTCGGTCACCGATCGTTGCGACCTGCGCTGCCGCTACTGCATGGCCGAGCGGATGACCTTCCTGCCCAAGGCGGAGGTTCTGACGCTCGAGGAACTGGATCGTCTGGCCTCGACCTTCATCTCTCTGGGCGTGCGCAAGCTGCGGCTGACCGGCGGCGAGCCGCTGGTGCGCCGAGGCTTCATGGACCTGTTCGCCGGCCTATCGCGCCATCTGCGCTCCGGCGCGCTGGACGAGTTGACCCTGACCACCAACGGCACGCGGCTGGAGACTCATGCCCACGATTTGGCGCGATATGGCGCGCGCCGGATCAATGTCTCGCTGGACACGCTGAAGCCCGACCTGTTCCGCGAGCTGACGCGAGGCGGCGATCTGGCCCGCGTCGTGGCCGGGATCGACGCGGCCGTGGCCGCCGGCGTCGCCGTCAAGATCAACACCGTGGCCTTGAAGGCCGACAACGCCGCTGAGTTGCCGGCGCTGATCCAATGGGCCCACGCCCGCGGCTGCGACCTGACCCTGATCGAGACCATGCCGCTGGGCGAGGTCGACGAGGATCGCACGGACCAGTTCCTGTCGCTGAAGGACGTCCGTCGCGAGCTCTCGTCATTTTGGACTCTGGAAGATATCCAGCACGCAACCGGCGGGCCGGCCCGCTATGTTCGGGTCGCCGAGACGGGGGGACGGCTGGGGTTCATCGCGCCGCTGAGCCATAATTTCTGCGACACGTGCAATCGGGTGCGCCTGACCTGCACGGGCACCCTGCACACCTGCCTGGGCCGCGAAGACGCCAGCGATCTGCGGGCGGTGCTGCGCGGCGGCGCCAGCGACGCGGAGCTGCGGGCGGCGATCTTCGCGGCGATCGGAGCCAAGCCCCAGGGCCATGATTTCCAGATCGCCGCGCCGCGCCCGGCCGTGGCGCGCCACATGTCGACGACGGGGGGCTGAGCGATGGCGCGCGTGCTTCTGTTTGGACGTCTGGCCGATCAGGCCGGCTGGCGCGATCGCCGGATCGAGGCCGACGATCTCGCCGGTCTCCGCGCCGCCCTGGCCGCCGCCGATCCAGAGCTGGGCGAGGCGCTGGCTGGGCCCGGGGTCCAGGTCGCCGTCGACAAGGTTCTGGTCAGGGGCGAGGCCGTGCTGACGGCGGGAGCGGAGGTCGCTTTCCTGCCCCCGATGAGCGGCGGATGAGCGTCAGCCTGACCGATCGGCCGTTCGAGCCTGGCGCTCTGGTGACGGCTTTCTGCGCCGGGCGCGAGGAGACCGGCGCGGTCGCGACCTTCGTGGGTCTGGCGCGCGCCGAGAAGGGGCGGGCGACGGTTCTGGAGCTGGAGGCCTATCCTGGCTTCACCGAAGCCGCGATCGGCGAGATCGTCGACGCCGCCATGCGCCGGTTCGGCCTGCAGGATGTCGTCATCGTCCATCGGGTTGGCCGCATCGCCCCGGGCGAGGCCATCGTCTTCGTCGCCACGGCCGCCGGTCATCGCCGCGAGGCTTTCGAGGCCTGCGACTTTCTGATGGACTATCTGAAGAGCCGCGCGCCCTTCTGGAAGAAGGAGCACGGCCCTGGCGGCGCCCGCTGGATCGAGCCGACGGACCGCGATAGGACCGACGCCACACGCTGGGATCAGGAGTAGCCAATGTCGGACGTGATTCTGAAGCCAGGCGGCGGGATCAAGCCCGAACTGCCGTTCAAGCCGGTGCGCGTGGCGATTCTGACCGTCTCTGACACCCGGGACGAGGCGACCGACACCTCCGGGCAGATTCTGATCGAGCGTGTCCAGGCCGCCGGCCACGCGTTCGCCGGTCGGGCGGTGGTGCGCGACGATATCGACAAGGTCCGGGCCCAGGTCCGCGCCTGGATCGCGAGCGGAGACGTCGACGCCATCGTCACCACCGGCGGCACCGGCCTGACCGGCCGCGACATCACGGTCGAGGCGCTGGAGCCGCTGTTCGATAAGAAGATCGACGGCTTTTCGGTGGTGTTCCACCTGGTGTCCTACGCCTCGGTGGGGCTCTCGACCCTGCAATCGCGGGCGACGGCCGGGCTGATCGACGGCGTTCTGATCTTCTGTCTGCCGGGCAGCAACGGCGCTGTGAAGGACGGCTGGGACAAGGTGATCGCCGCTCAACTCGACAGCCGTCACAAGCCCTGCAACATGGTCGAGCTGATGCCGAGGTTCCTGGAGTCGTGAGCAAGCTCACCCATATCGATGATCAGGGCCGGGCCCGGATGGTCGATGTCTCGGACAAGCCGGCGACCGCCCGCGAGGCCGTCGCGACGGGCTTCGTGCGGATGAGTCCCGAGACCCTGGACCTGGCGGTGTCCGGTCAAGGCCGCAAGGGCGATGTCCGCGCCGTGGCCGAGCTGGCCGGCGTCATGGCGGCCAAGCAAACGTCCAACCTCATTCCGCTATGCCATCCTCTTGCGCTGTCCAAGGTCGCGGTCGAGGTCGCGCCGGCCGACGGGGGGCTCGCCGTCACCGCCCGCGTCAAGACCACGGGCCCGACCGGCGTCGAGATGGAGGCGCTGACGGCCGTCTCGGTCGCCTGCCTGACGATCTACGACATGCTGAAAGCCGCCGAGAAGGGCATGGTCATCGAGGCGGTGCGCCTGCGCGAGAAGACTGGCGGCAAGTCGGGCGACTGGACGGCGGACTGACCGTCCAACCTCCTGAAGAAGGCTGACTTCAAGCCGCCTGACGGCGCGCCGCCTCGCTGATCCGAAGTTCGGCCATCCGCTCGGCGAGGCGCGTGGCTTCGCGCGCGAGGGCGTGACTGGCGGCCGTGGTCTGTTCCACCATCGCGGCGTTCTGCTGGGTCACCTGGTCCATCTGGTTCACGGCGGTGTTGACCTCGGCCAGGCCGCGAGCCTGCTCCTGGGCCGACGCGGCCATGTCGCGGACCAGGTCGTCGATCTGCTCGACCTCGGCGGCGATCAGGCGCAGGGCCTCGCCGGCCTTGCCGACATGGTCGACCCCGAGGCCGACCTCGCTGGCGCTGGCGGCGATCAGGGTCTTGATCTCCTTGGCGGCCTCGGCCGAGCGCTGAGCCAGGGCCCGCACCTCTTGGGCCACGACCGCGAACCCGCGGCCCGCTTCGCCCGCCCGCGCGGCCTCGACGCCGGCGTTCAGGGCCAGCAGGTTGGTCTGGAAGGCGATTTCGTCGATCACCCCGATGATCTGGCCGATCTGGTTGGAGGATTTCTCGATCGCGCCCATGGCTCCGACGGCCTGATCGACGATGGTCCCGCTGGCCCCGGCGGCGTCGCGGGCGCGCTCGACCACCTGCCGAGCCCGGCCGGCGCCCTCGGCGGTCCTGCGCACGGTGGAGGTGATCTCGTCCAGCGCGGCGGCCGTCTGTTCCAGGCTGGCCGCTTGCTGTTCGGTCCGGCGCGACAGGTCGTCGGCGGCGTCGGTGATCTCGCGGCTGCCGCCGTGGATCATGCTGGTGGCTTCCAGCGACGCGGCGATGACGGCCGACAGCTTCTCGGCGGCGGCGTTGAAGTCGACGCGCAGGCGCTCGTAGCCGTCGGGGTACGGTCGATCGATCCGGTGCGAAAGATCGCCTTCCGACAGTCGTCGCAACGCTTGCGCCAGATTGTCCACGACGGCGGTCTGGGCGGCTTCGGCCTCGTCGCGGCGACGTTCGGCCTCGCGGCGCTCGCGCTCCAGGGCGTCGCGCACGTCGGCGGCTTCCAGCTCTTTCTGGCGGGCCTCGACGGCGTCGCGGAAGGCGTGCAAAGCCTCGGTCATCTGCCCAAGCTCATCACCGCCGGTCTTCTTAGGCAGGGCGGCGTTCAGGTCGCCGGCGGCCAGGCGGCGCAGGGCGCTCGTCACCGACACCAGCGGCGCGACCAGGCCCTTGCGCGCGGCGACCATCAACACGGCGGCGAAGGCGGCGGCGGCCAGCAGCAGGGCGCCCATCACGACCTGGCCCGTCAGGCTCATCGCGCGAGCGGCCTGGCCGTCCTGGCTGGCGGCGGCCTCGATCTTGGTCGAAGCCTGATCCATCTTGTCCTCGAGCGCCGAGAACTGCTTGGCGAAGCCCGGCAATTTCGCGCGCGCGCCGGCGGCATCGACGTCGGCGCGTCCGACGATGTCCCCGGCCGCGGCGATATAGGCTCCCAGCGGCGCCTCGACCTCCGCCAGGGCCGCCTTCACCGACGGGTCTTGCGCCATGCCCTTGCTGGCGGCGATCGCGTCCTTGAAGGTCTTGGTGTGCTCGGCGAGGTCGGCGCGGACGGTCTTGATATCGACGCTCAGGTTCGGATCCGACGACATGATCGCGCCCATGACATCCGCGCGCAGGGCGTCGTGCATCATGTCGGCTTGCATGTGCTGGCGCAGGATCTTGGCCGAGGTCGCCGAACGGGAAAGGGCGTCGTCCAGGCTGAGCGCCACCCAAAGGCCGGTTCCGGCCGTCGCGGCGCACAGAAGGGCCGCGCCCGCGGCGGCGCCCATCACCTTCTGACCCAGGGATGCCATGTCGAATTCTCCCGCGACGCCGAAATCAGGCGGAAGAATGCCGGCCAACATGTCTAACGGTTCCTAACCGGGACGGCTCGGAATGGGCGACAAATCGTCGCGATACACCGCTTGGTGGCATTTCGGGAGGCGCGGGGGCGAGGTGAATCGCGCCAAGATCCTGGCCGGCCGCGAGGATAAAACCCTTTAAATCGAGCGTTTATGGAATTTTAGCCCGATGACCTTTTCGGGCGTATCGGGAAATGGTCTAGCGGGGAATCTCGCTGGTCTTCACCAGCGCCACCTGCCGGTAGACGGCGGCGATCTCGAAATAGCGGCCGAACGCGGCGTGGAACTGGTCGACGGCCTGCTTGACGCCCGGCCCGCCGATCTCGCTGATGTCGTGCCAATAGTCGTCCAGCACCATCATGCCGCCGACGCTGAGCAGGCTGGCGCAGAAGCACAGATCAATCAGCACCGCCAAGGCCGTGTGGCTGCCGTCGACATAGATCAGGTCGAACCGCTCGCCGCGTTCCAGCATCTGGGGCAGCACATAGGTCGAGAAGCCCTTGTGCGTCGAAAGGCTTCTAAAGCCGCATCGCGCCATGTTGCGGTGAAAGCGCGGCTCCACGGCGTGGTATTTCTCTTCCGGGTTCAGGGCCTCGTCGAACCACGGATCGATGACGGTGACGGCCAGGCGCTCTGGCAGCAGCCAGTCCATGAAGGCGAGGTTGCGGCCCTCATAGGCGCCGATCTCCATGTAGCGGATCGTCTCGCCGTCCGGCCGCTTGGCCGCGAAGTCGCGCAGCAGCGGGGCCACGAACGGGATGTTATTGCTGGCCCAGGTCGAGGTGAACTCGAAGCCGGCCCGTTCGGCGTGGGCGTTGAAGGCGTCGACCACGCCCGGATCGCGCTGGCCGCCCAGCAGGGTCCTGGCCAGGTTCGGAGCGAGGCGTGGATTGATCTTGGTAAGCGAGCGCAGCTTGGCGAGGCCGGCGCGGTGGGTCACCGTCTCGGCGTCGAAATGCATGTCGGTCCCGTCGGCCACGGCGCGTTCCTCCATCGGTCGCGAGGGAGGCTAGGGCAAAGGTCTTAAGGAACGGCGATCACGCGACGACGATCCGTCCGTCGCGGACCTCGACCGGCCACGGGAAAAGCCTGTCGCCGGGACAGGGACCGGCGACGCAGGCCCCATCCTCGATCCTGAACAGGGCCGCGTGGCCGGCGCACAGGATCAGATCGTTCTCGCGCGTCAGATAGCGGCCGGCGAAACCGGCGAGCGGCCAGCCAGCGTGCGGGCAGCTGTCGACATAGCCGACCACCCGCTCGCCGCTGCGGACGACGAAACCGGCGAACAGGGCGTCGCCCTCGCGCCAGCGGAAGCCCTTCGAGCCGGGCAAGGGGATCTCGTCCAGCGCGCAAAGCGTCGTGCCCGGGGCGGGGCGGGCGGGATTGTCTGGATCGACGCGCAAGACGGCTTAAAGCGAGCCGATCGCCAGGCGCCAGGGTCGGACCTCGACGCTCTCGAACACGCCGGCTCCGGTGAAGGGATCGTTGTCGGCCTGGGCTTGGGCGGCGGCCAGATCCTCGGCCTCGACGATCAGCAGCGAGCCGATCGGATTGCCGTCATCGCCCAGCAGGGCGCCGGCCAGCTTCAGGCCCTTGGACTGGTTCAGATAGTCCAGATGAACGGGGCGCGTCGCCAGGCGGGTTTCCAGCGCGCCGGGCTTGTCCTTGCAGAGGATGGCGAAGAGGGCCATGCGGTGATCCTTATCTCAGGCTTCGGGTTTTAGGCTTCGGGCTTTAGGGGACGGGAGAGCAGGCCCTGGATGGCGGCGTCGACCTCGACCTCGCCGGCCAGGATCGCGGCGACCGCCTCGCAGATCGGGGTTTCGACGCCCAGCTTGCGGGCCAGGGCTCGCACGGCCGGCGCCGAGGCGACGCCCTCGGCCACCGAGACCTTGCCGGCCAGGGCCTGGTCCAGGGTCAGGCCCTGGCCCAGGGCCATGCCGACGCTCATGTTGCGCGACTGGGCGCTGGAGCAGGTCAGGACCAGGTCGCCCAGGCCGCAAAGGCCCGACAGGGTCTCGGGCCGGGCGCCCAGGGCCACGGCCAGGCGCGTCAGCTCGGCGAAGCCGCGGGTGATCACCGAGGCGTGGGCGTTGCGGCCCAGGCCCTTGCCCTCGACCACGCCGCAGGCGATGGCCAGCACGTTCTTGACCGCCCCGCCGGCCTCGGCGCCGATCAGGTCGTTGGCCGTGTAGGGGCGGAAGGTCGGGGTGGCGATGGCTTCGGCGATCTCTCGGCCCAGGGCTTCGTCCGCGCAGGCCAGGGTGACGGCGGCGGGCAGGTTGCGGGCCACCTCGCCGGCGAAGCTGGGCCCTGACAGCACCGCGATCGGCGCGTCCGGAAGCGCTTCGGCCGCCACTTCGGTCATCAGCTTCAGCGTGCCCTGCTCGACGCCCTTGGCGCACAGCACGACCGGAGCGCTGGCCTGGCGGTGCGGGCCAAAGGCGGTCAGGGCCGCGCGCAGGTGCTGGGCGGGCGCGACGGCCAGGATCAGATCGCACGCGCCGAGGTCCGAGAGCTCGGCGACGGCCTCGATCGTCGGCTCCAGCCGCACGCCAGGCAGGAAGACGAGGTTCTCGTGGGTCTGGTTGACGGAGGCCACGACCTCGGGCTCTCGGGCCTGCAAGGAGACCCGCAGGCCGGCGCGCGCGCAGACCTGGGCCAGGGCCGTGCCCCAGGCGCCCGCGCCGATGACGCCCACATGCGCGAAGCGCCTGATATCGCTCATGCCTTGGCTCCCTTGCGGCCGTAGGCGTTCATGGGATTGGCGAGGGCGGCGGCCTCGTCCAGCGGCCAGCGCGGCCGGGCGACGGCGTCGAGATCGTCCGATAGGCCCAGGGCCAGCCGCTCGGCGCCCGCCAGGGCGATCATGGCGGCGTTGTCGGTGCAATAGGCCAGCGGCGGGGCGGCGAAGGCGAAACCGTTCTTCTCGCAGTCGGCCAGCAGGGCCGCGCGCACCGCGCCGTTGGCGGCGACGCCCCCGGCGACGACGAACCGCAGGTCTTCTGGTCCGTGTGTTTCCTTGTAGAGCTTCATCGCCCGGTCGACCCGCTCGGACAGCTGTCGGGCGATGGCGAACTGGACGCCGGCGGCCAGGTCCCGGCGCTCGTCGTCGGTCGTCAGCGTCTCGGCGATCCGGGCGGCGGCGGTCTTCAGGCCCGAGAACGAGAAGTCGCAGTCCTTGCGGCCCAGCAGGGCGCGCGGCAGGTTGTAGCGGCTGGCGTCGCCGCCGACGGCCAGCTTTTCCAGGGCCGGACCGCCCGGATAGGGTAGGCCCAGGGCTTTGGCGATCTTGTCGAAAGCCTCGCCCGCGGCGTCGTCGATCGTGGAGCCCAGACGCTTGCAGGCGCCGACTCCGGCGACCTCCAGCAGCTGGCAATGGCCGCCCGAGACCAGCAGCAGCAGGAACGGATAGGCGATGTCGGCGCCCAGGCGGGCCGAGACCGCGTGGCCTTCCAGGTGGTTGACCGCGACCAGCGGCGCGCCGGTCGCCAGCGCCACGGCCTTGCCGAACGCCAGGCCGACCATGACGCCGCCCACCAGGCCTGGACCGGCCGTCGCGGCCACGCCGTCCAGCTGGGCGAAGGAGAGGCCCGAAGCGCGCAGGGCCTCGGCGGCGATCGCGTCGATCGCCTCGACGTGGGCCCGCGCGGCGATCTCGGGCACCACCCCGCCGAACGGCGCATGCTTCTCGAACTGCGTGCCGATGATCGAGGACAGCACCGTGACCGTTCCGTCCTCGTCGCGGCGCACGACCGAGGCCGCGGTCTCGTCGCAGCTGGTCTCCAGGCCGAGGACGGTGAGCCCCGAGGGCTTAAGGCCAGATTCCGTAAGGACTGTCATATGTTGCGAGCCTTCCGCCGCTCCTGTAGCAGCGAAGATGAAATTTCGTCTCCGCAGGTAACGTTCCGACCGTGTCCCGGCAACCTCCCATCCGCATCGGCGCCCGTGGCTCCAAGCTCTCCCTGGCCCAATCGGGCCTGATGCAGGCGCGGATCGCCCGTGCGCTCGGCGTTCCGGCCGACGCTTCGAAGGAAGAGATCGAGGCCGCCGCGCCCCTGATCCCGATCGTCACCAGCGGCGACCGCATCCAGGACCGCCGGCTGATGGAGATCGGCGGCAAGGGCCTCTTCACCAAGGAGATCGAGGAAGCGCTTCTGGACGGCCGCATCGACTGCGCGGTCCACTCGCTGAAGGACATGCCGGCCGAGCTGCCGCCCGGCCTCGTTCTGGCCGCCACGCCGGAGCGGGAGGATCCGCGCGATGCGTTCATCAGCACCGTCTGCGAACGGCTCGAGGACCTGCCGAAGGGCGCGCGCCTGGGCACCGCGTCGCTGCGTCGCCAGGCCCAGGCCCTGCACCTGCGGCCAGACCTCGAGATCGTCATGATCCGGGGCAATGTCGACACGCGCCTGGCCAAGCTGGAGCGGGGCGAGGCCGACGCCATCCTGCTGGCGCAGTCGGGGCTGAACCGCCTGGGACTGGGCCACCTGCCCCAGAGCTGGCTCGATCCCGACGCCTGTCCGCCGGCGCCGGGGCAGGGCGCCCTGGTCATCGAGACCCGAGCCGGGGATGTCGACGCGCCGTGGCTGAACGCCGTCCGTTGTCGCGAGACCACCATCGCCGTCGCCGCCGAGCGCGGGGCGCTCCTCGCTCTGGAAGGTTCGTGCCGCACGGCGATCGGCGCGCGGGCGACGCTGGACGGCGCACGCCTGGCCATGATCGTCGAGGCCTTGACGCCCAACGGCGCCCAGCGTTTCCGCCGCCAAGGCGAGGTCGCGCTCTCCGGCGCCGACGACGTCGCCGAGGCCCGCGCCCTGGGCCTGAAGCTTGGCGCCGAGGTCCGCGCCGAGGGCGGCGACGCCATCCTGGCGCCGGAATAGCCGATGGGTTCGGGCGCGCCGGTCTGGATCACCCGCGCCCGTCCCGGCGCCGAGACCACCGCCGCCCGCGTCGCGGCGCTGGGGTTCGAGGCGGTGGTTGATCCGCTGCTGGCGGTCGAGACCTTGGCCTTCGCGGTCGACCTCTCCGATGTTCGGGCCCTGGCCTTCACCAGCGCTAACGGCGTCGAGGCGTTCGCGCGCGGAAGCGCCGAGCGGGGCCTGCCGGTCTTCGCCGTGGGCCGCGCCACCGCCCGCGTCGCGGAGGCCGAGGGTTTCGTCTCGGTGACCAGCGCCGACGGCGACGTCCAGGCCCTGGCGCGGTTGATCGCGGAAACGGCTCCGGGACCGGTCCTGTGGGCGGGGACGACCGCGCCGGCCGGCGATCTCGTCGCCCTGCTGAGCGGCCTGGGCGTTCCGGCGCGAGGCGTCGCCGTCTATCGGACGATCATCCGCGATCCCTCCGACGAGACGCTCGCGCGCCTCGCGGCGCCCGCGACCGTCCTGCTGCATTCGCCGCGCGCCGCCCGGGCCCTGGCGGCGATCCTGGCCCGGCGAAACACGGTCCGGCCGCGCGTCCTCTGCCTGTCCGAGGCCGTGGCCGCGCCCGTGCGGGACCTCGCCGTCGTCGCCGTCGCCGCGCGCCCCGACGACTCGGCGCTGCTGGACCTGCTGAAGGCTTAAGCGCGACGTTGCGCGGCGCGCGCGCGTGGGGCACGAATGGGCCATGAACGCCGTTCCAGACCCCGCTGAAATCGTCGCGCCGAGCGATCCGGCGCTCTATGCCCGCCGACGGGTGATGGGACCCGGCGTCTGGCTCTGGCTGCTGACCTGTCTGCTGTGCGCGATCCTGGGCGCGGGCGTGGCCTGGTACGGCCCGACCCTGTTCCCGGCCAAGGCTCGGACGGCCGAGAGCGCGGTGACGGCCGCGCCCAGCCCGCGCCCGCCGGCCGAGCGCCTAGTCGACGCCCCGGTCGAGACTACCCAGACGGCCGTCGCCCCGCCCGTCGCCGCCGCCGCCGACGTGGAGCGCCTGGACGGCCGAATCACCGCCCTGGAAGGCGCCCAGAAGGGCGTGGTCGACGCCGCCGCCGCCGCCCTGGCCGTCTCGACCCTGTCCGACGCGGCGGCGACCTCGCGTCCGTTCGGCGAGGAACTGGCCGGGCTGCAGCGCGTGCTGCCCCCGTCGCCCGACCTCCGCGCGCTGGAGCCCCTGGCCCGCACCGGCGCCCCGACCCGCGCGGGCTTGTCAGCCCAGTTCCAGGCCCTGGCCGGCCGCGCCGCCAGCGCCGCGCGCGATCCGGGCGCCGACGCCGACCTGCTGGCCCGCATCCGCTACGCGCTGTCCAGCATCGTCTCGATCCGTCATGTCGGTTCGACCAAGGGCTCGACGCCCGACGCCGTTCTGGCCCGCATCCAGAACCTGCTTGAGGAAGGCGATGTCGAGACCGCGGTTCAGGCCCTGAGCGGCCTGCCCCAGGCGACGCAGGACGTCCTGGCGCCGTGGGCCGCCGCCGCCAACCGCCGGATCGACATTGACCGCCACCTGTCCGCCGTGCGCGCCGACGCCCTGGCGGGCCTGTCGCGCGCTTCGCGGGCGCGGGTTCCCCAAGACGCGCCGCTGGTCGCGGCGCCCCCGGCGGCGCCATGATCCGCTTGGCCTTCGCCCTCTTCCTGGTCGCCGCCGTCGCGGTCGGGACCCTGGCCCTGGCCGGGGAGCCTGGCCGCGCGTGGCTGGAATGGATGGGCTGGCGCGTCGAGATGACCGCCGCGGCCGCGGCCCTTCTGTCCCTGTTCTCGGCCCTGCTGTTCACCCTGATCTGGCGCGCGGTGATCTGGGTCGTCGAAGCCCCCCGCCGCGCGGCCCGCGCCCGGGCCGAGGCCAAGCGCAAGTCGGCTGTCGAGGCCTTGTCGCGCGGCTTCCTCGCCGTGGCCGCCGGCGACGGCTCCGAAGCCCGCCGCCTGGCCCAGAAATCGGCGGAGCTGGCCGAGGAGGCCCCGGCCCTGGTTCGCGTCCTGGCCGCCCAGGCCGCCGAGGCGGCTGGCGACCTTCCCGCCGCCAAGGCCGCCTACAACGCCATGCTGGGTTTTCCCGAAATGCGCCTGGCGGGCCTGCGCGGCCTAATGCAAGCCGCCCTGGCCGAGGGCGACAAGGCCGCCGCCGTCCGCCACGCCGAAACCGCCTATGGCCTCGCCCGCACCGCCCGCTGGGCCTGGCGCGCGCTTCTGGACGCCCGGCTGGAGGCCGGCGACTGGGCCGCCGCGCTGGAGCTGGTCCAAAGTGGTCTGGAGCGCAAGATCATCACCCCGGCCGAGGCCGAGCGCGGCCGCGCCGCCCTGCTGGCCGCCTCGGCCGCCAGCCTGGAAGACGCGCTGGAGCCCAAGACCCGCGCCCAGGCCCTCGACTTCGCGACCCAGTCGGCCAAGCTGAAGCCCGACTTCGCCCCCGGCGTGGTCATGGCCGCCCGCCTGCTGGCCGACGACGGCAAGACCGCCAAGGCCAGCCAGCTGATCGAAGCCGCCTGGAAGGTCCAGCCGCACCCGGCCCTATGGCTGGCCTACCGCGACCTGAAGACCAACGAGACCCCCAAGGCCCGCGCCCATCGCCTGGCGGCCCTGGCGGCTCTCAAGCCCGACGCGCGCGAGAGCCGGATCCTGCGGGTCGAGAGCGCCTTGATCGGCGGCGACCCCGCCGCCGCCCGCGCCGCCGCCCGGCTCCTGGACCACGACGCCCCCACCGCGCGGTTCGCCGGCCTGATGGCCCGTGTCGCCGCCGCCAACGGCGAGGCCGACGAGGCCCGCGCCTGGGTCTTCCGGGGCGCCGAGGCCGCGCGCGAGCCCGACTGGTCCGATCTCGACCCCGAGGGCCGCGCCTTCGCCTATCACCGCGAGGACTGGGCCCGCCTGACGGTCAGCTATGTCGAGACCGGCCAGCTGATCCATCCGCGCCACGAGCGACGTGAGCGGACGATGAACGACCTGCCCGAGCTGCCCTCGGCCTATGTGGAATCGACCCCGTTCATCCGCGCGGCCGAGACCGGCGGGGCCCTGCTGCCCATTCCGGACGATCCCGGCGTCTTCGACGCCCCGCCGATTTCCGACCCTCCGGAGGGTCCCAAAGGCGGCGGTCCGGCCCCTCGTCGCAAATCTGGCGCAAGACGGCGCTTGGCAAGCGGCTCGCGCGCCGCTAAATAGGCGCTCCCTTCGCCCCGGGGCAGCCGCTTCGGGGTCCGTGGGCCGCCTTAGCTCAGCCGGTAGAGCGGCGCATTCGTAATGCGTAGGTCAGGTGTTCGAGTCACCTAGGCGGCACCACTCTTTTCCAGAACATCGTCGGATCGAGGCGCCTAGCGCTTGAAGCCGCATAGGGCCGGATTGGCCGCCGCTTCCGGGCGCAGGCTCAGCTTTTGGAAGCTTATCTGGCCGGCGCCTTGCGGCAGGAAGCTGACCGCGCGCGTCACGCCGTCGGCGCCGCGGACGTCGAGTTCGTAGGGCTGGGTCGAGTCGCCGTTCGTTCCGGCCCGCTTCCGCGCGATGACGTCGCCGTCGCGCAGGCCGGCGCGGGCGGCGGGCGTGTCCGGGCGGAGCTGTGTGACGGTCAGAACCCCTGAGGCGTCGGCCTTGGGCTTGAAGCCGAGGTCGAACGTCGGAACCGTGACCTCGATCACGTCGGCGCAGGGCGCGAAGGCCGTGGGGGTCAAGACGATCGGCTCGCCGCGTTTCGCATAGGCTTCGATGTCGGGCGCGACGTCGACGCCATGCTTGGCCATTTCCTCGGCGAAGAGATCGATCGGCGAGACATCGGGACGGGCGGCGGCGGCCTTGGCCTGGGTCCGCAGGACGTCGTCGAGGCTGGCGCCCTTGGCGCGCAGCCGCTCGTCCCATAGCGCCGCCAGCAAGGCTCCGCGCTGATAGGGCAGCTTCTCGGCCATGGGGTCGGTCCAGAACGCCTTTCCAGCCTCTTGGCCGGTCATGCGCCGGGCCGGCGAGGCGGCGTAGGCGCGCAGCATATCGTTCCACAGCGCGACGAATTGCGGGGGCGTGATCAGGCGCTCGCGCGCCAGGAACCGACGCATGTAGAAGTCGGTGAAGCCCTCGCTGAACCAGTAGCGTCGCGGCTCCAGGAGGGGCGCGCCCAGCCTGGACGGGTTCCATTCGTGGAAGAACTCGTGGGCGAGATAGGGACGCAGATCCTCCAGCGTCATGCCGGGCGTCGCCGTCAGGCTGAAGGCCTTGTTCAGGCCGACGCCGTGGAAAGACTGGTCGCCGGCCGAGGCGATCGTCGCGGCGGCGACCATGTAGGGCGCGCCCGCGTCGTCGCCGAAGAAGGCGCGTTCGGCGCGAAGGATCGTCCAGAGTTCCTGGGCCAGCACGGCGTCGGGAACGGCGTCCAGCCGGCCGTGGATGACCAACCGCAGCGGGCCGGTGCGCGTGGTCCGCAGGCCGCGACCGCCGATCAGCTGGCCCCGAGCCATGTCTCCTACCGTCAACTTGGCCTGGCCGGCGAAGGACGAATCGACCGGAAAGCCCTTGGGCCAGCCGGACCAGCGGAACTGGGCCGGCGCGTCGTCATGCCCCTCGATCCTGGGCAGGGCGGTGGCGGTCAAGGCGTAGAACCAGTCCGGTCGGACCCAAGGCAGGGCGGGCGAGCCATCAGGGTCGGAGTCTTTCGGCTCATGGTCGATCGCGGACGGAATATCGTAGCGGACGGTCAGGCGGCCGCCCGGCGTCGCGCGGAGGACGCGGACGCTGTCTCCGTCCTCGGCGATCGAGGCGAAGCCGTCGACGGTCAGGTCGCGGAAGTTTCGCCACAAACGGTCATGACCCATCCAGTGATCGGGGAGCTGAAGGCGCGCGCGACCGCTGGCGTCCGCGATCAGGTCGATGCGGACCCGCAGCGCGACCAGGGCGCCATGATCGAAGCGTGGCGAGACCGTATAGGTGACCGGCGCGGTCCGGGCCGCCGCCGTTGTCGCCAAGCCCAGCGCGATTGCCAGGACCATCGCCAATCCACGCAAGACCGTTCCCCGTTTCTTCGCCGCCTCGACATCCTGAGGTGGTTCCTCGCTCCGCGCCACCGCCTTGACGACTGTCGCGGAACTTTGCCGTGGCCGACCCCGTTCTCCTGACACAAGGAGCGTCGCCATGACCAAGACCGCCCATCCCGCCGTTGATGACGAAACCGCGCTGGAGGAGGTGATGACCTTCCTCGACGCGCCGCCCGAGACGGGCAGTCACGACGACGCGCGGTTTGGGGCGCGGTTGCGGCAGGTGATCGCCGCGTCGATCCCGGCCGACGACGGCGACGCGGCCGAGGACGCGCCGAAGTTGGACCTGAACGAAGACCTGCGCCGGCGGCTCGAGGCCGTGGCCAAGCGGCGTTCGGAGGGTCACTATTTCGGCGACCATCCCGATGGGATCGGGCCGACCCTGGGCATGGATCTCAGCCGCTCGTGACGCCCCGTTCGGTGCGACAAAAAGGTCGCCGACGCTTCGGTTAACCTTGCCTTGAGCCCGTCGCCCTAGGGTCGCTGGACCTTAGACCGCGTCGGGGGACGAGATGGTTTCGAGACGGCTCCTCTTGGGAGCGCTGGCGGGCCTGGCCGCACCGGCCCTGGCCTTCGCCGAGGGCGACGATCCGCCCAAGCCCAGCCTCTTGACCAAGAAGGGTCGCCGCACGCGCAAGGCGCTGAAGACCCAGGCGTCCGACAAGGCCGCCCTGGACAAGGCGCTGGCCGATCTCAATCCCAAGCCTCAGGCCGCGCCCGCCGCGCCGGCGCCCGCGTCGGCCGAGCCGCGCGCCGCGATCAGTCCCGACGAGGCGCTGGGCCGGCTGAAGCAGGGCAACGCCATCTTCGCGCGGGGCGGCGCCAGCATCGTCCTGCCGTCGATGGGCCGCCTGGGCGAGCTGGCCCAGGGTCAGGCGCCGTTCGCCGTCATCGTCGGCTGCAGCGACAGCCGTGTCGCGCCCGAGCTGATCTTCGACTGCAATCTGGGCGAGGTGTTCGTGGTCCGCGTCGCGGGCTCGACGGTGAGCCGCGAAGGCCTGGGTTCGATCGTCTACGCCGTCGAGCACCTGGGCGCGCCGCTGATCGTGGTGCTGGGCCACACGAAATGCGGCGCGGTCAGCGCCGCCGTCGACGTGGCGACCAAGCACGCCGAGCTGCACGGGGCTCTGTTCGAGATGGTGCTGCCCATCGTTCCGGCCGTGCTGGAGGCCGAGGAAAAGCATCCCGCCGACCTGAAGGACGCGGCGATCCGCCAGAACGTTCGTGACGTCGCCGCGCGCCTCAAGGTGGCCGACGGCGTGCTGGCCGAGCGCCTGGGCGAAGGCCGGCTGAAGATCGTATCGGCCTGTTACGACCTGGCCAGCGGCCAGGTGGCGTTCGATGCCTGACAGTGTCATCGCGGCGCCGTTGACCCCCGCTCGCGCTTAGGTTCAAGTCGCTCCTGAACCGCGCAAGACATGGGGAGACAACGGATGTCGACGGACGAGACGCCGCCGGAAGGCGCCCGCGACACCTTCGCTTCCCGTTTCGCGCGCCTGCGCCGGCAGGTCGCCGATCGCTGGCCCGCCGCTCTGAAGGGCCCGGTGGCCATGGCGGTGGCGGCGGCCCTGGTGGTCGGCTTCGGCGGCGGTTTCGCGGTCGGCAAGGGCGGCCTGTTCTTCGGCGGGACCAAGCCGGCCGGCGCGGAGTCGGTCAAGGGAGAGGCCTGGTCGCTGTTCGGCAAGCCGCGCTCGGCCAACGCGCCCCGGCGCGGCATTCCCAAACCCGAGGGCTTCGCGGTCTGGCAGACCCGCGTCGACACCAGCGGTCCCGATCCGCTGGCCTGCGTGCGGATGAGCAAGGACCTGGATCCGTCCAAGCCCTATGCCGACTTCGTGCTGGTCTCGCCGGATCTCGGCCGCCAGCCCTCGGTCCGCGTGAAGGGCGACGAGCTGTGCCTGGGCGGCGTCGGCTTCACCGACCATCGAATTACCCTGCTGAAGGGCCTGCCCGCCAAGGGCGGCGACACCTTAGCGGCCAACGCCGATGTCGATTTCACCTTTGGCGACAAGCCTCCCTATGTCGGTTTCGCCGGCGACGGCGTGATCCTGCCGCGCGAGGAGTCGGACGGCGTCGGCATCGAGACGATCAACGTCCAGACCCTGGCCATCGAGGTCTGGCGCGTGCCGGATCGCAACCTGGTGCGCAAGTCGATCAGCGCCCCCGATCCGACCGGCGAGGGCGACTGGGCCGGCGACTATGGCGAGGACTCCGTCGGCGACGACGGCCGCCAGGTCTGGAAGGGGAAGGTCCAGGTCGCTGGCGGCGCCACGGCTCAGAAGGCCACCACGGTCTTCCCGCTGGGCGCGGTGCTGAAGGAGATGAAGCCCGGCGCCTATGTCATCAAGGCGCGCGACGCCTCGGGTGGCCGCAGCGCCGAGACCGACAGCGACAACAACCCGGCCCAGGCTCGCCGTTGGATCGTGTTCACCGACATGGCCATGCTGGCCTATGACGGCTCCGAAAGCCTGGACGTCGTGGTCCGCTCGCTGAAGAGCGCCAAGACCCTGTCGGGCGTGCGCGTGGCCCTGGTCGCCGCCGACGGCGAGTCCCTGGCCGAATCCCAGAGCGACGCCGACGGCCGGGTGCGCTTCCTGAGGCCGCTGTTGAAGGGCGAGGGCGCCTCGCGGGCCAAGATGGTCATGGCCTATGGCCCGCAGGGCGACCTGGCGGTGCTGGACCTCGACCGCTCGCCGGTCGATCTTTCCAAGCAGGGCGTCGGCGGTCGCACCGAGGGCGGCGTCGACGGCCGCAGCGTCGCCACCGACATCGACGGCTATCTCTACGCCGACCGCGGCATCTATCGCCCCGGCGAGACCGTCCACCTGACGGCCATGGTCCGCGACCGGATGGCCAAGGCCGTCTCGGACCGCAAGGGCGAGATCATCGTCAAGCGTCCCTCGGGCGTCGAGTTCAAGCGCTATCCCTTCAGCCAGGCCAACGCCGGCGCGGTGCTGGCCGACATCGCCCTGCCGCGCTCGGCGCCGCGCGGGCGCTGGACCGCCGAGCTGCATGTCGAGGGTATCGAGGACGCGGTCGGCTCGCTCTCGGTCTCGGTCGAGGACTTCGCGCCTCAGCGGCTGGCCGTCACCACGACGGGTCAGGAGTCCCAGCCGGTCGGCGCGGGCCAGACCCGCAAGATCGACGTCACCGCGCGCTTCCTCTACGGCGCGCCTGGCGCGGGCCTGCAGACGCAGGGCGAGGCGCGCCTGCGCGCCGACCCCAACCCGTTCCCCGCCTTCAAGGACTATGCCTGGGGCGACGCGGCCAAGCCGTTCGAGGAGAAGTTCCTCGACCTCGGCTCCACCGTCACCGACGGCGAGGGCCGGGCCACGCTATCGGTCGGGACCGACCAGGCGGGCGACACCAACCAGCCGCTGGTCGCCGCCGTCACCGCCTCGGTGTTCGAGCCCGGCGGCCGCCCGGTCCGCGAGGGGCTGGAGCTGAAGGTGCGTCCCAAGGCCGTCTATTACGGCGTCAAGGTCGAGCAGGGCGACGCCGGCCGGGGCGATCCGCCGGTCAGCCTCGACATGATCGCCGTCAACGCCGCCGGCCAGCGGATCGGCGCGACCGCCACCTACACCCTGATCGCCGAGCGCTGGGACTATGACTGGTTCCAGCAGAACGGCCGCTGGCAGTGGCGGCGCAGCAGCCGCGACGCGATCGTGGCCAAGGCGGCGGTCAATATCGGCGCCGGCCAGCCGGCGCGCTTCTCGCGCCGTCTCGGCTGGGGCGACTATCGCCTGGAGATAGAGGGCGCGGACGGCGCTCGGACCGTGACCCGCTTCTCCGCCGGCTGGGGCTCGCCCGCCAAGGAGGGCGAGGCGCCGGACGTGGTCCGCGTGACCGCTGGAACCAAGGCCTACGCCCAGGGCGACACGGTCGAGATCACCCTGAAGCCGCCCTATGCCGGCGAGGCTCAGGTCGCCGTCGCCACAGACCGCCTGATCGACTTCAAGACGGTCAGCGTCGGCGAGAACGGAACGACCGTGCGGCTGAAGACAAACGCCGCCTGGGGCGGCGGGGCCTATGTCATGGTCAGCGTGGTGCAGCCGCGCGACCCGGTCGCCTCGCCCAAGCCGCGTCGGGCGCTGGGGCTCGTCTATGTTCCGCTGGACCCGAAGAACCGCAAGCTGACCGTGGATCTGGGTTCGCCCGCCAAGATCGACAGCAAGGCGCCGGTCGAGATTCCAGTGAGGGTCGGCGGCCTCGGTCTTGGCCAGAAGGCCAAGGTCACGATCGCGGCCGTGGACGAGGGCATTCTGCGCCTGACCCACCAGGAAAGTCCCGACCCGGTGAAATGGTACTTCGGCAAGCGCGCCCTGACCCTGAACTATCGTGACGACTATGGCCGCCTGCTGGACCCGAACCTGGGCGCGCCCGCCAATGTCAATTTCGGCGGCGATGAGGTCGGCGGCGAGGGCCTGACGACCACGCCGATCAAGACGGTGGCCCTGTGGTCCGGCGTCGTGGAGACGGGCCTGGACGGCAAGGCGGTGATCCGCCTGCCGGCGGCCGACTTCAACGGCGAGCTGCGGATCCAGGCGGTGGCCTGGACCGACACGGCCGTCGGTTCGGCGACCAAGCCGCTGACCGTGCGCCAGCCGGTGGTGGCCGATCTGAACCTGCCGCGCTTCCTGGCGCCGGGCGACCAGGCCTTCGCCACGCTGGAGCTGCACAATGTCGAGGGCAAGCCGGGCGCCTATACGGCGGAGGCTTTCTCGATGGGCGGGCTCAAGGTCGCCTTCAAGAAGGTGTTCCAGCTGATCCTGGGCCAGCGCATCGCCGAGAAGATCCCCTTCCTGGCGCCGGACGTCACCGGCGTCGGCCGGATCGGCTTCAAGGTCGCGGGCCCCGGCTTCGCCACCCAGAAGGACTATCCGATCCAGACTCGCCTGGGCTGGGGCGACGTGGTGCGCACCACGGTGGAGCCTCAGAAGCCGGGCGAGACCTTCACCCCGTCCTATCCGCTGCTGGCCGGTCTGGCGGCGGGCGACGTGACGATGCAGGTCAGCTATTCGCCGATCCGCGGCTTCGACCCCTCGGCGATCGCGGTAGCCTTGCAGCGCTATCCCTACGGCTGCACCGAGCAGCTGGTCTCGACGGCCTACCCGCTGCTGTACGCTGAAACCTTCTCGAGCGATCCGAAGCTGAAGCGCACGCCGGCCGCCCTGGCCGGGGCGGTGGGCAAGCTGCTGGACCGCCAGACGCTGGACGGCGCCTTTGGCCTGTGGCGGGTCGGCGACGCCGAGGCCGATCCCTGGCTGGGCGCCTATGTTGTCGACTTCCTGCTGGAGGCCAAGGCCCAGGGCGTCGCCGTGCCCGACAGCGCCATCGACAAGGCCGTCGGCGCGATGCGTCAGGTCAGCCGTCCGGAGGGCTTCGCCTCGGTCGCCTACCGCATGTCCTATCCGGGCTGGTGGGCCAGCAACGAGGACGCTTCCAAGAAGGCCACCGAGCGGATGCGCCGCCGGGCCTCGGCCTACGCCCTCTATGTGATGGCCAAGGCCGGCAAGGGGGATCTGGCTCGCCTGCGCTGGTGGCACGACGTTCAGATGAAGGACGAGAGCCAACCCGTGGCCAAGGCCTATGTGGCCGCCGGCCTGGCGCGGATGGGCGACAACGCCCGCGCCCGCTCGGCCATGCGCCAGGCGGTGTCCAGCCTCGGCTACAAGGACGAGCTGGACTGGTACCAGTCGCCGCTGCGCGATACGGCGGTGCTGACCGCCCTGGCCGCCGAGTCCGGCATGATGGACGTCGCTCGCCAGCTGCAAGGGCGTCTGGAGAACACGGTCAAGGATCCGGACGCGCTGAACACCCAGGAGCAGGCGGCGCTGCTGCACGCGGCCAACGCCCTGATCCAGGCCTCGGGCCCGATCTCGATCAACGCCACGGGGGCCAACCCCTTGCCCCCGGCCGGCGGCGCGCCGCGCTGGGCGGTGGGCAAGCTGACCGACGCCCGCTTCGTCAACACCGGCAAGGGCGTGCTGTGGCGGACGGTCAGCGTGCGCGGCACCCCGACCTCGGCCCCGCCGGCCTCGGCCAGCGGCCTGTCGGTCAGCAAGCGGCTGTTCTCGATGAGCGGCGGGGCGGTCGATCCGGCCGCGATCCGCCAGGGCGATCGGGTCATCGTGCTGGTCTCCGGCCACTCGATGCAGGCGCGCTCCACCGCCCTGGTGGTCGACGACGCCCTGCCGGCCGGCTTCGAGATCGAGACCACCCTGGGCGCCGACGACGCTCAGAACGGGCCGTTCAAGTTCCTCGGGACGCTGACCGCCGCCAGCGTCCAGGAGAGCCGCGATGACCGCTTCATCGCCGCCATGAGCCTGGAAGGGGGCAAGCCCTTCGCCCTGGCCTATGTGGCCCGGGCGGTGACGCCGGGCAGCTTCTTCCTGCCGGGGGCGATCGCCAAGGACATGTACCACCCGGCGGTGGTCGCCCGTTCCGAGGCCTCGCGCGCGACGATCGCGCCGGGGCCATGATGGTCGGCGGCTCTCCCTTCCCCCTGAATGGGGGAAGGGCGGGGTTGGGGGTGACAGCGCGTCAGGATAGGGCGGGTCGTTGATGTCGTCCGATCCCTTGGCCGCCGCCACGCCCGACCGCTCGTCCATCCCGGGGTACGGGCGGGTTCGGCTGATCACCAAGATGCTCGTCGCCGTCCTGGCCGTCGAGGTCGCCCTCGCCGCCCTCAACGCCGCCTTCCCGCCAGACATGACTCGGGCCCGGCATTCCTCGCCGGTCATCCTGGACCGTCGCGGCGCCTGGCTGCGCGCCCTGCCGGTCGAGGACGGGCGCTGGCGGATCCGGGCCGATCTGGACCGGACCGACGCGACCTTTCAGAAACGCCTGATCCGCGTCGAGGACGCGCGATTCTGGTGGCACCTCGGCGTCGATCCGGTGTCGCTGGTCCGGGCGATCGGCTCGGCGATCCTGCATGGCCACCCGACATCCGGCGCCTCGACCCTGACCATGCAGACCGCGCGGCTGCTGGAGCCGCGACCGCGCAATGTCGGCGCGAAGCTGATCGAGATGGTCCGCGCCGTTCAGCTGGAGTCGCGGCTGTCCAAGCGCGAGATCCTAGCGCTCTACCTGACCCTGGCGCCCTATGGCGGCAATCTGGAAGGCGCGCGGGCGGCCAGCCTGGGCTATTTCGGCCACGAGCCCTCCAGCCTGACCGACGGCGAGCAGGCCCTGCTGATCGCTCTGCCGCAGTCTCCCGAGGCGCGCCGTCCGGATCGCCATCCCGAAGCCGCCCGGGCCTCTCGGCGGGCGGTGCTGGACAAGCTTATTCGGTCCCGCGCGATCACCGCGGCCGCCGCCGAGGAAGCAGCGGCCGAGCCGCTACCGCGTCGCGCGCCGTTTCCGTCCCTGGCCTGGCATGTGGCGGGCGAGTTGGCGCGCGCCGCGCCGCCGGGCCAGGCCAGCGTGGTCTCGACCATCGACGCCGACCTGCAGGCCAAGCTGGAACCGATGGTCGCCGCCGTGGCCGCGAGCCAGGGTCCCGACGCGACCGCGGCCGTGCTGGTGGTCGAGATCAAGACCCGCGCCGTCCGCGCCGCCGTCGGTTCGGCCGGCCGGGACCGCCCCGGCGGCTGGGTCGACATGACCCAGGCCCTGCGTTCGCCTGGCTCGGCCCTGAAGCCATTCATCTACGCCATGGCCATGGACGACGGTCTGGTCGCGCCCGACACCCAACTGCAGGACAACGCCACGCGCTTCGCCGACTACCAGCCCGAGAACTTCGACCGCGTGTTCCACGACAAGGTCACGGTGCGCGAGGCCCTGGCCCATTCGTTGAACGTTCCGGCCGTGGCCACGCTGGAGAAGTTGGGCCCCGAGACCTTCGCCGGACGCATCGAGGCGACCGGGGCGCATCTGGCGCGGCCTAAGGCCCAGCTCAAGGAAGCGGGCCTGGCCCTGGCCCTGGGCGGCGAGGGCATCACCTGGCGCGATCTCGTCATGCTCTACGCGGCGCTCGGCGATGGCGGCGTCGCCAAGCCCCTGGCCTGGACCGAGACGGACGCCGCCGTCCGCGAACGCTCGGCCGGGACGCGCCTGGTTCGCCCGGAAGCCGCCCGGCAGGTGCTGGACATCCTACGCGAAGCTCCCGCCCCGAAAGGCCGCGCCCCCTCGCCGCTGACGCGCGGCGGGCCGTCGATGGCGTTCAAGACCGGCACCTCCTACGGCTTTCGCGACGCCGTGGCGGCGGGCGTGGTCGGCGGCTACGCGATCCTGGTCTGGACGGGGCGGGCCGACGGCGGCGCGCGGGGCGGGCTGACCGGACGCGACGCGGCCCTGCCGCTCTTGTTCGACGTCGCCGACGCCGTGGGCGCGCCCGCCTCGGCTCCGCGTCCGATCGCCCCGAAGGCCGCGCCCCTGGGCCTCCAGAAGCTGGGCGGGGAGGACGGCCCGCGCTTGATCTTCCCGCCCGACGGCGCGTCGGTGCAGGTCGACGCCTTGGGCCCGCGCGCGCGGGGCCTGGTGCTGGCCGCCGAGGGCGAGGGCGTGACCTGGTACGTCGAAGGCCGCCCCCTGGACCCAGACCCGGTCAGTGGCCGCGCGATCTGGAAGCCGGCGGCGGCCGGCTTCTACAGGCTGGAAGTGGTCGACGCGCGGGGCCGCAAGGCCAAGGCGCGGGTGCGGATCAAGGGCGGGTAGGGGACGCGCGGTCTACCCCGCCCCCGTTAAAGCCCCTACGGCCGGCTCGCGCTCGACAGTACGCGCTCGTAGTCGGCCAGGCTGGCGATGCCGATGTCGAGGTCGGTGACCAGGCCATTGCTCAGCGAATAGACCCAGCCGTGCACGGCCAGGGACTGGCCGCGCGCCCAGGCGTCCTGGACGAAGACGTCGGCGGCGACGTTGCGCACCTGGCGGGCGACGTTCAGCTCGGTCAGGCGGTCGAGCCTGGCGCGCTCCTCGGGGATCGCTTCCAGCTCGTGCTTGTGTTCGGCGTGGACTTCGCGGATCGGGTGCAGCCAGTGGTCGACCAGACCCCGCCGCTGGCCGTCGATGGCCGCCGCCACGCCGCCGCAGCCATAGTGGCCGACGACCATGATATGCTTGACCTTCAGCACCTCGACCGCGAACTGCAGCACCGACAGATAGTTGGCGTCCTGCGGCGGGGCGAGGTTGGCGACGTTGCGGTGGACGAACAGCTCGCCCGGATCGAGGCCGACGATCTCGTTGGCCGGCACGCGGCTGTCGCTGCAGCCGATCCACAGATATTCCGGCGTCTGCTGGCCTTCCAGGCGCTTGAAGAAGTCGGGATCGACCTGGGTCTTACGTTGCGACCAGACGGCGTTGTTGGCTTTCAGATCCTCAAGCATCTAACGCTCCGGCTGGTGGTCGGGGTGGGCGGCCGCGATGGCCGGATGCCGGGCCGCGCGAGCGGCGGCGGCGGCGATCGCCGGGAACGGCGACAGATCGACCTTGAATCGGTTCGCGTTGAACACCTGCGGCACCAGCAGGCAGTCGATCAGGCCTGGTGCGTCGCCGAACGCGAAGGCGCCGGCGTGCTCGGCCACCATCGGCTCCAGGGCGCGAAAGCCGTCGCCGATCCAGCGCGCGACCCAGGCGTCGCGTTCTGTCTCGCCGATGTCCATCGCCGTCAGCTGGCGCAGCACGCGCAGATTGTTCAGCGGGTGGATGTCGCAGGCGATGATCTCGGCCATGCCGCGCGCGATGGCCCGTTCGTAGGGCGTGGTCGGCAGGAGGGCCGGTTCGGGAAGGGTCTCGTCCAGCCATTCCAGGATGGCCAGGCTCTGGGTCAGCGGACGGCCGTCGACCATCAGGGTCGGGACCAGGCCCTGGCCGTTCAGCGCCCGATAGTCCTCGGCGTGATGGGCGTTGGCGACCAGATCGACCGGACGGATCTCGTAGGGAACGTCCTTCAGATTCAGGCCGATGCGGACCCGATAGGGCGCGCTGGCGCGCTTGGCGCTGTGCAGGACAAGCTTCATCGGATGGCCCTTTAGACCAGGGTGAATTCCAGGCGGCCCACGCCCTCGACCTCGCCCACGATCCGGTCGCCGCGCGCGATCGCGCCGACGCCCTCGGGCGTGCCGGTGAAGATCAGGTCGCCGGCGGCCAGGGTCCACAGCTGGCTGGCCTTGGCGATCACCTCGCCGATGCTCCAGATCATGTCGCCCACCTGGCCGCGCTGGCGTTCTTCGCCGTTGACCGACAGGGTGACGGCGGCCTCGGCGGCGGGGGCGTCCATCACGCGGATGGCGCTGATCGGGGCGCTTTGGTCGAAGGCCTTGCCGGCCTCCCAGGGCTGCCCCTTGGCCTTGGCCGCGCCTTGCAGGTCGCGACGCGTGAGGTCGACGCCGACAGCGTAGCCGAACACGCCGGCCAGGGCCTCGTCGACCGACAGGTCGGCGCCGCCGCTCTTCAGCGCCACGACCAGTTCGATCTCGTGATGCAGGTCGCTGGTGGCCGGCGGATAGGCGATCTTGTCCTTCAGCGGCGCGATGGCGTCGGCCGGCTTGGCGAAGAAGAAGGGCGGGTCGCGCTCGTCGCCGCCCATCTCGCGCCGGTGGGCGGCGTAGTTGCGGCCGACGCACAGGATGCGGCGGACAGGAAAGACGGCGTCCGATCCCTCCACCGGGACCGTCGGGATGGCGTGCGGGGGGAAGGCGTAGGACGTCATGGCGCTGGGTTTAGACCCAAACCGCGCTCGCCAAAACCCCTCTCGAACGACGACGGCGTTGGTCGCGGCTTAGAAATACCGTGGTCGAAGAGAGCCGATAAACGTTCTTTCACTTGCCCGGGCCGTCGTGCTCGGGCCATGACAGTTTGGGGGCTGGCGAGCTTAACCGGGGGCTTAAGGACGCACATGCTGATCATCGAGAATCTGACGCACGTCTACGGCAACGGGGTTCGCGCCCTGGACGAGGTGAGCTTGACGATTCCGCGCGGCATGTACGGTCTGCTGGGTCCCAACGGGGCCGGCAAGTCCACCTTGATGCGCACCATCGCCACGCTGCAGGCCCCGACCTCCGGCCACATCCGGTTCGGCGACATCGACGTGCTGAAGACGCCGGAGCTGCTGCGCCGCACCTTGGGCTATCTGCCGCAGGACTTCGGCGTCTATCCGCGCGTGTCGGCCTACGACATGCTCGATCACATGGCCGTTCTGAAGGGCATCGCCGGCGCCAAGGAACGCAAGGACACGGTCGAAAGCCTGCTGAACCAGGTCAATCTGTGGACCGTGCGCAAGAAGGCCATCGCCGGCTTCTCGGGCGGTATGCGCCAGCGCTTCGGCATCGCCCAGGCCCTGATCGGCGACCCGCGCCTGATCATCGTCGACGAGCCCACCGCCGGCCTCGATCCCGAGGAGCGCAACCGCTTCCTGAATCTGCTGGCCGAGATCGGCGAGAACGTGGTGGTGATCCTGTCGACCCACATCGTCGAGGACGTCTCCGACCTCTGCCCGGCCATGGCGATCATCTGCGAGGGACGCATCGTCAAGGACGGCGCGCCCGGCGACCTGGTGCGCCAGCTGAAGGGGCGCATCTGGAAGAAGACCATCGACAAGGCCGAGCTCGAGGCCGCGAAGGCCCGTCACCAGGTGATCTCGACACGCCTGCTGGCCGGTCGCACGGTCATCCACGTCGAATCCGATCAAGATCCCGGCGACGGTTTCGCGCCCGTCGAGGGCGGGCTCGAGGACGTCTATTTCTCCACCCTGTCGTCCACCCGCCGGGCGGCCTGACGGGGAGCGGGCCGATGTTTCGCAAGATCGCGGGGTTCGAATTCCGCTACCAGCTGAAGTCGCCCGTGTTCTGGGTGGTGGCGGTCCTCTTCTTCCTGATGGCCTTCGCCGCGACGACCTGGAGCAATTTCCATATCGGCCTCAATCCCAGCGACCATCGCAACGGCCCCTACGCGCTGGCCAGAAGCCATCTGACCTTCTCGATCCTCTACATGTTCGTGACCACGGCCTTCGTGGCCAATGTCGTGATCCGCGACGACGAGACGGGTTTCGGGCCGATCTTGCGGTCGACCCGGATCAGCAAGTTCGACTATCTGTACGGTCGCTTCGCGGGCGCCTTCCTGGCGGTGGCGAGCTCTTTCCTGGTCGTGCCTTTCGCCATCTGGCTGGGTTCTCACATGTGGTGGGTCGACCGCGAAACGCTGGGGCCCAACGCGCTCCACGCCTACCTTTTCTCCTACGTGGTCCTAGCGTTGCCGTCGTTGCTGCTGACCTCGTCGATGTTCTTCGCCCTGGCGACCATCACGCGCTCGATGATGTGGACCTATGTCGGCGTCATCGGCTTCATGGTTCTCTGGATCATCGCCAACATCGCGCTGGATCGGCCGGAATTCGAAAAGATCGCCGCGGCGTGGGAGCCGCTGGGCACGGCCGCGTATGGCTTGGCCGCCAAGTATTGGACGGCGAGCGAACGCAACAGCCTCACCCCGGCGCTGGCCGGGAGCTTTCTGTTCAACCGCCTCTTTGTCCTCGCCCTGTCGATCGGTTGCCTGGCGGCGGCCTATGGTCTGTTCCGCTTCCAATCGGCCGAGATGTCGGGGCGACGCAAGATCCGGAAGACCAACGCCACGGAGGCCGCCGCCGCCCCGCCGGCGCTCGGAGGCGAACCGCCGAAGCCGCGGTTCGACCGCGCCACGGCCTGGGCTCAGCTTGTGGTCCGCACGCGGCTGGACATGGGCCAGGTCTTCAAGAGCCCCGCCTATTTTGTGCTGTTGTTTCTGGGCTTGGCGAACGCGATGGGCGCCTTGTGGTTCGCGACGGACGCGGACCGCTATGGCGGCGTCGTCTATCCGGTCACGCGCGTGCTGCTGAACCCGCTGCTGGGGTCGTTCGGCCTGATCCCGATGATCATCGCCATCTACTATTCCGGGGAGTTGGTCTGGCGGGAGCGCGAGAGGAAGACCCACGAGATCATCGACGCCACGCCCGTGCCCGACTGGGCCTTCGTCGCCCCCAAGACCCTGGCCATCGCCCTCGTCCTGATCTCGACCCTGCTGGTCAGCGTGGTCGCCGCCGCGCTCAGCCAGGCCTTCCACGGTTATTTCCACTTCGAGCTCGAAAAATACCTGCTGTGGTACGTGCTGCCGCAGGCTGCGGACTTCATTCTGGTCGCTATTCTGGCGGTGTTCCTGCAGTCGATCAGCCCGCACAAGTTCGTCGGCTGGGGCCTGATGGTCGTCTACATCGTCAGCACCATCACCCTCTCCAGCGTCGGCTTCGAGTCCAAGCTCTACAACTACGGCTCGACGACCGAGACGCCGTTCTCGGACATGAACGGGCTGGGTAACTTCTGGATCGGGGCTTGGTGGCTGCGCGCCTACTGGACCGCCTTCGCGACGGTGCTGCTGGTGCTGGCCTACGGCCTGTGGCGGCGCGGGACGGAGACCCGGCTGCTGCCGCGCCTGATCCGTCTGCCGCGTCGGCTGGCCGGCGGCGCCGGCGTGCTGATGGGACTGGCCCTGGTCGCCTTCGTCGGCCTGGGCGGGTTCATCTATCTGAACACCAATGTCTGGAACGCCTACCGGACCAAGATCGACAACGAACAGTGGCAGGCCGACTACGAAAAGACCCTGCTGCCGTTCGAGAACACGCCCCAGCCCAAGATCGTGGCCATGACGCTGGAGGTCGACCTGCGCCCACACGCGCCGCGCGTCGAGACCAAGGGCGCCTATGTCATTGAGAACAAGACCGACGCGCCGCTGAAGGAGATCCATGTCCGCTTCGATCGCGACCTGAAGGTCAAGGGCCTGTCGATCGAGGGCGCGCGGCCCAAGAAGACCTATGAGCGCTTCAACTACCGCATCTTCGCCTTCGACACCCCGATGCGGCCAGGCGAGCGGCGCAAGATGAGCTTCATCACCGTGCGGGCCCAGCGCGGCTTCCCCAATAGCGACCCAGAGACGCGGGTGGTCGACAACGGCACCTTCGTCAACAACATGGAGATCGCGCCGATCCTGGGCATGTCGCGCGAGGGCCTGCTGCAGGACCGCGCCAAGCGCCGCAAGTACGGCCTGCCGCCTGAGCAGCGGATGGCCAAGCTGGGCGACGTCGCCTCGCTGCAATTCAACGGCCTGCGCAAGGACGCCGACTTCGTCACGTCCGACATCACCGTCACCACCGAGGCCGACCAGACGCCGGTGGCGCCGGGATACAAGGTCTCGGACATCGTCAAGAACGGCCGCCGCACGGCGCGCTTCGTTACCGATGCGCCGATCCTGCCCTTCGTCTCGATCCAGTCGGCCCGCTACCAGGTGGCGCGCGAGGCGTACAAGGGCGTCGATCTGGCCGTCTACTACGACGCCCAGCACCCTTGGAACGTCGACCGGATGAAGGCGGCGATGAAGCGGTCGCTGGACTACGATCAGGCCAATTTCGGGCCCTACCAGTTCCGCCAGCTACGGATTCAGGAGTTCCCCGACTACGCCCGGTTCGCCCAGTCGTTCGCCAACACCATTCCGTGGTCGGAGGGTTTGTTCTTCATCTCCGACTACCGCGATCCGACCAAGATCGACATGGTCACCTATGTCGGCGCCCACGAGATCGGCCATCAGTGGTGGGCGCACCAGGTGATCGGCGCCGACCAGCAGGGCGGATCGATGCTGAGCGAGACCTTCGCCCAGTACTCGGCCCTGATGGTGATGAAGCACACCTATGGCGAGGACCAGATCCGCAAGTTCTTGAAGTTCGAGTTGGACAGCTACCTGCGGTCACGCGGCGGCGATCCGATCGACGAGCAGCCCTTGGCCAGGGTCGAGAACCAGCCCTACATCTATTACCGCAAGGGCTCGCTGGTCATGTACCGCCTGCAGGCCGAGATTGGAGAAGAGGCCGTCAACCGGGCCCTTCGCGGTCTGATCGCCAAGTACGGTTTCAAGGGCGCGCCCTATCCCAACGCCAACGACTTCCTAACGCTGCTGCGCGCCGAGGCGCCGGCCGACAAGCAGGCCCTGATCACCGACCTGTTCGAGAAGATCACGCTCTATGACCTGCAGGCTCAGAGCGCCTCGGTGAAGAAGCGGACCGACGGCAAGTACGAGGTCAGGCTGATCGTCGACGCCCAGAAGAAGTACGCCGACGGGAAGGGCAAGGAGACAGCCGCGCCGCTGGACGAGACCATGGACATCGGCCTGTTCACGGCCAAGCCGGGCGACAAGGGCTTCTCGGCCAGGGACGTGGTTCTCTACGAGCGGCGGCCTGTCCGGTCGGGCGTCCAGACCTTCACCTTCGTGACGGACCGGGCGCCGAGCTTCGCGGGGATTGATCCCTACAACACGGTGATCGACCGCAACGGCGACGACAACACGATCAAGGTGGGCCATTGAGTGAGGTCCCGAGCCTTGGGGCGGAAGAGGCTGCGTTCGACGCTTTCCCGCACGGACGCAAGCGGGGCGACCTCCATGCGGAGGCCGCCCTTCTGAAGCTGGGCCGCCGCATCGCGACGGCCGATATTTCGTTGTGGACCGAAGGTCGAGAGCGTCCCGCCGCCAAGGCGATGGTCGCCGATGCGCTTCCCTGAGGTCCAGCCGGCGTTACGGCTTCGGCGCGGCCTTCTCGTCGGCCTTGGCCTGAGCCTTGTCGGCCTTTTCCTGAGCCTTGGCCACGTCCTCGCCGGTGTCGAAGCCCTTCTTCAGGCCCTTGGCCATTTCGAGGTGCTTCTGGACCTTCGGCGCGGTGTCGGCGGCGAAGGTCTTCAGGGCGGGCGTGTCGCCGTCCTGGGCGTAGCGTTGCAGCAGGTTCAGGGCCGACTGGTGGGCGTCGACCATGTCGTCGGCGTACTTCTTGTCGAAGTCCTTGGCGTCGGCCTTGGTCAGGTCGTCCAGCTTGTCCTGCATGTCTTTCGACAGCGCGGTCGGCGGCGTGATCGACGCGCCCGAGGTCTTGATGGCGGCCATCAGGCCATCGCTGGTGGCCGTATGGGCCTTGACCATCTCGGCGGCGAACTTCTTGACCGACGGGTTGGTCGAGCGCGAGCCGGCCAGCTTGCCGGCCTGGATCTCGAACATGTCGCTGTCGGCGGCCTTGGCGACGAAGACGTCGGCCTTGGTCTCGTCCGACGGGGTCGGAACGGTGGCGGCGGGATTGGCGTCCGGCGTCGCGGCTTGCTCGGCGGGCGTGGCCGCGCCCTTGGTTTCGTCGGACTTCTGGCCGCAGGCGGCCAAGCTCAGCGCGGCCACGGCGGCGGTCGCGAGAATCAGGTGACGGGTCATGGCTCTCTGTCTTTCCCTGGAGTTCTTTTTGTATTGAGGGGTAAGGCTTCGGCGCCGCGGTTCGCCGTACGCTGAAGAAACATCACGGACCCGTGAACGGTTCCTGGCCCAGGGGGATAAATTCGAATGACCCAGGAAAATTCAGGCGGCCCTCTGGCGGGCCTGCGGGTGATCGAGATGGGCTCGCTGATCGCTGGCCCGTTCTGCGGCCAGGTCCTGGGCGACTTCGGCGCCGAGGTGATCAAGCTGGAGGACCCCAAGGTCGGCGACCCGATGCGGCAGTGGGGGCGCTCCAAACCCAAGGGGCTTTCGCCCTGGTGGCCGGTGATCGGCCGCAACAAGAAGTCCGTGACCGTCGACCTGCGCACCGAAGAGGGCCGCGACATCGCCCGCGCTCTGATCGCCAAGGCCGACGTCGTGGTCGAGAACTTCCGCCCCGGCACGCTGGAGAAATGGGGCATGGGCTACGAGGCCCTGGCCAAGACCAACCCTGGCCTGGTGATGGCCCGGGTCTCGGGCTTCGGCCAGACGGGGCCCTATTCAAAGCGCGCCGGCTACGCCCTGGTCGGCGAGGCCATGGGGGGCCTTCGCCACATCACCGGCGAGCCCGACCGCAATCCGGCGCGGGCCGGGATCTCGATCGGCGACAGCCTGTCGGGCCTGAACGCCGCCTTGGGCGTGATGATGGCGCTGCACGCCCGACAGAGCACCGGCAAGGGTCAGGTGGTCGACGCGGCCATCTATGAGAGCGTGCTGACGGTGATGGAGAACCTGATCACCGAGTACGACCTGACCGGCTATGTCCGCGAGCGCTCGGGCGCGGTGCTGCCCGGCATCGCGCCGTCGAATGTCTATCCGACCAAGTCGGGCGAGCTTGTCCTGATCGGCGCCAATCAGGACACCCTGTTCAAGCGGCTTTGCGACCTGATGGGCCGGCCCGACCTGGCCGAGGACGTCCGTTATCGCGACCATGCGGCCCGAGGCGCTCACCAGGCCGAACTGGACGCGCGGATCGCCGCTTGGACCGCCGACCAGGACATCGAGGACCTGCTGCCCAAGCTGGAAGCCGCGGGTCTGGCCACCGGTCGCATCTATCGCGCGCCGGATATGCTGAAGGATCCGCAATTCGCCGCCCGCCAGTCGATCGTCACCGTGGCCCATCCGGTGTTCGGGGCGATCAAGATGCAGAACGCCTTCCCCCGGCTGACGCGGACGCCGGGCGGCGTGCGCTGGCCCGGTCCGACGCTGGGCGAGCACACCGACGCGGTCCTGGCCGAAGCCGGCCTCGACGTCGAGGCGATCGCGGGACTGCGGTCGCGGGGCGTGATCTAGCCGGACGGGACGAGCTTCCCTAAAAGCTGGGCCATGTCCGCGTCCCGCGCCCGCTTCCTGCCCTACGCCGCCCTGTTGGGTTCGATCGTGACGCTGTGCGTCGGCACGTCGTTCGCCAAGAGCCTGTTCCCGCTGGCTGGCGCGCAGGGCGTCTCAGCTTACCGCGTCGGGTTCGCGGCCCTGATCCTGTTGCTCGTCTGGCGACCCTGGCGCCACCCGATCTCGCGCGAGGACCTCAAGAAGGTCGCGGCCTATGGCGCGGTGGTCGGGCTGATGAACCTGACTTTCTACATGGCCATCCGCACCATTCCGCTGGGCCTGGCCATCGCCATCGAGTTCATGGGCCCGCTCCTGGTCGCCGTGGCCCATTCGCGCCGGCTGATCCATTTCGTCTGGATCGGCCTGGCCGTGATGGGCTTGGCCCTGCTGCTGCCGATCGATCCGGGCGCGACGCGGCTGGATCCCGCGGGCGTCGCCTTCGCCTGCGTCGCGGCGGTGATGTGGGCGTTCTATATCCTGCTGGGCAAGCGGGTCGGACACCTGCACGCTGGCCGCACCGTGGCCTTGGGCATGAGCACGGCGGCCCTGATCGTCGTGCCGATCGGCTTGGTCTCCGCCGGCGCCCACCTGTTCCACCCCAGGCTGGCGGCGCTTGGCCTGCTGGTCGCCCTGCTGTCCAGCGCCATCCCCTATTCGCTGGAAATGGTCGCTCTGCAGGGCATTCCCAAGCGCAGCTTTGGCGTCATGCTGAGCGTCGAGCCGGCGGTCGGCGCCCTGGCGGGCTTGGCGATCCTCGGCGAGCGGCTGGTTCTGACCCAGTGGCTGGCCATCGCCGCCATCGTGGCGGCCTCGGTCGGGACCATCCTGACCACGCCGCCGGAGGCGGGGCCCGAGGAGCTGGCGCCGTAACGCGCGTTAGGTCTAAGTGTGAGCGGCTTGACCGCTCGAACGCGCTCTGAACGTTTGACTCCAGAGTCTGTCGAAGGACGAGGTCGCGGGCTCTCAGCCGCCCCGCGCCACGAACCAGCCGTTACGGAAGCCCTGGTCGGCCTTGCCATACAGAAACGGCGCGCCGTCCGGCTGGGTGAAGGTCCCGCCGGCGGCGACCAGCACCGCGTGACCCGCCGCGGTGTCCCATTCCGAGGTCGGGCCGTGGCGCGGATAGATGTCGGCCGAGCCCTCGGCGATGCGACACATCTTGATCGAGCTGTCCATCGGCGCGCGCAGGTCGAAGCCGTACTGGGCGGCCAGTTCCGCGGCCTTTTCCTCGCGCATGGTGTGGCTGACCAGACCCAGCGCCTGGCCCTTGGGCCAGGGGCGAACATGGGCTCGTGTCTCGGCGCCGTCGACGCCGTCGCGCTTCATCGCGCCCTGGTCGGTGGTGAACCACACCTCGCCCGTGGCCGGGGCGCAGACCGCGCCGGCCACCGGAACGCCGTCCTGGATCAAGCCGATATTGACCGTGAAGTTCGGGTCGCCGCGCACGAAGGCCTTGGTGCCGTCGACCGGATCGACCAGGAAGAAGCGCGGGCCGATGGCGTCCGGCGTTCCAAACTCGCTGGCGTGCTCCTCGGAGACCACCGGCACGTCCGGCCACAGCGTCGCCAGACGGTCGAGGATCAGGCGCTCGCCGGCGCGGTCGGCCTCGGTGACCGGGCTTTCGTCGGCCTTCTGGGCCACGGCCAGCTCGGTCCGCCAGAACGGCAGGATGACCAGGGCGGCCTCTTCGGTGATCTTGGCCAGGGCGCGGCCCCAGTCGGCGAGGGTCTCGCTGCTCATTGTCATCCCCGGGGGTCGTCGCCGACGAAGACCAGACGGACGCGCGTCGCGTCGATCGTCTGCTTGCCGGCCTCTTCGAAATTCACCGTCACGCGATGACCGATCACGGACTGAACCTGGCCCAGACCCCAATCGGGCTGGCCGGGATGGCGCACCAGGACGCCGGGCTCTAGAAAAGGATCGATCACGGATGCGTTCCTAGGGCTTGTCCGGTCTGGATGAAATCTGGAACGGACCAAACGGGCTCGATTTTTTCTCCGAAGGTCGATAGCCGGTCAGTCGAGATCCGCCTTCGGCCGACGGCTTTTCGGGGACAGCCCCGTTTGCCAAAGCCTCAAATCACGACAAAGTTCGCCGCCATGACCGACCCTGTCTCCGAGACCGCCCCCGCGAGCCCGGCCCCCGCCGCCCCCGAAACGGACGTCCAGGGCCCCGACTTCGCCGCCATGCTGGCCGCGCGCCTTTGCCACGACTTCATCAGTCCGGCCAGCGCCATCGTCTCGGGCCTCGACCTGCTGGAGGATCCGGCGGCGCAGGACATGCGCGACGACGCCATGAACCTGATCGCTTCGTCGGCCCGCAAGCTGGCCGACCTGCTGCAGTTCACGCGCGTGGCGTTCGGCGCCTCGGCCTCGGCCGAGAACTTCGACTCGCGCGAGCTGGAAAAGCTGGCCCAGGGCGTGTTCGCCCACGTGCGGCCGACCCTGGACTGGCAGATCGAGCCGCAGGCGATGAACAAGCCCGCCTCGCGAGCCATTCTCAACATCGCCCAGATCGCCGCCAGCGCCCTTCCGGCCGGCGGCGTGGCGACGCTGAAGGGCGTGGCCGCCGACGGCCGCTTCTCGATCATCGCCGACGCGGTCGGCCCCCGGGCGCGCCTGCGTCCCGAGGTGCTGGCCGGGCTGAAGGGCCAGCCCCTGGCCGAGGGCCTGGGCGGTCCCTGGGTGCAGGCGGCCTATCTGAACGCCCTGGTCCGCGCCGCGGGCGGACAGATCGCTGTCGAGGTGGGCGAGGAACGCGCCAGCATCGCCGCCTGGGTTCCGGCCGCCTGAACGTAAAAATGTGTTCGCCGCGACTCGATTCGGGTTCGGCAAACCGCTCCTTAACCAGACGCCTTCCAGGATAGCGGCCTGATTTGGAGCGCGCCGTGAAGACCTGTCTGGTGGTCGACGACAGCCGGGTGATCCGAAAGGTCGCCCGCCGAGTCCTCGAGGACATCGGCTTCGAGATCGCCGAGGCCGCCGATGGCATGGAGGCCTTGGCGTGGTGTCGCGCGGCCATGCCCGACGCCGTGCTGCTGGATTGGAACATGCCGGTGATGAACGGCATCGAGTTCCTGCGTCAGCTCCGCGGCGAGCCCGGCGGCGACGCGCCCAAGGTCGTCTTCTGCACGGTCGAAAACAGCGTCGACCATATCCGCGCCGCCCTCGAGGCCGGGGCCGACGAATACATCATGAAGCCGTTCGACGGCGACATCATCCAGGCGAAGTTCGCCGAGGCGGGCTTGCTGTGAGCCCCGAGGACATGGACCTGCTGGCGGCCCTGGGCCGGGCCCGCGCCGGCGCGAGGGTCGAGACCGAGAAGGCGTATCTGGTCGAGAGCCGTCTGGCGCCGCTGGCCCGGCGCGAAGGCTACGATTCCATCGACGCCCTGATCGCGGCCCTGCGCGCCAAGCGCGAGGAGCGACTGATCTGGGCGGTGGTCGAGGCGCTGTGCCGGGGCGACACTACTTTCTTCCGGGGCCGCGAGGCCTTCGCCCAGTTGCGCGACGAGGTGCTGCCGGCCTTGTCCCTGCGCCGCCGCGACACGCCGATTCGTATCTGGAGCGCCGCCTGCGCGACCGGCCAGGAAGTCTATTCTCTGGCCATGGCCGCCGTCGAGGCCAAGGGCCTGGCGACCGGGACGCGATTCGAGTTCTTCGGATCGGACCTGTCGGAACGGGCGCTGGAGAAGGCCCAGGCCGGCATCTACACCCAGTTCGAGGTCCAGCGCGGCCTGCCGATCCGGATGCTCGTCAAGTATTTCGAGAACCAGGACGACACCTGGGCGATCTCGCCGCGCATCCGGCAGATGGTGCGCTGGAAGCGGATAAATCTGCTGGCCGACCTGTCGGCCATGGGCCGGTTCGATGTCATCCTGCTGAAGGGCGTGCTGCGCGGCATGGACGCGTCCCTGCGGAGCAAGGTGGTGGAATCGCTCACCGCTCTGCTGCCGCCCGACGGCGTGTTGGTGGTGGACGCCGAGGACGACCTCTCCGAATTCGAGGATCTGCTGACCGCCGCGCCGGGCCGCGCTGGCGTCTATCTGCGCGACCCGTCCGTGCGCCCGGCCGTCGCGGCCTAGAGTCTCGCGCGGAAAAGCAGGTCGCGCGATTCCCATATCGCGCTTGCCTAGTGAAAACGCCCGCCGGCTGAAACCGGCGGGCGTTTCGCTTAAGGCCTAAAGCCCTTTCCGATCCCGGAGGATCGAAGCGCCCTAGAGCCTGTCCGCTTCAAATGGAATCGTTCGAAGCGGATAAACAGGCTCTAGAGTCAGATATTTGGAGCGCGTTCGAGCGGTTTAACCGCTCACACTTAAACCTAACGCGCTCTAGTTATTGTTCTTGACGTCCTTGGCCGTGTCGGTGACGGCGCGGCCGGCCGACGACACATCCTTGCCCGCGCCCTCAACGGTGTTGCAGGCGGCCACCGACAGGCTGGCGGCGAGGGCGGCGAGGATCACGAGTTTGCGCATGGTCTTCTCCGTTGTTCGCCCCGGGAAGGAAACGGGTTGGGGCGGCGATAGCGTGCCCGGAGAGAACGTCACCGGCGAAGCTAGGTTCCGGGCGCCATGACCTGGGGCGTGGGGAAGACGAGACGGACGGTCAGACCGCGTGGGTCGCGGGTCTCGAACGTCACCTTGCCGCGCAGCTGGCGGGCGAAAGCGGTCATCAGCGTGCGGCCCACGCCGCCGCCCAGACTTTCGGCCGCGCCGGGGCCGTCGTCGCCGATCGACAGTTCGGCCTCTTCTCCGCGCACGTGGAAGCCGACCTCCAGCGTGCCGCCCTGGGGTCCGAACGCGTGCTTCTGGGCGTTGGTGATCGCCTCCACCGCGAAGAGCGCGATCGGCGCCAGGCGGTCGGGGTCGATGACCAGCGGGTCGGCGTGCACCTCGGTGCGGACCAGGGCGGTCGACGTCATGTCGTTGGCCAGCAGTTGAGCGGTCAGCTCCTCGAGGAACGGCCGCAGGTCCACCCGCTTCAGGTCCGGGCCTTGGTAGAGGGCGCGGTAGATCTGGGCCAGGGCGGTGATCCGCTGACGGGTGTCGTTCATCGCCGCCTTGGCGGCCGGATCGGCCAGAGCTCGCTGCTGCATGTTCAGCAGCGAGGTGATGATCTGGAGGTTGTTCTTCACCCGGTGATGGATCTCGCGCATCAGCGCGTCCTTCTCGGCCAGGCTGTCCATCAGCGAGGCGTCGCGGGCGACGATGGCGCCGGCCATGGCGTCCAGGGTGGCGGCCAGCTCGCGGATCTCGGGCGGAGCGCGTTCGGCCTGCAGCGGACGCACGGTGAAGCGGCCCCGGGCATAGATGGCCGCCACGCGCTGCAGATAGACAATCCAGCGGATCACCCCGCGCTCGGCCGCGTACCAGACGGCGGCCAGGCCCAGCACGAACGCCAGCAGCGGCAGCAGCAAGCGTGATATCGGATTGATCCAAGCCCAGGAGAGCAGGCCCGGCGCTGGCGCCGACAGCAGGACGAAGACGTCGTTGTTGACCAGCGGCGCGACCGAATAGCTGCGGGGGCGGCCCTGGGCGTCGGGACCGTTCCAGATCGCCGCGCCTCGCTTGACCGCGACGTCGCGCCAGCCGCGCGGCGGCGCGCCGAAGGCTTGGGGCTGGGTGGCGGCGAAGATTTGGTCGTGCGAATCGACCAGGGCGACCTCGGCCCCCTGCGGCAGGAAGCGGTTGGCGGTTTCCAGCTTGAGGCCTTGCAGGGTGAGCACCGCGGCCATCGCGCCCTCGAACTGGTCCGGGGGGCCGGCGCGGATAGCGGCCAGCACGGCCGGTTCGTTGGCATAGGCCGCGCCTGGCGCGCTGGCCACGACCATCGCCTGGCCGCCGCGCAGGGCCTGGAACCAGGGACGGGCGCCGCGCTGCACGTCCAGCGGCGTGGTGGCGGCCGCGCAGGCCACGCGCCCATGGGCGTCGAAGCGGATCAGGTTGGCGTAGCCGGGCAGTCGGGCTCGCACGTCGGCCAGGCGCTGGGCGCACTCCAGGCCCACCGAGCCCGGGCCCAGGGTCTGCAGCAGCACGCCGGCGGCCTCGATGCGCGCGCGGGCGATCGCCGCGCTGCGGCCCGCGGCCAGTTCCAGGCTCTGACGTCGGGAATCGGCTTCGGCCCGAAAGGCGAAGATCGATTGCATGACGCCGAGCACCAGCACGGGCAGCAGGGCCACGCTCAGGGCGACGGCCAGGCGAACGCGAATGGACGTGATGGCGCGCGTGGCGCGGCCGGCCAGGGCGTTCACCGCAGGGAGCTCAGTCGCTCCGCGTCGGCCAGGATCGCGCGCATGGCGTCGCCTGCCGCGCCGCCGTCCCGATCATAGGTCCCCGCTTCGAGGATGGCCTGCAAGGCGCGACGCGCGCGGCTGACCCGGCTTTTCACCGTACCGACCGCGCAGCCGCAGATGTCGGCCGCTTCCTCGTAGGCGAAGCCGCCCGCGCCGACCAGGATCAAGGCTTCGCGCTGTTCGGCGGGCAGCATGGCCAGACCCAGGCGCAGCTCGTCCAGCGCCACGGGCGCCTCGGGGTCGTCAACCGCCACCAGGGTCCGCTCGGCGGCTTCCTGGTCCAGCTGGCTTTGCCGCCAGCTGCGGCGCTTTTCGGAATAGAACTGGTTGCGCAGGATCATGAAGGTCCAGGCCTTCATGTTGGTGCCCATCTGGAACGAGGCGCGGGCGTCCCACGCCTTCATCATCGCGTCCTGGGCGAGGTCGTCGGCGGCGGTCGGATCGCCGGTCAAGGTGCGGGCGAAAGCGCGGAGGTGCGGGATCAGCGTGACCAGCTCCCGCTTGAAGGCGGCGTCGCGGGTCGCGTCCGGCGCGGAACGGCCGGGTTTGCCTTCGTTCATGCTCAACGTCCCCCCGCCGGAGGCTCGGCCTTGCGGAGGATGTCCAGAAATTCGTCGGGCACCGGCTCGTTGACGACCTCGTCGAACATCTGGCGCAGCTTCACCCCGATCGCCTGCTGACGCAGACGGGCTTCGTCCAGCGCCGCGGCGCTCTTGCGTTTGTCTTCCATGGGTACGTGTTCGATCATGTCCTCGACGCCGTATGGCCTGTGCATCGGCGTCCGCCCCCTTTGGCCGAATGTCTTTCCGCCAGACGACAACGTGGTTTTCCGTGCAGGGTTCCCAAAGCTTGGGCATAGGATGTCAAAAATCCGCGAACAGCGGAACCTGTCGTGAAAGGGAACGTTATCTCGCTTCGACGGAACGGCGCAGCTTTGCCGTTCGTTAGGCTTGTTTTCGAAGACACCGCATCGGGAGGGGTCATGAGTCTTCTTGCTCGGCTGGCGCCGCATCTGCCCTATATTCGTCGCTACGCCCGCGCCCTGACCGGCGACCAAAGCACCGGCGATCACTATGTCCGCGTGGCCCTCGAAGCCTTGGCGGCGGGCGACCGGTCGCTCGACGATGACCTGTCGCCGCGCGTGGCGCTGTACCGGGTGTTTCACGCCATCTGGCTCAGCTCCGGCGCGCAGCTGGAGGCCCGTCGCGACGATGGCGTCTCCACCGGGTCGAGCGCGGGCGATGACGCCGCCCAGCGCCTGCTGCGCATCGCGCCGCGCTCGCGCCAGGCCTTCCTGCTGACCGCGCTCGAGGGCTTCACGCCGACCGAAGCGGCCCAGATCCTGGACTGCGACTTCGGCGAGGTCGAACGCCTGATCGCCGACGCCCAGGCCGAGATCGACGCCGAGCTGGCCACCGACGTGCTGATCATCGAGGACGAGCCGGTCATCGCCGCCGACATCGAGGCTCTCGTCCGCGAACTGGGTCATGACGTCACCGACATCGCCGCCACCCGAGGCGAGGCCGTCGACGCGGTCGCGCGCCGAACCCCGGGCCTAGTCCTCGCCGACATCCAGCTGGCCGACGGCTCGTCGGGCATCGACGCGGTCAAGGATATCCTGGGCCGGATGGACGTGCCGGTGATCTTCATCACCGCCTTCCCCGAGCGCCTCCTGACCGGCGAGCGTCCGGAACCGACCTTCCTGATCACCAAGCCGTTCCAGCCGGAAACCGTGAAGGCCGCCATCGGCCAGGCGCTCTTCTTCCACCCGCGCCGGACCCGCAAGGCCGCCTAAGTCTGAGCAATAGAGAGATCCCGAAGAACGGCCTTCCGAGAGGGAGGCCGTTTTTCGTTGGGTATCGATGATTTATTGCGGCGTCTGCTTGGCGGGCCGCTGAGGCGTGTCATAGCGCTGAGCCTCGGCCGGCGTCTTGACGCCGTTATTGACCTCGACCGCGGCCAGGTCCTGGGCGCGGAAGCTCCAGGCGCCGAACAGGGCCAGGGCCGCCAGGATCGTCGAGATCACCAGCACCCAGAAGGCGTGGCGGCCCCAGCGGGCCTGACGGGCGCGCGTGGCGTTCAAGCGCGGGCCATGGGCGGAGGGGTGGATATCGGCGGGCATCTTCAGTTACCTCCAACAGCGAAGGCGGTCGCGCGCTGACCCATCGCGTGGTCGTGGAACGCCCGCACCATGCCGGCGGAAGCGGCCACCGCCGTGATCACGGCCAGGGCCGTGACTCGCGCGCGCATCCTTCGCTGACGCTGCGTGAGCGTCGAAATGAAAACCAATCCGCCATGCTCGGCTTGATATGTCCGGATCACGACGCTGCTCCCAACCCGGCGGACCGTTCGTCCGCCTGGGAAATCAACGTCTTGCGAAGTCCGCCGTTCCCTTTCGGCTTCGCCCGACGGGGTCCTGAGCGCGCCGCGAAAAAAATCGCGCCGGCCGGGAACCCGCCGAGCGCGACATCGTTTTATGGATGCGAAGGCGGCGACGCCCCCCCGACTTGAGGCTGGCGATAGCTGGCCTGCCGCCTTCGCACCCCCCTTTGTTGATGCGAACTCAGGCGGACCGGTCTCCGGCCCGCCTTTCTTCGTGGCGTTTCAGCTTCAGCGCGGCGCCAGGTCGAACAGGATGTCCGCGCGACGACGCAGCGGAGCCGCCGCGCCTGACGCGGTCACCGCGCCCGCGTCGCCCACCGCGTCGAGGTCGAAGTCGACCTTGCCGAACCCATTCTGGGCCAGAGCGGCGGACACGGTCTCGGCCCGCTTCCGGGACAGTTCCAGACTCGCGTCCGCGCTTCCCTTGGCGTCGGCCAAGCCGATCACGCGCACCGATCGGACAACGCAGCCGCGCGCCTGATCGCGGGCGTTGGCCAGCACCAAGCGGGCCTCCGGCGTCAGGCTGGCCGACGCCTGGTCGAAATAGATCGACGACTTGAAGCCCGCGCATGGCGATGGCGCGGCGGCCACCGGCTTGGCGATGTGACGCCAGGGCCCTTGGGAGGTCGCGCAGCCGCCCAAGGCCAGAAACGCGACGCTCGCCGCGATGGTCGTCGAAACCCTCATTCCAACCCTCCTCCTGTCAGCACCAAACACCTGCTTCGAAGCAAGCGCCAAAAAGGCGATCGGCGCGCGCCGATCGCCTTCGACCTTTGGAAGTCGATGCGGTCCGGCTTAATAGCGGGGCGCGCCGTCTTCCCAATAGTAACGACCGCTGCGGGAGTCGTAATAGTAATAACGGCCCGCGCGCTCGTCGTAATATTGGCGACGGTTCACCGAGTTCGAGCCGCAGCCGCCGTCTTCCTTGCAGCCCTTGATGGCGCCGGCCGTCCCGCCGATGGCGGCGCCGATCGCCGCGCCGGTGGCGGCGCTGCCGCTGCCCACATTGTTGCCGATCACGGCGCCGGCCAGGCCGCCCAGCACCGCGCCCCCGGCGGCGTTGCGCTCCACATTGCCGGTCGAGGTGCACGCCGACGCGAGCACACCCACGCCCATCAGGGCGATCATGGTCGTCTTCATCTTGGCTCTCCGTTCGAGCTTGTCCCTGCTAGCGCAAACGCACGACACCGTGGTTCCGTTTCGAAGGCGACAGTGGGGGCGCCAACAAGCGGAACCATGGGGCGCGGCGAGCCGTTGCCTTGCCGAATTTCTGTCGGAGGGAGCCCGCGTGCGCCGGATCGAGGTCGTCGCCAATATCGCCTCGGGCTCGGTGGGGCCCGACGCCCCTGAGCTCGCCGAACGGTTGCTGGCCGAACATGGGGTTTCGGGCGTGGTCCACGCGCCGGACCCCGAGGACCTGGTCGCGTGTCTGAAGCGGGTGATCGACGCCGCTCCCGACGCGGTGCTGGTGCTGGCCGGCGACGGCACGGCGCGCGCGGCGGCCGAGCTGGCCGGCCCCGATGGTCCGCTGATCGCGCCCTTGCCCGGCGGCACCATGAACATGCTGCCCCATGCCCTCTATGGCCAAGGGTCGTGGCCGGAGGCCATGGCCGCCTGCCTGGAGCGTGGCGAGGCCCAGTTCGTTTCGGGCGGCGAGATCGACGGACGGCTGTTCTTCGTCGCCGCCATCCTGGGCAGCCCGGCCCTGTGGGCCGACGCGCGCGAGGCCGCGCGGCGGGGACGTCTTGACCTGGCGCTAGCCCGGGCGCGCCGCGCCTTCCGGCGCGCCTTTTCCAGCCGTCTGCGCTTTTGCCTGGACAGTCGGCCCAAGGACCGGGCGGAAGCCCTGACCCTGATGTGCCCGCTGGTTTCCACCGCGTTGGATTCCGACGCCCGCGCGCTCGAGGCCGCCGCTCTGGACCCGTCCAGCGCGTTGGATGTCTTCCGACTGGGGCTGGCGGCCGCGCGCGGTCAGTGGCGCCAGGACCCCTCGGTCAGCATGGGGCTGTGCCGAGCGGGTCGTGTCTGGGCCCGTGGCCGCATCCCGGCGATCCTGGACGGCGAGCCGGTCCGCCTGGGTTCGGAGGCGCAGATCCGCTTCCGTCCCAAGGCCTTCCGCGCCCTGGTCCCGCCGGCCGTCGAGGCGGCCGGATGAGGCTGGTCCAGGTCTCGGATATCCATTTCGGCGGCGAGAACCGGGAAGCGGTCGAGGCCGCCATCGACCGCATCGCCGGGGCCGCGCCGGATCTTGTCGTCGTGGCGGGGGACCTGACGCTGGACGGCAAGGCCGCTGAATTCGACGCAGCCGCCGCCTGGCTGGCGCGCCTGCCCTGGCCCAGGCTGGTGGTCCCGGGCAATCACGACACGCCCTTTGTCGGGCCGGGCGAGCTTCTGGAACGCTTCACGCGGCCCTGGCGCCGGTTTTCGGACCGCTTCGGCGAGCCGGATGGCGCGGCTTGGCGCGCGCCCGGAATAACCCTCGCGTCGCTGAACACCGCCCGCGCGGCCCAGGCGCGCTGGAACTGGTCGAAGGGCGCGGTGTCGCGCGGCCAAATCCGCCGCGTGACCGACGCGCTGCGGGCCGCGCCGGTCGGCGACCTGCGCGTGGTGGTCTGTCACCATCCGCTGATGGAGATCCTGGGCGGTCCGATGACGGCCCGGGTCCGGGGCGGCGTCGACGCGGCCAACCGCTTCGTCGAGGCCGGCGCGGACCTGATCCTGTCGGGCCATATCCACCTGCCGTTCGTCACCGCCATCCCGTTCGGCGACGGCAAAACCCAAGCCGTCGGCTCGGGAACGCTGTCGCTGCGTGAGCGTGGCGCGGCGCCGGGCTTCAACCTGATCGATATCGAGCCGGGCTGCGTGCGCATGACGGCGCTGGCCTACGAGCGCGGCTGTTTCGAAGTCTGGCGCACCTGGGCTTGCGATCGGCGCTGAACGCGAAAGCGGTGCGACCCGGTCGGGATCGCGCCGCGCGATGGCGTCCGTTGGTATTGATCCGCTACGAGGCTCCGCGTCCCCGGACCAGGTGGCTGACCAGCGACACCAGGAACAGGATCAGGAAGACGTAGAACAGGATCTTGGCGATCCCGATCGCCGCGCCGGCGATGCCGGTGAAGCCCAGCACGGCGGCGATCAACGCGATCACCAGGAAGGTTACGGCCCAATTCAGCATCGGCGTCTCCGGTCTTGGCCCGGATCCTCGGGCGGTTGTCTGGAACGGGGCCCGGCGGCCTCGCTTCAGATCAACGCGCCCGATTCCGGTGCGTTCCGGAGAAGCCCAGCCGCCTATTCCGGGGCCGGATAGGCCCAGCCTTGCGCGCCCGACTTCGCGGCGGCGTACTGGCTGTCCGCCAGGGTCCAGTTGATCAGGTTGTCGAACACGGCTTCCAGGAAGCCCTTCCGCAGGTTCTGGTAGTCCAGATAGTAGGCGTGCTCCCAGACGTCGGCGACCGCCAGGGCGGTCACGCCGTGGGTGACGGGGCTGTCGGCGTCGTGGGTCGAGATGATCTTCAGCGCGCCCGAGGCGTCCGAGACCAGCCACACCCAGCCCGAGCCGAAGTGACCGATACCCTCGGCGACGAACTTTTCCTTCAGGCCCTCCAGGCCGCCGAAGGTCTGCTCGATCGCGGCGGCCAGCTCGGCGCCCGGCGCCGTCTTGGTCGGCGACAGGCCGTCCCAGAAGAAGGCGTGGTTCCAGGCCTGGGCGGCGTTGTTGAACACCTTGCCCGGGCCCGCGTCCTTGATCACCGCTTCCAGCGAACCCTTGTCGTCGCCGTTGAGCAGGCCGTTCAGGGCCGTGACATAGGCGGCGTGGTGCTTGTCGTGGTGGAAGCGCAGGGTGTTGGCGGAGATCGTCGGCTCCAGCGCGTCATAGGCGTAGGGCAGGTCGGGCAGCTTGTACGTCATGTTCGCTCCATGGGAAGGCGTCCCCCACGGAAGACGGGACGCGCGGAAAGGCATCTAGAGGGCGCCGGCGAAAAGCGTAAGTCGTTCCGACGCCCGTCGCGCTCAACTTTTAGCGATAAATACCCTAGGAAATCTGGGGGTTCCGGGGCTTCGACGAGCGAACGCCGCCGAATGTCGGCGGCGTTCGGCGGTGGTTGGCGGGCCTCACCGTTGCGGCGGCTTGGGGTCCAGGAAGGCCTTGGCCAGGGTGGCGGTGAGGGTTGGGTTCTTCAGGGCGAAGACCCCGGCGGCCAGACCCAGACCGATCGACATCAGCGGGCGATCGCGGACGATTTCCACGATGCGGCCGGTCATGTCGAAGCCAGCTTGCGGCGGCGCCTGCTGTTGGTGGCGATGGCCCTCGACCTTGCGGGCGGCGACCATGCCGGCGATCGCCACGATCAGCGCGGCGATGGCGGCGACGATGGCCGCCGCGCCCGCCGGCGTGACCAGGGGGACCAGCACGGCATAGACCGCGAAGGCGGCGGAAACGACGCCGACCGCAGCGGCCGCGGCGATGGCCGCGGCCGCCGCCAGCGTCATGAGAGTCTTTTCGAAGATCACCGGTTGTTGCTGCGGCCGCCGGCGATCAGGAGACCGATCAGCACGCCCACGCCCAGACCGGCCAGGGTGGCGGTGATCGGACGCTCGCGCACGCGCTCGGAAACGTAGCGCTGGGCGTCTTCCAGCTGCTGACCGGCGGTGTCGGTATAGGTGCGGCTTTGGGCGCGCAGGGTTTCGAAGCCTTCCGCCACCGACTTCTCGACGCGCTTGGCGGCCTCGGTCAGCGACACGCGCGCCGCGTTCGCGGCTTCGGCGAAGCTGCGTTCGGCGTGATCGACCGCGTCCTGGGCGGCGTCCTTGGCCTTGTCGGCTTCGTTGGCGGCGGCATTCAGCGAATTGGCGGGCATGATGATCTCCTGTTCGCGACGCGACCGACCGGGGACGCTTTCACGAGGCGCCCCGTCAACGCCGAGCTTAGCGTCGCGGTTCCACGATACTCAAGGACGGCGAGCTTCACCACTGACGAATCGGCCGAATTGGGGAAGAATTCGAAGTCGCTCGCGCCCAGCGCGAAGCGGGTCTAAGCTGGAATCATGCAGGACGCCCCTATCGTCAGCGACGATCGTCAGGAAGCCGACCGGCTCGGCGCCGTGAGGGCCCTGGGCGTGCTGGACGGTCCAGTCGACGATCCCCGTTTCATGCGCCTGGTCCGCTTGGCCGCGAGGCTCTTCGACGCGCCGAAGGCGGCCATCGCGCTGGTCGATGAACGCCGCGTCTGGCGCGTGGCCTCGATCGGCTACGCCGGCCCCGAGGCGCCCCGGCGGGGAGACTTGGCCGACCGTGTGGTGGTCACGGGGACGCCCGTGGATCTTGCGTCGCCGATCCGCGACGACCAAGGCCGTGTGCTGGGCGCGGTGGTGGTCGAGGGGCCCGGCTTGCATGGTCCGGCCAGCGAGGAGGATCGCCAGGCCCTGGAGGATCTGGCGCATATGGCGGCGGAGGCCTTGCGAGCGAGCCGTCCCGACACGGCGCGAATGCTGCAGACCGAGCGGCTGAACCTGGCCATCGCGGCCGCTAGCCTGGGCGAGTTCGAGTGGGACTTCCGGCGCGATGTCGTCCGGGTCAGTCCCCGGCTGGCCAAGATCACCAATATCGCGCCCGGCGAGCTTCCGGCCGAGAAGGGCCAGACCCTGTATCGCCACCTGCATCCCGACGATCGGGAGCGGGTGCGCGAATCGGTGACCGCCCAACTGCGGGAGGCCGACCGCTACGACGTGGAATATCGCCGTCCACTGGATAACGGCGAGGAAATCTGGAACCGCGATTCGGGGGTCCTGCTCCGCGACGCCCAAGGCGAACCGACCTATCTGATCGGGATCGTCCAGGACATCACCGAGCGCAAGGGCCAGGAGGCGCAGCGCGAAAGCCTGGTCGCCGAGCTGGATCACCGAATTAAGAACCTGCTGACCGTCGTCCAGTCGGTGGCGGCCCAGTCGGCGCGCAAGTCGGCCTCGCTGGACGTGTTCCTGAAGACCTTCGCCGCCCGGCTGAAGTCGATGAGCTCGGCCCACGATCTGCTCAGCGCCGCCCGCTGGCGGGGCGCGACCCTCGCCCGGATCGCGGCGGCCGAGTTGGGCGGCCTGGCGCCTACCCAGACCCGCTGGGACGGACCCGAACTGTTCCTGACGCCCCGCGCGGCCGCCGCCCTGTCCCTGGCCCTGCACGAACTGGCGGTCAACGCCGTCCGCTATGGCTCGCTTTCGACCGAGAACGGCAAGGTCGAGGTGGTCTGGCGGCGCACCTCCGAGGGCGGATTCGCCCTGGAGTGGCTGGAGACCGGCGGCCCGCCGGCCACGGCGCCGACGACCAAGGGATTCGGCGCCACCCTGATCGAGGATGTGGTCGGGCGCGAACTGGGCGGTTCGGCGCGGATCACCTACCGGTCGGCGGGCGTCACGGCAATGATCCAGGGCGCGGCCAGCGCCCTGGCCGACGGCCCGCCCGAGGAGCCGGTCAGCGCCGCGCCAGAACGCATCGTCGAGACCGTGGTCGCCGCCGACGAGACAATCCGTCCTGGCGCGATCGTCGGCCTGAAGGTGCTGATCGTCGAGGATTCCCTGTTGCTGGCCCTTGAACTCGAGGCCGGCCTCGAGGACGCGGGCGTCGAGGTGGTGGGCTGCGCGGCCGAGCTGGGCGAAGCGCTGTCGATGGTCGATCGGGATTTCGACGTCGCCGTGCTGGACGCCGATCTCAACGGCCAGTCCGTGGCTCCGGTCGCCGAGATCCTGCGCGGTCTTGGCCGGCCTTTCGTCTTCGCGACCGGATACGCCGACAAGGCCGCCCCGATGGGCTTCGACGCCCCGATCGTGCGCAAGCCCTACAACGTCCACCAGATCGCCCGCGCCGTCGCCGGGGTGACCGGAAGGGCCTGAGAGGGCGGTCCGGGAGGCGCTCGCGAGCGGTTGGCGCTGGATGCCGTCTGGCCCCCTCCGTTCCGCTTGGGAGGAGGAGGCCAGGGGCAGGCGCGCTTACTTCTTCACCCAGCCGCCATCCAGCGGCTTCCAGTACTGGCCGGGCGCCAGGCGGCTGTAGAGCTGCTTGGCGGTGGCCTGGCCGGCGGCTTCGGGCGTCACGCCGGTCTTGGCGGCGATGTCCCGATAGGCGGCGGCGCGGCCGGTGTTGATCTCGGCCACGGAGGCGCGCAGCCCAGCGTCGCCGCCGGCCACGATGCCCAGATAGCCATCGGCCTGCTCGCCCACGGTTCCGGCCGCCTTGGCGGCGTCCACGGCGGCCTTGGCGGCGGCGGACTGAGCCAGGGCCAGATTGGCGCCGGCGGCGGTCATCGCCAGGCCCAGCGCCAGAACCGTCATCGTCTTGCGGATCATGTCGGTCCTCCTTCCTAGAACAGGTTCGGGTTCTGCTGGATCAGCGACTGGACTTCCTTGTCCAGCCGCACGCGCACGTCGGCGTCCAGCTTGGCGTAGATGTTGATCGGGTCGACCTTCACGCGGACGGTGGGCGTGCAGGCGGCCGCGCCGAGCGCTCCCGTCGCGAGAATGGCCATCAAGAGGGCGCGCTGTCTCATGCGTTGGTCTCCATTGCGAGTTCAGATTGACCGGTCACGGTTGAACCGGACCTGAACGAGTCTTGTCGGCGGCCGGCTCGGGCGCGAACGCGCGCCGCCAGGCCTCCAGAAGCTCTTCGAAGTTCAGCGACGTGTCGAGGGTCAGGTCCACCGGCGTCTTGGCGGGCAGGGCGATGCGCTTGTTGAACGCGCGGCCGCGCAGTAGGTCGAGGATCCCGACCCTGGCCTTCTCGGCCACCTTGGGGTCGTGCCGCCCCTTGATGTGGAAGACGATGGAAAGGCGGCCCTTGTCGGTGCTGTTCACGCCGGCCTCCAACTGGTCGAAGGCCAGGTTCTCCATGGCCTGGTAGGCGAAGTCCTGAATGGCGTTGACCTGGGCCGGTACGGCGGGCGGCGCGCCGGGGCTGTCGGCCGGGCTGGCGGCGACCCCGGTCAGGGCGGAGCGGGCGATCTCGACCCGGCCGGGCTGAATGGCGGTGATCTTGCCCTGCTGGAAGCGAAGCCCTTCTGGACCGAGCGTGAACGGCAGGCGACCGTCGACCAGGGCCTGGACCTTGACCTTCTCGGCCAGGGACGAGGCGGCGATCAGTTCGCCGAGATCCACGTGCTCGACGACGATCGCGCCGCTAATGCGCTTGCCGGGACCCAGGGGGACGTCGGTGGGCTCGATCGATACGCGGCCCTTGGCGGCCTCGAAGGTGGCCTTGGCGATGTGCAGCGAGTCCGCGTCCAGCTGGAACACCGACTCCACCGCCGTCAGCGGCACGATGGAGTCGATCTTGCTGATCTTCAGCGTCTGGCCCGGCGCAGTGGTCAGCGGGGCCAGGCTATTGAAGTCGATCGCGCCGTCCAGCGTGGCGACGAAGCCGATCGGGCTGGTGAAGTCGATCTTGTCGGCCACCAGGCGGCCATGGCTGGTCGCGCCCCGGTCGCTCCAGGCGAAGACGCCGGTGAAGCGGGCGCGCCCCTGGGCGTCGCGGGCGAAGGCGGCCAACGGCGACAGGTCGCCCGGCTGCGGCCCGCCCTTGGCGAAGGCGAGGCGAGAGGCGTCGATGTCGGCCTGACCCGCGCCCGTCGCCACCACGTGGCGCAGCCGGATCTCACCCAGCGGCACGGCGGTCGGCGTGGCGGCCTGGAAGGTTCCGCTCCAGACGCCGCCCGATAGCGTCAGGTCGCCCTTGGCCAGGATCGGGTTAAAGCGCCGCTCGGGGGCGGCGTCGGTCGCGGCGGCCCCGTCGATCCGCACGCGGGCGCGCTCGAAGCCGTGGGTCCCACCAAGCGTCGCTTCGCCCTTGACGTCGCGTAGCTGGACCTGAGCGACGGCCGACGCGCCCTCGCCGTGCTCGAAGCGCAGCGCCGCTGTCCAGCCGCCCGCGCTGGCCGTGACCAGCGGCGTCTTGACCGGACAGACCCTGGCCTTGAGGGCGGTGATCGGATTGTCGCCGAGACTGTAGCGCGTGGCGGTGACCGGCGCGCACGTCGCCGTCACCAGGGTGAGGCGGCCGCCGGCGACGCGCGCCTGGCCGTTGATCTGCCCGTCGACGCCTTGGATCGGCGGCAGGTCGAAGCCCTCGGTCGCGATCGACAGCGGCGAGGTGAAAATCCCGCCCCGGGCCCGCCAGTCGCTCGCCGTGACCTTGACCTTCGGCAGGCCCCCGCCGGCCAGGGAGGCTTCCAGCGCGCCCCTGGCGCCCTCGGGGCCGGCGTCCAGCAGCAGGCCTTTCGGCGCCGCCGCCGTCAGCACCGCGCCGTTGGCGGCGGCGAGGCGCGCCGGCTGGGCC
>Ga0209426_1000374_pt1 | contig 52101 bp, 60 predicted proteins | sample Deesub1362B_J571_FD_187697 | JGI IMG/M metagenome (GOLD analysis project Ga0209426, IMG submission 187697) | Deep oceanic, basalt-hosted subsurface ecosystem from Juan de Fuca Ridge flank, Pacific Ocean, CORK Borehole 1362B_J2.571 (SPAdes)... ... | reverse complement strand
AGATAAAAGGAGGTTTGGATGGTTGATAAGGCAGAAGAGAGAAGACAGGAAGGAGATGGCTTTGTTTGCTGTTGGCTTGTGGCACAACATATTTGCTGTCAGGGTGAAGTAATTATGTCCCAATGCCCTGTCATTAAGAAAATTTAAGTTCTTTAAGTTCGTTGGTTTAATGTGCAACCTCCTGAAGACAAAAAAATGGATCTCACAGAGCATCTCGGTGAACTCAAATCAAGAGTTATGAGAATCTCCATTTTTATACTTGCAGGGATTGCAGTAACGTTTCAATTCTCCGGGAAACTTATCAGAGAAATCTGGAAAAATATTTTCTCACAGGAGATGGACATGGTAATTTTTTCCCCGACCGAGATGTTCATGGCACAGATTGTATTCTCATTCGTTCTTATAATTTTTATCGGCTACCCTTATATTGTTTATGAACTCTACAATTTCGCAAAACCGGGTTTGTATGAGCATGAAAGGGCATTTGTGAAAATGTTCATGCCTTTCTCATACATTCTTTTTCTCATAGGGACAGGTCTTGCATACTATGTTGTAATTCCAAGAATTTACAGCCTTGCAACCATTACCTACTTCGGTGCCGAACCTTTTCTCTCCGTGAAGGGAACTCTCTACGGCATGTACAAAATCTTTCTTGCTTTTGGCCTCTCCTTTCAGATTCCTGTCCTTGCAGTGATTGCTGTAAAGATCGATCTGATAAGTTCCGACTGGTTGAGGGGTAAGAGACTGTTCATCTACATAGCAGTGTTCATACTCGCAACCAACATCACCTTTGATATTTCAGGCTTCAGCCAGTTAATCATACTCGGGCTGGTCGTCATCATGTACGAGCTCAGTATTTTACTGGCATCTTTAATGGAGAGGAGGGGAAAGAATGAAAAAGTGTCGGGAAATATTTATAGCAGAACATTAAAGAACGACTAAGGTGCAAGCTGATGCTGATAGTAATTTCTGGAGCGGGTGAGGTTGGATACAACGTTGCAAGGGATTTATCCCACAATTACGAAGTAATAGTTATCGAAAAGGACGAGAAAAGAGCGAATGAAATAAGAAAACTCAATGTTGAAGTTGTTCTTGGCAATGCTGCCAACTTAAAAGTTTTAAGAAAAGCTAAAATCGACAAAGCCGATGTTTTTCTTGCGGTAACAGGACAGGATGAGGTAAACCTTCTATCAGGGATAGCGGCAAAAAATCTGGGTGCAAAGAAAACAATTGTAAGAGTCGGGGACCCGGAATACGTTGATAAGCCTGTTGTAAAGAATCATTTTATGGGTTACGACCTCGTCATCTGTCCGCAGCTTGCACTTGCCAACGCAATAGCAAATCTTGTTACAACGCCCGGGGCGGTTGAATTTGTTTCATTCAGTGGCGGGAAAATAGACATGATTGAGATGGTCGTTACTGAAGACTCTGCAATAACGGGAAAAAAAGTGCATGAAATTGACCTGCCTGAAAACATTATTCTCACAGCTATTTACCGTAATGGAGACCTTGTTGTACCGAGAGGAGATACAGAAATTATTGAAGGCGATAAAATCGCAATTCTCGGGAAATCTGAGAGTATGGCAGGTGTTAAAGATATATTCGGCAATCCTCTTGTCAGAAATGTTTTCATTGTTGGAGGTGGGATTGTAGGGAGTTATGTTGCAAGAATACTCGATAAAAGCAATCTCAACATCAAGCTTATAGACTCCAATCCAGAGCTTTGCGAGGAGCTATGTGGACATCTGAAGAGGACAAGAGTCATCATCGGCGATGCTACAGACCTCGAATTCCTTGTGGAGGAGGAAGTCGGAAAATCCGATGTTGTTATTGCGACAACTGATAGTGATGGAAAAAATCTGTTAATTTCGCTCCTCTCCAAAAATCTCGGTGCGAAAAAAACAATATCAAGGGTTGAAAAGGTGCCGTATGCCAGACTCTTTGAGAAAGTTGGGGTTGATGCTGCTCTCTCACCGAGAAGTATTGCATATGCCGAGGTTATGAAACTTCTCAGAATGATGAGAGTTGAGACTATTGCAGAAGTTGAAAAAGGAGAAGCAGCTGTTCTTGAAATTGAGATCAAGAGTAAAAAGTTCTCAAAGAAAAAAATTAAGGATATCAAGCTGCCCAGAAATGCAATCATAGGAGGTATTTTGAGAGCAGGAGATTGTTTAATTCCAAAAGGAGAAACTGAGCTCAGATTATGGGATAAACTCCTTGTTTTCACCACATGGGATGAAATTGAGGAGGTTGAGAGTGCTCTCTCCTGATTGTGCAATTGTTAACTCCTTCAGTGGAAGGTAATAAAAATGAACATCAGACTTGTTCTGAACTTTCTTGGCAGAATATTGATTTATTACTCGGGAATTCTCGCCATTCCTTTCTTCATTGCCATTTATTTTAAAGACCCCCATCTTCCTTTTGTTATTCCAATGGTTCTTTCAATAATTATCGGTATTATCTTCATCTTTCTGAAACCAGAGAGTGATGTATTCAGATATAAAGAGGGGCTTGCGATAGTTGGTCTTGGATGGATTCTCATATCGTTTATAGGCTCATTCCCATTCATTTTTACAGGTGTACATCCTGTTGATGCTTTCTTTGAGTCAATGAGCGGTTTCACGACTACCGGTGCCACCATATTTGATGACGTTGAAACTCTGTCAAAATCAATCATTTTCTGGAGGGCTTTTACCCAGTGGCTCGGTGGAATGGGTATAATCGCACTCTTCGTTGCTGTTTTTCCTGCAATGGCGGCGAGAAGCGAGACATTATTCCACGCAGAATATCCGGGTGTTACGCTCGAGAAGCTGAAACCGAGACTCGAGGATACGGCGTTGATTCTTTACAGCATATACCTTTTCTACACATTGCTTGAGGTTGTTATTCTCTATTTTCTTGGCGTTCCAGCTGGTGATGCTTTCCTCCACGCTCTGACAACTCTTCCTACTGGAGGCTTCTCAAGTCATACAGATAGCATAGCATATTTTAACAATCCTCTTGTTGAGGCTGTTATTGTTCTTTTCATGATTGCGGCAGGAACTAATTTTGCCCTCCATTATTATCTGCTTAGAATGGGACGACTTCCATACCGAGACCCGGAATTCAGAGTTTATATCACAGTGCTGGCTGCAGGCTCAATTTTAATTGTACTTCTCAATATGAGTGCTTTTGGTCTATTTGACTCAGTCAGATATTCTGTTTTTCAGGTCGTCTCAATTGCAACCACCACAGGCTACACAACGAGCGATTTTGACATGTGGAACAGCGGTGCAAAGGTAATACTTCTGACACTCATGTTCATCGGTGGAAGTTCTGGTTCAACTGCTGGCGGAATCAAAATTCTGAGGCTATATCTTCTCATAAGGTATGCAATCCTTCAGATAATGAAGGTAGCGGAACCGAGAACAGCCAGAACGGTAAAATATGGAGAGAATGTAATAAAAAAAGACATTCTTGATGAAACCGCAGCCTTCTTCGTTCTCTTTATCCTGATATTTGCAGCCTCAATAATCTTTGTTTCTCTGTCAGGTTTCGACTTTCTCACAACAATATCATCTGTTGCAGCATGTCTCGGAAATGTTGGTCCTGCAATGGGTTTAGCCGGCGCATCTGAGAGTTATTCATTCTTTCCATACCATGTGAAGTTCATTTTGGCTCTCAACATGTGGATCGGGAGACTGGAGATTTTCACAGTCCTTGCTTTATTCATTCCTCAGTTCTGGATGAGAAAATGGTAGCATTCATCTACTTTTTATGCCCCAAATTTTTTGGCTCTATCAATCAAATCAAGAGAGATATTCAGTAAGTCTATGCCTCTTATCCTGCACAGACCTCCTCTGTAAGCTTCAAATTCGGAGAAATTATTGACCGAATCAACCCTCACATCCTTATAGACCACTGCGACTGGAACGGGGTCTGCGGTGTGTTCCTGGGCGGTAACAGGTGTGGAATGGTCTGCAGTCAATATCAGAAGGTTATCTGAGAAGTTAAGATTTAAGATTCTCTCAAGGAAAGAATCAAGTTTCTCAATATACTTCTTTTTCCCTTCAAAGTCCCCATCATGCCCGAATTCATCTGGGGCTTTGAAGTGGAGCAGGACGAAGTCGTGTGTTTTCAGAGCTTTAATTGCGGCATCCACCTTGGCATTAATATCCGTATCTTTTCCGCCTGTTGCTCCTTCAGGCGTGATAACATCTCCCTTAAGAAATTTCCCTATACCCTTAATCAGTGTTGTTCCGGATATAACAGCGAGTTTCATCCCGAATTTTTCCTCAAATGGAGGTATGTGTGGAACGACCCCTGCACCCCTGAGCAGAATCGCATTCCCTTTGAGTAAACCTTTTTTCTCCCTCTCCAGATTATAGGGGTGTTTATCGAGAACCTCATGAGTCTGTTCCATGAAGGAATTGATTATCTCGGCTGTCAATCTTCCTTCTTCACTCAGAGGTTTACATTTTTTGACCTTCTTACCGATCTCTTTCGGGTCTGTGTCAGTTATTTTGTCGGAGAGCCCCTCACCTCTGAAAACAAGCGCACCGCGGTGTCCACTACCTCTCCTGAAAATAAAATCAACATCAAGATGGACATTTTCATTTATCGCATTCACAAGCTCATCTGTGTCAGAGATTCTTCCAGCTCTCCTGTCTTTCACAGTCTTATCAAAAATGCTACCTTCACCGTCAACAGTGCCAAAATTAATTCTGAATGCCACATCTCCCGGTTGGATTTCTATTCCTGCTCCAGCAGCCTCTATGGGTCCCCTTCCGGAATAGTATTCGTAAGGGTCGTAACCGAGCAGTGCAAGATGTCCTGTGTCGCTTCCAGGTCTTATACCCGGTGCAATGGTATCCATTATGCCATTTATTCCAGCTTCAGCGATCCTATCCATGTTCGGTGTATGGGCAGAGCTCAAAGGTGTAACACCGTTCACGGGTCTGTCGGGTACGCCATCAATAATTACCATTAAAATTTTTTTCGTCATAAAAGTGCCTCGGTTATTATCGCTTTTAAAATTATTGGAATCATCAGAAAAACTTAATTCACACTTGTATTCTTTTTTTCATGCTGATTTTCATAGGTATGGGGCTCTGGGATGAGAAGGATATCTCAGTAAAAGGGTTTGAATATGCTAAGAAGGCAGATGAGGTTTATATCGAGTTCTATACATCCAGAATGATGGGAACAGATTTAGAAAGAATTGAGAATCTCATTGGAAGAAGAATTACAGTTCTTGAGAGAAGCGACCTTGAGGAAAACAGTAAAAAACTGATTGAAAAAGCTATTTCAGGAGACATCGCTGTTCTGGTTCCGGGAGACCCGATGATTGCCACGACTCATTCTGTTATAAACCTTGAAGCAAGACTCAGGGGAGTTAAAGTGAAAATAATACACAATGCGAGCATATTTACTGCAATCTGCGGCCTCACAGGTTTACATAATTATCGATTTGGAAAATCAGTATCAATCAGCTATCCACATGGAAATACTGTATCAAAATCCCCTTTGAACGTTATTCAGGAGAACTGGAGTATAAACGCACATACTTTACTGTTTCTGGATTTACATCCTGAGCCTATGAGTATCAACGAGGCAATAGAAATATTGCTGCAGGCTGATGAAGAAAATATCCTAAACGGATGTTACTCTGTTGGTGTGGCAAGAGCTGGAAGCAGCAATCCAGTTATAAGATGTGATAGACTTGAGAACCTGAAAAAAATTGATTTCGGAAAACCGTTACATATTCTGATAATTCTCTCAAAGAAAATACATTTCACAGAGTACGATTGTCTGAAGGAATTTGCTGGTTCTCCAGAAGAACTTCGATACTTTGTCATCTGATACATTTATAATAATAATTATTATGTTTTAATATATACCGAAATCAATATATATTTTGAAAACATACTTTAAATTTAGTGTCTGAATAATTGGGGGTTGATAAATATTGTCGAAAATTTGAGAGAGATGACCCTCTATGTATCCGACAATATATGGGTTGAGGAAGATTGTGGAAAATCCGGCAGTAAGGGCAGTGATAAAGAAAATATCATCGCCCACAAAGATAGAGAGGTTGCTGGAAATTTACATTGGTATTGAGAAGCCAGAGGGTATAAAAGAGAGAGCCTATTCCGCTTTTATATCTAAGACAATCAGGAAAGCAGCTGAAATGTTCGATATAGATGAGGACACGTTAAAAGAGGGATTGGAGGACATCTGCTACAGGAAAGGAGTTGCAAATGTTCTGAGGAGTATATCCGAATTTGGAGTGACAATGCCCCAGAAACTGTATTCTCCATTTCTTGTAGTCTGGAATTTTACAAAGAAATGTAATTTGAAATGCAGGCACTGTTATGCAAATGCTGGCAAAGCGGAAGATGAACTGAGCCTTGAAGATAGACTGAATGTCATAGACCAGCTCAACGATGCAGGTGTTGTGGCAGTCTCATTCTCCGGCGGTGAACCGCTCAGTGACAGGGATTTCTGGAAGGTTGCAGAATATGCATCCGATAAAGGATTATATGTCAGTGTTGCCACAAATGGAACATTGATTGACAGAGAGACAGCGAAAAGATTGAAAGAGATTGATACGGGTTATGTTGAGATAAGCCTTGATGCACACACTCCAGCCATCCATGATAGTTTCAGAGGAGTTCATGGGGCGTTTAATAGAGCTTTAAGGGGAATAAATAACTGCGTGGAAGAGGGTTTGATTACTGGAATAGCCACTACAGCCACGAGACTGAATTTGTCAGAGATTCCCGGAATAATTGACCTTGCAGAAGAAGTTGGAGCGTATAGACTGATTGTATTTAATTTTATCCCGACTGGCAGAGGCAAGGATATCCAGAAACTTGATCTATCGGCAGAGGAAAGGGGCAAACTTCTTGAACTCCTGTATGATAAACTGGAGGAGGGGAGAGTCCAGGTTTTCTCAACATCCCCAACATATGCGGTTGTTGCTACCCAGAGGGTTGAAGAAGGAGCAGGAACAAAAATCACACCCACTCATTTTGCAGATGTGTGTATGCAGGGAAATAATGCACTGATGCTTGCAGATTTTATAGGGGGGTGTGGTGCTGGGAGACTTTACTGTGGTATGGAGCCGAATGGAGATATAACTCCATGCGTTTTCATTCCAATTGTCGTTGGAAATGTCAGAGATGGTTTTCTGAATGTCTGGCAGAAAAGTGAAGTCCTTGAAATGCTCAGAAACAGAGATTCTCCAGACTATGCCTGTGTTGACTGCAACTACAGGTATGTTTGCGGGGGTTGCAGGGCGAGAGCATATGGGTACTTCGATAATCTTCTTGCCCACGACCCGGGATGCCACATCAAAGACTGGCAGAAAATCAAAATCAGAAGAACAGTGGAAACATTTTAATCTCTTCTTAACTTTTTTTTATACGAAATGAAAGGAGCAGTTGGAAGAATTTATGGTCAGGCGAGCTCAACAGATTTCAGTTTTGTTGTGTTCGACCCGAGGGAAATAGGAAGAACAGATTACGTTAAAGTATGGAATGATGTGGATGGCTGGGTCGTTGCTCAGATTTATGATGTGAGAGCAACTGCAGATTTAAATGAAAGCGATGCATTACTCGGTAGAGATGCTGAAAAGGAAGTTTACCTCGCAAAGGCAATTGTCATAGGAAAAAGGGATGAAAATGGCCTTCTGAGAGTACCAAAAACACCCTTCGTTCCGGGTGAGAATGTCTTCAAAGCTGACAGCGAGATTATCACTTCTGCTTTAGGTCTTGAGAGTGAAGGGGCATATATTGGTATGCTGAAAGACAGCGATATCAGGGTCAATCTGAACATCAATTCGCTTGTTCAGAAACACTGCTGTATCCTTGCCAAAACAGGAAGCGGCAAGAGCTACACCTCTGGAGTTATAGTCGAGGAGTTGCTTGAGAGAGATGTGCCACTGTTCATAATTGACCCTCATGGCGAATACTCAACAATGGGTCATCCAAATGATAACCCGGAAGAAAATGAGAAGATGTCAATTTTCAAGGTTAAGCCAAAAGGTTACAGCAATAAAATAAGGCTTTATGTACCACCCAATTCGCCATTTGCAGACCGGGCAGATGGTATCTTACGACTCGATGGTTTAAACCTGACTGCGGAAGAAATTATTGAGCTTACCGGGATAACCAATCCAACCTCTCAGGCTTTGCTTTATCAGGCGATAAAGAATCTCAAGGGGCGAAACTACACTGTTGAGGACATTATTGCGGAGATAGAGGAAATCAAGCACAATGCAAAATGGGGTCTGCTTGGCCACCTTGAAAAAATACTGGAATCAGGACTGCTTGCAAAGGAATCAACACCTGTTCATGTTCTGCTGCAGAACGGTAAGGCTGTTGTTCTTGATATGAGGGGTGTACCACCTGAACATCAGGATTTGATAGTTTCGAGGTTATGTTCCTGTCTTTTTGAATTGAGAAAACAGGAAGAAGTTCCTGCTGGAATGATTGTCATTGAGGAAGCACATAATTTTATTCCCGAAAGGGGATTTGGAAGAGCAGTCTCAACCCATGTCCTCAGGACAATCGCAAGCGAAGGACGAAAGTTTGGACTTGGACTGATGGTCATCAGTCAGAGACCAGCCAGAATTGACAAGAATGTCATCAGCCAGTGCAACACCCAGATAATACTGAGGGTTACAAATCCAAATGATATCAACGCAATTAAAAAGGGAGTTGAAGGCCTGACAGCAGATACTGTGGAGGAGATAAAGAGATTGCCACCCGGGACAGCAATGATTGTCAGCCCGGAACTTGAAAGACCTGTCATCGTCAATGTCAGGGTTCGGAAGAGCAAACATGGTGGGGCTTCTGCAAACATCGTAAAACAGAAATCGAAGGGAAAGAAAAAGGGAAAACAGGAAAAAGAAGGTAGAGGGGAGAAAAAAAGTCTTTTAAGAAAAATGTTTGGTTAGTTGTAATAAAAGTGTAGTTATGAATTACCTCGTTACACTGCAGGGTGCGTGGATAGTCAGGAATGCAAAAAGTGTGGAAGATGCCATGAACATAGCTGTTGCTGAAGCTGGTAAAATGCTCAACAGGTTGAGCTTTGTGGATGTAAATGTGGGAGATGTTGAATGCCCTAAGTGTAACGAGCCGTTAAAGAGCGTTTTTCTTGTTGCAGGAACCGCTCTTGTCGGACTTGTCTTCGAAATAAAAGTATTCAATGCTGAAAGCAAGGAGCATGCTGCAAGAATTGCAAAATTTGAGATTGGAAAAAGATTGAAGAGAACTCCACTTGATGTTGTCGAAGTGAGAAAAATAAAGGAAGTGTAGTTATTTTCCTTGCATAAACCGAAAAAATTTTGAAAGCATCAATTCCGCAATGAATAATGTTAGCAAGAGTAAGCGACCTTACTAACTACCTTTACTGCCCCAGACTCTGTTATTACAGATTGAGGTTCAATGAGGATGTTGTCACCGAAATGCATGCTGCCAGAGATATCTACATCAGCAGAAGAATGAATATGGATGAGGGTTGGGCTTTTGAGAAATTTAAAAGCTATTTTGGAGATGAGAACGAAGAAATCTTCAATAAATCAGCTGAAAAGTTTATTTACAACCCGATTCTTGATAATCTGAAAGCTGTTGAGTGGGAATTACTGCTGAAATCGGAAAAATACAGGCTTAAAGGATCGATTGATGAGGTTGTCAGAACTGAAAGCAATTCAAAAATCCCCCTTGCCCTTTCACTAAGTGCACCGGAGAAAGAAATATGGTTCAAAGACAGGATAAGGCTAACTGCATATTGTATGCTGCTTGAAAGTTCCGAAGGATACATCTACCATTGCTTTGACGGCGAATTGAGAAAATATCAGATGGGGCGAAAAGAGAAGCGAGACGTTCTCAGGCTCGTAGAGAGAGTTTTAAAGATAAAAAACGGATTTATTCCCGAAAAAAAGTACGACAAAAAATGCAATAGCTGTTTCTTCAAAAAGAGATGCTTGAAAGAACCTTCAACCTTCGCATCAAAATTCTTCAAGAAAATTCGATAAATTCAAATATTTTTCGATTTGAGTATTTTGAGACAGCGTTTGCAATAATTGATGCTCTTGTTATCAAGCTGTTCGAGAGTCTCAGAGAACCTCATAACGCAATTATTGTTGCAGTGCTTCAATCCAAGTAGGTGACCAAGTTCGTGAAGAACTTCTTTAATTCCTCTGTTAATTACGTTTCCATCACCATCCAGCCTGTAAACTGAGACAACAGCAGACGTTCCATTTAACTCAGCATGACCAAAAACAAAAGAAGAATTCTTGCAGTATATGTCCACACTCGCAACCCCTATTGTCTTGGTGAAATTGTTTGAATCTGCAACATCTTTCAGAAATTCCATGAGAACTGTACTGTCATACTGCTTACGCTCAGGATTGAAAGATTTTACTGGAATCGGAAGGGAGTCAAGGTAGCTGAACTTAAAATCGAGAGGGAAATACCCTGGAATTTCAAAGAAAATCTGTTCTGCAATTCTCGTGCCTGCCAGAGGGACAATTGCAATCCTCATTCTAACCCTCTATTTCAACTCATCCCACTTCCTTCTCTTCATATATCTGTTCAGACCCATGCCCCCACCAATCAAAATAATCAGGATTGCAATAACAATCCCTGTAAGCTTGAAATCAATGGACGGCATCTTGAATCCTTCAGAAGTGGGGGTTGCAGTTGGTGTTGCAGTTGGTGTTGCGGTTGTAGCTGGTGTTTCTTCAACAGTGATTAAAACCCTTAATTCTTCAAATAAGGCATTTGCGGATTCTTCAGTTTCCTCAGCTCCACTGACAATAATTCTGGACTTAGCTTCCGAGTCAACATATTTCTGATCCTTTAAAAGGGCTTTAGCGACAGCAAATTCATCTATAAGACTATCGGTATCTTCTTGCAGCTCTCTGAAGACTGCTTTGTAATTGAGAAGTGTGCTCGTATTCACAACATCCATCCCCTGAATTTCATCCAGGTATAGTTCAATTTTGTCGAGGACAGCGGCAATTTCTTTCAATTTTTCATCTGCTTTGCTGTAGACATATTCGGCTTTTACTTTGTTTGCCTCTGTTTCAGCCTTTATTAGCCAATCAGATGCGTTTGTTAACTTACTATCCGCCTTCCTATACTCTCCATCACCGTAGAATCCTTCAGCAAGAGATATGTTGTTATTTGCGAGGTCGAGATAGTCGCTTAATATAGATGTGTCAGCCTTTCCGATGTACTCATCAAGAATTCCGGAGAGGTTGCTGTATTTATCATTCATGGCATCGATGCTACTCTGGAATTTACTGTAATCCACGACAGATACGACAACAGGTGGAAGCACATCCTCGTCCGCGTCCTGAACATCGAAATAAATAATCTTCAATTCATAAAGTCGTGATGATGGTGAGGGGACGGTACCCAGTATGGTGATATTTATGTTATCCAGCCCATCCTCGGTGTCAAGAACATCAACATCAAGATAATTCTTGCCAGGAGCGTTTTCCAGTACTCTTCCACCACCATTCTTGTAATAGAGCTTTCCTTTTATTGTTGCCTTATCGAGCTCTGTCCTGATAGTATATGTTCTGTCATCAGCTTCTTTCCTTGTCTCATCATCAATTGGCTCTACCTTATATGTGAGGTTCATTGCATATCCTTCTTCAACCACTTTATCAATGACAAATTTCCCGTTTTTAAGACTCGCTTTCTCTTCAACGTCATTTATTGCGACATATACATCCGGCTCCTTAAAATCACTTGCATTGAGCCTTTCCAGAGCATAAACGGGCTGCGTCAAAATTAGAACTAAGGCTATAATTAATAAAAATCTGAAACCCATCGCAACACCTCAGACAAGTGGTTCAATGTCCTCGTCAAATAAAGAGAGAGTTTTCTCCATCCTCATCCGTTCTGCATCCTCCACACCCTCTTTAGCGAGTGCTGCAAGCCTTTGCAACTCCTTAACCCTTTGTATTTCTATTACATTCGCAAGAACTACTAAAGCTGCAACATACTTGGTTCTCCGGGTTGGATAGTCTCCAGCTCTAACTTCAACACCAGAAATCTGCTCTTCAAGCCATAATTTAGCCTTCTCGAGACCTTTTCGATCCAGATGCTCAGGGGGACCAGCAACAAGAACAAGAGCACGCTCTGCACTCCTTATATTGCATGGCACAGTCAATCTTCCGAGTGCTGCTCTTCTAACAAGTGAAGCTATCTTCATCGACTTATCCTCTTCCATTATCTGCTTTTCTGCTTTCTTCTCTTTTTTAAGCCTTGCAAAAAGCTTATTCACCTGTTTCTTTTCTTTCTCAGCCAGAGTTGTGGCATATCCTATTGAACTGATGCCCCCTCCTCTCAAGGTGTTTATGACTTCAGAACTGTCGACAACCATCTCTCCAATCATGTCTTCCTCTACAGGCTCGCCTGCTCTCGTCAGAACAGTAAGCCTCCTGACGATCTCTTCATTAATCTTGTTAAACGACTCTTTAAGACTGAAACCCTCGAATTTCCATGCACCGTTATCCAGAAGTATGAGATTATCAATGTATTTCATGAGTGAAACCATGCTTCTTGCTGCATTTAGTGAATAAAGCTTTCCCTCTTCAGGAGCAGGTAAAATTCCTACTGTGTAAACGGGTTCAGAATACATCTCGGAGAGGTATTTTGCAAGAACAGGCGAACCACCACTGCCTGTTCCCCCGCCCAAACCTGTGACAATGAGGAAAGCATCCATTTCATGCGTTCCTTTCTCGTCAATAGCGTTAAGAATTGTCTCAATCTCTTCCTGAGCGACCTTTGCTCCGAGTTTGTTATCTGTTCCCACACCATGACCTTTTACAGTTGTTTGACCTATGAGAATGCGGTTCTCCATTGGAACGTGCTTCAAACCCATCAAATCAGTTCGAGCGGTATTTATGGCGAGAGATTTTAATTCAACATTACTACCCCTCATTTTTTCATTTTCTATGAATAAATCAAGAATCTTTCCACCTGCCTGACCGAATCCTATTACAAAAAATTTCATGCGTCAATTTTAGATGATTTTAATTTAAGCCTTTCCATTGATATAGCAATCATCTCTAAAAAACGTTGAGCCAATCAGTAAGGTTAATGTCGCTTGACTTCCGGGAGATGAGCAGATTCTGAATGCTATCTTCGTAGCCAGCAGAGTATACCGAACTCCAGGCTTGCGAAAAAACTCGGAGTCAATTTAAATGAAAAGGATGAAATTATTGTGGACAGAGAAATGAAAACTAATATTCCCGGGATTTTTGCTGCAGGCGATGTTGTTGACTCAGAGTTCAAGCAGGGGATAATTGCTGCTGCAGAAGGAGTTACGGCAGCTTACCATCAATTAAAAAATCTCATCCATTGAGTAGTTATTCCAGTCTCTTTTACCAGTCATAATTTCAAATTCTTGGGGAGTTAAAATGGGGGAGGAGAAAAGTTCCGCATCATCGTAGCTTATTCTCGGACAGGCAGTATTTACATAATAACCGTAGGGAAAATTGAGAAGTTTTGAAGGAGTAATCTCATCAACCATCAACAGGTCAACTTCTTTTCCCGCATCTCTTCCCTCTCTCTGTAACCTCTCAGCAAGCTTGAATCTCTTCTGTCCGGGTTTGCTGCTGACAATAATAGCTCCTTTTTTCTCAGAATACATTGCCTTTGCAAGCAAATTCATCCTCTTTCTCAAAAAATCTTCAACCGTAACCTCTCCAAATTCTCTGGAAAGTGGGCTATAGCGATATACCTTCTTTTTTGAATAAATTGACGCACCAACGGGATGGAAAAGTCCGTCACCAATAAAAAGTACAGCATCTGCACTACTGTTCCTTAAAACAGAGTAGTTGCAACCGAGAACCTGCCCCGGAAACTTTACCCTTTTTCCTCTGTTTAATTCGACGTCATAGCCATCGTCTTCAAGGATTCTTTTAACCTCGTTGAGTTTCCACGCATACTGTGCTGTGGCAATCAGAGCAATTCTTTTTTCCTCAATTTTGATATCTTCTATCTTAATTTCGAAATCAATAAAATATGGTGTGTAGATAACTCTACCAATCTTCAGAATGGCAGTGTGCCCGAAATGAATTAAAATGTCAACCTCGTTGAGCAGAGAAGTATCTATATCACATGCCCCGTAGCTGCCAGAGCCAGATAGTATCACCTGAAAGCCATCGTCTTCAACTCTTTTAATGATTTCATGGCTTTTGAACTTCAAGCCGTCTGGTAACTGTACTCCAACTCTTTTTGCTCCCCTCTCCTTAAGCTCGTTAATCAGTTCCTCAAAGTTGATTCTTTTCAGGATAGAATCATCTATTCCCATCTAAGATTATTTTCCTCTCAATTCTTGCTACCGTCTCTCTGATTGTCTGTACTGCATCTGGATTTGCAGAAACGCTATCAATTCCAAGCTTGACAAGCTTCTCTACAACATCAGGATAGCTTCCAGCCTGACCACAGATTGAGGTCTTAACTCCCTGTTCTCTGCAAATCTTGATAACTCTCTCAATAAGCTTCAGAACTGCTGGATGTGTCTCTCTGAATAAGTCTGCAACATTCTCATTATTTCTGTCCACAGCTATTGTGTACTGAGTCAGGTCATTCGTGCCGAACGATATGAAGGTTATACCTTCTTTGGTAATATCCTCGATGATGAGAGCAGCTGCCGGAGTTTCAACCATCACACCAAAGTCTATTTCGCCAACAGGCAAGCCCTCTTCAAGTAGGATCTGTTTAGCCCTCCTTACTTCCTCAGCTGTGGTAACCAGAGGCAGCATAATTCCCACATTTTTGAAACCCTCATCGACCAGCTTTTTAATTGCCCTCATTTCAGCTCTGAAATGCTCCTCCTCAACCAGGTCTCTCCTTATACCTCTGAATCCAAGCATCGGGTTTGCCTCAATTGGTTCATCCTCTCCACCCTCCATTGCTCTGAATTCATCTGTCGGAGCATCCAGTGTTCTTATCCAAACCACTCTTGGATAAAAAGCCTTCAAAACCTTTCTTATTTCATTTGCAAGGACTTCTATATATTTTTCTCCCTCACCGTCTTTTATGTACTTCATCGGGTGTTTCTCAAGCCCGAGAACCATGTGTTCAATTCTGAAGAGCCCTACTCCATCTGCACCGGTTGCTGCTACTTTTTCTGCCGCATCAGGTATTGAAATATTTACTTTTACTTCTGTTGCGGTTATTATGGGCGCTGAAGCCTGAATGACTTCTGCTTTCTTCTCTTCAACTTTCATTGCCCCAGCATAAACATTCCCTTTCTCGCCATCAACAGTAACGGTTATTCCTTCTTCCAGAACCTTTGTTCCTTCCCTTGTCCCAACAATAGCAGGTACGCCAAGCTCTCTGGAAACTATGGCGGCATGACAGGTCATACCCCCCTCGTCTGTAACGATTGCTGCTGCTTTTCTCATTGCTGGAACCATATCAGGAGATGTCATTGTTGTTACTAGAATATCGCCTTCCTCAACCTTTTCAATTTCTTTTTCTGACAAAACAATTTTTACCTTACCGATACCAATCCCCGGAGAAGCTCCGAGACCTTTTACCAGAATCTCTCCTTCACCGACTTCTTCCATATCAGTCTCCACCTTCTTGATTGTTGTTACAGGACGGGATTGAGTGATGTATGCTTTACCCTTTTCAAATGCCCACTCAATGTCCTGAGGTTTACCATAATGTTCCTCAATAACTTCGCCAAGTTTGACTATTTCCATCAACTCTTTGTCTGTCAAAACTCTTTCTTTCGATTTTTTCTTGCTGAGTTTAATTTTAACAGTTTCTCCATCTTTTCTGGCGAGCATGAACTTCTTTTCTGCGATATTTTCTTCAACAAGCTTTCTTTTAACCCTATCGAATATGTATGTATCAGGAGATACCATTCCACTTACAATTGCTTCTCCCAGGCCAAAAACGGCCTCGACAATGCACAGCTTATCACCCGTTACAGGATGAGATGTAAACATCACACCGCTCTTCTCACTGTTCACCATCCTCTGAACGACCACGGCAATACTCACATCCTCATGCTTAAAGCTGTGTCTCACTCTGTAGTATATAGCTCTGGGAGTGTAAAGACTGCTCCAGCATTTTCTTACTTTCTCAACAACCTCATCTCCTCCTGCAACATTCAGGAAAGTCTCCTGCTGCCCGGCAAAACTTGCCTCTGGCAAATCCTCAGCAGTTGCTGAACTCCTTATTGCCACATATACAGTTTCGCCCTCCTCCTCACATAATTTTTTATACGCGTTCTTTATCTCTTCCTCAATTTCCGGAAGAACTGCGAAAGATTCAATCAATTCTCTGATTCGCTTTGATGCGGAATTCAGGTCGTTTGTATCCTCTACATTGACATCTTTAAGAATATCTATAATCTGGTCTCTGATTCCCGTCTTTTCAATAAAATTGGTGAATGTCCTGCTGTCCACAACGAATCCATTGGGAACAGGAATCTCATTTCGAAACATCTCTCCAAGATTAGCGCCTTTACCCCCTGCGAGAGGTATATCGCTTTTACTCAGGTCACTAAGCCATATTATGCCCATTAAAAACCCTCCTCAATCTAATCAATTTATTAGAGAATAATTCGAATTTAAAAGATTTTTGCATAGAATTTAATATTAGCCAGATAACAAAAACTCAAGATTTTTAAATCCGCCAATATTAGTTGGGAACATGTTTAACAAAATTCTTGTTGCCAACAGAGGAGAGATTGCAATAAGAGTGATGAGGGCATGCAAAGAACTCGGCGTAGAAACTGTTGCTGTTTACAGTACTGCAGATAAAACTTCATTTCATAGGGTTTATGCAGATGAATGCCACTGGATTGGAGAATCAGAACCAAAAGATAGCTATCTCAACATTGAAAAAATTATTGATGTGGCAAAGAAGACAGGTTGCGAGGGAATCCATCCCGGTTACGGTTTTCTTGCAGAAAACTGGGAATTTGCAAAGAGATGTGAAGAGGAAGGCATCAAATTCATTGGACCCAGGGCGGAAATAATAAGAGTAATGGGTTCTAAGCTCAATGCAAGGAAATTAATGGAAGAAGCGGGAGTTCCGGTAATTCCTGGTTCAAAAGAGATAAAAAATGTTGGTGAAGCGGAAGGATTCGCTGAAAAAATAGGTTATCCTGTTGCAATAAAAGCTTCCGGTGGTGGTGGCGGAATAGGAATCTCTATCGTATGGGGTAAAGAAGAACTCGAATCTGCTTTTCGCAGGTCGAAGAAACTGGGTGAAAAATACTTCAAAGACCCGGCCGTTTATATTGAGAAGTACCTGCCAAAGCCCAGACATATTGAGTTTCAGATTCTCGCTGATGAACATGGTAACGTCATCCATCTGGGTGAGAGGGAATGCAGCATACAGAGAAGACACCAGAAAGTCATTGAGGAATCTCCATCTCCAGTTGTTGATGAAGAAACAAGAGAAAAGATTGGTAAAATTGCTGTCAAAGGTGCAAAGCACATTGGATATACAAACGCAGGTACGATGGAGTTCCTGTATTATGGAGGGGAGTTCTACTTCCTTGAAATGAATACAAGATTGCAGGTTGAACATCCAATTACAGAGCTTGTTACGGGACTTGACATAGTAAAATACATGCTGAAAATCGCATCAGGAGAAGAATTACCTTTAAAGCAGAAAGACATCAGATTTTACGGGCATGCAATTGAGTTCAGAATTTATGCAGAAGACCCGATTGCTTTCATGCCGAGAACTGGAAAAATTGAGCATTACAGAAGTGCGGGCGGCATCGGCGTGAGGGTGGACAGCGGAATTCACCAGGGAGTGGAAATCACACCATACTATGACCCGATAATCTCAAAACTCTCAGTCTGGGGTGTTGACAGAAAGGAAGCAATTCAGAGGGCAAACAGGGCACTGTATGGCTATATAATCGATGGAGTTGAGACAAACATCCCCTTCCACATTGCAGTGATAAACAATGAAGCTTTTGTCAGGGGAGAGACGCATACAAACTTCATTGAAGAGCAGAACATCAGGGAAGAAATCAGAAGAATACAGGAAGAAATTCATCCTCTTAGACAGAGATTGAGCGAGATTTTCTGGGAACCAAGAAAAGAGAAGGTTGTTCTGGGACAAAGAAGAGTGGAAGAGACAATCAATGTGTGGAAAGCACAGGCGAGAAAGTATTAGTTGTATTACATCGTTATCATCATAAAATGATTGCAGAAACCTTTTATAACTATATGATATAATCTTATGAGGTATGTTTACCCATAACGAGCTTCTCACAAGCTTCAAAAAAGGTTTCAGAAACGGAAACTGGCGAAAATTTAACAGGGTTGAAAAGGCTTTTTATAGAGCATCTCTAATGTATTCAAGGATTCAGGGAAAGATAGTGAACAACAGTCTTATTGAGCAGCTTTCTGCATTAGTTGAAAGATTGCTCGAAACCCCTGCTGTTAGAGTACTCAAGAGGGGAGTTGAGAGAGCAAAAGAAATGATGCAGAAGTATGAGGAGGAGGGAGTCTTTGAATGGGCCCCTTCTCTCAGGAAATGGTTGAATAATAAGAGCTACATAGTATGGCTGGGAACGTTCTCACCATGGGGATGATTTTACTGATGTATAAACTTAATATTGATATCTCCCTGAATTCTTATTGATTAAAATCGATAGCTTTATTATGCCTGAAAAAATACTCCCGACAATGAAAAGATTAACAGCATACGTTTATGGCAAAATTCAGGAAGCTGGTTATCGCTCAAGGGTGGTAACAGTGGCGAAAGCCCTTAATTTAAAGGGATGCGTTCAGAATTTGCCTGATGGTAGTGTCAAGATTATAGCAGAGGGGGATGAAAGAGATCTTGAAAGATTTTTAAAGGCAATAGATGTGAAAAACGCCCTAATTAATGTTGAGAGAATTGATCATGAGTTTTCTGAGCCGACAGGTGGATTTGATGACTTCTACAAACTTGTTGGAGAAGGAGAAACTGATGAAAGACTTGATAAGGCTGCTGAATATCTGAAAGAGCTGATTGGCGTGACGAAGAATGGATTTGGTGAAGTAAAAGATGAATTGATATCAGTAAAAAGTGAGATGAGAGCAGGTTTCACTGATCTTAAGAACGTAGTAATTGTGGAATCAGAGAAGACAAGAGGAGTTATCGTGGAGGAATCAGAGAAGACAAGAGAGGAATTGGGTAGAAAGATAGAAGAAGTTGGAAATAAAGTCGACATTGTTGGGACTAAAGTAGAAGAAGTTGGAAATAAAGTCGACATTGTTGGGACTAAGGTAGAAGAAGTTGGAAATAAAGTCGATATTGTTGGGACTAAGGTAGAAGAAGTCGGAAATAAAGTTGACCTTTTAAGAATGGATATGAAAGAATTCATAGAAACAAACATGAATAGAATGTACAAAGAGATTTCAGAGATTAAACAAGCTTTGAAGAAAGCAGGGATAATGTGAACACCAATGATTCGCAGAAATTTTAAATATCCCAACTTTTTAAGGTCTGATACCTAAATGTACTTCCTGATGACAGTAGATGTTGAATCATTCTCGATTCCTTTGAATAGAGAAGATGCAATACACAAGTGAAGACAAAAGATAAGTATAAGGGATAAATCAAGATAGGCTGTATTAACAGGTGGAATAAATGAGCGAGATTTTAGGATTGTTACCAAAAAAAATTGTTAAAAAACTTCAAAAGATCTCAAAAGAACTGCAAGTGCCGGAAGAGGAGATTGTGAAGAAAGGCATAGAGACTTACATCCGATTACTTGAAAAAGGAAGAAAGCTTGAAGTTATCGGATTCGGTATGTGGAAAGATAGAGAGATGGATTCAGAGAAATGGGTCGAAGAATTAAGAAGAAAAGAATGGGTTAGATGATAGTAGTAGATACAGATGTTTTTATAGATTATTTCAGAGGAATCAGAGAGGCAAAAGAATTTATAGAAGGTATATCTATAGATGAAAGAGCGACAACGGATCTAACTATAATGGAGCTTTTCAAGGGTGCAAGAAATAAAAATGAGATAGAGAAAATTGAGAAATTCATCGAACAAAATTTTTTCATCACATTTCCCGTGACTACAGCAGCGTCACGAACTGCGGTTCAAATTCTTAAAAGATAAGGAAAATTTATAGGCAATATAAGTTATGTATTGGGTTATTAAATGATTAGGTGGGTTATTAAATGATTGAAAAGAAATTAGAAGAACTTGAAAAAGAAATTAAAACTTTGAAAGGTTTGATGCTATTTGAGAGAGATGAATTACTTGGAAAAAGACTCGTCTCACTTCGAGGTATGGGTAAACTTGTCGTCTCAAAAGAGGAACTTGATGAGGCAATAAAAAAAGCAAAGAAGTCGTTGTTCAACGAGAATGCTGTACGTTACTGATACACATATTTTGATCTGGTATATTACTGGGGAACTCCATGATAAAGTTGACAAAGTATTCAAGTCAGCTGAAATGGGAGAATCGACAATATTCATTCCAACAATAGTACTGGCAGAATGCCTTTATTTGGTAGAGAATAAAAAAATAGAATTAGATTTTAATAATTTGCTGGAAAGAATAGATGGAAGTAGAAACTTTGTTCCCGCATCATTTAATTTCCAAGTGATGAAGCTATTACCAGAGATCAAGCTAAAAGAGTTGCATGATAGAGTAATTGTAGCTACAGCGAAAATACTAAATGCTAAACTTCTTACAGAAGACAGAGAAATCAGAGAATCAAAAATAGTTGATGTTGTCTGATAGCTAAATGTACTTCTTGATGACAGTAGACGTTGAAGCCTTCTCAATTCCCCTGAACAGGGAAGATTCCAGTGTTGTGAAACAGGTTTATGAAGAAGGCTTGCCATTGTTACTGGATTTATTCTCAAAGCATGATGTTAAAGGAACATTTTACTTTACCGGAACGTTTGCTGAGCAATCTCCTGAATCGGTTGAGATGATTAGAGAGCACGGACATGAGGTTGGATGCCATGGATATGACCACTCGCCACAAAGAGCTTTTGATGTACTCAGTTACGAAGAACAAGTGAGTGATTTGAAGAAAGCCAAAGCTGTAATAGAAGATGCAGCAGGGAAAATAGTGTCCTTCAGGGCTCCAGCATTAAGAATAAATGAAGATACGGTAAAAGCACTGGAGGAGACTGGTTTCAAGACAGATAGCTCCATATGCAGCCAGAGATTTGATGGGCCTTTTACATTTGGTTCAAAAAAGAAGTTGAAGTGGTTATTTGCTCCAAGAAAGCCTTATATGCTTTCTTATGATTCCGTGGCTAAGGCTGGTCAGTCTAAAATTCTTGAAGTGCCTGTTTCTGCTTTCATACTCCCCTATGTTGGAACTATGATGCGAATAAACCCTTCTATAACTAAGATTGTTCAGAAAATTCTGTTTTTTGAATCCACAAAAACTGGAAAACCACTGGTCTTTCTCTTTCACCCAAACGAGTGTATTAGCGTGAATGGCAAAGTTAGTACTGAAAGAAGGGCAAGTAATTACGTTGGATACATATTTGCAGATGTTTTGAGGCAAAGGCTTAAATTGAAAAATCTTGGAAGAGGGGCGCTGAAATTACTCGAATGTGTATTAAAAGATGCAAGAGAACATGACTCTGAATTTTTGAGTATGAAAGATTACCGAGGAAAATATCGTGAGTAATATTGAGACTATTAAGCTCAAGAAAGAAGATGAGCAATTTGGGACAAATAAGTTTAGTTGAGATTCCGTTCAAAAGTTTTAAAAGGAAGTACTATAATTATTAAATAAGTAATTGATGTTTATGATCACGATTACAATAGACGAGAAAACTAAAAAAATGCTGGATGTTTTTTCTGGGAGAGACTATGAAGAGAAATTTGACAATTTAATCAGGGAGAGCATAAAAGCCAAGATAAAAGAGTGTAATGATCTGATTTCTCGTTTTGAGACAAAGTATAAAGTAGAGTTTGAAGAGTTCAAAAAATTATGGGAAGCTGGTAAAATAGAAGGAAAGTACTCCTATGAAGTTGAAACTGATTTCTTAGAGTGGGAGGCTTTGGAGATGGAGAAGGCTGAGTGGCTAAGACTTTTGAGAGAAGAAATAAGTGATTGAGAAAAGAGAAAAATTTCGAAGTAGAGTTGAGTCGTTGAGAGACAAATACTTCCCTCAATCAAACCTCAGAATAATAAATGAGAGAATGAATTTCTTGAAGATGAGGATATTTTTTAGAGAGGAGCTGTTCCTCGACATCTATTACAACTCAATGAATGACAGGACAGATTTTGCCCTGATTGAACATGGAAAAGGAATATTTGGTTGCGACAATCTTGGAGGGTGGCACATTCATCCTTTCAATAACCCTGACAGGCATGAAAGTTGCAAAGAACCAGAAATTGAAATGTGTGAGGACAGATTGGTTGTTATAACTACTTGGAGAGGGACAAAATGAAGTGCCAGAAATGTAGCGGTGAATTAAGGGAGATAAAAATTACGTGTATGTTATTCCAGATACAGGTTTAGCTGTTGCAAATCTGAGAGCATTTGTTTGCACTACGGAATGTGATTACGCATTTGCAACAGAATCTGTTGATGCGATTGAACTTGCAAAGGAAAAATGGAGAGCATTGCTGAAGGGGAAGGAAATGACTAAAGCCGGAATGGGTTATATTTTTAAGTTAAGAAAGAACTTAGCTTAATATGAAAATGAGAACAAAGGCAAGATACGAGAAGGGGGTTTTACGACCATTGAAAAAGCTAGATTTGAAGGAAGGCGAAGAAGTGGAGATAGAAGTGAAAAAGAACATTACCGAGAGAACGTTCGGTATAATCCAGCTTGAACATGAGGAAATCGAAGAGATAATAGAGGATACTGAATATGGTTCTTGGTAAATTATCAGCACTTTCAATCGGTGAAAAAGTATTCGTTGATTCGAATATCTTAACATATCACCTCCTCAATGACCCAGTACATGGAAAGAGACGCAAAGAGTTTGTGAGTAGGATAGAGGCCAGAGATTTTGAAGGCTTTATTTCTCCAATAATTGTATCAGAGACACTTTTCACCAAAAAAGAGTTGAGCTGGAGCTTCTAATTTGAAGGAGTATAAATTTGTTGGGCTAAATGGATGAAATAACTTTACACAGGAGGAAACAAGATAATAAAACTTGGGATATGTATTGGTACTTCTGTGATTGGTGAATGTCTGGATGTGGAATTTAAGGAACCTTCAAGAAAGCTTTTAGAGAAATTCAAAAAAAGGAGACAATGACTGTTATATCTGAACTAACTGCATTTGAATTAAAAGATGCACCTCAAAAGGCGTAAATCTTGCTAATAGATATATTGCTAAAGGTGTAGTGGAAAGAAGTATTATAGATAAGAAGTCTAAAGAAGTGATAACTTATGAAGAATAAAAAGAAATTTGATGCCGTAAAGATGATGCGAGAGATAAGAGATAAGCTGAGCGAGAAATTCATGAATATGAGCTATGAAGAAAGAAAAAGTACATAGATGAAAATATTAAGCTCAAAATCATGCATAAACCGTATGTGTAATAATCTCACGCTTTTAATCAGAAACATCATTTCTCCTTCAGTGATTAATAACGAGGTAAAATGGAATATGTTTTCAGATCAGCATACTTAACTGGAATGGAGATCTATATGACGTTGCGTTTAAATAGTTTAAGAGTAGTACTGTATAAAGGAGGCTAATATGAATAGGGATAAATTACTTGAGCGTATCGTATTGAATCCTAAAATTATGGCAGGAAAGCCAGTTATAAAGGGTACACGGTTAACAGTACAGTATATTTTGAACTTATTAGCTCATGGAGCGACTATTGATGAAATTCTTCAGGAATACAAAGGATTAACCAAGGAAGATATTCTGGCATGCTTGCTATATGCCTCAGAAACACTGGAGAAAACGACATTTATGCCTCTGGTAGAAACAGTTTAGAATGCGTTTTCTTGTAGATGAGTGCACAGGTCCTTTTGTGGCTAAATGGCTGCAAAGCTTGAATCACGAAGTATTTTCTGTTTACGACGAGGCTCGGGGATTGGATGATGAGAGCATTATCAAAAAAGCAAATCTTGAAAATTATATTTTGATAACAAATGATAAAGATTTTGGTGAACTTGTGTTTCGTATGAAAAAACCACATAAAGGTGTAATTCTTTTGCGATTGGAAGACGAGAGGTCTGAGAATAAAATTGCTGTATTACGTCGATTATTGGAATCATACTCTGATAAACTTACCAGTAATTTCATAGTGGTAACCGAGAAAGCCGTGCGTATTGTAGAAGATGATTAAAGAAAGTTTATAACAAGATGGAAACCACTGAACTCAGAAAAGAAGATGAGCAACTCTGGGATGAATATGTTCTCAAATCTAGTCAGTCCACTTTCTATCATCAATTATTGCAGAAGAGGAGTTTCCAGACAAGGATAGAAAGGTTTATAAGCGCTATGAACTTATGATCAGTGAGAAAGATGGTTGAAATATTGCTAAAGCTTCCAGAAGATCTTAAATGGATATTAAAGAGAAAAGAGGATTTGAGATTTTTTGAATCAGTTTTAATCCAAAAGATGTGTGAGATAAAACTAGGAGACTTACTAGCAGAAAAGAGCCAGTTGAAAGAAGAAGATATTGACAACTTGGATCACTTCATCAAAGAAAGATTGTATAAAAGAGTGAAAGGAATTGAATGAAGTTCGTCGTGGATACAAATATCATATTTTCAGCAATGATCAGGGAATCCATTACAAGGAGAATAATTCTTAGCGATGTTTTTGAGTTATATGTCCCGGAATATTTGTTTAGCGAAATAGAGATGAATAAGAATCTGATTTTAAATAAAGCCAAAATTAGCGATAGAGATTTCACATTGTTACTAACATTATTCCAAAAACATGTGAAGATTGTCAAAAAAGAAGTTTATCAGGATAAAATTCCTTTAGCAGAAGAAACGATGGAAGAAATAGATATAACAGATTCTCCTTTTCTGGCTTTAGCCTTAGCATTAAATTGCCCACTGTGGTCAAACGATGGACATTTCAAGAAGCAAAACTTAGTCAAGACATATACTACAAAGAAGATTGTTGAATTTCTGGAGAAACAAAATTGAATTGGTTTGCTGGAAAAAAGCGTTACTCGTACGTTCCAAATTCGGCAGAAACTCAAATAATAAGAATAGTTAAATAATAATGGAAATCACTGAACTCAATAAAGAAAATGAGCAACTCTGGGATGAATATGTTCTCAAATCAAATCAATCCACTTTTTATCATCAATTAGGCTGGAGAAATGTCGTACAGAAAACTTATGGTCATAAACCTATTTACCTGGTTGTAAAAGAAGATGATGAATTTAAAGGTATTTTACCCCTTTTCCTCATGAAGAGCAGAATTTTTGGTAAGAAGCTTGTGTCAGTTCCTTTTGCCCCTTATGGGGGAGTTTGTGCTGATAGCGAAGAAGTTGAGAGAACACTTGTTGAAGAGGCTAAAGGGATTACAGATGAGTTTGATGTGGATTATTTAGAGTTAAGGTATATGGGAAGAGAGAACAATAGTTATTTAGTTACTAATAATAAGTATACAACGTTCATTTTGGAATTGAACAAAGATCCAGACGTTGTCTGGAGAAATAAGTTTAACAATAAGGTAAGGAATGCGATAAGAAAATCTTACAAATCGAACCTTGAATTTGTGGATTGTAATTTAAAAGAATTTTACAGGATTTATACTAAAAACATGAAACACCTTGGTACGCCATCTCATTCATATAGCTTCTTTGAAAATCTTATCAAGGAATTTCCGAGAAAAGCATTGTCTTCGGGTGTAATACATGATGGCACAACTATTGCATCAACTTTCTTGTTATCTTTCAAAGATACACTGGTCTCTGGATGGGCTGCTTCAGACAAGGAATACAGTATGCTCAATCCAAATAATTTTCTCTACTGGGAAGTTATCAAATTTGCTTGTAATAATGGGTACAGATACTTTGATTTTGGTCGTAGTTTATTGAATTCAGGCACGTTTAGATTCAAGAAACCTTGGGGTGGGGAAAATGTGAAATTGTACTATCGCTACTATGCAAGAAAAAAAATTCCTGACACAACTCAAACAAATCCAAAAAGACAGAAGTTTGCAAAGATTTGGAGTAAAATGCCATTAGTTTTAACAAATATTGTTGGACCACCATTAAGAAAAACAGTTCCATGATACCCTCAGTTTTAGTACCAATTTCGCATAAAGAACTACTTCAATTATTCAGAATTAATTCAGATAAGGGAGATAAAATTCAAGAATTTGAACAGAAATTTTCAGAGTATGTAAGATGCGAACAGGCTATTGCAACAAGTTCTGGTATTGCAGCTTTATACACGCTACTTAAAGCTTCTGGACTGAGGAGGGGAGACGAGATAGTTGTTCCAGCATACACATGCGAAAGTGTACCAAGGCTGGTTATGGATATGGGATTAAGAATTAACTTTGTTGATATTGATAAAGAAACATTCAATATCAGTATCGAGGATTTGAATTCTAAAATAAGCAGAAAAACCAAAGCGATAATTGCAATACACATGTTTGGCAACCCATGTGAGATGGATGAAATTATGGAAATTGCAAGTAATTACAATGCAGTCGTTATAGAAGACTCTGCACAATGCATTGGCGCGGAGTATAAAGGTAAAAAGACCGGAACAATTGGTGATGCAGCTTTTTTTAGCTTAAATGAGGGAAAACCCATTACCACAATGGGTGGAGGGTTTATTGTAACAAATGATAAGAGAGTTGCTGAGAAATCGAGGAAAATTATTGATAACTTTAAAGAGTTCAACATACTTAAAAAAATTGGAGTTGTTTCAAGACTTTATGCTTACTACATGCTTAAAAATCAGTTCTACTACGATTTAATCTACAGTATGATAGAGTCAAGAAGAAATAATAGGAGAGACAAACTAAAACTAGCCAATAATTTGAAATTCAAGTTTAGATACACTGATTTACAAGCATCAATTGGGTTGATCCAGCTATCTAATCTCGAGAAGTTTAACAATGTTAGAATAAAAAATGCAAAATTCCTGATGGATCATTTGAGCATTGAGGGGGTGCATATACCAAAAATCTCAAAGCAAAGCAAACCCATATTTTTGAGGTTTCCACTCTGGTTTGAAAATATAACTAAAGAAAAACGGGATAATTTAATAAGAGAACTCCGAGAATCAGGTATTGACGCTCCGGTAGCTTACCCTAACTCTTTGCCAAAGTTCTTCTTAAGTTTAGATGGATTTCCAAATACTGAGGAAGTTATAATAAAGACCATAACCTTGCCAGTACACCCCTATGTTAAAGAAAATGACCTCGAAAAAGCAGTCTCCATAATTAAAAAATTCATAGGAGCTTAAAAATGAGAGATTTTACTTTTGCAAAGTATAGAGAATTATGTAGAGCGATATCAGATTCTGATTACAAAGTGCTGACAGTTGAGGAATATTTGAATTCAAACTCAAATAAAAGTAAATTTATCATCTTACGTCATGATGTTGATCTAAAACCAGAAAGATCGCTGATAGCTGCAGAAATTGAGAACGAATTTGAGATCAGGTCAACTTATTATATTAGGATGACAGACGAAGTTTTCCAGCCTGAAATCATAAAAGGTATTGCTGAACTCGGTCATGAGATAGGATATCATTATGAAGTGCTAGATAAAGCAAAAGGGGATTTTGCTAAAGCTATAGAGATATTCAAAAGAGAACTTAATGAATTAAGAAAACTATGCGAAATAAAAACGATATGTATGCACGGAAACTCAAGAACCAAATGGGACAACAAGGACTTGTGGAAATTATATGATTTCAGGGAACTTGGTATGTTAGGTGAAGCATACTTATCAGTAGACTTGGAGAATATAGTATATTTCTCAGACACTGCGAGAACTTGGAGTCCAAGATATAAAGTTAAGGATTTGGCAAGAAATCCTGAAAATCCAATCATAAACTCTACAGATGATTTAATTGAACTTATTAAATCTGAGGAGTTTCATCAAATTTACATTTTAATGCACCCAGATGACTGGTGCGACGATTTTGGCAAATGGTTAACCAACCTCGTCACGAGAAAATTCAAAAATGTAGCAAAATATACTCTTGGATGGTACTGGAGAAATTTTAGTAATAACAAAAATGGATGATCTAAAAGTCATACAAAACCCAGATAAAGAAACTTGGAGTGAGTTTGTATACAATCATCCACATAGTAATATCTACCAAACTCCCGAGATGGCAGAAGTTTATAGAGGAACCAAAAATTATGAGCCAATCTCTCTTGCAGTTGTTGATGACACGGATAAAATACTGGCTGTTATGCTGGCGGTCGTTATAAAAGAAATAGATGGATTTCTAGGATCATTTTCAGCACGTTCTATTATTCAGGGAGGTCCACTGTGTGTGGAAAATGATGAAGGTATAAAAGCTTTAACTATAATGTTAGAAGAATATGGTAAACTAATTAAAAAAAGAGCTTTGTATTCTGAAATTAGAAACATGCACGATACATCTCAATTCAAATATCAATTTAGAGAGCTTGGCTACAATTTTGAAGATCATTTAAATTTTTTAATAGATCTAAACAAACCTACAGATGAGATATGGGGGAAGATTAGCAGGTCTATGAGAAAAAACATTAAGAGAGCACAGAAAAAAGGTGTTAGAGTAGAAGAGTTGGAAGATAGAGAACTTATCTCAACTTTCTATGAATTCCTTGAGGATGTTTACCATCAAGCTAAAGTTCCACTTGTGGATGTGAGTTTTTTTTATTCTGTTTATGATATTCTTGTGAAAAAAAATATGGCAAAATTTCATTTAGCAAAATATAACAGAAAGTATATCGGTGGACGATTAAGTTTGATGTATAACAAAACAATTTATGCAGATTACGTAGGTGTTCCTAACAGACACAAGAATTTACATGCCAATCCATTGCTAAACTGGCATGTCTTGAAATGGGGATTAGAAAATGGTTATCATATATTTGATTTTGGTGGAGCTGGGAAACCAAATAAGAACTATGGTGTAAGGGAATTTAAAAGACAGTTCGGTGGGAAATTGGTAAATTTTGGCCGTTATTCAAAGATTCACTCTCCAATAAAGATGGAGATAGCAAAAAAAGGATTTGAGATATATAAAAAAGTATCTTTATGACTGCAATCGTAACTTACGCCAGAGTTAGAAGTGCGCTGGCAGCAACACGAAGCCTAGGTAGGAAAGGCATCAAAGTTATAACAGCTGATGATAGCTACCCCTCTACTTCCTTTTTTTCAAAATACTCTTCATCATATTTTGTGTATCCCTCTTACAAATCGTCACCTAAATTGTTCATAGAATGTTTAAAGCGTTATATACAAAAAAATAATAATGTGAAAGTTTTAATGCCAATTTCCGAGGAAACTTACGTTGTCTCTAAATATAAAAACGTGTTTGACTCGTTAGTTGAAATACCCATAGCCTCTTATAGTAAGATATTAAGGGCAAACAACAAACGTACATTAATAGAATTTGCTAACGAGATAGGTGTAAAAACACCCAAAACTTATACAATTAATACTATTGATGAATTAAGGAAAATCGCTCCGAAAATAGAATATCCTGTTGTGATTAAACTTGTAGAGGGGCGGGGGTCTGCTGGATTAAGATATGTATATTCAGAGGACGAACTAATTTCAGAGTACAAAAAAGTTGTACAAAAGTTTAACCTCGATCCGTCCAAGTTTCCACTTGTTCAGGAATATATACCTGGCACAGGTTATGGAGTCTCTATGTTATTTAACCAAGGAGAACCAAGAGCAATATTTACACATAAGAGATTGAGGGAATACCCAATTACAGGTGGACCAAGTACTCTAAGAATAAGTGTTCGACACTCCAAAATGGAAAGATATGCTACTATGCTACTTAGAGAGCTTGAATGGCATGGTGTCGCAATGGTTGAGTTTAAATTAGATGATAGAACAAAAAAACCCGTTTTGATGGAGGTTAATCCTCGTTTTTGGGGATCCTTAAATCAAGCTATATGCGCGGGAGTCGACTTCCCGTATCTACTGTACACGATGGCAACCGAAGGTGACGTAAAACCAGTTTTTAAGTATAAGGTTGGGGTTAAGGCTAGATGGATGCTTGGAGATTGTCGTGCACTACTCGATTACTTGAAAACAAAAAAATGGTTTAGAGCGCTGAAAGACTTTCTGGTTATACGTGGACAATATTACGATGATATCGATTTAAGTGATCCACTACCAACAATTGCTGAGATAATGATACCTATAATAAATTTCATACGAAGAGGGAAGTTGCAATTCAGTCCTGACGAGGCGCGATGATGATTTCAAAATTTGATTTACACATACACTCAAAGTATTCTTATGATTCAATAATGAGACCTGAGAAGATAATAAAGGTTGCTAAGCAGAAAGGATTAACTGGCATAGCAATAACTGATCATGGTACCATAGAAGGGGGATTGGCAGCAAAAAAGTGCAGCAAAGACTTCATTGTTATCGTTGGTGCTGAAATAAAGACGGAAGAGTTTGGGGATATAATAGGTTTATTCTTAAATGAAGAGATAAAATCCAGAGAAATTTGGTGTGTAATCGATGAAATGAAAGACCAAGATGGAATTGTTGTACTGCCACATCCACTCCGTGACCATACAAATATATTCAATGGAAATTTACTTAACAAAATAGATGCTATCGAAGGCTACAATGCTAGAACTGGGATTGATGAGAATATAAAAGCAAAAGAATTTGCAGATAAATCCGGATTGCCAGCAATTGCTGGAAGTGATGCCCATTTTTACGGTGAAATAGGTTTAGCGAAAACGATTGTGGAAGATGCCTCATCAGAGGAAGATATAAGAAGGTCTATACTATCAGATCACATAGCAGGAATTGAAGGTAGTCAGACCTCCATTTATTACCGAGGAGGAAGTAGAGTTTTAACAGACATTAAAAAAGGAAGAATATACAGACTACCATATACAATAATGAGAGTCTCATTTAAAGGTGCAAAAGCATGTTTAAGTAAAATTGTAGAAAGATGAAACCCAAACCAAGCCTGATACCTAGGTTTAACCTAGATTATGGACTTAATGATTTATTCTGTAGCATTAATTCAATTCTTAAGAAAAATAATTTTGACTTGTCTGTATTGGAATCGATATTTAATAAGAACATCTTCTTTACAAACAATGGAAGATCTGCCCTATACGTGATATTAAAAGCCCTTAATCTTCCTAAGGGGTCAAAAATAGGTGTACCTTTATACTCATGCACAGTTGTATTTGATGCAATTGTGGAAGCAGGATATGTGCCCTATTTCATTGATATTGAGCTTGATAACTATACCCTCAGCCCATGTGATCTAGAGAGTAAAGTGGAGGGAATAGACGCTGTTGTAGTGATACATACGTTCGGCTATCCAGCAGAAATGGATACAATTAAAAAAGTAGCAAGTAATAAACCAGTTATTGAGGATTGCGCACATTCATTGCTGAGTAGGTACAAGGGTAAAATTACGGGCGTATTGAGCTTTGCGTCTTTCTTCAGCTTTAAAAAATACACTTCGACAGGAGAAGGTGGAATGATTATCCTAAATGAAGATAAATCTAAAGAGCAGATTCAAAAAGAACTAAATTTACTTAATATGCCGTCAAAAGTAGAAGAGATATACAGTTCATTTGTAACTTACATACATTCATTTTTATATCATAAACCCTGGTTTGGGTTGCTTGCTTTCCCCATGGGATCCTATGTAGGGAACTCTAATCTAAACAAGAGAAAATTTAAGGCTACCAAAATTAAAAAGAGCGATCTTTCTGTATTTCTAAAAAAGATCACAGATTTTGAGAAAAAAGTTGAGCAACAGAGGAAAAACACAAAAATACTAACTGAAGAACTGAAGGATTCATCGTTAATCATATTACACGAAAGTAAAGATGTATGGTGGAACTGTTATCTTTTTCCTATACAATTTGAGAGTAAAAATAGGAGGGATAAGGCACACAAGCTTTTGAGAGAAATGGATATCGATACAGCGAAACTGTATAGCACTACACCAAGAGTGGCAAAAAAAATATATGGGTACAAGGGTGATTGCCCCAACTCCGAAAAATGTGCTGAAACCCTACTTGTTATACCAAATTACTACACGCTCAAGTATCAAGAATTGTTGAAGATTGCTAAAAGTATCAGGAAGGTTGAAGAACTGATATGAAGGTAATGATCGGAGTAGCGCATCCAAAACAAGTACATTTCTGGAAAAACATTATACGTAACTTGATCGAGGACGGACACGATGTTAAGATTGTAGCTTGGGAAAAGGACTTGACACTATATTTGCTGGATGTTTATAGCCTTGAATACGAAGTGGTCGGTAAAAATTATAAAGGTCTAGTAAGGAAAGCTTATGGAATGGTAGAAAGTGACCTAAAATCGCTTAAAATTGCAAAAGACTTTAAGCCAGACATTTTAGTGGGAGGTTCACCGGCTTTAGCTCATGTTAGTAGATTACTTAAGAGATCGTACATTTACTTGATCGATACTGAACATGCGATTTTAGCCTACTGGCTTACACATCCATTTTCAGATATAATATGCACACCCACTTGTTTTAAGAAAAAAGTCAATTTTAAGAAACATATAGTATTTAATGGATATTTAGAATTAGCGTATTTGCATCCAAAATATTTCAAACCAGATCCAAGTGTTTTAGATGAGCTGAAATTGGATAAAGATGACAAGTTTATTGTCGTGAGGTTTGTTTCGTGGGGTGCTGCTCATGATATTGGTGATAAAGGTTTTACTAGCAACAGAGAAGTAGTAAAATCTTTAGAACACTATGGGCGAGTTTTAATAAGCTCTGAAAACAGACTAAACCGTGGTCTTGAAAAGTATAGAATCGATATTTCTCCAGAAAAAATACATCACTTACTATATTTTGCACAGTTATATATTGGTGAAAGTGCGCCAATGTCAACAGAAAGCGCTATACTGGGTACACCTGCTATTTTTGTATCAACTTCTAGGAGAGGATATACAGATGAACTTGAAAGTAAATATGGTCTAGTTTATAATTTTTCAGATCCAAGCACCATGGAGAAAAGTGCACTTAAAAAAGCTTTTGAATTACTTGAAAATAATAGATTAAAAAAAGAGTGGAGAAGAAAAAGAGATAAAATGCTAAGCGATAAGATAGACGTAACTAAGTTTATCACAAAATTAATAGAAAGTTACTAAAAATAATAAACAGCTAAGTAATTCCATATGGTAAAAGAGAAAAATTATATTCTTGTTACCCCATGTAAGAACGAAGAAAAGAACTTACCAAATCTTATTGAATCTGTTATTTCTCAAACTATTAAACCTATATTGTGGGTAGTAGTAGATGATGGAAGTACAGATAACACTCAAAATTTACTTCAGGATGTTGAGAACAGAAATAAATGGATTAAAACTATTCGATTAAATAGTAATAAAAGAGATCTTGGAACTCATTTAGCAAGTGTTGTAAATAAAGGATTTAACGTTGCTGTAAATTATTGTGAGGAGAACAACCTTGAGTACAATTATCTTGGCATATTGGATGCAGATTTAATATTAAAACCAACATTTTATGAAAATATTTTAAAGGAGTTCAAAAAAAATCCCAAATTGGGCATTGCAAGTGGTGGAACAAGACATATTATCGGTAATAAAATAGTAATTCCAAAATTATCAGCTAACGAGCCATCAGGTGGCCACATGGTAATAAGAAAAGAATGTTTCGAGCAATGCGGAGGCATACCAATTTCTTACGCTTTTGATAGTGTGCTAAAAGCGAAAGCAAGATTAAGAGGCTGGGAGACTAGAAGGTTTGAGAATTTTATTGTAACAGAGGTGAGAGGTGTGGCTGGTGCTGAGGGATTCTGGAAAGGTTACTTTCACAAAGGAAGAACCTCTTACTACTTGGATTTGCACCCCATACACGTTTTCTGTAGGGTAATCACATATACAATTAAAAGACGACCCCTCCATCTAGGAATTGCTTATATGATGGGCTATACTTACAGTATCCTAAAAAGGGAGGAAAAAATAAATGATAAAGAAGTTAGGCAATACTTTAGAAATAAATGGAAATCTCTCTTAAAGGAGAATAAATCAAAATGATTGTCGCAATCCACCAACCCAACTACCTACCGTATCTAGGGTTCTTTGATAAGATGAGAAAATCAGATGTATTCGTGATATATGATGATGCTCAGTTTAACAAAAGCGACTTCCAGCACCGTAATAAAATTAGAGTTTATAACAGATGGAAGTGGTTAACAGTTCCGGTAGAGAAAAAGAGAAAACCAATTAATGAGATTAAAATTAAAAACGACGTAAAGACATGGAAAGGGTTAAAGTGGTCAGAAGATCATTTTAATAATATTAGAGACAATTATAAAGATACGCCGTATTACAGTACTTACGAAGACGAAATTAGAAAAATCTATAGTAGAAGTTATGAATATTTAGTTAATCTAAACATGAATTTAATTAATTTTCTTAAAAAAGCCTTTGAGATTGATACAAAAATAGTATTCTCCAGCAGCTTGGGTTTCAAGTCCAAATCAACAGAGAGATTAGTAGATATAGTCGAAGCTTTGAGTGGGGATGTCTATCTTTCGGGACCAATGGGTCACAAATATCTTGATGTGAAACTATTCGAGGAAAGAGGTATTAATGTAGAATTTCAAAAATTTAAGCATCCTATCTACAAACAGCGTTATGAAGGGTTTATACCAAATATGGCCGCCATAGATGCACTTTTTAATGTTGGCTTAATGCCAAAGTAAAGTTTAAAAAAATAAGTTTAGAGGAGATATTCTGAGTTTAAAAATTATGCTTTTGAACCTGCCAAATCCACCTGGCAGAAATATATATAGGGGATATGCTGGTGGTTTTGGTACTACAGGTTCTACTTCAAGTAAAACATTAATTCCAATTTATTTAATCTATGCTGCATCAGCACTTGAAAAAATTAATTGTGAATATACTATTTTAGACGGGCAAGCAATGAAACTAAACAAGAAAAAAGTTAAAAATGCTGTAATGACTGATAAGCCAGATATACTAATGGCCTGGATCTCTTTACCTTCATTTTATGAAGACATAACGTGCTTAAATGAAATTAAAAAAGCCTGTGAGAATACTATAATTATTGCTTGGGGTACGGTATGCAATTTAATGGCAGAAGAAATCTTCTCAAAGAGTAATATTGATCTCATTCTAAAAGGAGAGTATCCGTATTTCAGTGCTATAAGCAATCTATTTACTGAGGAAAATCTTACTAATTTGTCTGTTAAGAATTACAGCAACATTCTCGGAGTGACTTACGAAAAAGGAGGAAGAATTATTTCGAATCCACCCGTAAATGAAGAGTTGGATGTTCTAGATAGATTATCTCTGAATGTATATTTTAAGATTCCTGTTCAAGAGTATGTAGATTACTTTGAGACTTCTGATAACTCTAAAATTGGATGCATACCTATAATTACTAGCGCTGGATGCCCATTTCACTGTATATACTGCCCATATCCTATAGGTTATGGTAAAAGGGTTAAATACAAGTCAATAAATAATATTATAAGAGAAATTGAATTTTTAAAAATTAATTTCGGTATTAATGGTTTTTTATTCAGAGATCAGTTATTTACACATAATAAAAAAAGAGTCGAAGAATTGTGCAATAAACTCATCCAGAAAAATTTGAATATCAAGTGGCTGATTGAGGCAAGGGCAGACCAACTATCAAAGGAGTTACTAGAGACCATGAAAAAAGCAGGATGTTTTAAAATATATATCGGCGTGGAAACTGGATCGCAACAGCTAATAGACATTGGGAAGCCTGGTTCAAACTTGGAAGTATACAAAAAGGCATTTAAGCAATGTAAAGATTTAGATATTTCTACAGTCGCACATATAATACTAGGTCTTCCTGGCGAGACACAAGAAACAGTTCAAGATACTATTAATTTGTTATATTATATAGATCCCGATGCAATAAATATTAACGTGTTAACACCATATCCAGGTACAAAGCTTTACGAGCTGGCTGTAAAAAGTAAATGGATTGTGACTTTTGATTGGTCGAAATATACAAGTCACACCCCAGTGATGGAAACCGATACGATGAGAATTGAAGAATTAAATATAATGAAAAAGAAAATAAAAAGAAAGTTCAGAAACCATAAGCTACTAAGAGATAGCGCATATAGAAAGAGGTACCTATCTTCCTTACCTCGGAAAGCGTTTGTTAGAGGTAAACATTTTTTAGAACTTTTAAACAGTGAATAAGGAATGAAAATACCAAAAAAAAAATTAGTAATAATCACACCTTATTTTTCACAAGAAATTGGTGGTGGGATAGCGAGTTACGTTATTGGTTTGTATAACGTAATTAGAGAGAATTATAGTAGTAAAATCTCAGCTAGTATTATAGTGGAGACTGAAATTCATAAAAATCAATTTTTTAATTTTTTGCCAATAACTTCTATGTTCAAAATTCTCATAAATTTAATAAAATTAAGACCTGATGTTATACATTCACATCAGCACTTAAGATTGTTAATTCCAAGTATTATATATAAAATATTATATCCAAATACTAAATTGATACATACATTTCATGAATATTTATTTGAAAAGAAGAGTATAATCTCTTTATTTTATGAATTAGCGCTTCTAAGATATGACGTTGTTACATTTGTTAGCAAATCTCAGTTATTAGAAATAGAAAAAAACTTGGAAATTAGAGCAGAAAAAAAAATAATACGCGCTGGAGTCACACTTAAAGGTCGATTTGAGAAAATAAATGCTATTAATTGTAATTTAAAACAAAAAGATAATTTGTCACTATCGTTCATTGGTAACTTATCCCTACCTGATAAAGTGAAAGGTGTTGAGTTATTAATTGATGCAGTTAAAAAAGTAATATCTGATTACCCCAACACTAAGTTATTTATAGTTGGTGAAGGTATCTTTAAAGGATATTTACGTGAATTAGTAGAAAATTTGGAATTAGAGGATTCTATAATTTTCTTGGGATATACTAATAATGTTTTTGAAATCCTGCAGTTTTCAGATATATACACACATATTGGCTATAACGAGTCACTAGGGATAACTTTGCTGGAAGCTATGTATACAAGAACGCCTATCATTGCTCTCAAAAATGGTGCAATACCGGAAGTAATAAATGAAGATAGAAATGGAATATTAGTTGAAGACAATTCAGATTCAATCGCAAAAGCTATCATTGAGCTGTATGAAAACAAAAGTAAAATGCGTCGTATTAGTTTTATTGGTCATAAAATTTTGAACAAATATTTCTCTTGGATAGAAATCGGCAACGATTTTGTAAATCTATATTTAACTTAGTATCAAAATTTAGATAAATCATAACAAGCACCATGACTAGAGGGAAAAAATCATAAAACTTATTCCGTAAACAACAAACATGAGACCAAAAAGAAATATTCTCGCTATCGGAGCACATCCAGATGATGTGGAGATAGGATGCGGTGGAACAGTAGCAAAGCATGTTCTAAATGGAGACAAAGTAACTGTTTTAGTTATGACAAAACCACCTTATACATACTATGATGGCAGAGTTTTAAGAAGTGAAATGGAAGGGAAAATGGAAGAAATGAATGCAGCAAAAGTTTTGGGTGTAGAACTTATCAATCTTGGTTTTGATTCAAAAAAAGTCTCATATTCTGCAAAGACTATCGAAGCTATTAATGAAATAATAGATAAATATAAAATAGATCTAATTTACACACACTGGTATCACGACACACACCAAGATCATAGAAGAACGACACAGTCAGTTCTTTCTGCTGGGAGATATGTCAAAAATATCTTGATGTATGAGCCTGAGTATCCTGCAGGCAGATCTTATTCAGGTTTCAGGAATCAATACTACGTGGATATAACTTCAACTTTTGAAATAAAAATGGAGGCCCTCAAGCAACACAAGAGTCAGATAAAGAAGTATGGTAGCGATTTTTTAGAAGCGGTGGAAGCGAGAGCTCGGCATAGGGGTTATGAAATCGGCAGCAAATATGCTGAATGTTTTGAAGTAGTTAGACTTCTAGGAGATATATAAAAAATGTCTGAAAAATTCTCCAAGAAAGCAATAATTAAAATATTTATTCTTCTGGTGGTACTCAATATTATTTTGCGATTTCAGGTTGTACCCCATGAAATTTACCCCGATTCGGTATTTATACATATAATGGTAAATTCCTTAAACGAGTACGGATATGCAAGATGGTTTCTAAACCCGCTATCAATATTTGGCCTTTATCCTGCATCAGAATGCAGTTCTCTACAGTTTCTACTTTCTGGGATTAAACAATGCACGAATTTGGAAACGAATGATATTATATTTTTATACTGTATTTTTATGGGGATTTTAAGTATCTTCACGATGTATCTAATGGCTGGAGAGATATTTAATAATATTACTTTCAAAGTTTTAACTGCTTTTCTTTTCTCAACCTCTCCAGCAGTATTGGGCTACACAACTTGGACGATACCACTGAGGGGGCTTTTTGTGGTTCTTGCTCCATTATTTGTGTATTTTATGCTGAGAACTCGAAAATCCTTAAAATACATGCCGTTATTCGCTGTACTATTATTTTTTCTCTTTGCAACACACCATCTTTTTTATTTCTTCATTCCAATAATCTTTGTATTCATTTTTCTTTCCTTTAGTTATAAAATCAATAGAATGAATCCAATAAAGATACCAGAAAGATTTAATCTCATTTCTGTTATTTTCTTTCCATTAGCTTTCTCAGTACCCTTCGTTACCGGCAAATTTATGGAAACGTCATCAAAATATGCACCAATAAATGAAAGTTACGTCAGATATATAGGATTGCCAGTTATTTTCGCTATCGGTGGTTTGGCATACATAATAGGCAAGCAAAAAAAACTCGGCGAATGGTTCTTGTTGCTATCTCTGGTGTCAATAACTATGTTTATATATATAGAAACTTATATGAAATGGTTTGTATCCATTCTAGCTGTTCCCTTAGCTGGATTTGGATTGATCAATGTCATTAAACTGTCAAAATCTATCAAAAGAGGATCACTATTAAAGTTTCTTACTATTTCTCTTATGTTATGTCTGAGCTTTTCAGCATATTACCAGTTTATCCATTTCATACCAAAACTAGAAGAAAATAAAATAAATGAGAGGTACATAGAGGAATCAACCTATCAAGCTGGTCTCTGGATGAGAGCGAAAATTGATGACTCATCCATCTCAAATGACCGGATGTTTGGTAATAGAATCTCTGCAATATCTGAAAGAGCTCCTGTTCTTGTTCCACATCTCACAATAAATCAGATATATGGCTTCAATGAGCTTGATATTTCCGAGTTTAAGCTACATCCTGTTACTTCTGAAGCATTCTGGTTTGGAGGTTACGAGGGTCCAGCGGTTGGTGAGGTTACTTGGGATCGAATTAATCTAATGTATTTACCGTATTGGAAGTTCAGTATAAAGTACTTTGTTGAAAATACAAGAGCGGATGGAAATGTTATTTGGCATCATGGCATGTATCCATCAAAACTTCTTCACTATGCATACGACGAAAAAGATCGTGTCTATGAGAATGGAAAAGTTCGCATCTGGAAATTGTAATTTTCAGAAAAATGAAGGTTGCAATAATAATAAATTACTGGAAGAATAGCCCTGGTGGAGGAGGGGGTATTAAAACATATATTGAAAATTTATTAAAGGAGTTAAAGAAAAGAGAAGATATTGACGCAAAACTTATCTTCAGGGTTGGTGGAGATCCTGAAAACTATAGAATTGGAGGAAATAAATTTTTATTTGCTTTAAGAACTTTTTTAACCTTAAGAAGGCTAAAACCAGAGGTAATACATTCTCAAGAAGTCTGGTTCTGTTTACTTGCTGCATACCTGTACAAGATATTTTATAATGCCAAGGTAATTCACACCTACCACACCCAGCCCGGTGGAAAACTGAACGTTTTTAAAAGAATATATAAAATTCTTATTATTATATCAGACAGATTTGACTCCGTGTCCTTCGTTTCAAGAGCTTTAAAAAATAACATTGAAAAATTCTATGAATTTAAATTTAAAGACTCTACAATAACTTACGCAGGTATTAGCTCAAAAAAGGTCTCTGAGAGTCCAAAGAGAGAATTCTACAAAAAATTTAACTTGAAAGAGAACTCTATTATTCTATTAGCGCTGGGTTTGACTGGAATAAAATACAAAGCTGAGGGTGCAAAGTTATTAATTAAGGCTATTAAAAAACTCAGAGATGAGTATCCTAACATTAAATTGATTTTAACGAAAGAAGGGCTATACTCTAAAGAATTGAAAGAATTTGCGAAAAAAGAGGGAGTTCAAAACAGCGTTATTTTCACAGGAACTATTGACAATCCTGAAGTTGCTTTAGCAATTTGTGATATTTACACGCACATCTCTTTAGGAGAGGGGTTACCAATGGCGCTTTTAGAGGCTATGTCTATGGGAAAACCGATTATAGCTACCAAAGCCGGAGGAATTCCAGAAGCAATAGAAGACGAAAAAAATGGAATTTTGGTAGAGCCTGACGTAGATAGAATAGTTGAGAAAATTGAATACTTGTTGGATAACAGAAAATTTGCCGTAAAATTGGGGTGGAATGCTAGAAAAACTATTGAAGAAAAATTTTCCTGGAAAGGTTCTGCAAACAGATTTCTAGATATTTATAAAAAAATTTTAATTAAGAACAATACAAAAGATTGCGAAAAACCATGAAAGTTCTTGTTATTGGTCTAGATGGTGTTGGATTTGATTTTATAAAACCTTGGCTTGAGGACGGTAAATTACCAACTATTGCAAAATTAATGAGATGCGGAGCTTATGGCGACTTAATATCTACTATTCCCCCTTATACCCCACCTGCATGGGTATCCTATATGACAGGAAAAAATCCAGGAAAACATGGAGTATATGGTTTTCTCAAAAGGAGAGAAGACAGTTATGGTTATACTTTAGTTGATTCCAGAGATATAGGGAGTGAGTGCATCTGGGATATTTTAAGTAATAATAATAAAAAATCTATTGTAATTAATGTACCACTTACCTATCCTCCTTGGAGGATTAATGGAATTATGGTTTCTGGATATCCTACACCATCAACAGAAAATTATACGTATCCAAAATACATAGCAAAAGAAATAAAAGATAATTTAGGAGAATACATTATTTTCCCTGACGAAAAAATACTCAACCACCCTAAAATGAATAAGAAAATGAATAAATTACTTGAAATAATAGAAAAAAGAAAAGAAGTAGCATTATATCTGATGAATAAATATGAGTACGACTTTTTTATGATTGAGTTTCAATTGACGGATACAGTTTGCCATATGTTTAGAGATAGAATGAAAATCTTCAAGGTCTATCAAAAAGTTGATGGAGCTATATCTGAACTTCTACAAAATATCGACAATCAAACAAATGTATTAATTATGTCAGATCATGGTATGACTTCTGTCAAAAAGACACTACATTTGAAAAAATGGCTTTATGATTTGGGATTATATAAAACAAAAAAAGCCACACAAAGTGATTTTGTTTCCCATCACATTTCGGTTAAAGACAAAGGGATGATCCTATTGAGGGAATTAATACTAAAAAAGTTATTGTATAAATTGGGTTTAACCGCTGAACGGATTGACCATTTATTGTTTACTTTAAAAATTGATTTTATTGAAAATAAATTCCCAAGATTAAGACAAGTCATGAGACAATCTTTACCACGTGTATCCACTGATTGGAGTAATACACAAGTATATCTTATTCCAGAATATGAATTTTCAGGGATATCTATAAATTTGAAAGGGCGAGAGCCACAAGGTGTAGTTGAACAGAAAGAATATGAAAAATTAAGGGATCACATAATCAGAGAATTATATAATATAAAAGATCCTGAAAATAATGAAAGAATTATAGAGAATGCACTAAAAAGAGAGGAAGTTTACTATGGCCCATATTTAGATAAAGCACCAGATATTTTGGTTTTAACAAAAAATCAGAAGTATCAAATAAGTTTAAAATTACACAAAACTGTATTAACTTCCTTCAATGGATTCGACCACAGTATGAACGGAATTTTTATTTTCTTTGGTCCAGACGTTAAGAGAGATGTGAAAATTGGGGGGGTAAAAATTTTTGATCTTGCTCCAACTATTTTGCATATTCTCAATACACCTGTACCAAGAGATATGGATGGTCGCGTTTTAAAAGAGGTATTTAGAGAGGATTCTGAACTTGCTACTAAAGAAATAGTATATCAGGAAGTTGAAGAAAAGGAAAAAATCAAACAAAAAGTAGGAGAATTAAGATCGCTTAAAAAAGTATAAAGCCCTCTTGAAAATATTGATATCTTCATCAGAGAAAGTCCTCATGATTAAGAGAGTTGCAAAATAGACCAAAATTGCTGAGAAAATGACTAAAATTATATTAAAATTTTTTACACCACATAAAAATAAACCCATCAAAAAAGCACAGCTTAGTGGTTTAGTAGATATACTAAGTGGTGGAGAAAATTGCAAATATTTTGAGATAAAGTAAATATTGGCACCGAGTATCATTACCTTTGTTATTACTGTTGCAATTGCTGCACCGTTGTAGCTCCAAATGGGTATTAAAACGAGATTAAGAGGTATATTGATAAGAGCACCTAATGTAACGCTAATAGTGCTTAATCTTTGATTATTACTCGAAACTAAAAGATTAACCATTATTGCATTTATAGAAGCTAATAAAAGTGCCCATATTAATATCTGAAGTGGAGTTATTGAACTTATATATTTGGCAGTATAAACTAATGGAATAATTTTATCGGCAATTATAGTTGTACCAACAGCAATTGGTAGCATGATAATTAAAATATATTTAAAACTAAGTTTATATATTTTCACCAACCTTTCTTCTGAAGTCTGAAAGGATTCGGACATTATAGGGAAAAGCGATATTAGAATTGCACTTGGAATAAGTGTTAAAGGATTTGAGAGGCTGTAAGCTGCAGAATAAATTCCAACTGGAGCATCTCCAACAATTAGTGAAAGCATGATGATATCAGTTCTGAAATGGATTACCGAAATAACACTAAAAATAGCAAGAGGTAAAGATTCTTTAATTAAAAATTTTAGTAGCCCAAAATCTATTTCAAATTTTGCGTGTACAAGTTTTCTAGAAAATATATAGCTGAGTAAAGTTTTTACTGATTCAGAAAATACAATTATAAGAAATATTTGTGTAAGACTACCTTTCAAAACGAGTATTACCCATAAAATCAATCCTGCCGAAATTAACCTTGAAGTGATTTTTGGAATTACATTGTATTCCATTCTTAAATTCGCCTGAAATATTGTAGCATAAAAGTCACTAAAGGAGATAAATATAAGGTAAAAAGTAGCAATGTAAACGTATTTTTTTGTATCTTCAGGATATTGCAAGAATGATATAACTGCGATTGAAGCAATAAATGCTAAAATCGTTAGCGTTATTCTAATTAAATATGCATTTCCAACTATTTTAGGAGCATCCAGTGGATTGCGAGAAAGTTCTCTAACGAGGATTTGCTGAAGTCCCAAGTCTGTAACAATGTTGAAAAATGCTATATATGCGAAAACAAAACTGTACTTACCGAAACCTGCTGTGCCGAGATATCTTGCAAGATAAATTATGACTATTGTAGATATTAACTTGAAAGCAATGTTTCCAGCGAAAAAAATTCCAGTGTTTTTTGCAATTTTTTGTACTATTGTCATTGTAATTCCCTTCTATCCAAGCATGTATCTAGCATTAACTTAGCTAATCTTTGTTTATTAAAACTTGTTATTATTTTTATATTATGACGATGTCTTTAATTCTTGGAGGTTCCAGAGATCAAAGATACAATTAGTTTCAATAAGCTAAAATTTGGAGATTATGGTTAAAATTGGAAATGCTTATTTACAAGTTGGGAATTTTATAGTTAGATACCTAAGGGAATACTAATGATTATCATAGTTATCAGAAAGATATAAAAAGCTTCGTACTAATCCAAATTTGATAAGATGTCTGCAGAAAGTAATAAATCGAGAACTCTGAGAATCTGCTTTCACTTTTTTTTTGCAGTAAGCTTGGCCTTTGCACTGATTATTTTAGTTCCCAACATGGTTTCAGCAATTGAGATAACTGAATGGAGTAACACGAAAACCAACGATAATGATTTAATTTTTCTTGTGAATAGGGGGGAATCTATAACATTCTCAATAACAACTGATACTCAACCCCAACAATATTTCTGGTATGTAAATAATATAAACCAGAGAGTTAACGATTCAACGTTCACATGGACTGTTCCCAACTATAATGGAACCTGGAACATAATGGCTGAAGTAAGAGAACCTAATATGCCTGTAGTTGGTGTAAACTTGAGCAAATTCGCCTTTAAGGTGTGGAGTGTTACAACAACAGTAATCAATGTAACTCTTCCAACTTCCGGATGGACTGTACAGCAAGCAATAGATAGCTTACCAGCAGATGGAGGTATTGTTGAGCTAACAGAAGGAGTATTTGATGTATCATGTGTAGACGTTAGTTGCAATAATTCACCAATATGGATTAACAGAAGTAATATTATCCTAAGGGGAGCAGGTCCAGATAAGACACTAATAAATGCTACTGAGGACATAGTTAATAACTCAATAGTTCTTATTTCTACAGAGCCAGATATGGGAAATAGATTGAGTGAATGGATAGCTCAAGGTAAGCCAAATACACCCGAGAGTAAGTATCCGTCCCTCAATTCTGCTATTATTGATGTATATGTTCATGGTCACTCCATATCAAGATATGTATGGAAATGGACTGACTATTTTGATAATAATGCAGGTATCGTAGTTGGAAATGTCACAAATGTCACTGTTTTTAATGTTCGAGTTGATAACACCGTTAATGGACTTCAACCGACGCTAATGTATAGAATATACGTGATTAATTCTACATTTGAAAGAAATTATGCTAATTCTGATATGGCACAGGCAGTACAAAAAAGTATTTTCAGAAACAGCAAATGGATTAATCCCCTTGGTGGGGCAAACAACTGGAAACTTAATGGGTATTGTGATTACAACAAAATCATATATAATGAAATATCTAATTATAGGAAATCTAAGAATGAAGATGGCCTGTACATATATTCTGGCAGTGATTATAATACTGTCGAGAATAATAACATAATTGGAAATGGAATTAATGGAGTACACGTTCTTTACTCGTATGGTAGCGTAATAAAGAATAATATTATTGCCTACAGTTATGGACGAGGTGGAACATTTGGAGGACATGGAATACATATTCACAGTGGTACAGGGGGTTCACGAATAATAGACCACACAATAGTCGGAAATCTAATTTATGGTAATATGGCTAGTGGTATACATATTAGTGAATACACTGGACTCAAGGGTGGAATGACTATTATAAAAAATAATGTCATTTATGGGAACAATGAAAGTGGTCTTCATCTTGAAAGAGCTAACGCTTATCTCGTCAAGAACAATATAATTGTAAACAATGGTAAATACGGTATAAATTATACGGGAGAAGCTATTGAAGGTTTGAATCTATTATATAACGATATCTGGAACAACACTCTCGGCAACTACAATGGCATTTCTGCAGGAACAGGCGACATTTCAGTAGACCCTCTCTTCGCAGACCCTGAAAACGGAGACTTCCACTTAAAATCGACACAAGGCAGATGGGGTCCTACAACAAACTCATGGGTTTACGACGATGTAGATAGCCCATGTATAGACGCTGGTGACCCAGCAGACGATTTTTCGAATGAACCACTACCAAATGGTGGCAGAATCAACATCGGAGCTTATGGAGACACACCCGAGGCATCTAAAAGTCCAGTAGGCACGCTAATGGGTACAGTAACGGATGACACAGGCAGTCCTATTGAAGGAGCTACAGTAACAGCCGAAACATACTCTACAACAACAAACAGTATGGGTGGATACACACTAAACTTACCAGCAGGAAACTATACAGTAATAGCATCAGCATCGGGCTATTATGACCAATCTGTGGAGGTTGAAATACACGAAGCCCAGACGAGCATTGTGGACTTCAGCCTTATACCAGAAGCCCCACTTGGTATAACAATTTTATCCCCAGAAAATAATAGAATATATAAAACCAAGATCATCCCCTTCAACTTCATTTCAGACAACCCCTTAGATACATGCATCCTCTCAGTAGACAACACAGCAAACCAGACCATTGACTGTCAAAATCAATCAGTCATCAGCAGAGAGTACGAGCCAATACAAGCATCAGCTTGGTATCATTTCAATGGCAATGCATTAGATTCATCAGGCAATAATAACAATGGAGTGATAAATGGAGCGGAATTTACATTAGGAAAATTTGGCTCAGGTTTGTATTTTGATGGCAACGATTATGTGGAAGTGAATGATTCACCAAGTTTGGATGGCTTTGATGAAATAACAATAGAAGTCTGGGTTAAACCAATTCTAGGACAGAGAGGTTCTATAGTCAACAAGTACCTCTATGATTACTCGATACCAATAAATGAGAGAGTGTATGAGTTGGATATAACTGCAGACGGACACGTCAACTTTGCTTTAAGCTCCAACGGAACTTCAGCAGGAACTGTATGGCTCAAATCAGCCAATACAATACCAAACAACACCTGGACTCATATTGTGGCAACTTCAGATGGTAATACAATGAGAATATATATCAATGGAGAGCAGGATCCGAATACCGCTGTTGCTCCATCATCAATCCACTCATCATCCTACAATTTGTATATTGGAGCATGGAAATATTCACCCACTGATATGGACGATTACTTCGTTGGTAAAATAGACGAGCTAAGAATCCTGAACAGGTCTCTTTCCCAAGAACAAATTATATCAGATTACGCTTTGGGTGTTGGGGAGCACTCTATAACTCTTTGTGGTAGAGATACTGCTGGTAATTGGAATTCATCCACAGTATACTTTACCATCCAGTTAACTGATAAAACACTAAATTCATGTGATTCTAATGGTATAGTGAAGAATGTCTTTACAGATGAAGATATTTATGCTAAAGGTACAAACTTTTCTGCTAACAGTGAGGTTGATGTTTATATAGTAGACAATCCAGAATCAAGATGGACAGATGGAGTGAATATAAGTTCTTTCAGTAATGTTAGAAACATAACAACAGTGTCAACGAATGAGAATGGAGATTTTCTAACGTTAGTCTGGAGTAACCCTGAAGAAGGAGAATACGACATAATAGCTGATGCCAACAGAGATGGTTATTACAATGCATCAACAGATGCGGTCGATGATGTCTCAGCAGAGCCGGGAGTAACGGCAACTGTAACATCAACCCAGATCCTGATCAACGACTTGGAATTCGGCGATGTTGTGGATAATGATTCCACGTATTACTATCTGACATCAGAAGGAACTGTAAGCATCTCCGAAGGGGAAAATGCAACAGGAATAATACCTTTCGCAGTAATACAGGGAGGTGGAACTGTACAGATATCACTGGGAACAAACAAAACCTTACCACAAAATGCAACTATATATCTGGACGATGACACGGTCATCAACGAAGACGATTCAAGCATGGTTATTATCAGAGGAAATGAAAGTAATCTAGCAGAGATTATTGGTACCATCACAATAACAGCAGAAAATATCTATGCTTTCCTGAAAACTGGAAATGAAGGAGAGTTTGCAGTTGACGTTGTATTGACTATTTCGTAAACCTTAGTTGTTTATTTTCTAAAAAACTTTTTAAGTTATAAGGGGAAAGTAAGAATGGTGGAATCCATGAACATTTCAGAGATTGAGAAGAAATTAGTTGAGCTGGATAAGAATCTCCATTTAATACTGGAGATGATTAGAAAAGCAAAGAAGTCCGAAGAAGATATCGTAGAATCCGTAGCTGGAGCTTGGGGATACAATGTTGATAGCGTAGACTTCGTAAGGGAATTAAGAAGAATGAAATCGGAATTATGATCCTTTTTATTGATACTTCAGTTTTTGTAGATGTTTTACGCTCTAAACCGGATAAATCATCCAAATCGTTATTTAAGAGTTTACAAAATGAGAATAGTGGATATACTTCTGTTATAACGATTGCAGAGCTAAGTGTGGGTGCATATAAATCCCCAAGAAAAGACGCTTTAAATAAAACATTCAAGCTGTTAACGCTTGTAAATGTACTTGATTTGAACAAAGAGATTGCAGTAGAAGGTGGAAGAATTTATGCTGAATTAGTAAAAATAGGTAAAGAAATTGAATTAAATGACTGTTTAATTGCTGCAACATCTCTCTCATTGGGTATTAGGAAAATAGTCACAAAAGATGTCGAGCACTTTAAAAGAATAAATGGTATTGAAGCTGTAATTCCTGAGGACTTAGGTTTTTAGGAAAGTTGAATTAGAGTGCCAAAATCTTGCTGATAATAATCCCCCTACTGCCATTTAACCCCAAATTGTTACGGGGAGGAGAACAATTGAAACATCACTTTGGAGCCAATGAATCTCTCCCGAATATTGCAAAATTTATTTTACTTCGATGATGACACAGTGATCAACGAAGGCGATTCAAGTATGGTTGTTATCAGAGGAAATGAGAGAAATTTAGCAGAAATTACCGGTACCAGCACAATAACAGCCGAGAACGTATATGCTTTCCTCAAAACTGGTAATGGTGGAGAGTTCGCAGTTGACGTGGTTTTGACTATTTCATAAATTCCACGTAGCTGCTATTCTTATTTACAATAAATCAAAAAGGTTAAGTTGCTGAAAAAGAGAATAAAACCCATGCAACAATCAATGGATAAAATCATAGAAATCATATTCCTCGTAGAGGAGGATGAAGAAGGGGGTTACATAGCTCAGGCTCTTGGCCACTCTATTTTTACTCAGGCTGATGATCTTGAGGAATTAAAAAAGATGGTGAAAGAAGCTGTGGAATGCCATTTTGATGAAAATAAGCCGCAAATAATAAGATTGCACATTGTTAAACAGGAGATTTTAACCCTATGAAACTTCCAAGAGACCTGAGTGGAATTGAACTTGCTAAACTTCTTAGAAGATATGGCTATGAAATAACTCGCCAAACAGGAAGTCACATAAGATTAACAGCCTTCCATGAAAAGAGACATCATTTAACCATTCCAAGGCATAAATCACTCAAACCAGGGATTCTCAATGCTATTTTAAAGGATGTAGCTAACAACTTGGGTAAAAGCAAAAAAGAGATTATTGAGGAACTTTTTGGTTAAATTTTTATGAGAGAAACATTTCAATAATTCGATACGCCAAAAAAGTGTGAGAAAATCCTTTGCCACACACTTGATAAATGTGAGGAGCTAAAGGGACATTAAAGAGGCATAAGATCTTATCATTTTAATTATAAAAATACCCAATTCGAATTGCCTATCGAATTGTTGAAGATGAGAAAAGGATAGAGATTGTCTTGGTAAAAACACGAGAAAGTTTCTACCAGATATTGAGGCGAATTCTAGAGAAATAGAGACTAACAAAACTCTACAAAAAGAGAGTGGCAAAGTTGCCTACAAACTATCAGTCCTCAAATACAATAAATCCCTCTTCCTCAACTACAAACAACTTATTCTCAAAGTCTTTAACTATCTCCAACAGTAATGATAGGGCTTTTACTATTTTATCTGGCTTGGGAGGATGTATTTGAAATATAACAATCCCAAAATAGTTGCTTGGAGGATATAAAATGTGATTTGAGAAATCTGAATCTCTTGTAAGTAATACAGCTTTCTTCTTTTTTGCCAACGACATAACCACGTTATCTTCAATACCTTTTGGAACGTATTCTTCCAAAAAATCCTTGTCTTCAAGAAATTTCTTTACAGCTCATGAGATCTCATCCAGTAGAAACCTTGAACTTGACATGATATTCCTTTTTGATAATTTTAGCAGCGTAGTCTAGGGCTTCTCTAATCATTTCTTCATTTAAACCCGGGTCTCTTTGATGCTCATTCCAGAAGCAAGCAGTTCAAGAACATCACTAACCAAAATCCTTGTTCCCTTAAAAACTGGTTTTCCGTGACATATTTTTGGGTTGGCTGTTATCCATTTCATCAATTTATTTATGGCATAATTCTAGATATGTCTTTCGATTAACTCAATGGGATTTATGGGATTTATCAAATTGAAGAAAATTCGCCTGTATAGGGGAGTGAAACAATTGAAATTCCTTCTTGGACTACATAATATAAATCCTACCACAAAATACAACTATCTACTTGGATAATGACATTTCATCAACGAAGAAGATCTGACTATAGTTATTATCAGAGGGGTTATTGACAATACAACAATAACAGCAGAGAATGTATACGCTTTCCTCAAAACAGGAAATAAGGAGAATTTACAGTAGATGTGGTTTTGACGATTTTATAAATCCAATATACTCCACATCCACTCAATGATCTACAAGAGGGGAGAGGGATTAAAAAAGTCATTTGACTAGTTCATCTGGCTCTTTTACATTAATTAAGTCAGTAGCTTTCTTTCCCAAGCTTTTATCCCTTGAAGCGAAAGCTATAGCATTCTCATGAACAGCAACGGATATAGCAACAGCATCATATGGATCAAAGTGCCTTTCCATGAAGTAAACAAACGCATCCGCCATTATAACTTCCGTAGGAATTATGAATTTGATTCCATATCTTCTCAAACTTTCAATAGCTTTTTTTACTTCCTGATTCTTATTTTTTGTATATACTCTTACGGCATGAAGTATTTCCATGACTGTTGTAATTCCCATTATGCCTGTAAATTCCCCAAGTTCTATCTTCTCTAGAAGTTTTCCTGAACTTCTCCATAGTTCTCTTCCCGTTTTTGGATCTGTTTCCTTTCGCCATAGATTCAGTACTATATTTGCATCTACATAAACTATCATAGTTTAGCTCTTCTTAACTCTCGTATAAGGTCAACAGAGCTTTTATTTTGTGGGAAAATGCTCTCAAAAAGCCCAACATCCTTCCATATCTGCACTTCTTCTTCTTTTTTAGCCCTTAATATTTCCACCACTTTATAGATCCTGTCTATGTCTTCTAAACTGAAGCCCATGCTTTTCTTAGATTCTCTAACCTTAAAAAACTTATGTAATTCTAACTTGTAACTTCCAATTTAGTTTCAAACGCAGAGCGGTCTGGCGGCATGCAAATAAGTTCTTATTTGAATAAAACAACAGTAACCACAAATGAGAACGGAGAATTTCTTGCACTAATCTGGAGTAACCCTGAAGAAGGAGAATATGACATAATTGCTGATGCTAACAGGGATGGTTATTACAATACATCAACTGATGTAATTGATGATGTCTCAGCACAACCAGAGGTAACAGCAACCGTAACATCAACCCAGATTTTCGTAAACAATCAGGAATTCGGTAATGTGACACCGAGCGTTCAGCATTACTTTAAATCCGAAAATGGTCCGATTGAGAAGGTTAGCGATGGTGAGGTAGCGGTTGATATAGCAAACTTCTCCTTTATTGATTTCTCTTCAGACAGCGGATACGTTGAGATAGGGATAGGAGAAAATATGAGCTTACCCGATACAGCCATGCTCCTGATAGATGATGATAAAATACCAAACATCAACGTATCAGATGATTCAAACCAGATTCAGATAACAGGGATAAATGGTACTGCTTCAATCACATACAGTGGTGAAAACGGTGATAACAGGATCTCATATACTTCAGATGGACACATTTATTATTTCTGAACACAGGTTCTGCGGAAAATGGAGACATATTGGTTGATATAGTGCTGAGGGCTGAATAATTTTATTTAGGGTGCTTACAAAATTACCAACAAAATACCAATTCTAACATCTCAATACTCTAAATAACAAACCCATATAACTCCCTACAAAAAGATACATAGCCAAATACGTTTCTACAGGGAACAAACCTGAA
>Ga0209426_1000373_pt1 | contig 52103 bp, 56 predicted proteins | sample Deesub1362B_J571_FD_187697 | JGI IMG/M metagenome (GOLD analysis project Ga0209426, IMG submission 187697) | Deep oceanic, basalt-hosted subsurface ecosystem from Juan de Fuca Ridge flank, Pacific Ocean, CORK Borehole 1362B_J2.571 (SPAdes)... ... | reverse complement strand
AGCCTCCTGGTGGTTAGAGCGGGGTGGAACCACCCGTTCCCATCCCGAACACGGAAGTGAAACACCCCAGCGCAGACGATACTGAGGGGGCAACCCCTTGTGGAAAATATGCCACCGCCAGGAGGCTTCTTGACCTTCGTGCTCGGTTGCTTTACACTATATATTATGGTTGGAGCCTAGCTTTCGGCTAGGCAGAAGAAAAAATGTCCAGTAGATTTGAGAAGTTCTCGGAAAGAGCCCGCCGGGTGCTGACCATCGCCCAGGAGGAAGCACGCCAGCTCAACCACAGCTATATCGGCACCGAGCATATCCTGCTTGGGCTAGCGCGTGAGGAAGAGGGCGTGGCGGCCAAGGTGCTGACCAACCTGGGGGTCAGCTTAAGCAAGGTGCGCTCGGCGGTGGAATTCATCAGCGGCCGCGGCGAGCGGCCCAGCACCGGCGAAACCGGACTCACCCCCAGGGCCAAGAAGGTTATTGAGCTGGCCATAGATGAAGCGCGCCAGCTCGGCCATAACTACATCGGCACGGAACACCTCCTCCTCGGGCTGCTTCGGGAGGGGGAGGGTGTCGCCGCTGGCGTGCTGGACAGCCTGGGGGTTACCCTGGAGCGGGCACGCGCCGAAACTGTTCACATCTTAAGCCAAGGCGTCTCTCGCGGCAGGCTTTCCCGCACCCCCAGTCGCACCCCAGCGCTGGACCAGCTGGGCGTTGACCTGACCGCTGCTGCCCGGGCCGGCAAACTGGACCCGGTCATCGGGCGCGTCAAGGAGATTGAGCGGGTAATTCAGATCCTCAGCCGCCGCACCAAGAACAACCCAGCGCTCATCGGCGAGCCCGGCGTGGGCAAGACCGCCATTGTCGAGGGCCTGGCACACCGCATCGTCGCCGGCGATGTCCCAGAGACGCTGGAGGATAAGCGGCTCATTGCCCTAGATATGGGTTCGCTCGTCGCCGGGACAAAGTACCGCGGCGAGTTTGAAGAGCGCGTCAAGAAGGTCATTGACGAAATAAAGACGGCGGGCAACTGCATCCTCTTCATCGATGAGTTCCACACCATGGTGGGCGCCGGGGCCGCGGAGGGAGCGGTGGACGCCGCCAATATCCTTAAACCCTCGCTGGCGCGCGGGGAATTGCAGTGCATCGGTGCTACCACCCTGGATGACTACCGTAAATATGTGGAGCGCGATGCCGCCCTGGAGCGACGCTTCCAGCCCATTCTGGTGGAAGAGCCCTCCGTGGAGGAGACGCTGGAGATTCTGCGCGGCATCAAGGAGCGCTATGAGGAGCACCATCATTTGACCATAAGCGATGAGGCGCTCCACGCCGCAGCCACCCTGGCGGCCAGATACATACCGGACCGCTTCCTGCCCGATAAGGCCATTGACCTCGTTGATGAGGCGGCATCTCGGGTGAGGATAGGCTATCATACCATGCCCATTTCCCTCAAGGAGGCCAGACAGCTGGCCGAGATCAAGCGCCGGGACAAGGATGCCGCCCTGGCGGCACAGGAGTATGACCGGGCGGCGGAGCTGCGGGAGCAGGAGCTTCAAATTGAGGAGAAGATTAGAAAGCTGGAGGAGGAGTGGCGCACCGAGCAGCAGCAGGAGGAGCCAGTGGTCACCGCTGAGGACATCGCCGAGGTGGTCAGCATGTGGACCGGCATCCCAGTGGTGCAGCTGGCCAGCGATGAGACCAGCCGCCTGCTCAACATGGAGGAGGTGCTGCACCGGCGTATCATCGGGCAGGATGAGGCCATCAATACCATCGCCAAGGCGATACGGCGCGCCCGAGCCGGGCTGAAGGACCCAAGACGCCCCATCGGCAACTTCATCTTCCTCGGCCCGACCGGCGTGGGCAAGACCGAGCTGGTGAGAGCCCTGGCGGAGTTCATGTTCGGCAGCGAGGACGCCCTCATCCGGCTGGATATGTCCGAGTTTATGGAGAAATTCGCCGTCTCCCGTCTGGTCGGCGCCCCGCCAGGCTACGTTGGCTATGAGGAAGGCGGGCAGCTGACTGAGGCGGTGAGGCGCAAGTCATACTGCTGCATACTCCTCGATGAGATTGAGAAGGCTCACCCTGACGTGTTCAATCTCTTGCTTCAGATATTTGATGACGGCCATCTCACCGATGCCAAAGGACGCCGCGTTGACTTCCGCAACAGCATCATCGTCATGACCAGCAATGTGGGCGCCGAGCTTATCCGCAAGGGCACGAGCATTGGCTTTACCTCTCGCAGCAATGAGGCCAAGACCCGGGAGCAGAACTACGAGAAAATGAAGGAGAACCTGCTCAACGAACTCAAGAAGACCTTCCGCCCCGAGTTCCTCAACCGCGTTGATGGGGTGGTTGTCTTCCATCCTCTGAGCAGAGAGCAGATACGCCAGATAGTTGACCTGATGCTGGGCTCAGTAACCCAGCAGCTTAAGGAGAAGGGCATCAAGCTGGAGGTGACCGATGCCGCCAAAGACTTCTTGGGCGAAAAGGGCTATGATGAAATCTTCGGAGCTCGGCCGCTGCGCCGGGTGATTCAGGATATGGTTGAGGACAAGCTGTCCGAGGACCTACTCCGCGGCAAGTTCCAGTCCGGTGACACCGTGATCGTTGACCTTGAAGGTGAAGAGATCGTAGTGCACTCGTCTCCAGTGGGCGCCTTGATGGCGGATAAGGAATGACCCCTAGTGACAACTGAACTGCTTTCTTGTATGATAAAGGGCGGTTGGGAAGAGAGGCAGCCAACCGCCCTTTTTGATTAACCAGCCACCTCTAGGTTTTGAGCTTAAGGCTAGGCTAAGCAAAAAGAAAGGAAAGCAAAGATGGCACAGGAGAACGTTGAAGTTCCCATCACTGGCAAGATTATCAGCGTTGAGGTCAAAGAAGGAGACGAGGTCAAGGAAGGGGATACGCTCTGCATACTGGAGTCAATGAAGATGGAAAACCCAATACTGGCTCCGGTAAGCGGCAGAGTGGCCAAGATAGGGGTCACCCCGGACCAGTCAGTCAAGCCCGGGGATGTGATCGCCGTCATTGAATACTAAAAACTTGCTTTATAACGGGCTTTTTAAAACTTGCTCCCATCGCTGGGGGATAGCTTCGCCGGAGGGCTTGAAATCCGGCTAGCCCAGTAAAGGGCCGTGGCGAGCGTATTGGGGGAGTGACATGGTAGTAAAATCGATAATATTTGCCCTAATAGCCTACGGCATCGCCATGCTCATCGCCCTGTGCGTCGCCCTCATCATCAAGGTCGTCGCCCTGATCGTGCAGAGAGGAGGCAAAGCGGCTGCGGCGGATAGTGCCCAGCAAGAGAGTTAAAGAATGCTGATTCTGGAACTATTCCAAGGCATCTATACCTTCTTCCTCACTGAGCCTGCCATTGCTTTTGGCAGGTTATTTCTCATCGCCCTAGGCTTTCTCTTCCTTTTCCTCTCCTACCGCAAGGTCCTGGAGCCTCTGATCATGCTCCCCTTGGGGATAGGGATGATATCGGTAAACGGCGGCCTTATGGTGATGGAAGCGCAAACTGCTCAGCTTGGCACCCTCTTCGTCAACCCCCTGGCCGGCAATGTTGAGGAGCTGATGTACTTCCTGCAGATAGACTTCCTGCAGCCGATCTACACCTTCACCTTCAGCAATGGCCTCATCGCCTGCCTGGTTTTCATGGGCATCGGCGCCATCACTGACATTGACATCCTGCTGGCCAAGCCCTTTATGAGCCTGTTTCTGGCCATATTTGCCGAACTGGGCACCATCGCCACCCTGCCCATCGCCATGGCCATGGGACTGCTTCCCAACGAGGCCGGGGCCATCGCTCTGGTGGGTGGGGCCGATGGCCCCATGGTGCTTTACGGCTCCATTATGCTGGCTCGAGACCTGTTTGTCCCTATCACCGTGGTGGCCTACGTTTACCTCGGCGTCACCTACGCCGGCTATCCATTTCTGGTGAGAATCATACCGAGAAGGCTGCGAGCCATAGAAATGGACTGGCGCACCATACCGCAGGTATCCCCGGGAGCCAAGTTCGCCTTCTCCGTTATCACCGCCGGCTTTCTCTCCCTGCTCTTCCCGGTAGCCGCCCCCCTCTTTGCCTCCTTCTTCGTCGGCTTGGCCATCAAAGAGGCGGGGGTGCTGCGATTTATCGAATTCCTCTCCGGGCCGCTTCTCTATGGCGCCACCTTCTTCCTGGGCTTCACCCTGGGCGCCCTGCTCGGCGTAGATATCATCCTCAACCCCAAGGTGGCCATCCTGCTGGTTCTGGGCATAATCGCGCTCACCCTCTCCGGCCTGGGCGGCATCGCCGGTGGCCTCATCTACCGCAAGATAACCAAAGAGCCCTTCAACCCCTTGGTCGGCATCGCCGCCGTCTCCTGCGTGCCCACCACCGCCAAGGTGGCCCAGAAATGCGCCGCCGCGGTGAACAAAAAGGCGATGATCCTGCCCTTCGCCATGGGGCCCTGCGTGGCTGGCGTGATCACCACGGCCATAATCACGGGGATATACATCAGCGGCTTCAGACCAGGCGGCGTCTTCTTCAGCATGTTTGGCGGCTAAAAAACCCCCGCCGGCAAGAGGCCAAGGGATGCTAACGCAAAAAGATTGCCGCTCTCAGAAGAGCGGCAATCTTTTATTCCACCAGTATCTTATGCAGCGCTAGGCCCGCTCGGGAACGCAGCGGCCATTGACGCAGACAAAGCCGGGAGGACAATCCGCGTCAACAGAGCACACTCTATTTACATCGGGCCTTTTCCAGCCCCGAAATAAGCTAACTCCAGCGCCCGCCCCAATGAGCAATGGCCAGGCCAAAATCATCAACGGTGAAAGGGCCACGGTAAGCACCGATAGCGTCGTCTTGCCCACTCCTTTCATCATCACGATTCCTCCTCTCACCTTGATCCACCCAAAACAGCACTCCTAGCCACCCATTCACCCTGCATTATCCTCCCCCGAGCCCTAACTAGCAATAGTATTTTTACCCGCTGACCTAGGATAAACTACTTATTTTTTACAGGATAAACACCCTGTTTGTTGCTGATGAGATAAAGACAAGGCCCTGACCTGGGGGTCAGGGCCCTGAAACTGGTGTGGGTTTATTCTCTCTTAGCTATCCATGCTCACCAATCCCTTGCGCATGGCAAACTTGATGAGCTCGGTGCGGTTGTGCAGGTCCAGCTTCTCCATTATTTTGGCCCGGTGCCCTTGGGCCGTCTTCAGGCTGATGAAGAGCATATCCGCGATCTCCCGGCTGGTATACCCCTCGGCGATCAGCTTCAATATCTCCCTCTCCCTGGGGGTAAGCTGGTCATAGGGCTCCACCTCCTCACTCTGCTTGCGGTAGTCCTCGATCAGCGCCGCGGCCGCCGAGGGATAGAGGAAGGAATCGCCGCGGTGCACGGCGCGTATCGCCGAGACCAGTTCTGAGCCCAGTGCCCTCTTGGGCACATAGCCGGCGGCGCCCGATTTTATCGTTGACAGGATGTATTCTTTGTTGTCATGCTGGGTCAGCACCAGAACCTTTATCTGCGGGTTCTTCTTGACGATGCGCCGGGTTGCCTCCAGGCCATCCATCCCAGGCATGGCGATGTCCATCACCACCACGTCCGGGGATAGTTCCCTCGCCTTCTCGATGGCCTCCCTCCCCTCCGAGGCCTCACCCACGATCTCAAGGTCTTCATCGAGACTGAGCAAGGCCCGAATGCCATCCCGCATTATCGCATGGTCGTCCACTATCAGTATCCTTACTTTACTCATTGCCAACCTCGCCATTTATTGGTATAGTGATATCAATCTGGGTACCCCGCTGGGCAGAGCCAGAGCGGATGCGGAAGGTGCCATTGAAAAGCTCCACCCTCTCCTTCATACCCAGCAATCCCAAACCTCGGGGCCTCTCCTTGGAACTTATGGCCTCGTCAACATCAAAGCCCCTGCCATCATCCTTGATTTTAACTGATATCGCCTTTCTTTTGAAGTCCAGGCTGATGCTCGCTTTTCTCGCCTGAGCATGCCGGGCGATGTTGTTGATCGCCTCCTGAAGCACTCGGAAGAGCGTCGTCTCCAGCTGAGAAGATAGCCGCCTCTCCCGGCCGATAACCTTGAGGGTGACAGCAACCCCGGCTGCCCCCAAATTGTTCTCCGCCAGCCACCGTGTCGCCGCCACTAGCCCCAGATCATCCAGCAAGGTGGGGCGCAGCTCATAGATCAGCCGGTGGATCTCATCAAGGATGCTGATAGATAGAGACTGCAGCTTCTTCAGCTGGGCCCTGCCCTGGCTTGCCCCCTCGGGCAGGGTGCCGGCTATGGCTTCCAGGCTGGCGGCCAGACTAGCTAAGCTCTGCATGGTCTCATCATGAAGCTCGCGGGCGATCCTTTTGCGTTCCTCCTCCTGGATGGAGAACATCTCACGCAGTAGCTCCCCACGGCGCTCGTCCTGGCGCTGCACCTCATGGTGCAGCTTGGCATTCTCCACGGCCACGGCCACCTGCGTGGCGATGCTTTCCAATAGCTGAACGTCCTCGGCAGAGAATTTGCGAGCCTGCTCGCTGGCGATATTAAGCGCACCCAGCACCTTGTCTTTGGAACGCAGGGGAACGCTGGCAAAGGCACGCAGCCCCTCCGCGTTTATTAGCTCCGGGCGGATGGCCCGGGGGTCGGTTGAGATATCCTCCACCAGAATGGCCTGCCCGGTCTGGACCACCCGGCCAGTGATGCCCTCGCCCAAGCGGTAGCACACCCCCTGAACATACTCATGAGACAGCCCATGATGGACGCGGTAACAGAGCAGCTCCCGCTCCTCATCCCACAGGAGTATGCCGCCGGTATTGACCTTCATTATCTCCAGGGTCTTGTCCAGGGCGTTGCTCAGCACCGTATCCAGGTCAAGCGATTGCCCCACCACGGTGGCGATGGCGTTTAGGGCGAGAAGGCTGCGGTGGGCCTCGGCGAGCTTCATCTCCGTCTCCTTGGCCTCGGTCACATCCCGCATCAGCTCGGCAACCGCCACCACCTCCCCCTGACCATTGAGGATGGGTGAGGCGATGATATCAAGGTATCTTTCCCTCTTTTCCTGGTCACCATCGTAGACATGGAGATGCGTGGCCCTGGCCGGCTTACCCGTCTGCCATACCAGCCGGATGGGACATTCACCATGAGACGGATGGCAGGGTTCGGAGAGCCCGTGAGAGACCTCATAGCAATGCTGGCCGATGATTTTCTTCCGGCTTTTCTTGTGTCTGGTCAGCACCGCCCGGTTGGCCCCGATGATGCGAAGGTCCCGGTCAACGATCACCAGTTCGTCTTCCAGACTATCAAGGCCGGCCTCTAGGTAACGGCGGTACTCCCTGGCGCTTTTCATAGCTGCTTGCCCCACGTCCCCGTGTTGACAGTATAGCAAGAATATTGTAAATTAAGTTGGTAACCTTAGTCAACAAATTCAAACTCATGAAACTTTCCACCCGAGGACGGTATGCCACCAGGGCGCTCCTGGACCTGGCTTTGCACCAGGAGGAGGGGCCATCGCAACTGAAAGATATCGCCCAGAGGCAGCAGATCCCACTGCACTATCTAGAGCACTTGCTCGGTCCCCTCATCGCCGGGGGCATGGTGCGAAGCACCCGTGGCGCCAAGGGGGGAGTCTCGCTAGCCAAAGCGCCTGAAGAGATAAAGTTGAGCGAGGTCATCCGGCTCCTAGAAGGCCCCCTAGCTCCGGTGGAATGCGTTGATGACCCCGGGGTATGCCGCCACTCCACTTTCTGTGCTGCCCGTGACATCTGGGAGGAAATGAACAGGGCGATGAACCATATCCTGGAGTCAACCACCCTAGAGGACCTGGCCCGGCGACAAAGGGAGAAAGAGCGGGCGGAACCGGCGATGTATTATCTCTAGACTACCGGCGGCCACTTCTGGCAGCGCCAAAAGGAGATGAGGTTTCCATGATTGACCGCTATTCCCGGCAGGTTATCTTCCGTGAGATAGGTGAAGAGGGACAGAAGAAACTGGGTAGTAGCTACATCGTCATCATCGGCTGTGGAGGGCTGGGCGGCATCATCGCCACTTCTCTGGTGCGTGCCGGCGTGGGCAAGATTAGACTCATTGACCGGGACCTGGTTGAATACCACAACCTGCACCGTCAGCTCCTCTTTGACGAGGAGGATGCCAGGAAGCACACGCCCAAGGCCATCGCCGCCGAACGGTATTTAAAGCGGGTGAACTCCGAGATCGAAATTGAAGGGGTAGTCGCCGACGTAAACTACGCCAACATTGAAAAGCTCATCGCCGGGGCTGATTTGGTCCTGGACGGGCTGGATAACGCCGAGACCCGCTTCATCATCAATGATGCTTGTCTTAAGCACCAAATCCCCTGGGTCTATGGGGCCGCCATCACCGCCTCCGGACTCACCATGAATATCATCCCGGGCCAGACCCCGTGTCTGCGCTGCGTTTATCCCTCCCCACCTCCCCCGGGAATCATCCCCACCTGTGACACCGCCGGGGTGATTGGTCCTGCCCCCCACGTGGTGGGCGCGCTGCAGTCCGCGGAGGCGATAAAAATACTGATTGGCGCCAAGGAAATCAACCGGGACATCATCTTCATTGACGTCTGGGAGGGAACCTTCCACCGCCTTAAGGTTCACCCCCGGAAGGATTGCCCCGCCTGCCAAGGACGGTATGACTTCCTGCAGGTAAAATTTGGCATCAGAACCACCATCCTCTGCGGGCAGAACTCGGTGCAGGTTCTGGACCCTAGGGTGCAGAGCCTTTCCCTGGAGAAACTGGCCAAGCAGCTTGAGCCCCTGGGCAAGGTCAGCTTCAGCGAGTCCACGCTGCGCTTTACCGTGGATGGTCACGAGATGGTTATTTTCCCCGATGGCCGGGTTATCTTAAGAAACAGCTTTGACGAACCACTGGCCCGGGAGCTTTACGTCAAATACATTGCAGAGAGGTCTGATATCTTAGTCTATAAGGAATAAAAAACAAAATGACAGAGAGAAAGCAAAAAGTGGCAAAACTACAGTACAAGACGATCGAGATCCCCAAGCTAACCAGAGGCATCGCCAAAGACTCCACCGAGCTCATCGGCAACACTCCTCTGGTGAGACTCAACCGGGTAACCGAGGGGGTTAAGGCAGAGGTGGTGGCCAAATTGGAGTCCTTCAACCCCATCGGCAGCGTAAAAGACCGCATCGGCGTGGCCATGATTCTGGACGCTGAAGAAAGAGGGCTGATCAACAAGGATACGGTCATCGTTGAGCCCACCAGCGGCAATACTGGCATCGCCCTGGCTTTCGTCTGCGCCGCCCGGGGGTATCGGCTCATCCTCACCATGCCCGATACCATGTCCATGGAGCGGCGCCAGCTACTCTCCATCTTCGGCGCGGAACTAGTGCTCACTCCCGGGGCCGAGGGGATGCCCGGGGCGGTGAAGAAAGCGGAAGAGCTGGTGGCGGAAAACCCTAATTACTTCATGCCCCAGCAATTTAAAAACCCGGCCAACCCCGAGGTCCACCGGCTGACCACCGCCGAGGAGATATGGCGGGATACCGAGGGCAGAGTGGATATTCTGGTCGCCGGGGTGGGAACTGGGGGGACGATCACCGGAGTATCCGAGATAATCAAGCCCCGCAAGCCCGAGTTTCGGGCCATAGCCGTTGAGCCGGTGGATTCCCCGGTCCTCTCCGGGGGTAAACCCGGGCCCCACAAGATTCAGGGTATCGGCGCCGGCTTTATCCCTGATGTTTTGCGGACGGAGCTTATTGACGAGATAATCAAGGTGAGCAACGAGGATGCCGGCCTCATGGCCCGCAGATTAGCCAAAGAGGAGGGGATACTGGCGGGGATATCATCAGGGGCCGCCGCCTGGGCAGCTCTGGAGGTGGCTAAAAGGCCGGAAAATGAGGGCAAGCTCATCGTGGTGGTTCTGCCTGATACCGGCGAGCGCTACCTATCCACTTGGCTTTTCCAGGAGCTCTAAACACTACACAAAGAGGTCAAAAAGAGGTATAATAACTGCATTCCACCTTTTTCAAGCGGCGGTTCAGCATAGGCGCTTTAAAAGGTTAAATGCATCTTCGCCAAAACGCCCGGCCCAAAGAGGCGCTTCCGACATTTCTAGGGGCTATCTGGCGGTTATTTGGCGAAGCGCCCCAAGCGGCGGGGAGTCCAGACAAGGAGGGGAGGAAGATGAGATTTGAAACACTGGCCATCCACAGCGGAGAGCGGCCGGATAAGGCCTACGGCGCCATCTCGGTGCCTATTTACCAGACCTCAACCTTCGCCTTTGAGGATGTGGGCAAAACGAGGGGTTACGATTATTCCCGCACCGCCAACCCGACCCGGAAGGTTCTGGAGGATACCATCGCCAAGCTTGAGGGTGGCAAGGCGGGCTTTGCCTTCGCCACGGGGATGGCGGCAGAAACCACCGTCATCCACCTGCTCAAAGCCGGGGACCACGTCATCGCCGGGGATGATATCTACGGTGGCACCTACCGGCTGTTTCAGAACGTGATGCGTGACCTGGGCCTGGAGTTCACCTTTGTGAGGATGGACAGCCGCCAGCGCATTGAGGAGGCCATCCGCCCCAATACCAGAATGCTCTGGCTGGAGACCCCCTCCAACCCGCTGCTCAGAATCGTTGACCTGGAGATGGCCGCAGACATCGCCAAAAAGCATAACCTGCTCACGGTGATAGATAACACCTTCGCCACCCCCTATTTTTTGAAGCCCATTGAGTTCGGCATTGACCTGGTGGTTCACTCCACCACCAAATACTTAAACGGGCACTGTGATGTGGTCGGCGGGGCGGTGGTGACCACCACCGATGAGCTCTCAGAAAGGATTCAGTTCCTGCTCAATGCCATGGGCACCCCGGCTTCCCCCTTTGATTGCTGGCTGGTGCTCCGGGGCATTGAGACCCTCCCGGTGAGGATGAAGCAGCATGAGGAGAATGCCTTTGCCATCGCCAACTACCTCAAGGGGCACCCCAAGGTGAAGAAGGTTTACTACCCCGGGCTTGAGTCCCACCCCGGGCATGACATCGCCAAGCGGCAGATGAAGGGGTTTGGGGGCATGGTTTCCTTCGAGATAGATGGGAGCATCGAGGAGGTTAATTCTTTTTTAAGGAAACTCAAGCTCTTTGCGCTGGCCGAATCGCTGGGCGGGGTGGCGTCTCTAGCTGACCATGCCGCCACCATGACCCATGCCTCCATGCCTGAGGAGGCGAGACTGAAAGCAGGAATCACCGACCAGCTCATCCGGTTATCGGTTGGTCTGGAGAACGTTGATGACCTGATTGAGGACTTGGGCCAGGCCCTGGAAGCTGGCTAGGGAGGAAGAGATGTCCTATGCTACCGCGCTGCGCTGCCGCAAGTGCGGCCGAGAATATCCGCTAGAACCGCGCAACCTCTGCGACTTCTGCTTCAGCCCGCTGGAGGTGACCTACGACTATAAGGCCATGGCGGCCACAGTCAGCCGGGAGAAGCTGGCAGAGGGGCAGTTCAGCATGTGGCGCTACCGCGATATGCTGCCGGTGGAAGGTGAGGTGGTTGACCTCGGCACCGGCTTTACTCCGCTGGTCAAGGCCGATAACCTGGCCAGCGAGCTGGGGTTAGACCAACTTTATATCAAAAACGATGGCCTCAACCCCACCTACTCCTTCAAGGACAGGGTGGTCTCGGTGGCAGTGACCAAAGCGCGGGAATTCGGCTTTGAGGCGGTGGCCTGCGCCTCAACGGGCAACTTGGCGGCCAGCGTGGCCGCTCACGCCGCCAAGGCGAACTTAAAAGCCTACGTCTTTGTGCCCGATAGCGTGGAACCCGGCAAGCTGGTGGGGGCGGCCATCTACAAGCCAACCCTGATCACGGTTGAGGGGAGCTACGATGACGTCAACCGCCTCTGCCGCCAGCTCACCGAGAGATTCCACTGGGGCTTCATCAACATTAACCTCAGGCCCTACTATGCCGAGGGAAGCAAGACCCTTGGCTATGAGGTGGCCGAGCAGCTGGGCTGGCGTGCCCCTGACTGCGTCGTCGCCCCGGCTGCCTCCGGGCTCCTCTTCACCCGCATCTGGAAGGGCCTGGATGAGCTGGCCATGCTGGGCTTAATTGAGCCGGTCAATACCCACATGTACATTGCCCAGGCGCAGGGCTGCTCACCCATCGTCAATGCTTTTCAGGCCGGCTCGCTACACGTCCATCCGGTCAAGCCCCAGACCATCGCCAAGTCAATCGCCATCGGCAACCCGGCGGATGGCTACTACGCCTTGAGAGTCGCCCGGCAGTCGGGGGGCGGGGCCGGCGCGGTCAGCGATGAGGAGGCGATCGCCGGGATGAAGTTACTAGCGCAAACCGAGGGCATCTTTGCCGAGGCCGCCGGTGGGGTGGTCATTGCTACCTTGCGCAAGCTGGTCGCCTCCGGGGTGATCAAGAAAGACGAGCTCACCGTGGCCTTCATCACCGGGGCCGGGCCGAGAACGCAGGACATCGTCGCCGACGCCGTTCAGCCGCTCAGCATCCGGCCCACGGTTGAATCGCTTGAGGAAGTGCTTAATGTCAGAGAGCCTAAATTATGCTAAACTCGCGCTAGGTGTTGCCGAAAGCTAAAGGGAGGATAAAATGGCCAAAAGACAGGTACTGTTTACCTTCCCCCCGGATTTGGTCCAGCAGCCCTTGATTTATTACCTCGGGCAGAAGTTCAACATCGTCACCAGCATCCGCCGTGCCGATGTCTCGGAAAATAAGGGCTGGGTGGTGCTGGAGCTGGACGGGGACGAGAAGGATATCGAGCAGGGCCTGGCCTGGATGACCAGCCAGGGAGTGAGGGTTGACCCGGTCACTGGCGACGTCGTAGAGGGCTAACTTACACCCCGGGATACCCTGACCGCGCCATCGCCGCTGGGTTTTTATCCTTGGGCTGGCCTGTATAGTATGGCCACAGGCTTTTATCTTTTTCCTCCGATATTCCTCATTTCTTGCTCAAAATCCCTCTTGCCTTATGGCCCCAAATCAGGTAAAGTCAAGCTGTGAGCAAGCCAGAGAGAAGGACGATATTTGTCTGCCAGCACTGCGGCAAGGAGAGCCCGAAATGGCTGGGGCGCTGCCCCGACTGCCAAGAGTGGAACAGCTTCATTGAGACTCCGGTCATCGCCGCAGCGCCGCGACCTACTTCCCCGGCTAACCCACCCCAGGAGCTCTCCCAGGTTATAGCCTCTGCCACCCAGCGTCTTTCCCTGCCTCTGAATGAATTTAACCGGGTGCTCGGCGGGGGGCTGGTGCCCGGCTCACTGGTGCTCATCAGCGGCGACCCAGGCATCGGCAAATCCACCCTCATGCTGCAGGCCGCCGCCGCCATCGCCCAAGAGCGGGGCAAGGTAGCCTATGTCTCCGGCGAAGAGACCCTGCACCAGATCAAGCTCCGGGCGGAGCGCCTGGGGATAAAGGGCGAAGGGCTCTACCTCCTTGCCGAGAGCGACCTTGAGGTCATCCTGAGCCAGGTTGAGGAGATATCCCCGAGCCTAGTGGTCATTGACTCCATCCAGACCGTCTATACCCCAGAGTTGGCAGCCGCCCCGGGGAGCATGACTCAAGTGCGGGAATGCACCCTGAAGCTCATGCACTGGGCCAAACTGGGCGCGGTGCCCATTTTCATCGCCGGGCACGTCACCAAGGACGGGGCCATCGCCGGGCCCCGGGTGCTGGAGCACATCGTTGATGTGGTGCTCTACTTTGAAGGTGAGCCCTTCAGTGCTTATCGGCTGCTACGCAGCGTGAAGAACCGCTTTGGCTCAACCAATGAGGTCGGCATCTTTGAGATGCGGGCGCAGGGGCTGGTTGAGGTGGATAATCCCTCGCGGGCATTTCTCTCCCAGCGTGGGGCGGAGGCGCTGGGCTCGGCGGTGGTACCCACCCTGGAGGGGAGCCGCCCCCTCCTTGTTGAGATACAGGCGCTCACCACCCCCACCAGCTTTGGCCTGCCCCGGCGCACCGCCAACGGGGTTGACTTCAACCGTCTGCTCTTGGTCACCGCGGTGCTGACACAACGCCTCGGCCTCAAGCTCGGTCATCAGGATATTATGGTCAACGTCATCGGCGGGCTCAAAATCGGGGAGCCGGCGGCTGATCTGGGCATGGCCCTGGCCATCGCCTCCAGCTACCGCGAGATGGCGGTTGACCCCCATCTCGTGGCGGTGGGGGAGGTGGGACTGAGTGGTGAGCTCCGCGCCGCCTCCCAGCTGGAGCGGCGGCTGGCTGAAGCCGCCAGGCTTGGTTTTAAGCGCTGCCTGGTGCCCCAGGCTGGCGCCAAAGTGAGCTCAGTTCATCAAGGCATCGAGCTTATCCCGATAAGCACCCTAAAAGAGGCGATAGAGGCCGGGCTCATCAAAACTAGGCCAAAACGGGCTTAAAAGGTTTTCCTCATACCGCCGGGAAACGGGGCCAAAAAACGAATTCTGCGCGCTCTCAGGGCCATTCTGGGCGCAGATTTAGCCCGGCAAATAGAACCAGCTTCCATGATTCTACCGCCGAGGCTAGCTTGCGTATTTACTCATTTGCGCAATTGCGCAATCACTCTTTTGAGGAGCTCCTCCTCGGTTCTCACCCCTCTCACGTCCAGCTTGGTGGTGCGGAAAGCCCGCACCATAGCCTCAATGAGCTTGGTCTTGCTCAGCTTCTTGCCACCGGTGAACTTGGCCGTTGACGCCAGGCTCTCTAGGTAAGCGTCCTCCTCCCGGCTTAAGAAAACAGAGAGCTTGATCATCGCCGTTTTGGCTCTCGTCCCAGCTGGTACCGCGGGGGCTTTTCGGGAAGGTGTCTCCACCGGCCTATCGGCACCGGTGAGGCGCTCCAGCGCCGTCCCGTAGGCAAGCTCCTCGGTAATACTAACTCGCTTCATCTCGCATCACCTCTTCGGCAAGTAGTCGGTAGGCATCGGCCCCGTCGGACCTGGGGGCATAGCTCAGGATTGACTTCCCCGCGGCCGGGGCTTCTTTGAAACGAACGCTGCTGGGCACGATGGCCTCAAAGACCCTTATCCGGTCGCCGAAGACCCGGCGGGTAACCTCCATCACCTCCCGGCTGTGCAGGGTGCGCAGGTTGGTCATGGTGAAGAGAATGCCCCCAATCTCAAGCTCGGGATTGAGCTTATCCCGCACTCGGATGATGGTGCTAAGCAAGCGCACCAGCCCCTTCATCGCCAGAAAGTCAGCCTGAAGGGGTATGATCACCTTATCCGCGGCGGAGAGAGCATTGATGGTCAGAAGCCCGAGGCTGGGCAGACAATCCACCAGGATATAATCATAGGAGTGGCGTACCGGCCGGAGCATCTCCCTCAAGGCCATCTCACGGCCCTTCGCCTCCACCAGGTCAAGCTGGGCCTGGGAGAGCTCTATATTGGAGGGGACAAGGTCGATATTGGGGTCACCGGTGGGGAGGATAACATCCTCTATAGAGAGGCTTCTTTCCCGGCGGATAATACCGGCCAGAACCTCATACCCGGTGCGCCTAAGGGTATCGGGGTTGATGCCCATGGTGATGGTGAGACAAGCCTGTGGGTCCCAGTCAACGAGCAGCACCCGCTGGTGGCGTTCGCTCAAAGCTTCAGCGAGGGCGGCAGCGGTGGTGGTCTTGCCCACACCGCCTTTTTGATTAGCGATGCAGATAACCGGCATAACCTCTCTTTCAGAGGCTAAGTATAGCGCAATTGCGCAATTGCGTCAATACTCTGTTGCGTTGTTGCGCAATTGCGCATAACTGCCCAGCGCCATTTCACAACTTGCAGGACTGGGACATAGGGATAACGCAGATAAAGCGCAGCGGCTCCTCCCCCTGATTTGAGAAGCAGTGGTGCTCATTGGGCGGGATGTAGATGGCGCTATCCTTACCCACCCGCACTTCCCCCTGCTCCGCCTTTATCACCGCCTCGCCGCAGAGGATATACACCTCGTGCTCCCAGGGGTGAGCGTGAAACGGGGTGGAGACGCCAGGCTGAACCTCAAAGACGCGCATGCAGAAATTGGGGGCGCCTTCGTCCTCACAGATAAGCTTGCGCATGATGGCGCCGTGAAATTCTTCGGCAGGTTTATCCTGAATCTTGTTTACCTTCATGAGCTGCCTCCTCGTTTTTATTGCTGCGCTCGTAGCGGGCAACGGCTTTGGTCTTGAGCCCGCCCCTTTCCCGGTATTCCGCCTCGACCGTCATGGCCACAGGCCGCAGTAACTGCACCAGATCCTGAAGCACGCGGTTTACCGCATGCTCCTGCAATATGCCCACGTTCCGATACGAGGTGAGATAGTATTTCAAGGACTTGAGCTCAACTAGGGAGCGGTGGGGGGTATAGCGTATCACCAGCCGGGCGAAGTCGGGTAGCCCAGTCCAGGGGCAGACAAAGGTAAATTCCTCCGTCTCATAGACCACCTCCGTCGCCGAGTCAGGATAATCAAAAGGGATAGCCTCCAGCACCTCACGGTCAATGCTGTCCTCTGTCGCAATATCAAACCGCCGGGAAGCGTATTTATCCAGGCTCATCTAAACCCCCTCGCCAGACATTTTAACACTATTTGAAATCCCGCGCTAATACGTGTAAACTCAAATTAACCTGAAGAGCGAATACGTTCAAAAGAAGATTGGCTTTACTAGTCCGATGAGTGATAAAAAAGAGGCTAGTGGGGAAAAGGTGGGGGCGGTGATTGTGGCCGCGGGCAAGAGCCAGCGCATGGGCGAGGTGGATAAGCTGTTTATCTCGCTGGGCGGTAGGCCGCTTTTAGTCTGGGCAACCCAGCCCTTTCAAGAGTGCCCCCTAGTTCATCAGATAGTGGTGGTGGTGAGCGGAGAAAAGGAGGCACTATGCCGGCAACTAGTTGCCAGTGAGGAGTGGTCCAAGGTGAGCGATGTCTGCCTCGGAGGTAGGCGCCGCCAGGACTCGGTTGCCGCTGGGCTCAAGCGGCTCCAAACGTGCCAGTGGGCGATAATCCATGACGGCGCCCGGCCCTTCGTCACCGTGGAATTGATTGAGCGGGGGCTGGAGGCGGCTAGGGAGACGGGGGCAGCTGTGGCCGCGGTTCCGGTCAAGGACACTATTAAGTTCGCCGGGGACGATGGAACCATCTACCAGACGCCACCACGTCAAAATCTATGGCTAGTTCAGACGCCACAAGTGTTCCGCATTGGTTTAATAACCGAGGCCTACCAAAAGGCGAATGAGGACGCCACCGATGACGCCTCGCTGGTGGAGCGGCTTGGCTATAAAGTGAAGCTTTATCCCGGTTCTTATGATAATATAAAAATAACCACCCCTGAGGACCTGGCGCTGGCTGAGGTCCTGTGGCGGAAATATGAGCGCTAAACTGCGCATCGGTATCGGCTATGATGCCCACCGTCTGGCTCCGGGGCGCCGCCTGGTGCTGGGAGGGGTGGAGATACCCTTTGACCGGGGACTCATTGGCTGGAGTGATGCTGATGTGCTCATTCATGCCATCATGGATGCCCTGCTGGGGGCAGCGGCGCGGGGGGACATCGGCGGCCACTTCCCGCCCGGTGACCCCCAGTATAAGGATATCTCCAGCCTGGTGCTGCTGGAAAAAGTAAAGGATGAGATAGCCCAAGATGGCTGGCAGATAAACAATATTGATGCCACCATTCTGGCGGAAAAGCCCAAGCTCAAAGATTTTATCCGGCGCATGCGCCAGCAGCTCAGCCAGACGCTGGGCATCAATATCGGCCAGGTGAGTGTCAAGGCCAGCACCACCGACGGGCTAGGGGCTATCGGCCGGGGCGAAGGGATCGCCGCCTACGCCCTGGCGACACTAGAGAAAAAATAAACAAAGGCATTTATACTCTTTAGGCGACAGCAGGGGAAATTTGAGTTCGGGCTATTTTGCTATCTCCGGACAAGCAGCGGGGGAACTAGATGAAGGTTTTTAATACGCTATCAGGACAAAAGGAAGAGTTTTCGCCTCAAGGCGATGTGGTCAAGATGTACGTTTGTGGCATAACGCCCTATGATGAGGCGCACCTGGGGCATGCCATGAGCTACATCATCTTCGATGTCATCCGCCGCTACCTCAAGTACCGCGGCTACAAGGTGAAGTACGTGCAGAACGTCACCGATATTGACGATAAGATCATCGACCGGGCAAATAAGCTCGGCATCTCCACCCAGGAGCTAGCGGAAAAATTCACCGCCAGCTACTTTGCTGATATGGAGGCGTTAAACATCGAGCCGGCGGACATTTACCCACGGGCCACCGAGGAGATACCCAAAATGATTGAGGTGATACAGGGCTTGGTGGCCAAGGGATATGCCTACCCGGCGCAGGGCAGCGTCTATTTCCGGGTGAGAAATGTCCCTGATTACGGCAAGCTATCTCACCGCAGCCTGGACGCGATGAGGTCAGGGATGCGCATTGAAGCTGAGGAGGGAAAGGAAGACCCCATGGACTTCGCCCTGTGGAAGGCCTCCAAGCCCGGCGAGCCTGCCTGGGAAAGCCCCTGGGGGCCGGGCCGGCCGGGCTGGCATATTGAGTGCAGCGCCATGTCGCTCAAGTATCTAGGCAATACCCTTGATATCCACGGTGGCGGGCAGGACTTGGTCTTCCCCCACCATGAGAATGAGATCGCCCAATCGGAAAGTTTCACCGGTGTCAAACCCTTTGTCCGCTACTGGCTGCATAACGGCATGGTGCAATTGGGTGAAGAGAAGATGAGCAAGTCCCTGGGGAACCTCATCACCATAAAGGAGGCCTTAGATAAATACAGCGCCGATGCCATCCGCATCTTTGTGCTCAGCTCCCACTACCGCAGCCCCCTCACCTATTCCGAGGAAATCCTGGAGGCGGCGGAAAGGGGAGCCGATAGGCTGCGATATACGGCTAATACTGAGTTGGATGACCCTCGTATAAAGTACAATTACGTGTTTGATGCAGATAGCTATAGACACCGCTTTATTGAAGCGATGGATGATGATTTTAATACGGCTAAAGCAATTGCTGCCCTGTTTGATTTAGCTAGAGATATTAACCGAGCCAGCGAATCTGGTTATAGTGTTGCTCAAGCACAACAAGTAATAAGAGAGCTTGGCGGAGTGCTGGGACTAACTTTGAAGCCACCCCAATTTAAACCTCTCGAGGCCGAGCCTTTCATGGAGCTGCAAAAAGCCATCATCGCCAAAATTCGGGAAGAGAAGCTCGACCACGTTATTGAAAAAATAGCTTCGGAACTTGACCAACCAGATACGGGCGTGAAGACTGCCGAGCCCTATATCAATTCGCTCCGAGATATTCGGAATGCCTTGCGCAGTGAGAAAAAATTCCAGCTTGCCGATGAGATCCGCGCCGAATTAGATAAGCTTGGCGTCACCCTGGAAGATACCCCCAGGGGGACGGTGTGGAGGCGGAAACGGTAAAATGCTCGCCAAATTAGCCGGCTTTGTCACCCGGCGTGAGGGTAGAAAGTTCCTTGAGCTCCGCCCGGAGATTGACGAGGCGGTGCTCGCCGAGCTAGGGGCGAAGCAAGGGGAGGAGATATCCCTTTACATCCACATCCCCTTCTGCCGCACCTTGTGCCCCTTCTGCTGCTTTAACCGGTATCTGTTCAAGGAAGACAAAGCCAGGCGGTATTTTGAGCATCTGAAAAAGGAGGTGGACCTCTACATCCAGAGAGGTTTCCGCTTTTCCGAGTTTTACTTCGGCGGGGGCACCCCGACCATCCTCATGGACGAGCTGCTCAGCCTCATCGACTATCTCAAGGCTAATTTTGAGGTAAAACGCATCTCGCTGGAAACCACACCCCGTGAGCTAACCCGGGAAAACATCGCCTCGCTCAAGGCGGCGGGCATCAACCGTCTGTCCATCGGGGTGCAGAGCTTTGATGATGGCCTGGTGAGGGCTATGGGCAGACCCTTCTGCACCGGGGAAGAGACCAAAGAGAAGCTGCTCATGGCAGAGGGCGAATTTGACACGGTCAATGTGGACCTGCTCTTCAATTTCCCCAGCCAGTCCCTGGAGCAGTTTGAGGCGGACGTGGCCATTTTCAAAGAATTGGGCATAGACCAGGCCACCTTCTACCCGCTGATGGCCTCCCCGCACAAGAAGAACGCGCTGGAGCGGAGATTCAACCGGATTGATACCTCCCGGGAGAGGCGATTCTACCAGGTCATCCTGCGGGAACTGTATGCTGGAGGCTATGAGGCATCCACCGTCTGGTGCTTCTCCAGAGGCAACCGAATGATCGATGAATATATCATTGATTATGATGATTACATCGGCGTCGGGGCGGGCTCGGTGAGCATGGTAAACGGCAACTTCTACGTGAATTCGTTCTCCTTGGAGAGGTACGGCGAGTTTTTAAAACAGGACAAATTGCCCATCGTCGGCTGGAGGAAGCTCTCGGAGAGAGAAAACCTGCGCTACTACCTGCTCACCAAGCTCTTCGGCATGGAGGTGGACAGAACCAAGTTCTCCCGGAGGTTCCAGGCTGACATTGAGGAGAAACTGGGAAGGGAACTCGGCCTCCTCAAGCTCTTCGGGCTGGTGAAGATGGGGGAGAAGATACGGGTAACCGAAAAGGGGATGTACCCGGTAAGCGTCATGATGCGGGAGTTCTTCGCCGCTCTCAATGGCTTAAGAGAATATTGCATCGAAAACCAGATTTAGGTTGGCGCTACAGCTTCCATCCCCAAAGCAACAAAATCAAGGTAGACCTCACCCTCACTTGATGGCGACGTGGATGGCGGCGGCACCAAAGAGGAGGGGATGATAATGCACCTCACGGAAGCCGGCGCGGAGCAGCATGGCCTTGACCTCCTCCGCGGTGTAGAAGCGAGCCGCTGACTGAGCCAGGTAATGATAGGCGCGCTTGTTGCCGGAGAGCAAGTGGCCGATAGGGTAGACAAACCAGCGCAGATAGAGGTGAAAAAGTCCCCGTATCAGCTTAGATTCGGGCTGGCTTGACTCCACGATAACGTACCGGCCTCCCGGGTTCAGCACCCGCCTTACCTCAGCTAGGTGGTGTGGCGCCAGCGGATTGCGGTAGGTCAGGTTGCGGAAGGCAAAAGAAATGCCCACGCAGTCAAAGCTGCCATCGGGAAAGGGAAGGTTGGCGGCGTCACCGTGGATAAAGGAGATATTCTGCCCAGCGAGCGTTTTTGCTTTGCCGGCGGCTATCTCCAGCATGGGGCGGCTGTAATCAAGCCCGAGCACGGCGAGGCTATTTGGCGCCAGTTGAGCGATATTGAGCCCCAGGTCACCGGTGCCACAGGCTAGGTCAAGCACCCTGGCTGGCTGCGAGCGCAAGCACTCTTCAGCCGCCCGCCGCCGCCACCACCAGTCCAGCCCCCAGGTTATGATATGGTTGATGAGGTCGTAGCGCCCGGGCACGGCGGTGAAGATATGATGCAGGGGGATATTGGGGGACATCTTCCCGGCACCTATCTAGAAAACGCCCGCCAGGATATAGCCAAAGCCCAAAAGCAGTTGGGTCAAGAGGACAACCAGAACGTTGTTCGCCATCCCTGGCATCAGCCTGGCCATCTCCTGATGCTGCCGGGCACCCTGAATCGCCTTGAGGGCAAAGGGGAGGGTGAGCAGGGCTACCAGCCCAAAGACCGGCACCACCCCGGCGATGACCCAGCCGATTATCCAGAGATAGACCATGACCGTGAGCGCGGAGTAGACCAAACTAGCCCCTGTCCCGCCCATGGTGATAGGCAGGGTCTTTCTGCCCGCCTGCCTATCAGCTTCGGCATCGGGGAATTCGTTCAAAAGGAGCAGGTTATGCACCAGAATACCGGAGGCAACCGCGGCGATCACGGCGTGCCAGCTATAGGCGCCGGTCTGAATGAAGTACATCCCCATAACCGGCAAAAACCCCAGCCCCAGCCCGGCCGCCCACTCCGGCCAGGGTGTTTTCAGGATAACCGGGGTATAAAGCAGGACGCAAATAGCCGCCGCCAATAGCAGCGGCAGCAGCAGCCAGCCACTAACTACCAGGAAATAGACACCGATGAGCGTGGCCAGAAGGAGGGAGGCTATGCCCAGCCAGAGGACCTGCTTGGGGGTGAGCAGAGCGGCGGGGAGGATGCCGCTGCCGCCGCTGAAGGGAGTCCGTCTGGTGGCCAAGTCTATGCCGCTGCGGTAATCAAAATAGTCATTCAAGGTATTGACGCTAATATGAGCTAACAAGAGCCCGAAGAAAGCAAGTACAGCATGCCCGAGATGAAAGTAGCCCTCATACCAGGCAAGGCTGGTGCCCAGAAATGCCAGCACTACTGAGAGTATCAAGAACTGCGGTCTAGTCTCAAAAAACCATATTTTTAGCTTCATTATCAATCAAACCCCCTGTGCAAATGATGATAAAAAGCTAGCACGAATAAGCCCACACCCCTTTCCCGCCAGCCAAAATTGAGAAAAACCACCCTTCATCCACCCCATCAAGTCTAGCGCCAGCCTCCCACCAGCCCAGGAAGCCTATGAGAAAGCTGGCAAAAACACTCTACATACTGCCCGAGGACTTGGCTCGGGAGGCAAAACTCTGGGCATCATCCAACTATGGTAGCACCACAGCCCGCTAGCCCTTGTCGAAGGGGAAGCCTTAAGCCTCGGCACTAGAGGGAGCCGACCAATGTCCTTTAGGCTCGCCGGCCGGCTACAAAAACGGCGTCTGATTCAAGAAAGCGTCATGCTTGGGCCAGTTATGCCTTGCCGATACGGAAGACCTTGGTCCCGCAGCTGGGGCAAACCCCCTGCGTCGCTGGACGCTTGTTCTTGAGCGTCACTGATTGCGGATTCTTGATCTCCACCTTTTTCCGGCACTTCATGCAGTAGGCCTGTGGCATTCCCTCGCCCTCCTTATCTTCATTCTGAAAAGCAAGGGTAGCAAACACGTAGCTATTTGTCAATACCTTAGGGCTTGATAAGGCAACAATATTTACCCTCATCTGGCGCTTATTTTTACCTCATCACCCACCCTGGCATCAAGGTGGGCGCTGGCGCTGCCCTCTTTGAGGGCTATCTCCAGATACCCGCTACTGCCGACCAGGGTAAGCAGTCCCTCGCCCTCCTCATAGGTGCGGCTAAGTCCTAGGATACGCTGGCCCGCCACCTCAATGGTCACCGCCTTCCGGGGCAGGTCTTCACCTTTGATATTGGTGATGAGGTTGCCGAAGTGGTCGATGTGCAGGATACAGCCGACCAATACCCCGTCCTGGGTCCAGCGCGGGCGAATAAGTGGCAACGCGGTGAGCGAAGTTATCCTCTCCCCAAAGTCCTCTAGCTTGCGGCCCAGAGAAAGCCAGGCCGCCACCGGGGCGAAGATATCGCGCCCGTGGAAGGTGGCACTCACCGGAGAGCGCCAGAAACGGGGGTTGGTGAGCTCAACCGCCTCCAGCCCCGGCGGAAGCTCAACCTGCTGGAGACCTGGGCCAGTAGCTTGAGCCGAAGATTGAGATAAGACGTAGCTCAGCACTCCGTTATCCGGGGCTACGAAATCAGCCCTAGGGGTTCTCAGGATGACCGCCCGGCGCCCGGTGCCAACGCCGGGGTCAACCACCACCACATGGATGGTGCCCTCGGGGAAGAACTGATAGGTGGTGCCCAGGATGAAGGCCGCCTGAGAGATATTCTGGGGCTTGACCTCATGGCAGAGGTCAACTAGCTTGGCCTCAGGATTAATGCTGAGGATCACCCCCTTCATCGCGGCGACATAGCCGTCAGCCAAGCCGAAATCAGTGGTCAGGGTTATGATAGCGCCCATCTTTGCCCGGCGGGGAGACTTAAGCCACCCTGAGCGATACTATGGCGATGATAATGAAGAGCACTGCCAGGGCGATGGTGAGCTGGAACATGGTTTTCTCTAGGCCCCGTTTGGTGCGATACACGGTATCCGGCTGACCGAAGATACCCCCCAGCCCGCCACCACGAACCTGAAGCAAAATGATCAAAATTAAGGCTATGGCCAATACAATCTGAGCCACTTGTAAATAGGTCTGCATCTTATGCTATTCTCCCCCGTTTCGAGCCTTCAAGCAAGCTTCCTCTTGAGCATTTCCGCGGCCACCTGCGGGTTGGCACGGCCCTTGGTTGCCCGCATCACCTGCCCGACGAGAAATTTGAGCGCCGCCTCCTTACCGGACTTGAAATCGGCCACCGCTTGAGGGTTGGCGCCTATCACTTGGGTGATGATGTCCTCAAGCTCACCGGCATCGCTAATTTGGCTGAGCCCGCGCTGGGCGATAATCTCCTGGGCATCCTTCCCGGTCTGGAACATCTCCTCCAGCACCGATTTGGCCGTGGCCAGGTTAATCGTGCCGTGCGAACTCAAAATCAGCCCCAGAAGCCGCTCCGGGCTGACCTTTTCCCGGAATTGGCTGATATCTATGTCATTGGCGTTCAAGATGCGGCTGACCTCGCCCAGAAGCCAGTTGCTCACCTCTTTGGCCGCCCTATCCGGGGGCAGTTTCCCAAACTGCGCCGTCTTAGTGCTGTCCTCGAAGTAGTCCGCCATCGCCTTGGAGGTGGTGAGCAGGCTGGCATCATAGAGGGGCAGCCCATATTCGGCGATGAACCGCTCACGCCTGGCCTCCGGCAGCTCCGGCAGCCTGGCCCTTATCTCCTCCACCCACTCCCGGCTGATAACCAGTGGTGGTAAATCTGGCTCCGGGAAATAGCGGTAGTCATGGGCATACTCCTTGCTGCGCTGGGCCACGGTTTTGCCCTTCGCCTCCACCCAGCCCCGCGTTTCCTGGATAAGTTTTTTCCCCTCAGCCGCCGCCTTCCGCTGCCGCTTGGCCTCGTAGTCCATCGCCTGATAGACGGCCTTGAAGCTATTCATGTTCTTGACCTCCACTTTGGCCAGCGGCTCCGAGCTCCCCTGAGGCCGAATGCTGATATTGGCATCGCAGCGGAAGCTCCCCTCCTCCATGTTCCCGGTGGATACCCCCAAGTACTGGAGGATGCTGCGCAGCTTGATCAGGTATTGTCTGGCTTCCTCCGGGGAGCGCAGGTCAGGCTCACTCACGATCTCCATCAGCGGCACGCCGGAGCGGTTGACATCTATCAGGCTGTAATCTTCTCCTTCCGGGGAGGTGCGATGCAGCAGCTTGGCCACATCCTCCTCCAGGTGAACGCGAATGATGCCTATTTTCCTCTTTTCCCCGTCAACCTCAATGTTGAGCCAGCCGCCGCGGCCGATGGGGGCGTCATACTGCGAAATCTGATACCCTTTCATCAGGTCAGGATAAGGGTAGTTCTTGCGGTCAAACTTGGTGTAATCGGAGATGGTGCAGTTTAAGGCTAGCGCCGTCATGATGGTATACTCCACCGCCTGCCGATTGATGACCGGCAGAACGCCGGGCATACCCAGGCACACCGGGCAGACATGGGTATTGGGAGGGGCGTTGGCATAATCGGCGCTGCACCGGCAGAACATCTTGCTCCTGGTCAGCAGCTGAGCGTGAACCTCCAGCCCGATAATTGTCTCAAAATCCATCGCCTGACGTCTTAAGTATAACAGCAATGGGGATGACTGACAAGGAAACAAGCTAGGCAATAACCGCCCCGGATATGCTATAATAGCTAGAGTAGCTTGGGGCTGTAGCTCAGTTGGGAGAGCACCTCCTTTGCACGGAGGGGGTCAGGGGTTCGAATCCCCTCAGCTCCACCACTGGAGACACTGTGAACCATTAGCCCTGGCGACCAGCCCAAAGGGCAAGTGTAATCCGCTCAGCTGACTTCCCCCTTATCCAGAGACAATCACGGCCTGCCCAATAATCTTCTTCTTTTGCTCAGCAATTCAACCTGAGCATACCAGCTTACCAGCCAAACCTGACAAAAGAAGGGTTTCTTCGTCTTATACAGTGTAGGATAAACCAACAAACTGTTGGCGCATTCTCCTAACCCTGTAATATACTTGAGAGGCGAGCCATTGCTCCAGGTAGAAGTTGGAGAAATCAGCTTGACCAAACCGAGGACTGCGGTGACGAAGTCTACAAAGGCAATGATAGGCAGTCTCTACGAACAGTATTATGACAGCATTGTGCGGTATATTTTCATCCGCATCAATGACCAAAATGAAGCCGAAAATCTGGGCGGGGAGGTATTCTTGAGAGCGTTACAGTCGCTCGACTCTTACCGGGGTCATACAGAGCAGGTGCGAGGTTGGCTTTTTAAAATTGCCCACAACCTGGTGGTGGATTATCTTCGCAAGATGAGCAAGCGAAAGGCGGTACCCCTAAATGAGGTGGAAATCCGCGACAGAGTCAGCACTGAGGAAACGGTGGAAACGAAGCTGGAAATGGAGAGATTATCCAAGGCGCTCAAGCAATTAACACCGGCGCAGCGTGAGGTGATAGGCCTGCGTTTCTTTGCCGGACTGTCATCAGCTGAGGTGAGCAGGCTCCTGGGCAAGAGCAGCGGGGCGGTAAGGGAGATGCAGCGAGCAGCTGTGGAAACGCTACGAAGGCAGATGTATGCCGTCTCTGAATAAGGCAAATTCAACGGTAATCTGGTGAGGGTAAAAGTGGAGGTGCTGGAATGAGCCAGGATAAGGATTTGGATATACTGCTGGATAAGTGCATTGACCGGATGAATCAGGGTGATTCGCTCGAGGATTGTCTTGCCGCCTATCCCGAAAAGGCCAAAGAGCTGGAGCCGCTGCTAAGAGCTATATGGGGTGTTCGTGATGCCTGTTCACCCATTCCCACTGCCACCGCCAAATCGGCAATGAGGCAACGGTTGGACGCCGCTTTAATAGACGCGGACCGGCGTCTCCGGGAACGCCCGCGGAAAATAAGACCGCTATTTTCTTGGCCAAGGGTATTGGCCGCCGTGACCGCCATCCTGGTGCTGGCCCTCATGGGCTTTGGCCTGCGCTGGATGCTGGCACCAGAGGTGGCGCCGGTTCTCGCCCAAGCTAATTTCCGCCTGCTACTCAGTGACCAAGAAAATGCCATCGGTGATTTCGAGAGCCTCGAGGTTACCATCACTGGCATCGGCATGCTGCGCGCGGGTGAGTCAGGTGGATGGGAAAAGATTGAGCTTGAGGAGAGCGTGGTGCGAGACTTAACCCGCCTTCAGGGACTCAACGCTCAGGAAATCTGGGGAGGCATCATTCCTGAGGGACAGTATACCCAAATCTTCATTTACATTGAGGATGCTATCGGCACGCTCAAGAGTGGTGAGACGGTAGATGTCGTCATCCCCAGCGGAAATCTGCAGATATCCAAGCCCTTTGTCGTCGGCGCTGGGGAATCCGTGGTCAATTTTGTCTACGATGTCACCGTGGTATCCGCCGGCAATCAATACATTCTACTGCCTCAGATTGACCAGAGCGGGCCGGAGCAAGAATTCTACGAAGTGGGTGAGGGCGAGCTCACCCTGTGGGTGGTAGCCCCCGAGCCTCCTACCCCGGTGGTCCCGGGAGACAACATTACCGTCCTGGTAACCTTTCAGGGTGACCCGGTAGCAGGTGCCCAGGTCAAGGTAAACGGCCTGGACATTGGCAATACCGGCGGTGAGGCCGGGCAGGAAGGGCGCATCTCCTTCACCGTGCCTTATGATGAGAAGTTAAAGGTAAAGGCAAAGATAACCACGGAGCTCGGCGAGCTGGAAGGGCAGCTCAAGATAGAGTTTGGGGATGAGCTCGATATTGAGATTGTTGAGGGCGTGGTAGCGCCCGGCCAGAACATTGAGGTACAGGTGACCCTTGAAACGCTGCAGGGAACCACCATCCCCATACCGGGTGCCGAAGTCAAGGTAAAAGGGGTGGGCACTTTCACCACTGATGCAGAGGGGCGCACCCTTCCCTTCCCCGTCCCCTATGACGACGAACTCGAAATCAAGGCCCAGAAAAATAAGCTCAAAGGCGAGCTCGAAATCGACCTAGAGGAGAAATTCCAGAAGGCCGAACTCTCCATTCAGATCGCTGAAGGCGAGCTAACCCCAGGAGCCAACATCACCATCCTAGTCACCTTCCAGGATAACCCCGTGGTGGGCGCCCAAGTTAAGGTGAAAGGGGTGGGCGTCTTCCTCACCAACCAAGACGGTCAAACCATCCCCTTCCCCGTCCCCTATGACGATGAACTCGAAATCAAGGCCCAGAAAAATAAGCTCAAAGGTGAGCTCGAAATCGACCTAGAAGAGAAATTCCAAGAGGCTGAGCTCGAGGCAGAATCCGAAAGTGAGCGGGAGCAAGAGCCGCCAGAAGGCGAAGAAGAAGCAGAGAAGGAACGGGAAGGGGAACTTGACCTGGAGATTGAGGGGGAGGTAGCTCCGGGCGGGACAGTTACCTTGCTGGTGACCTTTGCCGGCGAGCCTGTTGCTGGGGCAGAGGTCAGGCTCGATGATGAGAAGATAGGCGCTACCGAGCAAGATGGAACCATCTCTTTCACCATCTCCGCCGATGCTGATGAGCTTGAGATCAAGGTGAGGAAAGATAAGCTGAAGGGGGAACTGGAGTTCGAGCTCCAAGAGGAAGCCTCCGAAGAAGGGCACAAAGGGCAGCTTGAGAACGAGGTGCCGGAGGAAGACTAGAAAGCAGGCGGATAGGCCTCTATCAAGCCGGGAGGATAAGCCCCGGCGGCAGGTGCTCGCTAGCCCAGACTAGGACAATCGCTTCTTGATTTCCTCGAACTCTTCCTTAGAGATTTCGCCGCTCGCGTAGCGTTCCTTGGCAATGTCCAAAGGGTCACGCTCAGATGACGCACCTCCCCGCCGACTGAGCCAGATGACACCCCAGACAATGAGGCCAATGACCACCACCCAGAATAGGAGCATCCATCCACCGAAGAACATCATGGCACTGCCTCCTGGGTTCCCTGCTTAAACGCTTGCCTCTCTATCCATTATACATGTCAAGTGTTTCTTTCCGAAACCACAAGGCATATAATGGAGGAAGAGCCCCCGGCTTTTGGGGTTGAATGATGCCGGTAGAGCTCAGCAAGGCGCAGGACTAGGTCGCACCACCTGACAGGAGGTAGATTATGCCCATAGCGGAAATTATGGTTACGCTGGGTGGGTTAGCTGCCATTGCTTTTCTCGCCTGGTTCTTCTTCGGCCCCAAGCAAGCTCAAGCTGCCCGGGTGAGAGGAAATGTCCAGGAGATAGAGATAAAGGTGAAGGGGGGTTACTCGCCCAACGTCATCCGGGTGAAAAAGGGAGTGCCGCTGCGGCTGATATTTGACCGGCAGGAAGCGGGCGATTGCAGCTCGCGGGTGGTCTTCCCTGATTTTCATGTCAGCAAAACCCTGCCCGCCTTCGCCCGCACCACGCTGGAATTCACCCCGGACAAGGTGGGGGAGTTCGGCTTCGCCTGTGGCATGAACATGCTCCATGGCACCCTTATCGTTGAGGAGGCTAAGGAAGCCAAAGAGGCCGCGCCCGAGGTCGCCCAAGCTGAGGAAGATGAGGTTCATGAGCACGCCCAGGCGGTGGGCATTGGCCCAACCGTGCCGGTGAGCAAAACAGAGCAGGTCGAGTTCGCCCTGGTCAGCGGCGGGGTTACCTGCCCAACCTGTGCCGTGAACATTGAGACGGCGCTCTCCAGTCTCCCCGGCGTGGATGATGTCCGTGTCAACTTCGGCGCTGAGCGCATCACCGCCCGGTATGACCCAACGCAGATATCGCCGGAGAAAATGCAGGAAATCATTGAGAACACCGGATATAGGGTTCATCTTCGCCGCCAGCCGGGCACCGAGGAGACTGAGGACCGTGAGGCCGCGGAGCGGGCGGCCGAGCGCAAAGACCTGACGCGGCGGGTGGTCATCGGGGCCATTCTCAGCCTGCCGGTGGTCTTCGCCGTAATGACCCACGAGTTCTTCAGCCCATCATGGCTGCCCCCGTTCTTACTTAACCGCTGGCTGCAGCTAGCCCTCATCACCCCGGTGATGTTTTACTCTGGCTGGCCCATCCACCGCACCGGTTGGATGACGCTACGGCATCGAACCGCCGATATGAACACCCTCATCACCATCGGCACCATCGCCGCCTTTGGTTACAGCCTAGTGGTCACCGTCGCCCCCCAGATACTGCCCCAGAATCTGCGTGAAGTTTACTATGAGGCCGTGGGCGTCATCATCACCCTCATCCTGCTGGGGCGCCTCCTGGAGGCGATCGCCAAGGGAGGCACCAGCGAGGCCATCCGCAAGCTCATCGGCCTTCAGGCCAAGACGGCACGGGTGGTTCGCGATGGCAGGGAAGAGGATATCCCGATTGAGCAGGTGCAGCTCGGCGATATTGTGGTAGTACGCCCCGGGGAGAAGGTGCCCGTTGATGGGGAGATCATTGAAGGGCGCTCCACGCTGGATGAGTCCATGGTGACCGGCGAGAGCCTCCCGGTGACCAAGGGCGAGGGCGATACGGTGATCGGCGCCACCATCAACCAGACCGGTGCCTTCAAGTTCCGCGCTACCAAGGTGGGCAAAGATACCATGCTGGCCCAGATAATCCAGCTGGTGGAACAGGCGCAGGGCTCCAAGGCGCCTATCCAGCGCTTGGCCGACCTGATGGCCAGCCGCTTTGTTCCCGGGGTCATCTTCGTCGCCATCGGCACCTTCGTCATCTGGTTTGACTTTGGCCCAGCTCCCGCCCTCATCTTCTCCCTGGTAAATGCGGTGGCGGTGCTCATCATCGCCTGTCCCTGCGCCCTGGGATTGGCCACCCCGCTCTCCATTATGGTTGGCACCGGCAAGGGCGCCCAGAACGGCATCCTTATCCGCTCTGCCGAGGCGCTGGAAACGGCTCATAAGCTGAATACTCTGGTTCTGGATAAGACCGGCACCATCACCAAGGGAGAACCCTCGCTCACCGATGTGGTTCCCACGGATAAAATAGAGGCTGATGAGCTACTGCGGCTGGTGGCGTCCGCCGAGCGCTCCTCAGAGCACCCCTTGGCTCAGGCTATCATTAAGGGAGCCGAGGCCAAAGGAATCGAGCTAGCTGACCCCAACGATTTCCAGTCAGTTACCGGCAAGGGGGTCCAGGTTAAAGTTGACGGGCATCAGGTTCTGGTGGGAAACCGCCGCCTGCTTGATGATGCCGGCATTAAGACCGACGCCCTGGAGCAGGAGGCAGAGCGCCTGGCGGCCGAGGGCAAGACGCCGATGTTTGTCGCTGTGGACAGTAAGCCCGCGGGCATCGTGGCGGTAGCTGATACTGTCAAGGAGGGCTCCAAAGCGGCGATAGCCACGCTGCGGAGGCTCGGCATTGAAGTGGTGATGCTCACCGGCGATAATCGCCGCACCGCCGAGGCGATAGCCAAACAGGTGGGTATAGAGCGGGTCCTGGCTGAAGTTCTGCCCCAGGACAAGGCGCTGGAGATAAAACGCCTTCAGGGAGAGAACAAGCTGGTGGGCATGGTTGGCGATGGCATTAACGATGCCCCGGCGCTGGCCCAGGCTGACGTGGGCATCGCCATCGGTACCGGCACCGACGTCGCCATTGAGTCCGCGGATATCACCCTCATCTCCGGCGAGCTTAAAGGCGTGGTCACCGCCATTACTTTGAGCCGCGCCACCATGAGGAACATCCGCCAGAACCTGGTTTTCGCCTTTTTCTATAACACAGTGGGCATTCCCATAGCCGCCGGGGCCCTTTATCCGGCCTTCGGCCTGCTGCTCAGCCCCATGATCGCCGCCGCGGCCATGGCCTTAAGCTCCCTCTCCGTGGTCACCAACGCCAACCGATTGAGAGGATACAGGCCCATGGCTCTGGAAGTGCCCCAGGAAATCCCAGCCGTGACGCCCAAGGTTGAAGTCGGAGAGGGAAGACAGGCAGAGGCGGCAGCCACGGTGAAAGACCCGGTCTGCGGTATGGAGATTGACCCGAAAAACGCCACCGCCACCGAGGAATATCAAGGCGAGAGCTATTACTTCTGCTCAGCCGCCTGTCATGAGAAGTTCCAGGCTGAGCCGCAGAAATATGCGGCGCAGGACTAGCCAGAAATCTAGCATAATGTGGAATCAGGCCTGGCTTCCCGCGGTGAGCTTGCTCCCCTCCCTTCTCGATAAATAAACGAAGGCCGCCGCTGACGCCATCAGGATGACCAGTGCCACCAGCTGTGCCTGCTGCAAGCCCCAGAGGATGATATTCTCCTGCCGGACGAAGGTGAGGATAAAGCGGCCCAGGGAATACAGCGAGAGGTAGCTTAAGAACACCAGCCCGTCCTTCTTGAAACGGCGCTCAAGCTGCAGCACCACCAGCAGCACCGCGGCATTCCAGAGCATCTCATACACTGGATAGGGATGGGTGGGCACGCCAAAAAGGCGGTCCGGGATTGAAGAGGCGGGATTCAGGTAGATGAAGGCCCAGGGTAGGCTGGTGATGCCACCATAGGCATCGCCGTTAATGATGCAACCGAAGCGGCCGATTATTTGAGCCACCAGCAACCCTGGGGCCACCGCATCAACCAGACGGCCCAGCGGGAGGCGCTTGCTCCTGGCAGAGAGGAGGAGCACCAATCCTCCACCGGCCAGGGCGCCCCATATCGCCAAGCCGCCCTGCTGAAGCTGCATTATCTGAAGCGGGTTCCTCGCGTAATATTCCCACTGGTCGATGACGTGGAACAATCTGGCGCCCACGATGCCACCAAGGACCACCCACAGCGCCAGGGAGTAAATATGTTCGGTGGCGATCCCTTTTCCTTTCGCCCGGTGGGCGATTATCAGCACCGCCGCCACCACCGCCAGGATTATGGCCAAGCTGTACCAGCGAAGCTCAAAATGGCCAAGGCGGAATATCACCGGGTCTATACTTATGATGATGCCGTTCATCTGAACTCCCCCACTCTAGACTTCAAGCCTGCCGCAGATTGTGCCGGCGCCAATCTGGGCAAGAACATAGGCACCCGCCTTTTATAGGAGATGTATTTTTGGCCAAAGCGCGCTTCCATCTCCCTCTCCTCTCTGCGTGCCAGCCGGTAATACATCAGCATCAGCACCGGCCACATGGCGGCAGTAACCAGCGTTGGCCACTGGATGAGCATGCCCACCGTGATCAGAAAGAGGGCGGAGTACTGCGGGTGTCTCACCCGCCGGTAAAGACCGGTGGTTACCAGCTGGCCGCCAGCGCGGTGTAGCTGCCCCCATGCCTTGCCCATGATTATCAGTCCACCAAACATGGCGATATTGCTGACCACCATGACGATGATCCAAACCGTGGTTGAGCCGCCGGCCAGCGCCACCCAGAGGTGACCGTTGATATGGCTGAAGGGGTTCAGCACCGGATACCGGCTGCCCAGCACCGAGGTTAAGATATAAATCGTCAGGGGGAAGCCGTACATCTCGGTGAAAAGGGCGACGACAAAGGCGGTATAGGTGCCCATCGATTGCCACTCCCACCGCTTCTTGGGCTTGAGGTAGCTTAAAACAAAGAAGACAAATATGCCGATGCTGACCAGCGCTGCCGGCCACAGCCCGTAGGCATACCTTTCCAAGTCAAATCCATGCATACTAAAGGCCTCCCTCATATCCTCACATCTTGACCTTCGCAGACGCTAATGGCAATGCCGCCTGCCGCCCTGGGCTCTAGACGGTGCCGTCCCGGCACTCTCCTGCGCCCCAGATGAGTAGCTGGGCTTGGCCCGCGCCACCACCAGACCAATCCCCTTTACCGCGACTATGTTTACCTGCTCCCCAATATCCAGGCTCTCCGCTGAATAGGCGCTCCAGAGCTCACCATGCACGCGAACCAGATATCGGGCAGAACGGCCCATCTCCGTTTTGGAGACGACCTCAGCCTGGCTGCCCACCAGGCTCCGAAACCCGTCCGCCGGCGGCTTGCGCATGGCTCCCCGTATCGCCCGGTAGAGAAAAGGCGTGGCCAGCCATATGGCGATATTTATGGGGAGGGCATACTCCAGCGAGAGCAGCCAGAACAGGGGAAGCCCTACGAAAGGCAAAATAAAAACAGCATGGCACGGGGCCATGACCAGCATTACCAAGAAGGCCAGCCCAAGGATTATCAAGATAGCGTAGCTTCCAATATTTTCCATCATTGCTCACTTCCTCATGATACGGCTAGTGACAGAGGTTGCAGACAGAACGACGGGTGCCAAAGCCGGTCGCCTCAAAAACGCCGTCAGTCCGGTACTTTCCCTCTACGATCAACTCGGCGCCGGGCTTGAACTCATCGGGGGCAATTCCTTGAAAGACCACCTTCAGACTCTCTCCGTTATCGGCAAGAGCAAATCGCAGCGTCTGTGAGGCGCTATCCCAGTCAATCGTCCCATGAACCACCTTCCCCTCCACCCTCGTCTGGCGGCCGTAAAGCGCCTCAGCCTGCGACTTCACCTCGCTGACGGTGAGATATTCGGTTCCGGTGTGGACAAACAATGAGTAGCCCGCATAGGCTAGCCCGATAACCACGACCGCTATCAAGACCAGTAACCACTTTCTTCTCATTTAAGTCAGCCCCCTATCTCGGCTCCTTATGCCCCTTATGAGGTGAGGAAGAACGCGGCAACCAGGGCCAGCGCCGCCGAAACCATGGCTCCCTTCTTCACCTGATTCATGTTCCATCGCCAGCGCCCCAGCCTCTGGGACAGGCCATGGCGCTGGATGGTCTCCAGCATAATAGTTATGCCGACGATATTTGACAGCACGCCAGCGATGATGAAGAAAAGCTGGTACCTCACCAAAAAGAGGGCCACCCCTGATAGCCCCAAGAGGGGCAGGACATCGGCTAGATGGTGGGCGCAGCACGCCGCCATAGAACCCGCCGAGACGCTCCCAGAGGCAGCCACGGAGGCGGTGCTGGCCGCCCGGCGCTCACGGATGCCCTGCCGGATGAAAGAAAAAAGCCCCACCTGAATCCCGAACCCTCCGGCCAGAGCCAGTACCCAGTACCAGAGCTCAGTCGTCTGCTGCCAGACATGGGCCCAATCCTGGGCCAAGCCGATGATGCCCGCGTATATGATGATGAGCAGGACAGAAGCTCCCGCCCCGGCCAGAATGTGTTTTCTCATAATTCCCACCTCAGGACTCTTCCCTCAACCCCGGCTACATCCCGGATGATTATCTCAATATGTTTTGCCTTCCCTTGGCGCAGGGAGTCGGGAACAGGAAAGATGAGGGTCCCCCGGCGGTGATGCCCCCCCGGGGCGGAGTCCCAGGAGAGGGGGTGGTACTCACCACCCGCATCGTCCCGCAATATAGCCAAGGTGCCGAGGTCATACTGGTCCAGGTCCACCGAGTGGGTATTCATCGCCACCTGGAATACAAGCTGGGCATCATCCGCGGAAACCCACTCCACATCAATGGTCACTGCCCCTCCAGTATTGGATTGAACCGCCCCGTTGGTGGGCCGGTGGGAAGAACCGGGCTGGGCGGAATAAGCTTCTCCTTCCTCCAGAGATACCAGGCCCCTGGAACAGCCAGCAGCCAGAGCCACCAACACCAAAGCAGCTAAAACCATGAGAAAACTTTTGACCAGCCTGCTCATCTACCGTCCCTTCAGAATATATTTAAGGCCTCCCTCAAGATGGGGAGGGGGTTATCCGCCTCAATGGTCAGCCAGACAACCGCTTCTCTTTGCTTTAAAGAGTTATAGAAGAAATGGTCTCCACCTGGCCCATCGACTTGAAAGACCTCATAATCATCAATGGTCACTCGGCGAAGGTTGCCGAAAGGGGAGCCGCCTTTGCCAATGCCGTCAGCCATTCTTTGGGTGAGCTCCGCTGCCGCCTCGGCGCTTTCCGCTCTGCCCACCCAGACGGTGGCGCTTGCGCTGCCGTGGTAAGGAGAACTACGGGTGTACACCGCGACCAAGGCGCTCACCAGGTCAATATCAAGGCCGTGAAGCTTGTTCACCTGCTCCAGCGCCTCCGCGCCGGTGTAAGCGTCAGCGAGCTCCAGACCGCCCAGCTGCTCCGGCGCCTCCGGCTGCATCCGTGGCGCCAGGACATTGGCGCCAAAGCTCAGCCCGATGGCGACCACCAGTCCCATAACCACCAGCAGGTAGAAAACACCCAGACTGCGCCGTCTTCCTTTCACCTGCTTAACCGCGGGGCTAGCGATTTTGATTACCTCCTTTGCCATAAACGCCTACCAAGTCAGACTACTCATAATAGCTCCATTACTAAACACTGGGCAAGGGGGCAGGCAGTGCCTGTCCCCTTGCTTTAAAGCAAACCTGCCGAGCACCCGAAAGGGCCCGCAATCTACATCTTGTGGCCGCCATGTCCCGCCATCTCGTGCCCTTCGCCCCCGATATACTTGGCCGGGTCCTCATCAAAGGCTTTCTTACATGCTGGGGCGCAGAAATAGTAGGTCTTCCCCAGGTACTCCGACCTCGCCGGCGCCGACTTCTCATCCACCTCCATGCCGCAGACTGGGTCTTTCGCCATCTTCGTCACCTCCTTTCCCTGCTCTTTCCCCGCCGCCTCCATCACGGCCGCTTCTTTTTTGCCTCCGCCAAAAAGCCCAACCAACCATCCCATAGTTATCGCCTCCTTATGCTAGCCTCCTCAGGTCAGGTCCCCGCCTGACGACCGGGAGCTGATAGCCCCCGGTTTCGGCCCCTAGAGCTCCCCATCCAGCACCTTCTGCTTAAGAACTGCCCACTCCTCGCTGGTGAGGACGCAGAGGTTACCCGCCTCGCCTATCTCAACCTTATCGCCGTCCAGCTTGACCACCGGGCAGTGCCCTGAGCCGCATAGTTCCACCACCTTCATCTTCTTCACCTCCTTCCTGATTTTTAATTTAACCACCCAAGCTTGGTAAGATATCACTTATACTTGGTGGCTTGCCAAATCCACCCATTCAGAAACTGCCTACTTCCAGGCACTTTGGATTATTCGTTTACCCTTTTCCGCCTGCTGCCATACCTCGACCACGTTGCTAAATTCGTGCTGATAGCCGCACTGAAGACACCAGCCAAACCAGCCGTGGGTGTCCTTGTCAATCATCATATCCCCCTTACATCTGGGACAACTCTTCAATCTCCACATACCAGCCCTCACCCCCTCTTTCAAAGCTAAATTCGTGGTAGCTCCGGAGGCACAAACTATGCCTTAACCCTCTTTTTCACCGCTGAAGTAACCACGGGCATCAGGATAATCATGGAGAGGAGAAACACCCACACCGCGCCGCCGATGCGCTCCACCGGCGTATATTCACCACCCAGCGTGCCGAGCAGGAAAAGCCCGGCAGCCAATGCGGAGATTCCCGTATAGATGAAAGCACTGATGGTGCTAACCTTCTTCATTCCTTCGCCTCCTCACTATCCGGCCCAGCTCAAGCCGCAGCCGCCTGAAGCTGCTCTGACGCCTCCTGGCGCTGCTGCCGCCGCACCGCCGGGACAAAACCCCGCATTCTCAGCGTATTCAAAGTGACCGAAAGTGAACTGGTCGCCATCAGCAGCGCCGCCAGCTCCGGGCTCACCACCTGGGCAAAGAAGGGGTACAGTACCCCCATGCCCAGCGGTATGGCCAGAGTATTGTAGCCAAAGGCCCAGAGCAGGTTCTGCTTTATCAAGCGTAGTGTCTGGCGGCTTATCTGCAGAGCCGCCACCACGTCCATCAGGTCGTCCTTAACCAGGATGACATGGCCAGTCTCCTTGGCCACATCGGTGCCGGAGCCAATGGCGATGCCCACATCAGCCTGGGCCAGCGCCGGGGCATCGTTGACGCCATCGCCCACCATGGCCACCTTGAAGCCCTCAGCCTGGAGCTTCTTCACTTCACTGGCTTTATCCTCCGGCAGCACCTCGGCCAGGACACGGTCAATGCCCACCTTTTTGGCGATCGCCTCAGCGGTGCGCCGGTTGTCCCCGGTGATCATGGCCACCTTCAGCCCCAGGCGATGCAGTTCCTCCACCGCCTGCGCCGAGGTCTCCTTCAGGGTATCGGCCACCGCCACGATGCCCGCTGGCTTGCCGTTCACCGCGACAAACATGGCGGTCTTGCCCTCGTTCTCCAGGCGCTCCGCATCTAGCAGCAGCCCGTCCAACTCCACCTTGCGCTCCGCCATAAGCCGGCGGTTGCCCAGCAGGATGGTACGGCCATTAAGCTGCGCCTCAACGCCCTGACCAGGGATGGCGCTGAAGCTCTGGGCATCCTCTAATTTGAGCGCTCGCTCGGTGGCGCCGCGTACGATGGCCTCACCCAAGGGGTGCTCGGAGTTTTTCTCGGCCACCGCCGCCAGGTGCAATACCTCATCGGGTGATAGCTCCCCTGCGGTGAGCACGTCGGTCACCGAGGGCTCGCCTTTGGTCAGCGTGCCCGTCTTGTCAAAGATGACCACGTCGAGCCGGGCGGTCCCCTCCATGGCGTCAGCCCCCTTGAACAGGATGCCATACTCCGCTCCCTTGCCACTGCCGGCCATGATGGCGCTCGGGGTGGCCAGACCCACCGCGCAGGGGCAGGAGATAACGAGCACGGTTATGGAGATGATGAGGGCCAGCCCGAAAGCGCCTATCGCGGTCAACTGGTAGGGGGTGAGCAAGAGACGGCTTTCCGGGGTGAACCAGAGGTCAAAGCCGACAAAGAACCAGAAGAGAAATGTGACCAGCGCCAGGGCATGCACCCCGAGGATGAAATGCCCGGCCACTTTGTCCGCAATCTTCTGGATGGGCGCCTTGGTCGTCTGGGCATCCTCCACCAGCTTGATGATCTGCGCCAGAGCGGTATCCTTGCCCACCCGGGTAGCGCGGAACTTGAAAGCCCCGGTCTTGTTGATGGTGCCGCCGATAACTTCGTCACCGGCCTTCTTCTCCACCGGGAGGCTCTCCCCGGTGATCATGGACTGGTCTACTGAAGAGTACCCCTCCTCCACTCGGCCATCCACCGGGATAGCCTCGCCGGGACGCACTAGCAAAAGGTCGTCTATCTGCACCTCCTCGGCCGGAATCTCCAACTCCTGGCCGTCTCTTATCACTCGTGCCTTTTTCGGCTGGAGCTTCATCAGGCGGCGGATAGCTTCGGAGGTGCGCCCCTTGGTTACCGCCTCCAGATATCTCCCCAGAATAATGAACGCGGTAAGCAGCGCCGCGGCCTCATAGAAGGTGGCCTCTTTGCCGCCGAAGCCAGCGTCAGGCCAGAAGGTATTGACCACGGCGATACCGTAGGCGGCACCGATTCCCGTGGCATAGAGCAGGTTCATATCGGTGAGACCGCGCCTCAGGCCATTCCAGCTATTGATGAAGAACTGCCGCCCCGGGCCGAAGACGATGGGCGTGGTCAGGAAGAAAAGGACTACCTTATTGTTCAGCCAGGCCGGCACAAAGGAGGGAAAGAACCAGTACGGCTGGAGCATGCCCAGCATCACCGCCATGCCCAGCGTGCCGGAGATAATGAGATTGATGAGCTGGCGGCGGACCTCCCTCTGCCGCGCCTCTTTCTCTCGGTCCAGTGCCTCCTGCCCCTCAACCTGCTCCGTGGCCTCGTAGCCGACCTCCTCGATCGCCTTCTTGATTTCGGCAAGCGAGGTAATCGATGGCTCGTATTCAACACGGGCGCTGTTTGTCGCCAGGTTCACCACCGCCTTGGTGACACCCGGTAGCTCGCTGACCGCCTTCTGAACATGCTCCACACACGAGGCACAGGTCATGCCGGTGACGTTGAGATTGGCAGCGCTGAGCACCACCTCATAGCCGATCTCATCCACCGCCTTTTTCATGGCCTCAAGCGTTGCCTGCGCTGGGTCATAGTCCACTGATGCCTTGCCGGTGGCCAGGTTGACCACTACCCTCTGCACCCCACGCACCTCTTTGAGCGTCTTCTCCACATGGGATACGCAGGAGGCGCAGGTCATGCCACCAATGGTTAAAGATGCTTTTTTACTCGCCATGTACTATCCCTGACCTCCTCTAGTGGCACCCGGAACTCCGCTTGGTTGATTTAGTCTGTCCTTGCTCCGGCGGGGAGTTCGCCTCGGTGTCGTCCTCCTCATGCTGGTGGCCCATGCCACAGCCCATTCCGTGTCCACGCCCACGCAGCATAAGAAAAAGGAGCAACCCCAAGAATATCCAGATACCATAGCTCTGCAAGAACTCTGCCATTCCTTTACCTTTATCCTTTGTTAGATATGCCCCATACCCCCATAGGGCATCTACAACAAGCTTAACACGGCGTTTCCCGTTTTGTCAATAGGTTTCAAAGCAATCTGGGGAAAAATATTTGACACTTATGCCGCACTTGAATATAATGAAAGTGAAGTTTGATGCCCCCCATGGGCATCTACTGGATGGAGGCGGACGATGCCCTCCTATATGAAGGACAAAAAAGAAATACTGGCACGCCTGCGGAGAATGGAAGGGCAGCTCCAGGGCATCAGGCGGATGGTCGAGGAGGACCGTTATTGCGTTGACGTGCTGAACCAGCTTTCCTCCATCATCGCGGCGGCGCATAAAGTATCCGCCATCATTCTGGGGGACCACATCCGGGGCTGCGTCCGCGACGCCTTAAGCCGCAACGAGCACAGTGATGACTACGTAAACGAGCTCGTCGGCGTCGTCGAGCGGTTCACCGGCAGGAAATAGCCAAGAAGCCACAGTTACCCGATGAAGCCATGACCACCTTAAGTATCTCCCCAGGGAAATCTCTTTCTCCTGCGTAAAGCCGTGTAACCCTCGCCCCTTCCTCTAGTTCTGTATCAAACTGATTTCAGCTTGACGTGACCACCCTCTGTTTCTTAAAGTATCAATCAACACCTGCCGCTTAAGAGGAGGGCCGAAGTGTTCAAGGTAAAAGAAGAGGCCTGCATCGCCTGTGAGGCATGCCTCCACTACTGCCCGATGGGAGCAATCAGTATAAAGGATAATCGGGCCCATATTGACCAGGACGAATGCGTGGAATGCGGGCTATGCCAGCGGGCCGGAAACACCCCGGGACTATTCAAAACCCCGTGCAGCTATTTTTGCCCGGCGGGGATAGACGTGCCGCGCTATGTCCAGTTCATTGCTGAGGGGAAACCCGAGGCGGCACTGGCGGTGGTGCGTGAGAAGATACCCTTTCCTGCCATCTGCGGGCTGGTTTGTTTTCATCCTTGTGAAGCCAGATGCGCCCGGAGCCAAGTTGACGAGGCGGTCTCTATTCGAGCGCTGAAAAGATTCGCCTGGGAGCACGGGAACGGAATGTGGAAACAGCAGATTAAGGTATCTCCTGCCTCTGGGAAGAGGGTGGCCATCATCGGCTCGGGGCCAGCCGGGCTGACCGCGGCCTATTATCTCGCCAAGCTGGGGCATGCTGCCACCGTATTTGAAGCCCAGCCTGAGCCCGGCGGGATGATGATGCTTGTCATACCGGAATACCGCCTGCCCAAGGATGTCATCAGAGCCGAGATCAAAGAGATAGAAGGAGCTGGCGTTGAGATAAAGACGAATACCAAGATAGATTCCATTGACCAGCTGTTTAAAGAAGGTTATGACGCCGTCTTTATCGCCACCGGAGCCCAGCAGGGCCGGCGCCTGGGCATCGAGGGGGAGGACAGCCCCCAAGTGATGCAAGGCATCAGCTTCCTGCGAAAGGTGAAGCTGGGCGACGAAGTAAAGGTTGGGAGTAGGGTAGCGGTTATTGGCGGAGGCAACTGCGCCATAGATGCGGCACGAACCGCCCTCAGGCTTGGGGGCAAGGAAGTGACCATCTTCTACCGCCGCTCCCAGGCGGAGATGCCAGCCACCACCGAGGAATTTGAGGAAGCTCTCGTTGAGGGGGTGAAGTTCCGCTATCTGGCAGCGCCCTCAAGGATACTCACTCTGGATGATAGAGAAGTGGAGATAGAGTTCGTCCGCACTAGACTCGAGGCGCCAGACGAAAGTGGACGGCGCCGCCCCAGGCCCATTGAGGGCAGCGAGTTTGTCCTGCGCTTTGATACCGTCATCGTGGCCATCGGGCAGTGCCCGGAGATTCCAAGCCAGTTCGATTTGCCCTTAGGTCAAAGCGGTGTTATCCAAGTCGACTGGGATACCCTGGCCACGGCGAGAAAGGGGGTCTTTGCTGGCGGGGATGTGGTAACCGGGCCAGCCTCAATCATTGAGGCGATTAGTGCCGGAAGGCAGGGGGCTATCTCCATTGATAAATACCTGGGGGGAAACGGCGATATCAGCGAGGTGTTAGCGCCAGCGGAGGAAGCGGTCATCCCGCCCGAGGAAGTGAAGGGGAAGCGGCGGTCTCCCATGCCCACTCTCGGGGTTGAGCAGCGAATGAGAAACTTCCGTCAGGTAGAGCTTGGCTACAGCCCGGAGATGGCCATAGAGGAGGCTAAGCGCTGCTTAAGATGTGACCTCAAGGAGCGGAACTGCATTATCTTTGAGCCCTCAGACTGGCCGCGCTCTCTACGCCACCATTTCTCCCAGCCGGGAGTCCCCCATGAAACCACCGGCATAGCTGGCCGTGGCACAGAAGAGATGAAAACCAATGACGTTACCGGCAGGTTTCGGCGGGGATGGGTTGGGCTGGGTCTGGATGTGGGCCGTCCGGGCATCGGCGCCCACATGCGTGATGTGGAGATATTGACCCGGGCGCTGGCCAAACTTGGGGTACAGTTCGAAGCTAAAAACCCGATCACCATGATGATGGAGGACCCCAGGACAGGCAAGCTAAGAGAGGACATACTGAAGGAAAAGGTGATGTCTTGCGTGGTTGAGGCCTTATTTCCCATAGCAAAGCTTGAGCAGGTGCTCCGCGGCCTGAGGGAGGCCACGGCTAAAGTAAATACCGTGGTCAGCGTCTGCGCCATTAACCGAGCTGACCCTGATGGCACCTATCCCTTGAGAAGGAAGCTTGATGAGTTAGGAATCCCCTATTACATCAACGGAAAACAGAACGCCGGCTTGGGCCGGCCCCTAGCCGATATCTAAGGAGGGAAAAGCCATGACTCATACCCTGCATCGCCGGGGAAGCCGAGAAAGCTTAAAAAAAGATTACGCGGTAATCATGCTGCGCGCGGTGGGGATAAATGACCAGGACTACCTCCCCAAATGCCAGGAATTTCTGCGCATTGCCTCACGCCATAATCCGGTAAACCTGGCCAGCGAGATGAAGGGGAATATCTATGAGTTCCCGCTCGAGGAGATCATTGCCGAGGCCAAAGGGGACTCGATGTGCGTCTTTGATAATCCTGAGAATCTGACCGCCTTTCTCCGAGAGCTGAAAGAAGCAGACCTGGGCCTATCAGTCACGGTCAGCGGAATTTTTGAGATAGTTGATGAGTGCTTTGAGAAAGCTGGCCTCAAGCACCATACCGCCAATTTTTCCCTGGGGATATGGGGAAAGACTGAACTACTGCCCAGTGATGATATCCTTGAGATCACCACCATGTGCGGTCACGGCATGATACCCCCTAGTCTAGTTCAGGCCATGCTCCGGGCAATAAGAGTGGGCAGAATGACCCCGCGGGAAGCCGCCAAATTCCTCGCGCCAAACTGCACCTGCGGCGTCTATAACCCAGCCCGCGCCGCTGAGTTACTGGCCAAAATGGCAAAATAGACTAACTAGCCTGCTCCCAGAAAGAAAAGAGGCGTCAGAAAGGAGCAGGCTTTCTAATTTGATGTTCCCCTGGCGAAAATGGTAACATAACAATATAAACGCCTGAGAAACGAACGCCTGCCGGACAGCGGTTTCCCCCTCTTTTTTTGTCTGCCCGGGCAGGCGAGCGATTTTGTGCTGAAGGCGGGCAAATAGCTCTGGCGGGGAAAATAACTTTAAATGGGGGGGGAGATGGGGGGAAGCGATAGAGCCCAAGAGTTGCCAGCCAGGCGTAGAGCTACCGGGCGTGCCGGCCCAGCCAAACAAAGAGGCTGCGGTATTCCCCATAGCACTGACCATGGCATCAGCCAGCCCCCAGGCGAGAGCTTCACCCAGATTCTGGAAAGGCTCAAACCTCATGACCACCTTTGCCTCTTGTATCAGTCGCGGGAGGAATGGCGTGCTGCCGCTGTGCCCTTCATCTCAATCGGGCTGAAGCGCGGCGAGAAATGCATCTACGTAGTTGATAGCAGCACCGCCGCGGAAATCCGCGCCTACCTCGGCGAGGAGGGGGTTGATGTCGCCGCGGTGGAGAGGTCCGGGCAGCTCTCTGTGCTGCATGAGACCGAGGCCTACACCAGGGAAGGGACGTTTGACCCCGAGAGGATGATCGCCCTGCTGACTGTGGAGGCGGAGAAAGCCCTTGCCGAAGGCTATCCGGCGCTCCGGGTCACCGGTGAAATGACCTGGGTGCTGCGCGGTCATCCCGGCTCAGAGCGGCTGGAGGAATACGAGGCCAGGCTCAACAGCGACTTCTTCCCCAAATACCCCTGCCTTGCCATCTGCCAGTATGACCGCGGCAAATTTGACCCTGAAATTATTCAGGGGGTTATTCTGACTCACCCGCTTCTTATCCAGGGCAACCGGGTTTACCACAACTTTTACTACATCCCACCTCAGGAATTCCTCAGCGCCAGGCGCGTGGAAGCAGAGGTTCAGCGCCAGCTGGACAACCTTGAGCGCGAGGAGCAGATACGGGAGGCGCTGCAGAGAGAGAAGGATAGGGCAGAGAGATACCTTGATACCGCGGACGTCATCCTGGTGGTGATTGATAGCGACCAGCGGGTCAGCCTGATGAATAAAAAGGGCTGTCAGGTTCTGGGGTGCCGAGCGGAGGAGATTATCGGCAAGAACTGGTTTGATAATTTCCTGCCGGAGAGATACCGCAAAGAGGCAAAGGCGCGCTTCAACAAGCTGATGGCCGGAAACATTGAGGCGGCTGAGTATTTTGAAAGCCCTGTTCTAGCCAAGAGCGGCGAGGAGAGGCTCATCGTCTGGCACAATACCTTGCTGATAGATAGGCAGGGTATTGTCGGCATACTGAGTTCCGGAGAGGACATCACCGAGCGCAGGCAGGCGGAGGAGCGCGTGCGGCACCTCAACGCCGTGCTCCGGGCGCTGAGGAACATAAACCAGATCATCACCCGGGAGAAGGATAGCCAGAGCCTGATAGAGAGAAGCTGCGAGCTGCTCATTGAGACCCGCGGCTACGCTCTCGCCGTGATCGTGCTGGTGGATGAAAACGGGGACTTCATCTCGGCGGCAGGGGCAGGTGATATCTCCTCACAGGAAGCATGGTCAGCGCTGCTCAAGCAGCTCAAACGCGGCGATTACCCACGATGCTTCAGCGAAACCCTAAAGCGGGATAAGCCGTTTGCCGTGCTGGGCCCTGATGCCGAGGAATGCCAGGGCTGCGACTTTGCCCCCTTCCGCGTTTCCGATACCTCTTTTATTGACCGGCTGGAGTACGGAGGTAGAGTCTACGGGATGATATTGGTCAGACTGCCCTCTGAGTTTGCCCAGAATAAGGAGGAGCAGGGCCTGTTCCACGAGCTTGTTGGTGACATCTCCTTCGCCCTGCACAGCCTTGAGCTGGGGGAGAAGCGCCAGCAGGTGGAGGAGGCGCTGCGGGAGTCAGAGGAAAGATACCGCGCCATCCTGGAACTGGGGGAGCAGGCTGGAGAGGCGGTGGTCATGCTGCAGGATGATGCGCGGGGGGAGGCGATGCACGTTTTCGCCAGCGAGGTGTGGTCCAAAATGACCGGCTACTCCAGAGAAGAACTGCTCAATATGTCCATGGCCGAGCTGATTCACCCCAGAGACCGGAAAGCCGCCATGGAGAGGCACCAGCAACGGATGCGAGGCAGGGTCCTCCCCGGGCTCTATGAGATGACCATCATCAGAAAGGATGGCAGCGAGCTGCCAGTCGAGGTGACCTACGCCCCCTCCAGCTATAAAGGCAAACCGGCCAATGTGGGCTATATTCGGAACATCAGTGAGCGCAAGAAGATGCAGGAGCAACTCCTGGTGACCGACCGGCTGGCTTCCATTGGCGAGCTTGCCTCAGGCGTGGCCCATGAGCTCAATAACCCACTAACCAGCGTTATCGGTTTCTCTGACTTGCTCTTGAGGAGAGCCGTCCCCGATGATGTGAAGCAGGACCTGAAGATGATAAACAGCGAGGCCCAGCGCGCTGCCCAGATAGTGAGGAACCTGCTCACCTTCGCCCGGAGGCATCCCGAGGAAAAGGAGCCGGTGGATATAAATAAGGCGGTACAGAATATACTGGAGATGCGCGCTTACGAGCAGAAGGTGAACAACATCGAGGTCAGAACCGACTTTGCCGCTGACCTGCCAGAGGTTATCGCCAATAGCTTCCAGCTTCAGCAGGTCTTCCTCAATATTATCATCAACGCCGAGTATTTCATGAAAGAGGCCCATGATAGGGGAACGCTTATCATCACCACCGAGCGGGCCGGAGATTTTGTTCGGATTTCATTCGCTGATGATGGCCCCGGCATCCCCCCGGAGATCAAAGCCCGCATCTTCGCCCCGTTTTTCACCACCAAGGAGGTGGGCAAAGGAACCGGACTGGGCTTAAGCATCTGCCAAGGGATAATCGCTGAGCACGGCGGCAGGATTTACGCCGAGAGCGAGCCGGGCAGAGGCGCCATCTTTATCGTGGAACTACCTGTTCCAGCGGCCGATAGCCAGCGTAGGAAGCCCAGTTAGCTCTCCAGCAGGGCTTTCCTCTTCTCCTCGTATTCCTCCTTATCTATCTCGCCCTGGGCATACCTTCTTTTCAGCACCTCCAGCGCCGAATCCGAAGGGCGGGAGCCGCTAGTTTGGCTCAGGCCGCGTACCAGCGCCACTATCGCCCAGATGATGAGCCCCAAGAAAACTATCCAGAAAATGGGCACAAGCCACATCCAGCCGAAGCCGCCCATCATCCAGGGCCCCATCATCCCGTAACCTTGCCACCCTGAGATCAACCCAAGGACCAGGGGCAAGATGATAAAGAGGGCCACGGCCACGCCTCCGATAATCAGGGCTGTCTTGACATCTTTGTTCATACTATCTCCTTTCTACCTTGCCCCAGGCGGAAATCACCCTCACCACCGTCTCCAAAGAGAGCAAAGACCAAGAAAGGTTCCAGTTTCCTTCCAGCTTGAAGAGGAGCAGCGCAGCCTGAAGTCATCGCGATAGGTCAAGGCCAAAGAAACCGTAGTGCGGGGGATGGATACCACCACCTCTTCCACCTCCGGGGAGAATTAGCTTGGGGAAATTCCCCCAAGCTCTGAACCTATCATACTATGCGCTCTTTTCCCCTGTCAAACCAAGGCATACCCCGAAAGGCATAGTGCCAAAATCATCTTGGCTCTGGGGAGGTAAGCAGAAGCTGGGGCGATTCCGGTCAAGAACTCGGGGGAGCTACAGTCCTCTCCGCACCAGAAACAGCCCGAGGACAAAGCTAGCTAGGCCAAGAAGCAGCAAGGCGCCGAAGAAGAGAATCTGGAAGCCGGCGACGGTGCTACAAGCGCTGGGCAGAACAAAGAGGGCCAGAGCAATGGCCACCACGCTCAAGGCCGTGGCCACGATTCCCCCCAGACGGAAGGTGCTACCTACTGTCCTCCCTTGCCTGATAATGGCTCTCCTCCGTTTATACCACCAAGCCCGGTGGTATTAGTTGCTTGGCCTTACCTCAATAAGGTGCTTCACTCGCAGCACCAGGTCACGGACGTCAAAGGGTTTCTGAATATAGTCACTTAACCCAAACCGCTCCATCAGCTTGCGGTCAGGGGGGTCAGCCGAGACCACCAGAAGGGGGATATCCCGCAATGACTTGCTCGCCCGCAGGCTAGCCAGAACGCTCCATCCGTCCACGTCCGGCAGGCCGATGTCAAGCAGTACCAAGTCTACCTTCGCCTGCTGGAGTATCCTCACCCCCTCAGAGCCCGTGGCGGCCTCAATCACCCGGGTACCATTACCATCCAGGTTAGCCCGGATCAGCTTTCTTATCAGCCTGTCATCATCCACCACCAGGACGGAAGCTGTCCTCTCTTCCACCTCTACCTTCATGACTCCTCCTACCTCATATTGCTCGCTACTGCGGCTAGTTATATTGATACTGGTGGGCTACCCCGAGCTTTGGCTCTGATGTCACGAATATAGCATAGGCGATAGAAGAAGGGCATACATATAACTGGGGGTCTTGCCTACTAGAAAAAAGGTAATTTTTGGCTTGTTTCTAGCGCAAATGGTGCAGGTTACTACCGCATATTATGTATTAAGGTCAACAATTCCGCACTGGATAGCATATTTCACCAGTTCGGCACGATTGTGCAACCCCAGCTTGGCCATGATGTTGGCCCGGTGTCTGCGGATTGAGGAGGGCTTAAGCTTCAGGCGCTCGGCGATCTCCCGGCTGTCGTAGCCGGCGGCAACCAGCTTCAGGATCTCGCGCTGCCGGGGGGTCAGCCCGCCGTGGCTTTCCGCCACCTGCGGCGACCTTATCCGCCGCAGATACTCGCTAAGCAGCTTCCCGGCCACTATTGGGTGCAGGAATACCTCCCCCCGGCAGATGGCCCGCAGGGCGGAGACTAGCTCGCTGAAGGAGCCCCCCTTGACGAAATACCCAGATGCTCCCGCCTCAAGCATGGCAAAGAGGTACTCATCGCACTGGTGCATGGTCAGGGCCAGGATTTTCACCTCCGGGCGGTGCTGCTTGATGCGGCGGGTGGCTTCCAGGCCATTCATGCCCAGCATGGTGATGTCCATGAGCACGATGTCCGGCTTCGTCGCCTCCACCTTGCGCACCGCCTCCTCGCCGCTGGTGGCCTCCCCAACCACCTCAATATCAGGCTGCGCCTCGAGAAGCGTGCGCAGACCCTCGCGGACGATCGGGTGGTCATCAACGATGACTACTCGCATCTCTTCCCCCCACCCCCTTGCTGCTCTCTACCTTATATCAAGACGAAGGGGCTTTCCGCGTGGTCACCCCTGTATCATACCCAAGCTCTACTGGGGAACGATAAAGGTGAGCAGGGTGGCAAAAATGGCCATCCCCGCCACCATCGCCCCGATCTCAAGCAGTACCAAGAGGGTGAACATGGCAGGGACCCTCAACTGCCTCGGCGGGTCCAGGATAGCCGCCAACATCAGCGCGATAAGCGGCAGTAGCACCAGCCCGATGATGAAGTAACCTATCATTCCTCACCTAGCTCCACCATTGGGAATACCTTGATAAAGAGGAGGTAAAGCAGCGCGGCCAGGGCAAATACACCCGCGATCACTGACCACTCAACCCAGCTGGGGGTGTAGCTTCCCGAGGGAAACGGCAGCAGCGGCCGCAGCAGGGAAGGGATAACGATGAGGAAGCGCTTGAGCCAGAAAGCGATGAGGATAGCCGCCGCCAACAGCGCGGTGACACCCGGTCTGAATAGCCGGGGATATATCGCCTGAGCTACCAGCCACACTGCGGGAAGGGCAAAGCCGCCGATGAGCACCGCCCAGTAAATGGGGGCGAACTCTCCCTGAAGGAGCATCTCCGATACCAATAGCTCGGCGTGGGGGGAGGCATACCTCATGGTGAACTGCTCGGCAACGGTGAGGTAGATGTAGAGATGGGTGAGCACGCCAAGAACCACGCCCAGCTCCTTGAACAGCCCAGCGTTTATGTACTCCTGCCAGCGGAATAGCCGGCGCAGCGTGGTGCCGATGATGATCACCGCAGCGATGGATGTCGCCATGGCCGCGGTCAGGAAGTAGGGGCCAGCCATGGCGCCAAACCAGCCAGGGCGGGAGGGCACCAGGCCAAAGATCCAAGGGATGACGCCGCCACTGAGCATCACGATCAGGATGAGGATGGCGATGGAAAGCCACCAGGCCGTTCTCTCTATCTTACCCTGGTCCTCCGGGCGGTAGCCTATGAGCAGGGCCCGATAGAGGAGCCCCCGTCGGGCGAACCTATCGGCCGAGAGCATCAGGTCCCGGCGCATGGTGAGCCACAGGTAGGCAGCGGACAGGCTCAAATAGAGAAGGATGACCGTCACATCCCAGCTCAGGGGAGAGGTGCCTATCCTCTGTGGCAGGTACCAGATCACGTTGAAAGCCCGGTCCGGCCGGCCCAGGTCAATCAGGATGCTCAAGCCCGCCATCATCAGGGCGACGATGGTGAGCACCTCACCCATCCTGGCCACGGGCAAAAACCTCTTCAATTTGAGCAGGCGCACCGCCGCCGAGATGGCCATACCCCCATGAGCCATGCAGGCAAAGAAAATAAAATTGGCGATGTAGATTCCCCAGGCGGCGCCGACCGGCGTCCTCATGGCGGTGACGCCCAAGCCGTTCCTCAATTGGGTCAGCCAAGCGAAGACGAACCAGCCAATCAAAACGAGTAGGGCGCCGCTTAAGAGATAAAAGGACCTATCCGTGCTGAGGAGCGGCTGCAGCAGCCGCTGGTGACGGTCTCTTTCCTGCATATCGCCTTATGCCTTCCCGATAAATTTCTTGCCCCGGGTGATGTAGGCGATCTGGGGCTTGGTATTGAGCGCCTCCAGCAGCCGGAAGCTCAGGTTTGACCGGAGCAGCTTGGATACCTCGCTCTCCGGGTCGTTGATATCGCCGAAGTGCCTTGCCCCCACCGGGCAAACCTCCACGCAGCGCGGCAGCTTGCCCCGCCTGACCCGATGAACGCAGAAGGTGCACTTCTCCACCACGCCCACCGGGCGCAGCGGCACCAGCGGGTTCACCTTTTCTGGAGGCACCTGCGGCACCAGCCAGTTGAAGCGGCGGGCACTGTAAGGGCAGGCCACCACGCAGAACCTACAGCCAATGCAGCGCTCATAATCCACCAGGACAAGCCCGTCTTTGTCCTTGTAGGTGGCTCCGGTGGGGCAGACCTTGACACAGGGAGGATTGTCACAGTGGTTGCACTGGGCCGGCAGATACCACCTCCCCTCCCGAGGGGAATCGGTATAGGAGGTGGTGTCTCCCCGCCTCAGGTCCTCCAGCGACGGCTCGCCGGTCACGCTCATCTCCTGTTTCATCTCAAACACCTCTATCCAGGGCGGGGAAATGGAATCAGGGGTGTTGTTCTCCTCCTTGCACGCCCACTGGCAGCGGCGGCAACCAATGCAAGCGCCAACATCGATCACCAAATTGAAATGTTGGCTGGCGTCAGCCACCGTGCCGATGCCATCTGCCACCCGCCGAGCCGTCTGGGGGGCTGCCCCTCCGGCAGCTTCCCCGGCGGCCAGCGCCACCACGCTCTGGGGCCCGTACCGGCTCAGGAATATGGCGCCTACCAGGCCGCCCAGATATTTGATGAACTGTCTGCGGTCTATCCTGTCCACCACTCCGGCCTCTGCCTTGCCATTATGATACTAGCGCCGGTCATGAGCACCACGGTGATGCCCACGATCACCATGGCATCAACTGGAGGAGAAGGCGGCGCACTCGCCGGCGCCGGATGAGGCTTGGTTATGCCAGTAAGGACTATCTGCGGCTGGTGCGGGTCATGGCATGCGGTGCAGGGCACCGCGGCCACGGTGCCCGGGATGCCATGCGTCCCCTCAGACCAGGCCTTGAATCTTTTCTGATGGCACTGCCCGCAGAGATGGCTGGAGCTTGCCCGGGAAATGGAGCCGCCACCAGCCAGGCTCAATTTGGTCATGTCATTTTTGTCATGGCATGCCCAGCAGGCCTCGTTCTTCAAGCCAAGGCGGTCATGAGACTCAAGCTTGACTTGATGGCAGGTCAGGCACTGAGTTAGCTCCGCCGAGGTGTTATCCGCGGCCACCGCGGCGGATGGCGCTAGCAGGGTACCAATAAGCAGCAGGATGGCCACCCCCCCGCAGGTGCGCCAAAGCCTAAGGTGGCCGGCAAAGGGGGCTAAAGCAATGGTTCCAAGCCTCATAACTATCTAGCTCAGGTATCCTCCCTAGGTGTCGCTTGCCCGGCGGATCGGGGACTACCTCCCCTCAGCTGGGCGCTGCCCGCCTGGGATCACCCGGCTGGCCAAAGCGTTGACGATGTCCAGAGTTACCGGGATGATGGTGCTGTTCCTCTCGCCGGCCATCTCCACCAGGGTTTGCAGGTAGCGCAGCTGCAGCGCCACCGGCTGCCGCTGGATGATCTCCGCAGCCTCAGCCAGGGTCTCCGCCGCCTGGCGCTCACCTTGGGCGTGGATGACCTTGGCCCGCTTTTCTCGCTCCGCCTCAGCCTGCCGGGCCATGGCCCGCTGCATCGCCTCGGGGAGAAGAACGTCTTTGACCTCAACCAGGGTGGCGCTGACCCCCCACGGCTCCTCGCTCTCCTTGTCAATAATCTGCCGCAGCTTTAGGTTTATCTGGTCACGATGGGCGAGCAGCTCATCCAGCTCTGACTGCCCGAGAACG
>Ga0209426_1000371_pt1 | contig 52385 bp, 44 predicted proteins | sample Deesub1362B_J571_FD_187697 | JGI IMG/M metagenome (GOLD analysis project Ga0209426, IMG submission 187697) | Deep oceanic, basalt-hosted subsurface ecosystem from Juan de Fuca Ridge flank, Pacific Ocean, CORK Borehole 1362B_J2.571 (SPAdes)... ... | reverse complement strand
TTATGAGACATTATCTAAACAGGCGGGGCGGGCGGGAAATCGCTCTTCAGGCCGGTGCCAGGCCCGCCGAGAAGGAGGCTCACACCCGATGTCCGAACTCCCGTCCAAAGGTCAGTGTGGGCCTTATGTTGCGGGAACCCCCGCCCTGGGGTATAATCCCTACACAAATCGATGAAAATGGGGCGGCGAGCGTTCACTGCTCGCCGCAGGTTGAAACGGAGAGAGATGGACACCCTGAATATTGCACTCTGGTTCGCCGCCGGCCTGATCTTTCTGCTGGGGCCGATCATCCTGGTCCACGAACTGGGCCACTTCCTAGCAGCCCGCCGGGCGGGGGTCCGCGTGGAGGAGTTCGGCCTGGGGCTCCCCCCACGCCTGCTGACCCTGTGGGGAGAGCCGGGCATCATCGCCGTCGGCAACGTCCAACTGAACGTACCCCGTCGCCTCACCCTGCCCGCGGGGCTGGGCCTGGGCATGCCGGTCGAAGCCATAGCCCTTCGGGAGACCGATGGTTCCTACCGCCTGGTCCGGCTGCGGCCCCTTGGAGAGAAGGGCTCAACCAACAGGGAGCAGTCCCTGCAGGAAAGGCCCGACGGCCGCTATGTCATCCGAGGTCCCATCACCATATACGAACCCGGTATCCGGTACACCCTGAACTGGCTTCCCTTCGGCGGCTTCGTGCGGATGACCGGGGAGGAGAACCCTTCCGACCCACGCAGCCTGGCGGCGCAGCCCAAACGGTGGCGATTGGCCGTGATGCTGGCTGGCCCCGCGATGAACCTCCTGGCCGCCCTCCTGCTCCTGGTGGCTGGCTACGCCACCGGCTACCCCGAACAGATGCACGTGATGGTTGAACGCGTCGAGCCGGGGACCGCTGCGGAGGAGGCCGGGCTGCTCCCTGGGGACCAAATCCTCGCTATCAACGGTGAAAAGATCGTCGAGGGGCCCATCCAGATCCGGGAGATCATCCTGGACTCGGCCGGTCAGCCCCTTGTTCTGGAGGTGGTGCGCGACGGAGAGCCCCTCCGACTGACCGCCACGCCCCGCTTTGTTGAAGGTCGATGGTTCCTTGGCATCGCGATGGAGGCGTGGCCGAACCCAGAGAGCGTGCACCGATACCCGCTCCCCCAAGCGGTAAGGATGGCCGGCCAAGACATCTACCGGGTGCTCGACACCCTCGTCCACCTGCCCACCCTCCTCTCCCAGGGAGAGATCAGCGCCCAAGAGGCCCGCCCGACCAGCGCTGTCGGCATCAATTCCATCCTCACCCTCGCCTTGCAACAGAGCCTGGAGTGGCGCGTGGCCTTTCCGGCGTTGGAGATGGCCGCGTTGGTCAGTTTCTTTCTCGGCCTCACCAACCTTCTTCCCCTCCCGGCCCTGGACGGCGGTCGGGTCCTCTTCGTCCTTATCGAGGCCATCCGCGGACGGCGCATCCGTCCAGAGGTGGAGGCCCTCGTCCATCAGGTGGGGATGTTCGTCCTTCTGGCACTGATGCTTTTCTTTGTCGTTCAAGACATCGTTAATCCGGTGGTGGCATGGTCTTTGTTGAACCGATGAGACGGTCGATCAAAGAGGTTATCAGCCAACTCCGCTCCGGCTCCGTCACTCGCGCGCGGCTGTACGACCTCTCGGGCCTGGATCAGGCCGAGGTGCGGGAGGTCGAAGCGGTGTGGCGCGATCTGCCGGTGCGCGTCCGCCGCGAGGTCATCCTCACCCTGGTCGAGGTGGCCGAGAGCGACTTCGAGGCCGATTTCGGGGCGGTCTTCCGCATCGCGCTGGACGACCCGGACGCGACGGTGCGCGAGGCAGCGGTGGAAGGGCTTTGGGAAGACGAGGACGTCCGCCTCGTCCCACGTTTCGCCGCCTTCCTGCGGGAGGACCCCGCTCCCAACGTGCGGGCGGCGGCGGCCGCGTCGCTGGGCCGTTTCCTGCTGCTGGGCGAACTGGGCAAGATCCGCCCCCTCCCCCATCGACAGGCCTACGAGGCTCTCCTGGAGGCCTGCCGGTCGGTGCGGGAGACGCTGGAAGTGCGCCGTCGCGCGCTGGAGGCGATCGCCTACTCGGGCGAGGAGGAGGTCGCCGACCTGATCTCCGAGGCCTACCGACACCCCGAGGAGAAGATGCGCATCAGCGCGGTCTTCGCGATGGGCCGGAGCGCGGACGAGCGATGGGCCACCTACGTGCTCCGGGAACTGATGAATCCCAACCCCGAGATGCGGTTCGAAGCGGCCCGTGCCTGCGGGGAACTGGGCCTGGAGGAAGCGGTCGCGACGCTCATCGAACTGGTGGAAGACGTGGACGCCGAGGTGCAGGAGGCAGCCATCTGGGCGCTGGGACAGATCGGCGGAGACGAGGCCCGGAGCACGCTCAAGCGGTTCCTCCGCAGCGAGAACGAGGCCCTCCGGGAAGCCGCCCGAGACGCGCTGCGGGAACTGGAGTTCCTCCACGGCGACCTGGGCGCTCTCCTGCTCCCCTTCGACTTTTTCGACGAGGACGACGAGGGAGAAGAGGACTTCCTGTGAACCTCCAACGCTACCTTCTCTGCTGGCTTATCCCTCTGCTTCTGGCAGGGACGGCCTGGGGGATTGCAGTAGCGTATGCCCAAGACGCACCCCCGATCACCGTCTCTTACACCTCCGTCCATTACACCTTCGGCCAGCAGGCCACGTTCGAACTGGGGGCCTCGGCCCCGACGACCATCACCGCCGCCTACCTCTACCTCCAGCCCCAGGGAACCGAACGGGTGGAGGTCCAGCCGGTGCCGATCGAACCGGGCCCCACTATCCACGCCCGTTACGTACACGACCTTCATCTCTCCCCCTTCCCGCCCTTCAGCCAGGTCTCCTGGTGGTGGGAGGTCCGAGACGCCGCGGGGCACTCCCTGCTCACCGAACCGGCCTCCCTTTCCTACATCGACAACCGGTTTTCGTGGCACACCACCGCTGAAGGCCCGGTCTCCATCCACACGGTAGTTGACGATCCGGTGCTCGCGCGGGCAGCGCTGGACACGGCCCGAAACAGCATGGAATCCATCGCCCAACAACTGGACGCCCCGCTGCCGGAGCAGGTGAACATTTACATTTATCCCTCCCAGGAGGACATCCGGGCCGCGTTGGAGATGGCCGGGCGGGAGTGGGTCGGCGGGCAGGCCCGGCCAGAACTGGGCGTCATCCTGGTCTCCATCCCGAACGGTCACAACGCCCTCCTGCGGATGGAGCGGGACATCCCCCACGAATTGACCCATCTGCTGATCTACCAGATCGTCGGCCCGGAGGGGTACCTGTCCGTCCCGGCCTGGCTGAACGAGGGGTTGGCGACGGTCAATGAACTCCAGCCGGACCCCCTCCTGGAGGTCACACTTGAGGATGCGCGCAGTCGAGGGCGGTTGATCCCACTGAGCGAACTGTGTGTTCCCTTCCCCGCCGACCCGGAGACCGCCCTGCTCTCCTACGCCGAGAGCACCAGTCTGGTCCGATACATCCAGCGCCGCTACGGCAACGGGGGCATCCGTGCGCTGCTGGAGGCCTACGCCGACGGGGCCGGGTGCGAGGGAGGCGTCTTGCAAGCACTGGGTGTCAGCCTCCGGCAACTGGAACTGGCATGGCACGCCGATATGATGGGGCTCGGTCGCTGGCTGACCTGGGTTTCGGAGAACCGGGCCTGGCTGGCCCTCTGGGCCATCAGTATCCTGACCGTCCTCCCGATGGCTGTCGGGCTTCTTCGTGGCAGAACCTCATCGGAGGCTTCGTCTCGATGACTGCACCGTTGCTCGTATTCGACCTGGAGACGCAACGAATCGCCAGCGAGGTCGGCGGATGGTCGAACATCCGCGCTCTTGGGCTCTCCGTGGGGGTGACCTATGACCCCGAGAGCGATCTGTACCAAGTGTACACCGAGCCGGAGGTGGACCGGTTGATCGCCGACCTGCGGGCGGCTCGCCTCATCGTCGGTTACAACCTCTACCGGTTCGACTACGAGGTCCTCCGCGCCTACACCGACGATCCCCTAGACGATCTGCCCACGGTCGACATGCTCCGCGACCTCTACCAGGTGCTGGGCTGGCGGCCCAAACTGGACGACGTGGTGGCGGCTACGCTGGGGGAGCGGAAGAGCGCGGACGGCCTCGCCGCTGTCCGCTGGTTCCGTGAGGGGAAGTTGGACCAGGTCATCGAGTATTGCAAGCGGGATGTGGAAGTGACCTGGCGGCTGTACGAGTTCGGGCGACGGAACCGATACGTCGCCGTGCACGATCGGAACTGGCGGCTCCGAAGGATCCCGGTACGGTGGTAAACAAGCCGTTCGAACCCGCCTATCTTGCCCTGCTCCGCTCCGGCGAACTTCGCCGACGGGTGGAGGCCGCCTACGAGCGGATGCACCACTGCGACCTCTGCGGGCGAAAGTGCGGCGTGGACCGGTACACGACCCACGGGGCATGCAAGACCGGGACCCAGGCCGTCGTCGCCAGTTACGGGCCTCACTTCGGCGAGGAGGACCCCCTGCGCGGATACAGGGGATCCGGCACCATTTTCTTCTCCTGGTGCAACCTCAACTGCCAGTTCTGCCAGAACTACGACATCAGCCAGTTGGGGCACGGCGAGGAGGTGGAGCCGGAGGAACTGGCGGCAATGATGCTCTCCTTGCAGGCGCAGGGGTGCCACAACATCAACCTGGTCTCCCCCAGCCACGTCGTCGCCCCCATCCTGGCCGCCGTGCTCATCGCCGCCGAGGCGGGGCTGCGGTTGCCGCTGGTCTACAACACCGGCGGCTACGATTCGATGGAGGCGCTGCAGTTGCTGGACGGGGTGGTGGACATCTATATGCCGGACATGAAATACGCCGACGAGGAGATCGCCCACCGCTACTCCCGCGTGCGCGACTATCCGGCGGTGAATCAGGCGGCCGTCAAAGAGATGCACCGACAGGTGGGCGATCTGGTTCTGGACGAGCAGGGCATCGCGCTGCGCGGGCTCCTGGTCCGCCACCTGGTGCTCCCTGGAGGACTGGCTGGCACACCAGAGATCGCCCGCTTCCTTGCCGAAGAGGTCTCGCCCGACACGTATATTAACATCATGGACCAGTACCGCCCGTGCTATCGGGCTCGCCAGCACCCTCCACTGGATCGACCGATCACGGCGGAAGAGTACGCGGAAGCGGTAGAGGCGGCTCGCCGGGCGGGACTGCATCGTTTCGACAAGCGAGAGACGCGCCTGTGGCGTCTCATCTGGTAGAACGACTTGGGGAGGGAACGGCAACACGATGGACGGTAACCCGGAGGAACGAGCCCGGCTTCACGCCGTCGTCGAAGGACGGGTGCAGGGGGTCAACTTCCGATACTACACGGTCCGTACCGCCCGCCGCCTGGGGCTGACCGGGTGGGTCGCCAACCGGTGGGACGGCACGGTGGAGACCGTCGCCGAAGGCCCTCGGGCAGCGCTGGAGGCGTTTCTGGATTTCCTCCACGAGGGTTCGCCTGCCGCCCGGGTCACCCGCGTGAACGCCCGCTGGGAACGACCCACGGGCGAGTTCACCGACTTCACGGTGCGATACCTATGACCCACGACCCGACCCGCACTCGAGAACGGTTGGCCTGGATTATTCTCCTGCTCTCCTTCATAACCTGTGTCGGGCTGGCGATCGGGTTCCCGTTAGGAGTGCGCCAGTTCGTCCATACAGCCCGGCTGAAGCAGGACGTGCTGCTGGAACCCCAGCAGGGCACCCCCCGGCTCCAACGGAGGGGACGGGGGCCCGTCGTCGCCCTCGTCGGGCCGACGTGGGACGTGCCGCCGGGGACGGTGGTGACCACCGATGAGTCGGCGCGCAGTCTGCTGACCATCTACGCCCCCGGCACCGAACCCATCCCTGTCGCGACCATCCAGATCTACGGCGGAACGTCTATGACCCTTGTCGCGGCCCGGTCGCCCCGCTTCGGTGCCAGCCCGCTCCCCCACGAAGTGATCTTGGAGGTTCCCAGGGGGCGCGTCCGCATCGCCGTCACGCCCGCCTACGGACGGTCCACCCGCGTCGAACTGCACACCCCCCATATGACAGCGGTCCTCAACGAGGGAAGTTTCGAGACCCGGGTGCGTGAGGGCGAATCGGAACTGACCGTGCGGAGCGGGGAGGCGCAGGTCACCACGTTAGACGGCGAGGAAGCCACGCTGGTCTCCTCCCAACGGGCCCTGGCCCAATCCGGCCCGGAATCGCTGATGATCCTCTCCGCCGAGCGGAATCTGGTGGTCAACGGAGACTTCACCGCCCCGCTCACCGAGGGGTGGGAGGTGTACCATAAAGACGTACAGCAGGAACCCCCCGGCGCGGTCACCACGGAGACCTTCGGGGGACGCCGGGTGGCACGCTTCCGGCGCGCGGGGCAGGGACACGCGGAGGTGGGGATCCGCCAGCAGGTGAACTACGACGTGCGCGACTTCTCTTCTTTAACCCTGCATCTCAACGTGATGGTGCTGGGGCAAAGCCTCCCCGGCTGCGGCTCCCTGGGGTCCGAGTGTCCCATCATCGTCCGCATCGACTACAAGGACATCGAAGGGACCGATCGAACGTGGTACCACGGCTTTTACAGCGTGGACAAGGCTCCCCAGGATCTCCTGTACCCGTGGGACGAACAGATCCCCCTGCGGACCTGGTACTCCTTTGAGGGGGACCTTATCGAGGAGTTCGAAGTGCCGCCAGCGCGGATCAAGACGATTTGGATCTATGCCTCGGGGTGGTCCTTCGACGCGATGGTGACAGAGGTCGAACTGCTGGCTCAGGAGTAAAAAAGAACCGCGGAGGCGCAGAGGACGCAGTGAGGAACTCTGCGCTCCCTGTGCCTCCGCGGCATTTTACCACTACATCTCTTCCAACCGGCGACGCAACGCTTCTGGCGTGGCCACCCGAATGGGCAGGTAGCGAGTGCGGGGGTAGTACTGCCGGAAGAACGCCTCCAGGTCGTCGGACCAAGCCTCCGGGTTGACGGCGATCACCGTCTTGTCCTCCAGCGCGCCGATCCCTGCATCGTCGGCGCTACCGCCTATGGTCCATCGATACCGCTCCCAGGCCCCGCTATCTAGGATGGCCTGTACCCACTCCTTCCCGGCCCCCGGCGGAAGCAGGACGTAGGTGCGGGCGTACTGTTCCCGCGGCAGCCCCCACACCGGCCCAGCGAGCCTCACCTCAACGTCCGCCTCCACAGGCCGCTGCGCATCCCCCCCAGCGGTGAAGACTGCGTGATAGGTCCCCGTCTCGGTGGGGACGAAGGTCCATCCCCAGGCATGCCCATCCGGCGGGGCACCTACCTCGACCGACGACACGGGCACCTCCCCCGACGGCCCGGTGACCTGGAGGCCGACATCCTCATAAGCGACGTTGGAGGTCACCGTCACCCGGACCGCCTCCTGCACCACCGGCTCGGACGGCTCGAAGGTCATCCGGATCCACGGCGCGGGAGCCACCGCCTGAAGCACAACGTCGTCCCAGTAGGCGTCGTTGTGCTTGAAGGGCCAGAGGGCGCGCGAGCGGAGGAAAACGGTCACTCGGTTCGCGCGGGCCGTCGCTTCGACGGGGGGTACAGGGCGGTGTGCGTTGTAGATGTGCGCCCCCTTGCCCCAGACCACCGTCTCGGCATAGGGATCGGTGCCACCCGTGGGATCGATCCCCACCCAGAAGGTGAAGTTCTGGGCGTTGCTGTCTAGCCCCGGAGTCCCTTCCACAGCGTAGAAGTGGTTGTAACCGACCCCCTCCCCCTCGCTCCAGCGAGGATCGTCCGGATGCGGTCCCTGGTCGTGGTTGCTCCAGGCATGGGCCCAGGCGGTGAGCCGAAGGCGGGTCCCCGGTTCGACCGCCACCTGCTGGAACAGGCCGCCGTCGTGGATGCGGAAGAAGGTGAAGAAGAGGAGCGCTTTCTGCCCGGAGTGGACGCGCACCGGATCACCGGTGATCCAGGCCTCGCGCACCTCTGGCTGCGCCCATCCCACGGGGTTGTTCGGGTCGTGTTCGACCGGCAGGCCATGTCGGAACCAGATGGTCCAGCCGGGCGGGGTGAAGATGTTCTCCCGTTCCGTCTCCTCGACGCGGCCGTCGGTGTGGAAGATCACGCACCGATGGGAGGATTCCTCCCACCAATCAGCCTCGAAGCCGCCGTTGCGCACCAGGTTCTCACCCATTGTCCGCCCCCTTTACTCGCTAGGCTCTACTCACCCGATTTCAAAAACCCAGCCCTCGTTCCCGCAGGCTGACCCATCGCTGGTGGCCGATCACCAGGTGGTCCAGCACCTCGATGCCCAGGATCTTCCCTGCCTGCACCAGGTCCCGGGTCACAGCGATGTCGTCCGGAGAGGGCGTCGGGTCGCCGGAGGGGTGATTGTGGGCGACGATGATCGCCGCGCAGTTCCTACGCACCGCCTCACGGAACACGTCGGCGACCCGGATCTGTGTCTGGTCGAGGCTGCCCTTGTAGATCGATTCGGTGCCCAGCACACGGTTGCGGATGTCGAGGAAGAGGACGTGGAAGTGTTCCTGCTCTCGATGGCCGATCTCCGGCATCAGGAGCATCGCGGCGTCGGCGGGCGACCGGATCTGAGGCCTGTCCTCCGGCGCGGCGAGCATCAGACGACGCCCCAGTTCCACCGCCGCTTGGATCTGGGCCGCTTTCGCGAGCCCCACCCCTCGCTCCGCCCTCAGTTGGGAGAGGGGAGCCCGGGCTAGCCCGGCCAGCCCTCCATACCGGGCCAGGAGACGGCTGGCCATCGCCAGCGCGCTCTCTCCTCCGGTCCCCGTGCGCAGCAGGATCGCCAACAATTCGGCGGTGGAGAGGGCTCCCGGCCCCAGCCGGTACAAGCGCTCTCGTGGTCGCTCCTGCTCCGGCAGTTCTTTGATTGTCGGACGGTACATCGAGGCTTCGTTGTCGGCCGCCATGTCAACCGCTACTATACCCCGACCATCGCCGATGTCAAGTCGACCACCCGAGGTTTGAACGCGAGCTCGGGCACGGCTCCCCGATGGGAGGACCACAAAGACACAGAGGACACGGAGGAGCGTTTAGGTCAAGAAGAAGACTCCGTGTCCTCTGTGCCTCGGCGGCGAGAAACGATGTCGTGTCCGGAGCCCGGCGTGCCCGGATTTGCGATCCGACTCGCAAGAGGTTATAATGACCAGGAGTCGGGGCGGGCAGTTCCCCTTGGAGATGAGCACCCGCCCCGACAGTTGGGGTAGGGACACGTCGCCGTGTCCCTACTCCTCTTCCCGCTCGAGTTCGGCGATCCGCCGCTCGATGGCCTCCAGCTGCCCCTTCAGCCACTCCGCCCGGTCGCGCAGGAGATCAACCTCCTGCTCCGGCGTCGGCGGGCCGGCGAAGGGATCAGTGGGCGGCACGCCGGTGGCGTGATACCCATAGCGCCAGCGCCAACCGCCACCCCAGCCTCCGGCCCTACGCCTGCTCCAGCCCCGACGCCATCCTCTACCCCAGCCGTGCCGCCACCCCATCCCCATCCTGGGGACTGCGGGGTTGGCGCAGCCGGGAGCGTCGTGACCGGCGCAGTATCCGGCACGCCGACCGGTCATCGGCCCTAGGCCCATCGGACCCGTTCCATCACCTGCTGGCATCCGTCTCACCTCCTTTCTGTAAGTTTTGGCACCCTGCACATCATATCCCGTTTCCTGCTTCCTGCGTTCTCTCATACCTCCACGCCGAAGAGGGCGCGCAGAAGAGCACCGATACCGAAACTGATCGCCGCCACACCCAGGCTGATCACGGCCATCTCCAGAAAGCGACGCCGGAAGGGCACGTCCCGCGCCACGGAAATGTAGTAGTTGAAAAAGGCGATGATCACGAGCCCTGCGACCAGCGTCGCCGCCAGGCAGACGACGTAGTTGCTCAGCACCAGATACGGGAAGATAAGGACCAGGACGGCAAAAATGTAGGCCGCGCCGGTGTACAGCGCCGCCTTCACGGGGTCCCGATCCGTCTCCTCGGCGCGGGTGGAGAGGTACTCCGACGCCGCCATCGAGAGGGCAGCGGCGATGCCGGTGACCGCGCCCGTCATCGCGATCAGCCGGGTGTTCTGCAGGGCGAAGGTCAACCCCGCCAGCGCGCCGGTCAACTCCACCAGCGCGTCGTTCAGCCCCAGGACGATGGAGCCGGTGTACCGCAGCCGCTCCTCGTCCAGCATGCCGATCAACGCCTGCTCGTGCTCCTCTTCCTCCCGGGCGATCCTCTCCGCTCCCGGCAACACCTGCTCCAGCCGGGCATAACCCTCGTGCGCCCGTCGCTCGCCACGCTCCATCAGTTTGACGGCGAAGGTGATGCCGAAGATCCGGCCGATCAGGAAGTACAACCAGATCTTTGGCCGGTTGGGCCGGACCTCCTCCCCTGTGTACTCGCTCCAGTAGCGGGCGTGCCGAAGTTCGTCGGCGGCGATCCGCTCCAGCACCTGGCGGTTCTCGGGAGAGCGGACCGCGCGCGCCAGCCGACCGTAGATGTGGTGCTCCGTGACCTCGTCCCGCTGATACGCGATCAGGTCCCGGCGTTGCTCCGGCGTAAGGCTCGGTCGCTCCTTCATCCCTTCTCTTCCGGCTCCACGACCCACTGAACGGTGCGGAGAAACCGGGCCAGTTCCCGCCGCACCTCCGGCCATCGCGCGGGGTCCTCCACCTGGCGGGGGAGTTCCTCCATCGCCCACTGGTACATCACCCGCGGCAATCCCCGCACGGCCACCTCGATCTCACCCCGCTGATACCGATCCCACGCTTCCGTGATGATCTGGGAAAACCGCCGCTGCGCCACTCCCACAGCCTCGCGGTCGCCCCGCTCCAACGCTTTCAGAAGCTCCCTGGCCTCCCTTTCCATCTCTTCGAGCACAGCCATCGTTCACCTCGCCCCACCGACGTCTCTACGAGGATCGCGCTCGCACTCCCTATCTCCTGTCGCCTGCTTCTTGCCTCTCGCTACTTCAGGAACACCGGCACGCTCTTGGTCGCCGGCAGCCGCCTCAGAACCTCCTCGGCCAGCGTATCGATCGCCTCGTTACGGTACCGCTCCACCTCGCCTGCGTCGCAACGGCGAGCCAGTTCGGGGTCCAGCGGCAATCGGGCCAGCACCGGAACCCCCAGCATCGCTGCCGTGTGGGTCGCCTGGCTCGGACCGAAGACCTCGATGTGCTCGCCGCACTTGGGGCAGACGGCGTAACTCATGTTCTCCACCAGCCCGATCACCGGCACACCCATATGCCGGGCCATCCGCGCCGCTTTGCGCACCACCATCCCAGCCAGGTCCTGCGGCGAGGTGACCAGCAGCACCCCGTTGAGAGGGATGGACTGCATCACCGTCAGCGAGGCGTCGGATGTACCTGGCGGCAGGTCCACCACCAGGACATCCAGGTCGCCCCATACCACGTCTCCCCAGAACTGTTGGATCGCGCCGCTGATCAGGGGGCCGCGCCAGATGACCGCTTCGTCCTCGCTGGGCAACAGCAGGTTGATGGACATCACCTTGATGCCCGTCCGGGTCTCAGCAGGGAGGATCCCCACCGGCCCCATCGGCGGCGGCTCGTGGAGGCCGAACATCCTGGGGATGCTGGGGCCGGTGATGTCGGCGTCCAGCACGCCGACCCGCTTCCCCTGTCGCCGCAGCGCCGTCGCCAGCATCGCTGCCACGGAGGACTTCCCCACACCACCCTTGCCGCTCATCACCGCCACCACGCGGTCCACCCGGTTCAGGTGGGCTGCCGCGCCCTGCCGCTGCTGTCGCTGCTTTGGCCAGATACGTTCCTTCTCCTCCGGGGTCATCTCGCGCAGGTCCACCTCGACCCGCTCGATCCCCTCCAGCGCCAGCACCGCCTGCCGGGCGTCTTCCACGATGCGGTCCTTGAGTGGGCAGGCCAGCGTGGTCAACGCCAGCGTGAAGCGCACCGTGTCGCCTTCGACCCTCACGTCGTGCACCATTCCCAGGTCCACGATGTTCTTGCGCAACTCCGGGTCCTCAACTCCCCGCAGAGCCTCTACGACCTTTGCCTCGTCCACCGGTTCCTCCTCAGATACGGTATGCGGAATTCACAACTCAATGGTGCTCACCTTCGCCCTCTTCCATATGGCGATGGTAGGCACTCAAAAGTCGGTCGATCAGCCGCCGTGTCTCCTCCAGATCCTGCGTCCACAGCGCCAGCGCCTCGTTCCCCAGCGCGGTCAGGCGGTAGACACGACGGGGCGGCCCCTGGGTCTGTTCGTCGTCCCAGAAAGAGGTGACCCAGCCGCGCCCCTCCATATCCCGCAGCGCCCGGTAGACGACACTGGGGTTCAGCCCCCCCAGGCCGAACTCCCCTAATCGCTCCAAAAGGGTGTACCCGTGGGCCGGGCCATGATGCAGGAGCAGGAGCAGCGTCGGCTCCAGGAACCGCACCGCTCGGCGAGAACAGCCCCGCCATCTCCATCGCCGTCTTGGCATTCGATCGTCCTCCTGTGTAGGAGAGTATAGCACAGTATGTGCAAGTTGTCAATAGTCAAACCGAAAATAGTCGCTTCCACAGGGAGAGTGGGGGAAACGAAGAGCCTCCCGCAGGCCTTCGCGCCTGCGGGAGGCTCCTGTCGCATGGGGTCAGCGCTTGATGCGGAAACGGGCCACGACCGGGTCGTGGTCGGAACTGCGGCGGGCGGTGTCGGCCACGTCCGCATAGACGTTGGGGTAGTCCGCATTGATGTGAAGCGGCGTCACGCCGACGAACCCCCGCCGGAGGTTCGGGGTGATCAGCAGGTGATCCAGCACGCCCGACCTGCCCTGGTAGATGTAGGTGTACCGCTCCGGCTTCCCCACATCCAGCAGTAGGTCCTCCAGCCCGGCGCTGGTGAGCACCGTCAGCGGCTCCGAGTCCAGATAGTCGTTCAGGTCGCCCAAGACGATGATGGCAGCCTTCGGGTCGGCAGCCTGGATCTCCTGGACCAGCCCGGCCACGAACTGAGCCTGCTCGATCCGTCGCGGCAGGGTGTACTCGACCTCGGGGGTGTCGCCTCCCTTGGACTTGAAGTGGCTGACGATCACCCACAGTTCCTGGGAGCGCCGATGGCGCCACGTGTGAGGCTGGGCGGACCCCCACCTGGGGATCGCGTACCGCACCTGCAGGTGGACCACCAGCGGAGGTCGGGAGAAGAGGCGGTTGCCGTCCAACACGCCGTCCCCGTCGCTGTCGCAGGTGATCTCGTTGACCGGATTCCGGGGATCCCGATTGCCGTCCGGCCCGAAGCCGTCCACCAGGGTCGTGCAGCCCTGCCGGGCCTCGTAGCCGAGGACCGTCACCCGGTCGGTCCGGTAGAGCAGCCCCACGTCGATGCCGCGGCCGTCCGGCCCGTCCACCAGCACCGCGCCGTACTCGGCCTCGATCTCGGGGCGGGCCGCCAGATCCGCCAGCACCGTCAGGTTCTCCGCCTCCTGCACGCCGATGATCGTCGGCTCGCCCAGTTCGTCGTGGATCGCCTCGGCCAGTTTGTCCAGTTTCAGTTCGTAGTCCTCCGCCGAGAGGACAGGATCGTCTTTCCCTGGCTCGTCCACCGTGTCGAAGAGGTTCTCCAGGTTGAAGGTGGCGACGGTGAATTCCACCGGCTTCACCCAGACCTGGCGCAACAGTTGCAGGAAGGCTTTGATGTCCCGGCCCGTGATCCGTCCGTCGCCGTTCAGGTCGGCGCTCTCAGGAGCGGGAGGCACCGTCTCCCCCAGGTGCTGGTGGATGATCGCCAGGTCGTCCAGGTCCACGTCCCCATCCCCATCGACGTCGCCGTACTTGGGCGGGTCAGGGGCGGGCAGGAGGGTCGGCTCGGCGACCAGTTGCATCTTGTAGGCGCCGTAGGTGTAGTCCAGCGGGCCCAGCAACCCCAGCACCCGATCGCCCACCTTCGCCTCGGGGGTGATCTCGAAGAGGCCGGAGTCGTCCACGCCGACGACCTCGCCGGTGCCCGCCGGGTCATCCTGGAAGACCCGGTCCAGCCCCAGGTCGCTTCGCACCACCCAGGTCTCGTCGTACCGGCTGGTGGGGCCGACCACCGTCGCGTCGTCCATCTTGACGTACATTCCCTCCAGCGATTCCAGATAGGCCCGCGCCGCATCGTCGTCGAAGGGCGGGTTCAGATCCACCGGCTCCGGGAGGGGGTTGCCCTCGGAGAGGACGGTGATGTTGCTCACGTAGGTGCTGATCTCGGTCAGGTCGTAGTACTCCTGCACCGTGCCGCGCACCTCCACCAGGTCGCCCACGCTCACCACATCGTCTCGATTCCTCTTGTAGACGAAGATGCCGTCGGAGGTAGCGGGATCGCCATCGCAGTTCTCAAACTGGATGAAGAAGCCGCGCTTGCCGGTCTGGTCGAAGTCGGCGAAGACCACACCCTGGGTGCGGACGGTCTGGCCCTCGTAGGGAGAGGCGAAGCCGCTGCCCTGGATCTCGCAGATGGAGACCAGCGGCGGAGCGATGCCGATGTCGCCGTCGTCGCGGGGCTCGATCTTGAAGTGGCCGTAGGAATAGTAAAGTGGCCCTTGGACGAAATCCAGCAGGTCGCCTGCGTTGGGTGCATACGAGTACGCTCCCAGGTCGTCCACCCGCACCCCGCCCGAGCCGTCGTCCACCAGCCATTCGCCGTACCCCAGGTCAGGCTCGGTCACGGTGACGTTCTCTACGCGGACCAGGACGGATTCCCACTGCTCCTGGCTCACCTCCCCTGTGGGCAGCACGGCGGGGTCCGGAAGCGGGTTACCGCTGGAGAGCACCGTCGCTTCGCCGAAGGCGATCTCGGTGAGGCCGTAGTACTCGCTGACCTCGCCGGTCACCTCCACTAGGTCGCCCACGTTCAGGAAGCCGTCCGGGTTATAGAGAAAGAGACCGCTCCAGGGACCGGTGCCATCCTGGATGAAGAAGCGACGGTTGCGGCCGTCGTAGAAGAAGGCGGTGACAACGCCCCGTGTGGTCACGGTCTGCCCTACGTAGGGAGAATCGCCGCTGGGATCCTCGGTGTACTGGATGTCGTGGATGGGGGTGATCCCCGGACCCGACGGTACGGCCTCTTCGTTGACCGCGCCGGGCGTGTTCAGGGCCTCCCCGGGCTCAGGAGTGCCGGTGAAGCCGGGAAGGCCGGCCCCGTGGAAGTCGTTGCGCATCCAGTCCGCCACCGCGTCGGTGTCGGTGCCGTTGGGGATGCGGGATGCGCCGCCGGGGGTGTAGGAGACCCCGTCGAAGCCGCGGGTGAGCGTCACGGCGGCGTAGGTGTGATCGCTGCTTCCGCCGTCGTGGACGGCTACGTCGTCCACGATGCGGGTCCACGGCATGGTGTCCAACACGCCGTCGTTGTCCGCGTCCAGGTCGTCCCCGAGGCTGCCGGTGAACCCCTCGACCAGCAGGAGCGTCACGGTGCCGTTCTCGATCTCGTTGTTCAGGAAGCCAGTGGTCCAGAAACCGTTCCCGTCGGTAGTGCCCACGGGGAAGACGCCGTCCACGACCCCGGCGCCACTGCTGTCTCCTTCGATCTCCAGGAGCGTGTAGGCGGAGTAGTCGGTGTCAGGGGCACCGAAAACCTCGATGAACTCGTGGGTGTCGGTTCCGTCGTGGTTGAAGACGAACTCGTTGATGAGGGGGTCGCCATCCGCTGCCACAGCCGGTCCGGCTGGAAGGGAGATCGCAGACAACGAGACCAGCAGGCTGATGAGAGCCAGTGCGACCCATTTCCCGACCGTCCGATCCTTTTCGCTCATTATGCCCTCCTTTCGCAGATTGTCACAGAGTGGTTCCCGCCACGGAGATGCGGAGGACATGGAGTTGGGAACTCCATGCTCCCCGCACTTCTGTAGTGTTCCACAACAGGGGTATCGGGGGAAAGACACGCATATCCTCGTCTCTAATCGATTATACCACAGGGCGGTTGCAAGGCGGCTTAAGCAATCCATAAAAATTTCTAAATGGTCGCACGCTCCGTTTGCGCTCCCTCCGCCAGGGGGTATAATCGAAGCCGGAGGCAGAAGATGCTGGTGCGAGACTGCATGACCCCTAACCCTATCACCGTTCGCCCGGAGAGCGACCCACTGGCGGCGGTGGCCCTTTGCAAGAGCGGCGGGTTTTGTCGCCTGCCGGTGGTGGACGAGGAGGGGCGGGTCGTGGGGATTGTGACCAAGAACGATCTCACGCTCTTCCTTTCCACAGCGCCATCCCCTGGCGTGATGCAGCGACAGCACCGGATCGAGCAGGTGATGCATACCCCAGTGGTCACCGTCCTAGCCGATTATCCCCTTGAGGAGGCCGCCCGCCTGATGATCGAGCACGACGTGGGGGGACTTCCTGTGGTGGACGAAGAAGGGCGGCTGGTGGGGATCATCACCCGCTCCGACCTCTTCGCCCAGTTCGCCGAGGCGCTCGGAGCCGACACCCCCTCCCTGCGGATCACCGTCCAGGTGCCGGATCGACCGGGGGAACTGGCCAAACTGGCTGGGCGGATCGCCGAAGTGGGGGGGAACATCTGCTCGGTGGTCTCCCATCGTCCAGGGGAGGAAGGACGGATGAACCTCACGCTGCGGGTGGAGGGGGTCGACCAAGGCGCGCTCCTGAAGACGGTCCGCGCCGATCCGGCGGTGACGGTACTCCACGTGTGGGAGCGCGGGGACGAGAAGGAATGATCCCCAGGGGCAGACGCTTCCTCTTCACGTTGACCGCCCTCCTGGCGGCGGGGCTCCTGCTGGTCGGCTGTGGACCTTCGCGTGGCACGGAGCGACGGCCGGCTGGGGACGCCTTTCCGCCGCCGGAATCCACCCCACCCCCTCAGTCACTGCTGATCCCCGGCGAGCCGGTGGGGGGACGGCTGGAGGAGGGAGAAACGGATCGGTGGGTCTTTGCCACCGAGGGAGGCCGCCTGGCGACGGTGGAGGTGTGGTTCCGGCCGTCCACGGCCTCTGGCCCGGAGGCGGCCGTCGCGGCCGTGTTGGTCGGACCCGAGGGAGCGACGCTGACGGAGGAACCCGGCACCGTCACCCTTCCTCCCTATATCGTCGAACAGGAACTACCCCAGACCGGTTCGTACCTCCTCCGGCTAGAGGCCCGTTCCGGCACGCCCGGCCAGTACACCCTCCTCGTCACCCTCTCCGAGGAGCGCTATCTCACCCGTCCCGAGGTCTACACCGGCACCCTCCCCCTCGAACCACCGGTGGAGGAGGGGGAGGAAGCCTCCGGAGGCTGGGGCTTCATTTGGCCCAGCCCCCGCCGGGCCATCTCCGGCTGGTACTTCCACGACCCAGAGAACCCTCGGCACAACGGCCTGGACATCGCCGCCTATCTCCACGACCCCATCTACGCCGCTGCTGCAGGCACCGTCGTCTTCGCCGACGTATCGGGTGGGTACGGCAACCTGGTGATCCTAGAACACGCCGACGGGTGGGAGTCCTGGTACGCCCACCTCTCCGTCATCTCGGTGGTCGTCGGGCAGGAGGTGGAACAGGGGGAGGTCATCGGGGCCGCCGGGAGCACCGGCTACTCGACCGGTCCCCATCTCCATTTCGAACTGCGGTACCAGGGAAGGCCGGTGGACCCGCTGGTCTACCTGCATTGATAGATACCACAGAGGCACAGAGAACATAGAGAACGCTTGTCCAAAATAGTTAAAGGAGAAACGTGACAAAGCCACCGCAACCGAGCGTCGAAGAGATCCTGGAGGAGGTGGAGCGGCGGCGGGCAGCACGACGGCGGGCGGTCCGACCGCTGAGCACCGCCGACCGTCTCGTCGTCTGGATGGCGCGCCACTGGCTGATCTTCCTCAACCTGGGAGCGTTCCTCTACATCGGCCTTCCGTTCCTAGCCCCGATGCTGATGCACGTGGGAGTGGAAGCGCCGGCGCGGGTCATCTATGCGATGTACCAGCCCCTCTGCCACCAACTCCCCTACCGCTCCTGGTACCTTTTCGGAGAACGGATGGCCTACACCTATGACGAACTGGCCCAGCAGGTCGGGGAGGAGGAACTGATCCCTCATGGCTTCGTCGGCAATCCAGACCTCGGCTACAAGGTGGCTCTCTGCCAGCGGGATGTGGCCATCTACGGCTCTATCCTTCTGGCCGGGCTGGCCTACAGCCTCAGCCGTCGCCGATGGCCTCCGCTCCCCCTCTGGGCGTATATCCTGTTCGGCGTCGTGCCCATCGGGCTGGATGGGGGGATCCAACTGCTGACCTACATCTTGGCCTACCTCATCCCCGGCTTCCCCCTAAAGCCCCTGGAGAGCACTCCCCTCCGGCGGACGGTCACCGGTATCCTCTTCGGCGTGGCGACGGTGTGGTTCGTGTACCCTCGCCTGGAGGAGGTAGCCTCCGACATCCTGAGGGAGGCCAAGAGGCGATTGGAACTATCCCAACCTGGCTCGTGACCCAGGGAGCAGATACAACCCGCCAGTGGGCGAGGCCGCCCTTCGGCGACCCCGCCTTCCCTCTCCGAAGGAGGCGCCGTTTGGCCGCTGGCAACCTCCAGTCACCGGACGGCGGGGTCTCTCACTATCCCCGAACTCTTGTCCAAACCTCAAGGTTATTTAGGGATACGGGCGAGGACGGGGAGGCCGAGGGCTTCCAGTTCCTCGGGGTCGCGGACGGTGGGATCGAGGTAGTGCCAGGCCAGCGCCAATCCGATCCCGACGGCCAGGGCCAGCCCCAGGCGGACGACGGGGCCGAGCAGTTGGGCCCGGAGGCTGGGGGGAAGGGGGAACGGCTCCGGACTGTCCAGCAAGCGCACCGCAGGGTCCAATCCCTCCAGTTGCGGGAAGTAGGCCGCTCCGTTCTGGGTCAATTCGTCGGCGATGGCCTCAGCCAGAACGCGGCACTGGGCGGGATCGGGCCAGGTCAGGTATACCACGAGGATGGATTGGGCGTTGTCGGTGACGATGGCCGCCTGGACCGCGGCCGGGTCCGCCGTGACTCCCCTCTCCGCCAGTCGATCGGCCACCGCCTGGGCGAACGCCCGCGTCTCGGCCACGTCGGCCAGGCCGTTGGCGATGTACTCCGAGGTCAGCCACGGGTAGTACCGGTCGTAATCGAGGCTCAACCCCGCCGGTTGCGTGCCCGCGGCGAACCGCATCACCACCTGATAGACCGTCGGCGGTGGGTGGTAGGTGACCAGGAGATGGGCCAGTACCACCACCACCGGCGCGGCGACCAGCCACCATCGGCGGAATATCACGCGCAGGAAGTGACGAAGTTCCATAATATGCCCCCTCCGTTTTCCTCATTCTCCGCGTAGTACGTCCCTCACGAACTGATGCATCCGCTGTCGAAACACCTCCACGTCGAAGCGAGCAGCGTTGCGGACGCAGTCCTGAGGGTCCACCCCGTCGGGGTTGAAGGCGCGGACGGCGGCGGCCAGTGCCTCGGGTGTGGGTTCGCGGAAGAAGGCCCCTGTTTTCCCCTCGATCACAGTGTCCAGCGCGCCGCCGGCCCCGAAAGCGATCACCGGCCGCCCGGCCGCCTGTGCCTGCACCGGCGCGATGCCGAAGTCCTCCACCCCCGGTAGCACGTAGGCCCGGCAGCGCGCGAACAGGTCAGGCAAATCCTCGTCCGGCACGCGGCCCAGGAAGGTGATGGTGGGCCCGGCGATGGCCTCCAGCGCCTCCCGATCCCGCCCATCCCCGGCGATCACCAGCGGCAGCCCCAGTTGGTTGAAGGCCCGCACCGCCAGGTCGATCCGGCGGTAGGGGACCAGGCGGGAGACGATGAGGTAGTAGTCGTCGTGCCGGGGGGTGGGACGGAAGCGAGTCGTGTCCACCGGGGGGTAGATGACCACCGAGTCCCGCCCGTAGTAGCGACGGATGCGGGCCTGCACCTCCCGGGAGATGGCGATGAAGTGGTCCACCCGCTGCGCGGCCCGGTAGTCCCACCGCCGCAGGAGGGCGACCAGCGGGCGGAGGGCGGCCTTCAATGGGGCGGGGATCGCTTCCCGCGCGGCGTAGGCGTCGAAGTTCCACACGTACCGGGTCGGTGTGAGGCAGTAGCAGATGTGGACCGCGCCGTCGGTCCGCACCCCGTGGCAGAAGCCGGACTTGTTGCTCAGGACGACGTCGTAGCCGGAGAGGTCGATCCGGTTGAAGGCCAGTGGGTAGAGGGGGAGGTAGGGTTGGTGGCGACGGTAGATGCCCGGCAGTCGGTCCATCCAGGTGGTGCGGATGTCCCACGCGCGGTACTCAGGGGGCATCCCATCGCGCCAGTAGATCGAGGTGTAGATCGGAGCGCTGGGGAACATATCCACCAGCGTCTCCAGCACATCCTCCGCCCCCCCCATCTGGTTGAGCCAGTCGTGGACGATCGCCAGGTTCACCCCGTCCGTTCCCATCGGGTTATCCACCGGCGCAATTATAGCCCACCCCCCACTGCTTGACAATCCTCCACCCGATGGTACACTTCCCCTGCATTTGCGAGCTTAGGTTGTGGATTGCGAATCTGGAGAGGAGCATGACACACTACGAACCAGTCATCGGCCTGGAGGTCCACGCCCAGATTCACACCGCCTCGAAGATGTTCTGCCGTTGCCCCGTGGTCGAGGACACCGGGGATCTGGAGCCGAACACCTACGTCTGTCCGGTCTGCACGGCGATGCCGGGGACGCTGCCGGTCATCAACCGTCGGGCGGTGGAACTGACGATCATGACCGGCCTGGCCCTCAACTGTGAGATCCTCCCCGTCAGCCGCTTCGCCCGCAAGTCGTACTTCTACCCCGATCTGCCCAAAGGATACCAGATCTCCCAGCACGGACTGCCGCTGGCGAGGGACGGGTATCTGGAGATCGACACGGAGAACGGGCCCCGGCGGGTGCGGATCGACAACGTCCACCTGGAGGAGGACACGGGCAAACTGTTCCACGTGGGGAACGTGAGCCTGGTGGACTTCAACCGGGCGGGCGTCCCGCTGATCGAGATCGTCACCAAGCCGGACATGCGCTCCGCCGAGGAGGTCCGCGCCTTCGCCGTCAAACTGCGGGAGATCCTGGTCTACCTGGGGGTCAACTCCGGGGATATGGAAAAGGGCGTGATGCGGTTCGAGGCCAGCGTCAGCGTCCGTCCCGTCGGCTCCGACGAACTGATGCCCCGCCACGAGATCAAGAACCTCAACTCCTTCCGCGCCCTCGCCCGGGCCGTGGCCTACGAGATCGAACAGCAGATCAAGACGCTGGAGAGCGGGGGGCGGGTGACCCAGGAGACGATGGGGTGGGACGACGCGCGGGGGGTGACCTATACGCAGCGGACGAAGGAGTACGCCCACGACTACCGGTACTTCCCCGAGCCGGACCTGCCGCCGCTGGAGGTGAGCCGGGAGTGGGTGGAGTCGCTGCGCCGCCAGTTACCCGAACTGCCGGACGCCCGCCGCGCGCGCTTCCGGGCCGAGTATGGGCTGGGGGATTTCGAGACCGAGTTGCTGGTGGCCGACCGGGCGGTGGCCGACTACTTCGAGACGGCGGTGGGCCTGGGGAAAGTCTCTCCCAAGACCCTGGCCAACTGGATCACCGGCGACCTCTTCCGACTGATGAAGGAGACAAGGCGGGGGATCGACGAGATCCCGGTCTCCCCCGAGGGGTTGGTGGACCTGATCCGGCGGGTCGAGGAGGGGACCGTCAACCTGAACACCGGGCGGGAGATCCTGGAAGAGATGGTCGCCACCGGCAAGGAGGCGCGGCAAATCATTGAAGAGAAGGGACTCGCGCAGATCTCGGACGAGGTCGCGCTGCGGGAGATCATCGAGCAGGTGCTGGACCAGCACCCGGCGCAGGTGGAGCAGTACCTGGGCGGGAAGACCCAGGTGGCCGGCTGGCTGATGGGGCAGGTGATGAAGGCGACCAGGGGACGGGCCAATCCCCAGTTGGTGCGCAGCCTGTTGACCGAAGCACTGGAGGCGCGGCGAGAGGCCCGTTGACGCCTGTCATATGGAGGGTATGCCGTTCGTCACTCCCTGGGCCCTGTTGGATGTGCTACAATTGAGGCGGCACTGCGAAACGAAATGGGATGTGCACCCAGGGAATGTGGAACACACGAAGAGACAGAGGACTCAGAGACCATCTTAGGGGAGCTCTGCGTCCTCTGTGTCTGTGTGATGGGGAGGTATGGTAGCACCATTCTACGCTTGAGGAGGAAAACCGTATGGCCGAAGAACTGAATCCCTTTGCCATCGCGCAGAAGCAATTGGACCAGGCAGCGGAGATCATGGGCCTGGACCCGGCGACCCACGAACTGCTTCGCTGGCCGCTGCGCGAGCTCCACGTCACGTTGCCGGTGCGGATGGACGACGGCACGGTCAAGATCTTCCACGGCTTCCGCGTCCAGTACAACGACGCCCGCGGGCCGACGAAGGGCGGCATCCGCTACCACCCTGAGGAGACCATCGACACCGTCCGAGCCCTGGCCGCGTGGATGACCTGGAAGACGGCGGTGATGGATCTGCCCCTGGGCGGCGGCAAGGGCGGGATCATCTGCAACCCCAAAGAGATGTCCCAGGGCGAACTGGAGCGGCTGAGCCGGGCCTACATCCGCCAGGTGGGCCGCATCCTGGGCGAGGAGATGGATGTCCCCGCGCCGGACGTGTACACCAACCCCCAGATTATGGCCTGGATGATGGACGAGTACTCCTTTATGCGGGGGTACAACGTCCCCGGCGTGATCACCGGCAAGCCCATCCCCCTGGGCGGCTCCCAGGGTCGAGGGGACGCCACCGCCCGCGGCGGGATGTACTGCATTCGCGAGGCCGGGAAGGTCCTGGGGATCGACCTGAAGGGAGCCACCACCGCGATCCAGGGATACGGCAACGCCGGGCAGTACGCCCACCTGCTGGGTGAGGAACTGCTGGGCCTGAAGGTCGTCGCCGTGTCCGACTCCAAAGGCGGCATCTACAACCCCGATGGGCTCGATCCCAAGGCGGTGATGGAGCACAAGCAGAAGACCGGCTCGGTGATCAACTTCCCCGGCGCGAAGAACATCACCAACGCCGAACTGCTGGAGTTGGACGTGACCGTGTTGATCCCGGCCGCGCTGGAGAACCAGATCACCTCCGCCAACGCCGACCGGATCAAAGCCAAGATCGTGGCCGAGTTGGCCAACGGCCCCACCACCCCGGAGGCGGACGAGGTCCTCTTCAAGAACGGCATCTACGTCATCCCCGACTTCCTCTGCAACGCCGGCGGCGTCACCGTCTCCTACTTCGAGCAGGTCCAGAACGCCTACGACTACTACTGGGACGTGGAGATGGTGCACGAGCGGCTGGACCGGAAGATGACCGCCGCCTTCCACGCGGTACACGAGACGGCACAGGAGTACAAGGTCAACAACCGGATGGGTGCCTACATCGTCGCTGTGAGCCGCGTGGCGGAGGCCTGCAAACTCCGCGGGTGGGTCTAGCCCTCTCAACGCCGCTTCTCAAGCCCCCGCCCCTCCGGCGGGGGCTTTTGACTTTCATGCCGATTGGGTATATAAAGATATGGGTCCTTCACGCGCGGTGTGGCCTGGGAGCGGGGAGCCTCCTAATGGACGTGGAGCACGAATCTCCCTACATAGTTCACAGGTTGCCGGCTCCGTCGGAACGTCCCATTGCGTTCCCTTCACGTCCCCTAGGCCGTTCCCTCCCGCGGCTTGAGGGCTCCGGCCCTCAGGTCTCCCACCTCCTGGGCTTTCTTGGACCCCCTTCCGTATCCCTCCCTCTACCCTTGCCTATCGGTTGGATACCGCTTTACATTTCTCCATCGTGACGACGAGGAGCGTCGTGCGTGGGTAACGTGGGGATTCCCCGCGCGGTCTCCCGTGCCGAGAAAGGAGGTGAGACGATCGGGCGACGAGGCGACACATAGCGTGACATCGGTCGTGTCGGATCGGTGGACTTCCGCAGGAGAATCGAACGACGGTCAAGGAAAGGAGGAAGAGTGATGAACCTGCAGCGTCCCAATTCGGGTGACGTGACCCAAACCACAAACCGCGCTAAGACGGTCGTCCCCAGTTCTGGGCTTTGCACTCGCTGCCTGGACGGATGCACCGGTAACTGCGAGATCTTCCAGGCGACGATGCGGGGCCGCGAACTCCTCTACCCTAAACCCTACGGCGAACTGACCGCTGGCGCCGACAAGAATTACCCCGTGGACTATTCCCACCTGAACATCCAGGGCTATGCGATGGGGGCCAAGGGCCTGCCAGAAGGAGTGGAGCCGGGTCCGGACAGTGCCCTGTTTCCTGCGGTGAACACCGAGGCGGAGATCGGCTACGAGCACAAGGTCCGGATGCGGATACCGGTCTTCACCGGTGCGCTGGGCTCCACTGAGGTGGCCCGTCGTAACTGGGACCACATCGCAGTGGGAGCGGCGATCTCCGGCGTGATCCTGGTCTGCGGGGAGAACGTGTGCGGGATGGACCCCCATGCGGAGATCGATCGAAACAACAAGGTGGTCGAATCCCCGGAGATGCGCCGACGGGTGGAGATCTACCGTCGCTGGTACGAAGGGTACGGCGACCTCTTCGTGCAGATGAACGTCGAGGACACCCGTTTCGGCGTGGCGGAGTACGTTATCGAGAAACTGGGGGTGGAGACCATCGAGTTGAAGTGGGGCCAGGGGGCCAAGTGCATCGGCGGCGAGGTGAAGATCGACAGCCTGGAGCGGGCGCTGGAACTCCAGCGACGGGGTTATTTGGTGACACCGGATCCCTCTTCCCCGGTCAACCAGGCCGCCTTCAAGGCTGGTGCGCTGAAGCACTTCGAGCGCCACTCCCGGCTGGGCTTCATCGAGTACGAGTCGTTTATGAAAGAAGTAGAGCGGCTGCGCCGCCTGGGGGCCAAACGGGTCACCCTGAAGACCGGCGCCTACTCGATGCGGGAGTTGGCGATGGCCCTCAAATGGGCGTCCGACGCCCATATCGACCTGGTGACCATCGACGGGGCCGGGGGCGGGACCGGGATGAGCCCCTGGAGGATGATGGTCGAATGGGGGATCCCCACCTTCTACCTGGAGGCGATGACCTACGAACTGTGCCAGATGCTGGCCGCGAAGGGAGCCTACGTGCCGGACATCGCTATCGCGGGTGGGCTCTCCACCGAGGACCACATCTTCAAGGTCCTGGCGATGGGCGCTCCCTTCGTCAAGGCGGTCTGTATGGGCCGCGCCCTCCTCATCCCGGCGATGGTCGGTAAGAACATCGGCGAGTGGCTGAAAGAGGGGAAACTCCCCAAGACCGTGAAGCAATACGGCGAGACCGTGGAGGAGATCTTCGTCAACTACGAGGTCCTGAAGGACAAGTACGGCAAAGCGGTGGACGAACTGCCGCTGGGGGCCATCGGCTTCTACTCGTTCGTGGACAAACTGCGCGTGGGGCTGCAACAGTTGATGGCCGGCAGTCGGAACTTCCGCCTCTCGACCATCAGCCGCAACGACCTGATGGCGCTCACGGAGGAAGCGGCGCGGGTCTCCGGCATCCCCTACGTGATGGAAGCCTACCGGGAAGAGGCACTGGAGATCATCAACGCCTGATCGCCAGCCGCCTGCCACAAATCTCCCGTCCGGCATCGGCCCCCGGGCCGGTGCCGGACGCTTTTCGTGCGGACCTCCCTACGTCTCACCGCCGAGGTGCAGAGGACGCCGAGTCTTCTGAGGCTCCCTCGGCGTCCTCCGCACCTCGGCGGTGCGAATGAGAGACGATCGGGTGGGTCAACACGACGGGCGAACGTCCCATCCCCGCCGCTGGCTCAGATCATAAACTCCCCGCTCCGGTAGAAGAGTTCGCCGTCCACGTAGATCTCCCCGCCGTCCCGCATATCGCAGATCATATCCCAGTGGATGGCGGACTCGTTCTTGCTGCCGGTCTCCGGGTAACCCGCCCCTACGGCGAGGTGGAAGGAGCCGCCGATCTTCTCGTCGAAGAGGATGTTCTTGGTGAACCGCTGGATCCCGTTGTTGGTGCCGATGGCGAACTCCCCCAGATAGCGCGCACCAGGGTCGGTATCCAGCATCTGGAGCAGATACTCCTCGTTCTTCTCCGCCGTCGCCTTGACGACACGCCCCTTCTCAAACCACAGTTCGATCCCCTCCACCTCCCGCCCGCCGGTGATCGCCGGGTAGGTGAAACGGACCCAACCCTCGGCGCTGTCCTCCACCGGGCCGGTGAAGATCTCGCCGCTGGGCATGTTGTGGTGTCCGTCGGAGTTAATGAAGACCCGGCCCTCGATGGAGAGGGTAAGGTCGGCGTTGGGCCCCTTGATCTTCACCTCCTTCTTCCCCCGCAGCCACTCCACCAGCCGCTGTTGCATGTCGTGGACCTCCTGCCAGCGGGCGACGGGGTCCTCTTGGTCACAGAAGCAGGCTCGGTAGACGAAGTCCTCGTAATCGCGGAGGCTCATATCCGCCTCCTGGGCGTAGGCGGGGGTGGGGTACAGGGTGCCGACCCACTTCAACTCGCCGGTGGCCCCGCGCTGCATGTAGGTCTTCATCAGGGGGGCCATCGCCTTGTTGTGGCGGCGCTGGCGGGCAGGATCGATCCCGCTCAGTTCGCGGGTGTTGGTGTGGGAGCGGACGCTGATCAGAGCGTCGAACTCCTCAATGATCATCTTCTGTAGAGGAGAGATGAACTCCAACTGCTCATCGGAGGCCAGGCGGAAGAAGGCCTCCTCCACCCCAGACAGACCGACCTGCAGGTGGGGATGACCGCCGGCTTTGAGGACCTCTTCGTAGACGGCCAGAAGTAGAGGCTCGGCTGCAGGCATCCCCCGGATCAGGACCAGATCGCCGGGTTCAATGTGGGTGGAATACCGGACGAGGACGGCAGCCAGTCTCTCTACACGTGGATCTCCCATTACACATGCTCCTTTGGCAAAGTGATGTGGCAAGTTTACCACCACGTCAGGTGGAGGGCAAGTCGAGAACTGGGGTTTAGACAGGAGTTCGGACACATCCGATCCGCCCCGCCGTAAACAGGCGGCACCGGCCCTCCAGGCCGATGCCAGGCCCGCCGAGAGAGAGCCTCACACCCGATGTCCGAACTCCTGCCCAAAGGCCAGGAGAAGTGGAGAGTTGGACGTGAGTTCGGACTTGGCTCCCCGGGGTAAAAACCACAGAGGCGCAGAGGGCACAGATCAGTGCTAGAAGAAAACTCCGTGCTCTGCGCCTCTCTGTGGTGAAAAACGATGGATGCCCGAACTCGTGTCCGAAGCCCAGGAGACGGGGTGGGATAGAGAGGCGATTCGTGGTAAAATGATGGCAATCTTGAGGAGTGCGCTGGAAGAGAAACCGGAGGAGTGGATGGACGAACGACAGGTGCCGAAGCCTCTTGGCGATGGAGTATCTCCCCTCGTTCCGACGGGAGGGGATGGAATCATCGAATGGCTGCGGGAACTGGTTCGCCAGTTCCGGCTGGCCTGGCGGCTCTTCTGGGACCGCCGCGTTCCCTGGTCGATCAAGTTGATCCCACCTGCGGCCTTCCTCTACATCCTCTCTCCTATCGACATCTTGCCCGACCTCAGCCTCGGCCTGGGACAACTGGACGATGTAGCCGTGCTGCTCCTGGCGATCAAACTGTTCATCGAACTCTGCCCAGTGGACGTGGTCCGAGAGCACCTTCAGGCCCTGGGAGCCAGGATCCAGGAGTGGCAAGCCGGCGAGGTCATCGAGGGGGAGTTCGAAGTTAAAGAGAGTAAGCAGGGAGAAAACTGATCCCCTCTTCGGAGAAGCACACACGGGGCACGGACGCCGGATGGAGACCGTTCGTGCCCTTTCCCCTATTAGAGCACCGCGGAGGGGATGCTCTTGAGGCTCTACACCTTTGTGATGGGGGAGCCGGTCCGTTGCTCCGACTTTGGATTGATGTTATAATCCCCGCATCATTGGCGGGGAAGGGGGCCCGTGATGGGAATGGAACAGAGTCAAGTTGACCAGATGCTGAAATGGCTGGACGAGGAGCGCCGGAAGGACAAAGCGCTCATCGCCGCCCTCCAGGAGCGGGTGGAACTCCAGGCCCAGCAGTTGGCCCGGCAGGAGGAGCAGTTAACCACTCTCCAGGAGACGACGGCCCGGCTGGAGGCTCTGCTCTCCCGCGTCACCGGGTTCACCGAGACGGTGGAACAGGTCAAAACAGACGTGGTCCAGATGCTCGACCAGCGGGACGAACGGTGGCGAAAGGAGCAGCGGGAGTCGGAGCGGAGTCATCAACTGGAGATCAGCGCGCTGCGGGACGAGATGGCCCGCCTCCAAGAACAGGTCCGCGCCATCCAGCGGCTGGAAGAGGGCCTGACTGGCATGCAGGCGGAAAGCCGACGGCTGAACGAAGCCCTCCAGAAGTTGGAGATCGCCATCGCCGACCTGAGCAAGCGATCGGAAGAGCGGGTGCAGACCGTCGTCTATCTGGAAGAACAGCGGCGGGCGGACAACCGTCGGATCGCCAGTCTGGAGGCGGATAGCACCGATCTGCGAAAGCGAATCGAGGGCATGTCGAGCAAGGTGGCCGTCCTTGAGGAGATGGTGCAGAAGCAACGCAGCCGCATCGAGGAGGGCCTCAAGCCGATCAAGGAGTTCGAGAAGGTCGTTGAGGAACTGCGGGTAGCCGACTTCCGTCGCAACCAGGCAGTGAAGAAGTGGGAAGGCCAGGTCGAGGCCATCCGGGCGGAGTTTGAGCGGCTCCAGGCGGAACGACAGCAGTTCATCCAAGAGCATCAGGACGTGAAACGGGCTCTGGAGCGGCTGGAGACGTTCCAGAGCCGGCTGGAGACCCGCCAGAACGAGGTCGCCGAGATGCAGCGGATGGCGGAGGAGCGGCTGAAGCGACAGTGGGAGGAGTGGCAGGCGGGGCGGGAGAAGGAGCATCGACACTGGGAACTGGCCCAGGAGGAACGGTGGAAACAGCAGGAGCGGACGAATGAGACGCTCAACCGCGGAGTCGAGAACGCCCTTCGCACGCTTCAACTTCACCACGCCCAACTCATCGCCCTCTGGGAAGAGCAACGAGCCGACGCCTCTCGCCTGCTGGAGATGGCCCAGAAGGAGTATGAAGCGCGGGTCAGCGGGATAGAAGAACACCTCTCGACCCTCCGCGAGCACACTATCCAGGAGAAATAGCCGTGTACGTCGTCGGCACCGCCGGGCACGTGGACCACGGTAAGTCGACCCTGGTCAAAGCCCTCACCGGCATCGATCCCGACCGGCTCCGCGAGGAGAAGGAACGGGAGATGACCATCGACCTGGGGTTCGCCTGGCTCACACTCCCCAACGGCGAACCGGTCGGGATCGTGGACGTGCCGGGCCATCGGGATTTCATCGAGAACATGCTGGCTGGCGTGGGCGGGATCGACGCGGCCCTCTTCGTCGTCGCCGCCGACGAGGGGGTGATGCCCCAGACCCGCGAACATCTGGCGATCCTCGACCTGCTCCAGGTCCGCACCGGTGTCGTCGCGCTGACCAAGGTGGACCTGGTGGACGACCCTGAATGGCTGGATCTGGTGACGACGGACGTGATGGAAACGCTGGAGGGGACAGCCCTTGCAGGGGCTCCCATCGTCCCCGTCTCCGCCCGCACCGGTCAAGGGCTGGAGAACCTGCTGACCGCGCTCCAGGAGGTGCTGGAGCGGACCGAGCCCCGTTCCGACCGCGGTCGGCCCCGCCTCTGGATCGACCGGGTCTTCACCATCAGCGGCTTCGGTACGGTCGTCACCGGTACACTGGTGGACGGCACCCTCACCGTGGGCCAGGAGGTCGAGGTCCTGCCTAAGGGGCTGCGCGCCCGCATCCGGGGGCTACAGACCCACAAACGGAAGATCGAACAGGCAGTCCCGGGGAGCCGGGTAGCCATCAACCTCTCCGGCGTCTCCAAGGGCGACCTGGCCCGAGGGGATCTGGTGACCGTCCCCGGGTGGCTCCGGCCCACCGTCCTCGTGGACGTCCGGCTGGACTACCTGGCCGATACCCCCCGCCCCCTCAAGCACAACACCCACCTGAAGTTCTTCTCCGGATCGGCGGAGGTGATGGCCCGGGTGCGGCTGCTGGGCAAGGAGGTCCTCCAGCCCGGCGAGACCAGCTGGGCCCAACTGGAACTGGACGAGCCGCTCCCCCTGGTCCGCGGGGACCGATTCATCGTGCGGACCCCCTCTCCGCCAGCCACCGTCGGCGGTGGGATGGTGGTGGACCCCAACCCTGGTCGCAAGCACCGCCGCTTCCGGCCCGAGGTCATCGCCCGGCTGGAGACGCTGGCGCAGGGGACCCCCGCGGAGGTCCTGCTGCAGACGCTGGAGCGCCGAGGCCCCCTCGTGGTGCAAGATCTCTTGGAGCGATCCGGATTGGGGGAGGAGGCGGAGAGCGCGTTGGAGGAACTTCTGCACGAGGGCGAAGCCGTCGTGCTGGCCGCCGGAGGAGAGGCAAAGAAACAACGGCTGGTGGCCTCCCGAGGGTGGTGGACCGCCACCACAGCACGGGTGCGGGACCTGCTGGCGGAGCACCACCGCAAGTACCCTCTCCGCCCGGGGATGGGGAGGGAGGAACTGCGCAGCGCGCTCCGGCTCGACCCGCGCACCTTCAACGGGCTGATGGCCCGCGCTGCCGCCGAAGGGTTGCTGATGGACGAAGGGGCCACGGTCCGCCTGCCCGATCACGAGATCCGTCTCACCCCCGACCAGCAGCGGGCGGTGGACGCGCTCCTGGCCCGCTTCCGCCGGTCGCCCTACACAACCCCCTCGGTCAAGGAGAGCATCGCCGCCGTCGGCGAGGAGGTCCTCTCGGTCCTGATCGCCCGCGGCGACCTGGTCCAGGTCTCTCCAGACGTCCTTTTCCTCACTACAACCTACGAGGAGATGGTCCGTCGCATCCGAGCCTTCATCCAGGAGCACGGGAGCATCACCCTTGCCCAGGCCCGCGACCTGTTCCAGACCAGCCGCAAGTACGCTCAGGCACTGCTGGAGTACCTGGACACGGTCGGGGTGACGCGCCGGGTGGGGGACGAGCGCGTGCTCGTCGACCGCGAGGGGTAGACAACACCGCAGAGACACAGAGGATGCAGAGGTTCCTTTCACCCCGTGCCCTCTGTACCTCCGTGGTTGAAACAGAGAAAAGAGGAGGTTTGTTTTCCGATGGAAGAACTCAAACGTAAGGTGTTGGAAGAGGGGCAAGACCTGGGGAACGGCATCCTGAAAGTGGATGGGTTCATCAACCATCAGATCGACCCGCTGCTGATGCGGCGCGCCGGAGAGGAACTGGCGCGCCGCTTCGCTTATACGCGGGTGGACAAGATCCTCACCGCCGAGATCTCCGGCATCGCTCCAGCCCTCGCTGCCGGGTTCGCCCTGGGCGTGCCCGTCGTCTTCGCCCGCAAGACCAAGCCGATCACGATGACGGAGCCCGTCTACGTAGAGAGTGCCCCATCTCACACCAAGGGCCTGGAGGTGCTGCTGATGGTCTCGCCGGAGTACATGAAGGCGGGGGACCGGGTGCTGATCGTCGATGACTTCCTCGCCACCGGCCACACCATCGCCGCGCTGGCCCGCCTGGTCCAGAAGGCAGGGGCGGAACTGGTGGGGATCGGCGTCCTCATCGAGAAGGAGTTCGAGGGGGGACGGAAAGCCCTGGCCGACCTCGGCGTCCCCATCGAGGCCTTGGTCACCATCACCGCGATGCGGGACGGGCGGATCATCCTCGCCGAATGACGTTTTCTACCACAGAGACACAGAGGAGACGGAGTTTCAATGACAACTTCCTCTTCTGTGCCTCTGTGGTTAACACCTGAGGAGGCACGGATGGGCTCTTCGCCAAGACCGGGGCAGCACGACGCCATCGCCATCCTCGACTACGGTTCGCAGACCACCCAGTTGATCGCCCGGCGGATCCGGGAGGCCCACGTCTATTGCGAACTCTTTCCCTGGGACGCCCCCGCCGAGCAGGTGCTGGCCCTCCGCCCCCGAGGTTTTATCCTCTCCGGCGGTCCAGCCGGCGTCTACGAACCGGACGCTCCCACGCTGCCTTCCTACGTCCTCGAAAGCGGCCTGCCGGTCCTGGGCATCTGCTACGGCATGCAACTCCTGGCCCACACCCTGGGCGGACGGGTGACCCGCGCTCCGGAGCGGGAGTACGGACCGGCTCTGGTGGAACTTTTGGAGGAGGTTGACTGGCTCGCTCCGCTCCGCGACCGACCTCAGGTCTGGATGAGCCACGGCGACTGGGTGGAGCAGGTCCCTCCAGGGTTCCGCGTCCTGGCCCGCAGCCCCAACTCCCCCATCGCGGCGATGGAGGGTCCCCAACGGCGCATCTACGGGGTCCAGTTCCATCCCGAGGTCGCCCACACCCCTGCCGGGCGCGAGATCCTGGCCCACTTCGCCGTCGAAATCTGCGGCTGTCGCCCTACCTGGACCCCTGCCGCTTTCATCGAAGAGGCTGTGGAGCGGATCCGCGACCAGGTTGGGGGCGGACGGGTGCTCTGTGGCCTCAGCGGCGGGGTGGACTCCGCCGTCACCGCCGCGTTGGTCCACCGGGCCATCGGGGACCGGCTGACCTGCCTGTTCGTCAACACGGGGCTGCTACGGCGGGGAGAGCCGGAGCAGGTGGTGGCGACCTTTCGGGACCGGTTGGGGATGCCGCTGGTGGCGGTGGACGCCACCGAGGAATTCCTCTCCGCCCTTCAGGGGACCACCGACCCGGAGCAGAAACGGCGGATCGTCGGGGAGCGGTTCATGCGGGTGTTCGAGCGGGAGGCGGAGCGGCTGGGAGAGGTGGACTTCCTGGCCCAGGGCACCTTGTACCCCGACGTGATCGAGTCGGCGGCGCCGGACCGGCCGGGGGCGCGGCGGATCAAGACCCACCACAACGTCGGCGGGCTGCCGGAGCGGATGCGGCTCCGGCTGATCGAGCCGCTGCGGTATCTCTTCAAGGATGAGGTGCGGGCGGTGGGAGAAGCGCTGGGGCTGCCGGAGGAGATCGTCTGGCGGCAACCATTCCCCGGGCCGGGATTGGCGGTCCGCGTGGTCGGCGAGGTGACGTGGGAGCGGCTGGAGCGGCTGCGGGCAGCGGACGCGATCTTCGTGGAGGAACTGGACAGGGCCGGCCTCCTGCGGGAGGCGACCCAGCAGGCGTTCGCCGTGCTCCTCCCCGTGCGTAGCGTCGGCGTGATGGGAGATGGTCGGACCTACGAGGAGGTGGTCGCCCTGCGTGCCGTCACCACGGAGGACTTCATGACCGCCGACTGGGCCCGGCTGGACCCCGACCTGCTGGCCCGCGTCAGCAACCGGATCGTCAACGAGGTGGAGGGGATCAACCGGGTGCTCTACGATGTTACCTCCAAGCCCCCGGCAACCATCGAATGGGAGTAGGCCGACCACGAATGGAGCACGAATACACGAATACACGAATACACGAATGCACGAATGCACGAATGGAGGGATGGACGAACGCAATTCGTGCATTCGTGCCCCATTCGTGGCGGCCCTTGACTTTTACCCCTCCTTGGGTCATAATACATCACGAACTCGACCGAGAAGAAAGGAGGTGATTTAAGGGGGGACGAACTACGGCCAAAAGGCCGTCTTCTCTTGAGTTGGTGTCCAACAGCAAAATTCTTAGGAAGAAGGAGGAGGAAGAGCCATGCGCAAAGGATTAGCCTTGCTAGCGTTTCTCACGATTTTCGCTGTCTTGTTGACAGCCTGTGGCCCGAAGCCGACCCCCACGCCGGAGGCCACAGAGGCGCCCACCGAGGAGGTGACCGAAGCGCCGACGGAGGCCCCCACCGAAGAGGCGACCGAGGAGGCCACTGAAGAGGTCTTCAAGGTGGGCATGGTCACCGACGTCGGTGGCATCGACGACAAGTCCTTCAACGCCACCTCCTGGCAGGGCATGGAGATGGCAGCAGAGGAACTGGGCGTCGAGGTCGCCTACCTGGAGTCCCAGCAGCAGACCGACTACGCGGTCAACATCAGCCAGTTCATCGACCAGGGCTACGACATGATCATCACCGTCGGCTTCCTGCTGGGTGAGGACACGGCGACGTTCGCCCAGGAGAACCCGGATGTGAAGTTCGCCATCGTCGACTTCGCCTACGATCCGCCCATCCCCAACGTGCTGGGGCTGACCTTCGCCACCGACGAGGCGGCCTTCCTGGCCGGGTACCTGGCGGCGGGGATGACCCAGACCGGCAAGGTGGGTACCTTCGGCGGCATCGCGATCCCGCCGGTGACCATCTTCATGGTCGGCTTCGAGAACGGGGTCAAGTACTACAACGAGCAGCACGGAACCAATGTGGAGGTCCTGGGCTGGAGCACCGAGACCGGCGAGGGCCTCTTCGTCGGCAACTTCGAGTCCACCGACGACGGCCGCCGCGCGGGTGAGGACCTGATCGCCGAGGGCGCGGACATTATCATGCCGGTGGCCGGGCCGGTGGGTCTGGGCACCGCCGCCGCGGTCCAGGAGCATCCCGGCACGATGCTCATCGGCGTGGACACCGACTGGTGCATTAGCGCCGAGGAGTACTGCCCGGTGGTCCTGACCAGCGTGATGAAGAACATGCACATCGCCGTGCGGGACGCCATCAAGATGGCCGTCGAGGGCACCTTCGAGGGCGGCACCTACGTCGGCACCCTGTCCAACGGCGGCGTGGGCATCGCCCCCTTCCATGAGTTCGACGACGACGTGCCGGACGACCTGAAGGCCGAACTGGAGCAGATCAAGCAGGGCATCATCGACGGCACCATCGACACCGGCTGGGATGCTTACCTGGCTTCGCTGAATCAGTAGACGGCCCGATGAGAGAGCGGGGGCGGCGTCGGCAGATCGATGCCGCCCCCCTTTCCAAAAGGCGCAGCAAACCGTTACCATCGAGACGCGGACGATCTCCCTCTCAAGCGTTGCCGATGGGCGGTGACCAAAATTTACCGCAGAGCCTAAGCAACTCTAAAGAAACCTTGCACCTTTGGCGGTTCGATAGGAGTATTTCGTGGAGGGTAAGGACCGCTCGTCCCGCCTCCAAGATCGGATTGTCCTCGCCATTCTCGCGCTGGGCCTGCTGGCGCTGATCGGTTCCTGCCTCTGGTCCTTCTGGCACGACACCCTCGCCCCCACCATCGCGCAGGGGGGCCTGCGTGCCGGCCTGATCGCCGTCGGCTGGTTCATCCTCGCCCTGGCGGGGCTCGGCGTGACCGCTCTTGGGGGAGTCCTGGTCTTTCGCGGCCTGGGCCGCTTCGGCGAGGACGAGCGGCTGCGGGCGAGCATAACCAACGCCCGTTCCTACCCCCTCCCCGTCCGACTCCGAAACGTCGGTTACATCCTGATCCTATGGCTTCGCTACACGCTCCCCGGGCTTCTGGTCATGGCTCTGGGGATCGCCATCACGGCGTTCGCAGTCCGTCAGGTGTGAACGGAGCCGTAGAGGCGCGAAGGGCGCGGAAGAGGAGATCGGCGTTCCTCCCCGCGACCTCACGGCCGTAACCTGGTATTTTTAAGGAGGAGCGTATGCCTCCGGTGCTGGAACTTCGAGGAATCACCAAACGGTTCCCCGGCGTCCTGGCCAACGATCACATCGACCTCACACTGGAAGAAGGGGAGATCCTCGCCCTGCTGGGTGAGAACGGGGCAGGAAAGACCACGCTGATGAACATCCTCTACGGGCTCTACACCCCCGACGAGGGGGAGATTTATGTACGGGGCCGCAAGGCGGAGATCCACGAGCCGAACGACGCCATCGCTCTGGGCATCGGGATGGTCCATCAGCACTTCATGCTCGTGCCGGTGCTCACCGTCACCGAGAACGTGATGCTGGGCGTGGAGTCGATCAAGAACGGGATCTTTTTGGACCGGGAGACCGCCGCCCAGCGGATCCGCCAGATCTCCGAGCAGTACGGCCTGGAGGTGGACCCAGATGCCTACATCAAAACGCTGCCGGTGGGGGTCCAGCAGCGCGTGGAGATCATCAAACTCCTCTACCGGGAGGCGGATATCCTCATCCTGGACGAGCCGACCGCGGTCCTCACACCCCAGGAAGTGGAAGAACTCTTCAAGGTCATTCGATCTCTGGTAGCGCAGGGAAAGTCGGTTATTTTCATCACCCATAAATTGAAGGAAGTGATGGAGATCGCCGACCGGATCACAGTCCTCCGTAACGGCCGGGTGGTCGGCACGACGACCCCGGCTCAGACCTCGGAGACGGACCTGGCGGCGATGATGGTCGGGCGGGAGGTGCTGCTTCAGGTGCAAAAGGGCCCCGCTCGGCCCGGTGAGACGGTGCTGGAGGTCGAGGGGCTGAAAGTGATGGACGACCGGGGCAACCTGGCCGTCCGGGGGATCTCCTTCCAGGTCCGTGCAGGCGAGGTACTGGGGATCGCTGGCGTGCAGGGCAACGGTCAGACCGAACTGGTCCAGGCGCTGACCGGCCTGCGCCCGGCGCTGGCGGGCCGGGTGCGGATCCTGGGCGAGGACGTCACCAACGCCTCACCCCGCCGGGTGCTGGAGCGGGGCGTGGCCCACGTGCCGGAGGACCGGCAGCAGGACGGACTGGTGCTCAGTTTCCCCGTCGCCGACAACCTGGTGTTGAACACCTACTACCTTCCTCCCTTCGCGCGGCTGGGGGTTATGGACCACGAGACCATCATCGCCACGGCGGAGCGGCGGGTACGGGAGTTCGACGTGCGGACCCCCAGCGTGCTGACCCCCGTCGCCAACCTCTCCGGCGGCAACCAGCAAAAAGTGATCGTCGCGCGCGAGTTCTCCCGCCCCATCCGTCTCCTCATCGCCTCCCAGCCGACGCGGGGGTTGGACGTCGGCTCCATCGAGTACATCCACCGTCGCATCATCGAGAAGCGGGACGAGGGATGCGCGGTGCTTCTGGTCTCGCCGGAGTTGGACGAGGTGCTGGGGCTTTCGGACCGGATCGCCGTGATGTACGAAGGAGAGATCATGGCCATCCTGCCCGCCGACCAGGCAACCAAAGAGGAGATCGGACTGTTGATGGCTGGCGTGCGACGAGAGGAGGCACGATATGAAGCGACCGTCGGGTAACCTGTGGATCGGTCTCGTCGCCGATGTGGGCCACCTCGACGACGGCGGCTTTAACCAGTACACCTACCAGGGGGCGCTCAAAGCTGCTCGAGAGCGGGGCGTGGAACTGGAGGCCGCTCAGAGCCGCTCCGCCGTGGAGTACGAGGACAACATTCGCCGCTTGGCCGAGCGAGGCTGCCCCCTCATCATCACCATTGGCTCGGTGCGCGGGGCGGCGGCGGAGCGGCTCGCCGCGCGGTACCCGGACACCCACTTCATCATCGTCGACCACGAGCCGCTGCCAGACAGCAAGAACGTGACCGGGCTGGTCTTCGCCGAGGACCAGGCTGGCTTCCTGGCCGGCGCGCTAGCGGGGCTGATCACAGAGAAGGGGACCGTGGGCTTCATTGGGGGCGTGGAGGCCCCGCCGATCCTCCGGTTCCAGCGAGGGTTCGAGCACGGGGTCGCCCTCACCAACCGGCAGGCCCGCGTTGTCGTCCGATACACCGATTCCTTTGACGATCCCAAGGCAGGGGAACGGGCCGCCAGGGCGCTGCTGGAGGAGGGGGCAGATGTGATCTTCGCCGCTGCTGGAGCCAGCGGCAGCGCTGCCATCCGTGCCGCCGCTCGGGAGGGGGCTTGGGTCATTGGGGTGGATCAGGACCAGTGGGTGACCACCTTTGAGGCCGGGGCGGTGCCGGGATCGGACCGGGTGCTCACCAGCGCAGTCAAGCGGGTGGACCGAGCGGTGTACGAGGCTGTGACCCAGGCGCTGGATGGGAGACTCCCCCCTGGCACCCTCCGCTTCGACCTGCGGGACGAGGGCGTGGGGCTGGCTCCGTACCATGAGGCGGACGTCGCCGTCCCCTCGGAGGTCAAGGGGAAGATTGAGGAGATCGCCCACGGCCTCCGCACCGGCCGCGTCCGCACCCGGGTTGGCCCGCAGGGAGAGGCGATAGCGAGGGGGGTCCTGCAGCGGATGATGGTCTGGAACTGGCAGGCAGCGCTGATCCCTCTCCTCGCCATCTTCACCGCCCTGGTTATCGGCGCGCTGTTCATCGGCGCGTTCGATCCGGAGGTGTGGGCCGCCTTCGGCGAAGGGGGCGTCCTGACCGGGCTAAGCACGGCGTGGCAGTCGGTGGTCCGCGCCTACACTGCTCTCTTCGAGGGGGCCTTCGGCAGCCCCGCCCGCATCGTGGAGGCGTTCCGCACCTACTTCCAGACCCGCGAGACGAAAGAGCTCCTGACGGCGATCCGTCCCCTCACCGAGAGCCTGCGCATCGCCACGCCGTACATCTTCGCCGGGCTGGCGGTAGCGCTCGGCTTCCGGTGCGGCCTGTTCAACATCGGTGCCGAGGGGCAGTACTTTATCGGCGGTCTGGCGTCGGTGTACGTGGGATACAGCCTTAAAGGACTCCCCTGGTTCGTCCACCTGCCGCTGGCGATGGCCGCGGGGGCGTTGGGTGGAGCGGTCTGGGCGGCCATCGCCGGATGGCTGAAGGCCAAGACGGGCGCGCACGAGGTGATCAACACGATCATGTTGAACTACATCGCCTACCGTCTGGCCGACTACCTGCTCCAGGTAGGTGGTCCGATGTCGCGCCCCGGCGACTTTCGGCCCGTCAGCCCCGAGATCGAGCCCTCCGCCTACCTTCCCCAGTTCTTCCCGAGCGACCCTGCCAACCGCCTCAACGTGGGCCTCCTGCTGGCCCTCTTTGCGGTCTGGTTCGTGTACTGGCTGCTGTTCAAGACGACGGTCGGTTTCGAGATCCGGGCGGTGGGGGCCAACCCGCGGGCGGCACGGACCGCCGGGATCAGCGTGGCGCGGAACTTCGTGCTAGCGATGGGCCTGAGCGGTGGTCTGGCCGGCCTTGCCGGGGCCCACGACATCCTGGGGGTCCTCCACTTCATGCCCAACGCCTTCTTCTCCGGCTACGGTTTCGACGCCATCGCCCTGGCCCTCTTGGGCAAGAGCCATCCCGTGGGGGTCCTGCTGGCCTCCTTGCTCTTCGGCTTCCTGCGCGCGGGCGCGCAGCGGATGCAGGCCCCACCGGCCTTCGTCCCCATCGACATCATCTCCATCGTCCAGGCGCTGATCATCATCTTCATCGCCGCCCCTGAGCTGGTCCGCCTCATCTACCGGGTCCGTCCGCCGAAGGAGGAGGCGGAGATGGTGTTCACGCGGGGATGGGGACAGGTGTAGCGAGAAACAAGGTGCAAGAAGCAAGGTGCAGGGTGTAGGGTACAAGGAGGTTGGGAGTGAGCGGAGTGTGGGAGCGGATCGGTGCGCGAGCGGGGATCTCGCCCGGACGGGCGCGGACGTACGGGTTTATCTTCATCGGGACCGCGCTGTTGATCCTCTTGCTCTTCGCGCGCGGCACGGCGTCGGATCAGACCACTGTCTTCGTCCTGAACCCCGGCGGTGAGTCGCAGGCTCTGGCGGTCCCCGACCTGCGGCTGCCGTCCCTCTGGACGCTGTACGGCATCGCGCTGGTGTGCGCTTTTCTGGGGGGATGGCAGTTGGCACGGGGCTTCCGGCAGGCCAGCCTGGCGCTGGGCGGTGTGGCCCTTCTATTCATCCTTGCCTTCCTCGTGTGGGCGGCCCGCGACCGATCGCTGAACTTCACGGGCCTTCTGAGCAGCGCGCTTCTGCGGGCGGTGCCCATCGCCCTGGCTGGCCTCTCCGGCGTGCTGTGCGAGCGGTGTGCGGTGATCAACATCGCCATTGAGGGGATGATGCTCACCGGCGCGTTCGTCGCCGCACTGATGGGCAGTCTGGCCGCCAATGTGTGGAACTGGCCCCCTCTCGTCGCCCAGACATTCGGTCTGGTCAGCGCCGTCCTCTCCGGCGCGCTCCTGGGGCTTCTGCTGGCGGTGTTGGCCGTCCGCTTCAAGGTCGATCAGATCATCGCCGGAACGGCCATCAACATCCTGGCTACGGGGATTACTAGTTTCCTCAGCGCCCGCATCCTGGCCGAGTTCCAGCACCTCAACAACCCGGGCATCTTTCGGCCGGTTCCCCTCCCCTTTCTCTCGCGCATTCCCGTCATCGGACCGGCTTTCTTCGAGCAGAACGTCCTGGTTTACTTCCTGTTTCTCCTGGTAATCGCGGTCCATGTGATGCTCTTCTACACCCGCTGGGGCCTGCGGACGCGGGCGGTCGGCGAGCACCCCCGCGCGGCCGACACGCTGGGGGTCAACGTCTTCAAGGTCCGATACGTCAACGTGACCCTGGGCGGGATGGTGGCAGGGCTTGCCGGGGCTTTCCTGATCCTGGGCTCCGTGGGCCGGTTCGACGAGTTGATGACCGCCGGGAAGGGGTTCATCGGCCTGGCGGCGATGATATTCGGCAAGTGGATGCCCTTCGGGGCCTTTGGCGCGGCCCTCATCTTCGGCTTCGCCGACGCCCTGCAGACCAAGTTGGCCATCCTGCGGGTCCCCATCCCATCCCAGTTCCTCCTGATGGCTCCCTACCTGGTGACGATGATCGTCCTGGCTGGCGTGGTCGGCGAGGCGGTGCCGCCCGCGGCGGATGGGCAACCGTACGAAAAGCAATGACGCTTGACGCTTGACGTTTGACGCTTGACGTTTGAGATCTGCGTCGCAACCTGCCGAAGGGGTGAAGGGGTAAGGAGGCAACAATGGGTAAGAAGGCTCTATGGATCGGGCTGGGCGTATGCCTGCTGGCGCTGGCGACGACGGCGGTGGCGTGGGCAGGGAGCGGGGGCGGCACCGTTGGGCAGGAGGGGGAGGTGATGATGGACCCCCTCTGGGTCGCCTTGGCTCCCCTCCTCGCCATCGCTACCAGCGTGGAGCGGATCCTGGAGGTGATCTGGGATCGATGGGAGGAGCCAGGGGTCTGGCCGAACCGCGCGGGCGTGCCTGATACCAAAAGCCCGGAGTACGTGGCCCAGAAGCGAGTCCGTTCCCACTGGCTGGGCACACTGATCGCCTTCCTCGTCATCGGCCTGACCAACGTCCGCTTCTTCCGCCTGCTGGGGATCGACGTCCTCTTCTCGTCTCCCAATCTGGAACTGTTCAACCTGGGGGTCGGCGGCATCCTGGATCACTTCACCGTCGGCACGCTGATCGACTGGGTGCTGACGGCCGGGGTGATCGGCTGGGGCGGCACCGAACTGACCCATAGCATCATCGAGGGGTTGGTCAAAGGCCGGAATCTCTGGAAGGAGATGCGGGAGGTCGAGGCGGGCCGCAAGTCGATCCTGGATGCCCGGTTCTTCAACGACTACGTGGCTCCCGAACTGGAGAAGCGGGGCGTCTCCGTCGCCAGCCTCCGCCAGGCGTTCCAGACCCTGCGGACGCTCGGTGTATCGCCGGATCAACTGATCGGTGAGATGACGACGGGCCAACTGGACCGGTTCCTGGCACAACTGGAGGCCGACCCGCAGAAGGCTCAGGCGGCCCAGGTGGTACGCACGCTGCTGGAAGGCGTGCCGCCGGAGCGACAGGCCGAGATCCCCAACATCCTCAACCTGCTCACGCCGGAGCAGCGGCGGCGGTTCCTGGGGGCGTAGAAGCACGGTGAGGTGGGGCAACAGGCCACAAATGTGCCGAAAGATCGTCCAGCCACCTGGCTCCTTTGAAGGGAGCCTCCCGCAGGTTCCCTACGGCGCACCCGAGCGCGCCGTAAAGGGTGCCCTGGCTGATCACCTGTGCTGTCAGGCCGTGCATTAACCTGCGGTAGGCTGGCAAGCTGTCAGGTAGCCGGAAGGATCGCTAGGCTTTCGACTCGGCTGCTTTGCGGGTTGGCTTTGACTTCACCGGGATGCGCTGGCTGGGCGGAGCCTCTTCCTCCAACCGCTCCAGCGCCTCGTCGATGAGGGAGCGAAAGGCCAGGAGGACCTCCCGGCGCGCGGCCCGTCGGTGCTCGTGGAACGAAGGGGGCAGGAGTTCGCCGAAGGCCGCGACCGCCTCTTTCTTGGCCGCCCGCAGATGGTCCCAGAAAGGACCCGAGAACGGTTTCGTCCGATCCGTCACTTCCCGCACCATCTCACCCTCCTCTCGTAGAAAAGTATAACGCGGGTGAGGAGGGTTGTCAATGGAGGAACATTTGGGGTCTAGACAGGAGTTCGGACACACCCGATCCGCCCCGCTGTAAACAGGCGGGGCTGGCGGGAAATCGGCCTACCCGCCCCGCCGTAAACAGGCGGGGCTGGCGGAAAATCGGCCTGGCACCAGCTTCTTCAGGCCGATGCTAGGCCCGCCGAGAAGGAGTCTCACACCCGATGTCCGAACACCTGTCCAAAGGTCAGAAGAATATCGGTCAACCTTGTGAGAGGGGACTGCCCTATGCGCATCGGCCTGGTCACCGCCGAATACCCCCCCGACCAGGGGGGCGTGGGAGATTTCACCCGCCAGTTGGGGCAACACCTTGCGGCCCTGGGCCACGAGGTGCACGTGGTCACCACCGCCCCCACCGGCAGAGACCACCCACAGGCATCCCCTACCGGTAGGGAAAATACCCGTACCCACCGCCTCATCTCCCACTGGGGCTGGGGTTGTTGGCGGGAGGTCCTGGCAGCAGCCCATCGTTTGAGCCTAGACGTGCTCGACGTCCAATACCAGGCCGCCGCCTACCGGATGCACCCTGCCATAAACCTCCTCCCCCGTCGCACGGACCGCCCGCCCATCGTCGTCACCTTCCACGACCTCCGGGTGCCTTATCTCTTCCCCAAGGCCGGGCCGCTGCGCTGGTGGGTGGTCCGGCACATGGCCCGCCAGGCCGACGGGGTGATCGTCACCAACCAGGAGGACTACCTCCGTCTAGAGGACGAAGTTCCCTCCGACCGGTTGGCCCTCATCCCCATCGGCAGCAACATCCCCCCCTCCCCTCCGCCGGGGTACGACCGGGACGCTGAGCGGGCTCGTTGGTCCGTCGGTCCTGGCGATCTGCTCTTGGGCTACTTCGGCTTCCTCAACGAGAGCAAAGGGGTGGACGACCTGATCCGCGCCCTGGCGCTCCTGGTCGAGGGAGGGCTGCCCATTCACCTGCTGATGGTCGGCGGCAGAGTTGGCAGTTCCGATCCCACCAATCGGGCCTACGCGGAGCGGGTGGAGCGGCTCATCGCCGAGTTGGGACTGGAGGAGCGGGTCCACTGGACCGGCTACACCGACCCCCAGGCGGTCTCGGCAGGGCTGCTGGCGACCGACCTCTGTGTGTTGCCGTATCGGGACGGGGTCTCCTTCCGGCGCGGGACCCTCCACGCCTGCCTGGCCCATGGCCGGCCGGTGGTCACCACCCGACCGGCGATCCCCCTTCCCCAGGTGCGGGACGGGGAGAACATGCTCCTGACGGAGCCCGGCGATCCCCAGGGACTGGCAGAAGCGATCCGGCGGGCCGCTACCGACCCCGCGCTTCGGTCACGCCTGGGGGAGGGGGCAGCAGCGCTGGCGGCGGAGTTCTCCTGGGAGCGGATCGCCCGTCACACCGCTGCCTTCTTCAGCCGGCTGCTTGAATAAGCCAGCCTCGTCACCTGCTTATGCGCCCTTTGTACTCCCTGCCGCTGGTCAACCCCGAGGAACCACGCTATAATCGGCCCAACGTCGGTGACAGGATCAGGTCCCGGGCGACACGGCTGCCTGGGACACGGGCCCGATACAGACCCGTCGAGCGGACGGCTGGGAGGGCCGGTGAACCTGAGAAGACCGCCCTCCCGCACATCCACACTGGAGTGAGGCAAACAACGGAATGAGTCCAAAACAACTGGTGCGCACCCTGGGGTTCGCCCCCATCCTGATGCTGGGCATCGGGGGGACGATGGGGGCGGGCGTGTTCGTCCTCACCGGCCACGCAGCCGGGCTCGTCGGCCCGGCGGTGATCCTGGCCTTCCTGCTGGCCGGGCTTCAGTCGCTGCCCAACTCCCTCTCCTACGCCGAACTGGCCTCCAGTTTTCCCATCGCCGGCGGTGGGTACGCCTACGTCAGTTTGGCGACCACCGGTGTCGTGCCGTTCGGCGTGGGGTGGGTCAGTTGGTTCAGCAACATGTTCTACGCCGCCCTCGCCGCCCTCGGCACCGCCTACTCCCTCCAGATCTTCTTCCCCTTCCTGCCGGTCCCACCGACGGCGATGGCCCTGGTCGTGATCTTTACGCTCATCAGCGTCCGGGGCAGCCAGGAGGTCGGGCGCACGCAGGTGTTGCTGACCGGCTTCCTACTCGGCTCGCTGCTTCTCTTCGTCGTCCTGGGCCTGGTCCTCCCCGGTGGTTTCTCCTGGACCACCTTCAACAGCGCAGGCGGGTTCTTCATCTACGATGGATGGCTGGAGAACATGATGCGGCTGCTCAAGGCGGTCACTATGGTCAACGTCCTCTTCGTCGGCTACGAGGTGATCGCCCAGGTCGCCGAGGAGGCCAAGTCGCCCGCGAGGAACATCCCGCGGGCGATCGTGGCAACCATTTTTCTCTGCGCCCTGGTATACGTGGCCGTCGGCTTCGTCGCTCTGGGCATCCTCCCGCTGGAGACGCTGGGCTCCTCCTCCACCCCCCTCTCCGACGCCGCGGCCCACTTCCTAGGGCGATGGGGGGCGTTGGGGTTAGGGCTGGCGGGGATCGTCGCCAGCGTGACCTCGCTGAACACGGCGCTACTTGGTGCGGCGCGCGTGGCGCTGGCCCTGGGGCGGGATGGCTACCTACCGTCCTTCTTCGCCCGCATCCACCCTCGCCTCAAAACCCCGCTCCCGGCCATTCTGATCACCGGCGCTATCACCGCCCTCGCCGCTGCCCCAGCCGATGAGGTCTTCCTGAGTTACATCACCAACTTCGGCTTCATGCTCCTCGTCTTCTCCACCAACGTCTCGGTCATCCTCCTCCGGCGCAAGTACCCTGACCACGAACGCCCCTTCCGCACCCCCTGGTATCCCGTCACCCCGATCCTGGGCTGCCTGGGCATCATCGTGGTCGAGGTGTTCACCGAGCCCCGCGCGCTGGTTGTCGGTCTCGCGCTGATCGGAGTCGGGGCGGTCGTCTACCTCCTTCGCCGACCGGTGGGCCGGGCGGTGGAGGTCGCTGTCCAGACGCTGGAAGTCGCCCGACACGAGATCCTGGTCCCCCTCGCCAACCCCCTCAGCGCCAGGGGGCTGCTCCGCCTGGCCGTCATCCTGGGACACGTGCGGGAGTCGGCCACGCTGGTCGCGCTCTCGGTCGCCAAAATCCCCGTCACCACCCCGCTGGAACTGGCCCAGGAGGTGCTGGAAAGGGAGGAGAACGGACGGAAAGCGTTGCTCCGGCAAGCGGCGGACTACGCCCACGAGCAGGGGGTGCCGATCCGCACCCTTCTGCGCGCGGCGCGTTCCATCTCTTCAGGTATCCTGGGAGTGGCCGAGGCACGGCCTGGCGTGGGGTTGATTCTGATGGGCTGGCGCGGTCAACTCTCCACGCACCGGGTGATAGGAAGCGTGGTCAAGGACGTGGTCTCCGGTGCTCGCTGCGACGTGGCCGTGTTGCGCGATCGCGGCGTGGCCGAACGTCCCATTCGACGGGTGCTCGTGCCCGTAGGGGGCGGCCCCCACGCCCGCCTCGCCCTCCGGCTGGCGTGGGATATCACCCGTGCCGAAGGAGGCTCCCTCACCGCCCTCCGCATCCTCCCCGACGAAGAGGAGATAGAGATGGAAGTGGAGATGGAGGTCCTCCGCCAGACGGTCGAAGATGTGCTGGGAGAAGATGTCCAAAAGGTTGTCTGTACCCTGAAACGGGCGCCCTCCGTCGTTCAGGGCATCCTGGTGGAGGCAACGGAAGGGGAGTACGACCTGGTCATCATTGGTGCCTCGGAGGAGTGGTTCCTGCGGACCCTTCTCTTCGGCTCCATTCCAGACCAGGTGGCTGAGGGGGTTCCCTGTTCCGTGCTGATGGTGCGGAAGTATGAACCCCCAGCCGTCTCCTGGCTGCGGAGGCTGGTGAAGAAAACGCCACAGAGGCACAGAGAGCCCTCTGGAAAGTCTCAGGAGCCCGGATCCTGGTGATCAGTTCAACGGAGAATGTAGGCGTATGAGGAAGAACAGCAGGTCGATTGGGTGTTTGTTCTTGCTGACGGTGTCGGCCATTCTACTGGTCGGAGCCCTCCCCCAGCCCACGTGGGCCGCCGAGGGGGCTGCACTCGCCGGACGGGTGGTCGACTTCCAGCAGCAGCCGGTGAGGCGTGCGCGGATCGCCCTGTACCTCAACGGGGAGGAGGAGCCCTACGTCGAGGGGGAGAGCCAGCGGGATGGTACGTTCGTCCTGGACCTCCCCGACGAACCGGTGGACGCTGTGCGGCTGGAGATCAGCCATCCCCATTTCCGGACCGCCACCTGGAAGGCGACGTGGGCGGACCTGGAGCGGCTCAACGACGGCTCCGCCGTCCGCCTGCCGGACATCGTCCTCGAGCGCCAACTGACGGTAGGCTTCTGGATCGCCACGCTCACCTTTCTCGCCGTCCTCCTCTTCATCGCCACGGAGCGACTGCACAGCACGATGGCCGCCCTCCTGGGCACGGCGGTCATTCTGGGGATCAGCCTCGTAGGGAGGCCGATCAACGAGCAGTTGTTCATCATCGACTTCGAGCAGGCCATCGAGTATGTGGACTTCAACGTCGTCTTCCTGGTGATGGGGATGATGATCGTCATCGGCGTCATCGAGGAGACCGGCATCTTCCAGTGGATGGCCTACCAGGCCTACCGGCTCTCCCAGGGCCGCGTCTGGCTGCTGGTGGCCTCCCTGATGCTCTTGACCTCGGTGGCGTCGGCGCTCCTGGACAACGTGACGACGATGCTGTTGGTGGCCCCCATCACCCTCCAGATCGCCCTCACGCTGGGGATCGACCCGCTGGCGCTGCTGATGCCGGAGGTGCTGGCCTCCAACGTGGGCGGCATCAGCACCCTCATCGGCACGCCGACCAACATCCTCATCGGCTCCTACGCCGACATCACCTTCAACGACTTCCTGGTCAACCTGACCCCCGGCGTGCTCCTGGCCCAGGTCGCGCTGACCGTCTACGTGCTCCTCGTCTATCGAAAGCAGTACCGGGCCGCCAGCGCGGCCGCCTCCCCGGCCCTGCTGGCCCAATTGGAGGAGAACGCCCGCATCACCCAGCCGGACAAACTGCGCAAGGCGGGCAGTGTCTTCCTCGGCATCATCGTCCTCTTCATCCTCGGCGAACAGTTCCACCTGGTCCCCGCCGTCACCGCCATCCTCGGCGCGGTGGCGATGCTGCTGGTGGTTCGGGCGGACATCGAACAGATGCTCCGGGTGGTGGACTGGACCACGCTGATGTTCTTCATCGCCCTCTTCATCGTGGTCGGGGCGGTTCAGGAAGTAGGGCTGATCAGTTACATCGCCGCCGGGATCCGGCTTCTGGTGGGGGACAACCTGATAGCGGCGACCCTGGTGGTGGTGTGGGCCGGGGCGATCCTCTCCGGCGTCATCGCCAACATCCCCTTCACCGCCGCGATGCTGCCGGTGGTGGGGTTCCTGACCCGAAGCCTCCCCGGGGCGTCCAACAAGGTGCTCTTTTATAGCCTCTCCATCGGCGCGGCGATGGGGGGGAACAGTTCGTTGATCGGCGCGTCGGCCAACATCGTGACCGCCGGGATCGCCGAGCGGGCGGGCTACCCCATCACGTACCGGACCTTCCTGAAGATCGGCCTGCCGGCGATGGCGATCACCGTGACCGTGGGTACAGCCTGGCTCTTTATCCACTTCTAGGGGGTGCTGGATGGGAAAGATCCTGTGCGCGACGCGGGGTGGGGAGGCCAGTTACCGCACCCAGGACGCAGCCATCGCGCTGGCGCGGGAGCGGGGGGATTCCCTCATCTTCCTCTACGTGGTGGACACCCACTTCCTCGACCGGACGGAGCGGGCGGTCCGGCCCGACGTGGTGGCGGAGGAGATGGCCCGGATGGGGCAGTTCCTCCTGACGATGGCCCAGGAACGCGCCCAGGCCCAGGGGGTTCAGGCCGAGGTGCGCATCCGCCGCGGGGAGGTGCTGGAGGAACTGAAGGCCGCCGCCCGTGAGGAGGGAGCCGACCTGGTGATCCTGGGTCGCCCTGGCGAGGAGGAGAGCGCGTTCCGCCAGGTCGACCTGGAGGCCGTCGCCCGTGAGATCGAGGAGGAGACCGGCGTGGAAACCCGTATCGTCTAACCCTGTACCCCGCATTGTATCTTGCCTCCTGCGTCCTGCTCGTGTTTTTCCCAAACCTTGCTATAATTCCCCCGGGAGGTGGCTATGCGTCTGACCCGAGAGGAAGTCGACCACATCGCGGAACTGGCGAAACTGGCTCTCACCGAGGAGGAGAAAGAGCGGTTTGCCGAGCAACTCTCCGCCGTCCTGGAGTACGCCGCCCGTCTGCAGGAGTTGGATACGGAGGCCATCCCGCCGACGGCGACGGTCCTTCCCCTGCGCAACGTGATGCGGCCCGACGAGCCCCGCCCTCCCACGCCCAGGGAGGACATCCTCGCCAACGCGCCCGCCGCCGAGGAGGGATGCTTCCTCGTCCAGGCGGTGTGGGGCGTGGAGCCGGAGCCGGAGGTGGAGCCGTGAACCTCTACGAGCTGACCATCCACGAGGCGCGTAGGCTGCTGGACGCGGGAGAGGTCTCGGCAGAGGAACTGACCGAGGCGGTCCTGGCCCGCATCCTGGAGGTCGACAACGACGTCCAGGCCTACATCACCCTGATGCCGGAGGAGGCGCTGGAGCAGGCACGGGCGATCGATGCTGGAGGGGGGTCAGGAGCGCCCCTGCGGGGCATCCCCCTGGCCGTCAAGGACGTCCTCTGCACCGCCGGCGTCCCCACCACCTGCGGCTCCCGCATCCTAGAGAACTTCATCCCTCCCTACGACGCCACCGTCGTCGCCCGGCTCAGGGCGGCCGGGGCGATCATCATCGGCAAGACCAACACCGACGAGTTCGCGATGGGCTCCTCCACGGAGAACTCCGCCTTCTTCCCCACCCACAACCCGTGGGATCTGAGCCGCGTGCCCGGGGGGTCGAGCGGGGGGAGCGCGGCCGCCGTCGCCGCGGGGGAGTGCCTGGGCGCGCTGGGGACCGACACCGGCGGCTCCGTCCGCCAGCCCGCCGCCCTCTGCGGCGTCGTCGGCCTGAAGCCCACCTACGGCCGCGTCAGCCGGTACGGTCTGGTGGCCTTCGCCTCCTCGCTGGATCAGGTGGGCGTGCTGACCAAGGATGTCACCGATGCAGCGATCGTGCTGGGGGTCATCGCCGGGCACGACCCGATGGACTCCACCTCGGTGGATGCTCCCGTCCCGGATTACACCGCCGCCCTCACCGGCGACATCCGTGGGATGCGGGTCGGCGTGCCGAAGGAGTACTTCATTGAGGGGATGCAGCCGGAGGTGGAGGAGGCCGTCCGCGCCGCCGTCGACCAACTGGCCGACCTGGGGGCGGAGGTCGTCGAGGTCAGCCTCCCCCACACCGACTACGCCCTGCCGGTCTATTACCTCATCGCCCCGGCGGAGGCCAGCGCCAACCTGGCCCGCTACGACGGGGTCCGGTACGGCCTGCGCGTGCAGGGAACCGACCTGGAGGAGACCTACAAGGCCACCCGCGGCCGGGGGTTCGGCCCGGAAGTGAAGCGGCGCATCATGCTGGGCACCTATGCACTGAGCGCGGGCTATTACGACGCCTACTACCTCAAGGCCCAGAAGGTGCGCACGCTGATCAAGCAGGACTTCGACCGCGCCTTCGAGCAGGTGGACGTCATCGTCGCCCCCACCACGCCGACCACCGCCTTCCGGCTCGGCGAGAAGGTGGACGACCCGCTCCAGATGTACCTGTCGGACGTCTTCACCCTCTCGATGAACCTGGCGGGGATCTGCGGCCTGAGCCTCCCCTGCGGCTTCGACCGCCAGGGGCTTCCCATCGGGATGCAGGTCATCGGCCCCGCCTTTGGGGAGGAGACGGTACTGCGCGTGGCCTACGCCTACGAGCAGGCGACCGAATGGCATAAGAGGAGATGCGGCTTATAAAACCGCAGAGACGCGGAGGACACCGAGAGTAGGAGTCGTAGTTCCTCCGCGCTCTCTGCGTCTCGGCGGCAAAAAACCATACGATGAGGAGCGGAGATGAAGGGCATCATCACCATCGCCGGATACGGAACCCGCTTTCTACCCGCGTCCAAAGCGGTCCCCAAGGAGATGTTCCCCATCGCTGGGATCCCCCTGATCCAGTACCACGTGGAAATGCTGGCGGCGGCGGGCATCGACGAGATCATCGTCGTCGTGCGGGGTACCAGCGAGGTGGTCCAGCGCCACTTCGCCCCCGCGCCGGACCTGGAGCGCCACCTGGAGGCCCAGGGGAAGCACGCACTGCTGGAGGAGGTCCGACGCATCTCCCGGTTGGCGGACGTCGTCTTCGTCCGGCAGCCGGAGACCCTCCCCTACGGCAACGCCTCGCCGGCCCTCGCCGCCCGCCCCTGGCTCACCCCCGGCGAGCCGTTCTACTATATGTTCGGCGACGACATCATCCTGGCCGACCCGTCCCCCGCCCAGCAACTCCTATCTGCCTTCCGTGAGCATCAACCCGCCGCCGTCGTCGCCACCCGCTGGGTACCCGACGAGGAGATCCACCTCTACGGCTCCATCGCCTTCAAGCCGGGGTCGGATCACCAGATCGAGCGGATCGTCGAGAAGCCCGCGCCGGGCACCGCCCCCTCCAACTGGGTCCAGATCGGCCAGTTCATCTTCACGCCGGAACTGTTCGAGGTGCTGGAGACGCTGGAGACCGGGAAGGGGGGCGAACTATGGCTGGCCGACGGGATCGACCGGCTGGCCCGCCGCTCCAAAGTGGTCGCTCAACCCATCGACGGCCTGTGGCTCCCCGCGGGCGACCCCCTGCGCCACCTGAAGGCCTGCATCGAGGTCAGCCTGCGTCGGGAGGATCTGCGGGACGACCTGCTCGTCTACCTGCGCGAGGTTGTCCAGAGGGAAAGCGATTGACAGGGCATCGACCCAGTTCCGCCACAGAGGCACGGAGAGCACTGAGTCTTCTCCGCCAAGGGAATCCTCTGCGTCCTCCGTGTCTCCGTGGTGAAAGACCTCAGAAACTCCGCGCTCTCTGCGCCTCTGCGGTGAAAGCGTTAGTTTCCCCGTGTCAGACCAAGGAGTGAGCGATGAACCGAGTACGCAACTTCGTCAGCCAACGCATCGCGTCCGTTCCCCCCTCCGGCATCCGCCGCTTCTTCGACATCGCGGCGACGATGGAGGACGTCATCAGCCTGGGGATCGGCGAGCCGGACTTCACCACGCCGGAGCCGATCGTGCAGGCGGGCATCGAGGCCCTGAAGCGGGGGGAGACCCATTACACCTCCAACTCCGGCCTGATGGAACTCCGTCGGGCGATCGCCGAACACCTGGATCGACTGTACGGGCAGACCTACAACCCCGCCAGCGAGATCCTGATCACCGTGGGGGTCTCCGAGGCCCTCTACCTGGCCTGTACAGCGATCCTCGATCCGGGCGACGAGGTGATCATCCCCGAGCCCTGCTTCGTCTCCTACGCACCGGAGGTCACCTTCGCCGGGGGCGTGCCGGTGATGGTGCCGACCCGGGCGGAGGACGGCTGGCAGGTGACGGCGGAGGCGATCGAGGAGGCAGTCACCGAACGGACCAAGGCCATCCTCCTGGGGTATCCCAACAACCCGACCGGCGCGGTGATGAGTCGGGAGCGGCTCAACGAGATCGCCGCCGTCGTCAAGCGACACGACCTCCTCGTCATCTCCGACGAACTGTACGACCGACTCGTCTACGACACCGAGCACGTCTGCTTCCCCAGCCTGCCGGGGATGTACAGCCGGACCATCCTCCTGATGGGCTTCTCCAAGGCCTACGCGATGACCGGCTGGCGGATCGGCTACGCCGCCGCCCCGGCGGAGATCCTGGGGATGATGCGCAAGGTCCACCAGTACACGATCATGTGCGCCCCCACCGTCGCCCAGTACGCCGCGTTGGCCGCGCTGAAGGAGGGAGAGCCCTACGTGCAGGAGATGCGGGCCGAGTACGACCGACGACGCCGCCTCATCGTCTCCGGCCTCAACGAGATCGGGCTGACCTGCACCGAGCCACAGGGGGCCTTCTACGCCTTCCCCTCCATCGCCGTCACCGGGATGGACGAGAACGAGTTCGCCGAGCGGCTGCTCCAGGAGGAGCACGTGGCCGTCGTCCCGGGCAGCGCGTTCGGCGAGGCCGGGAAGGGGTACGTCCGCTGCTCCTACGCCACCGCCTACGAGCAGATCGAGGAAGCGCTGGAGCGGATGTACCGGTTCGTGAAGCGACACAGTTGATGGAGAGATAACCACGGGGATACGGAGGGCACAGGGGCTTAAAGGTTAGAGAGGTCTCTGTGTCCTCTGTGCCTCTGTGGCAGGTCGATCGGAGGAGGGATGGGAGGAGGAGAACGAAGCAAGTGGTTCATCGCCGCCGCGATGGTGCTGGTGGGATCGTTGACCGTCGCC
>Ga0209426_1000370_pt1 | contig 52447 bp, 52 predicted proteins | sample Deesub1362B_J571_FD_187697 | JGI IMG/M metagenome (GOLD analysis project Ga0209426, IMG submission 187697) | Deep oceanic, basalt-hosted subsurface ecosystem from Juan de Fuca Ridge flank, Pacific Ocean, CORK Borehole 1362B_J2.571 (SPAdes)... ... | reverse complement strand
CTAAGAGACCTCATAAAAGTCTTAACAAATTAGCGCCTTTAAGATATTATATAGACTGCTTTATAAAAGACTCTCAGCAGTCCAATATGTTATGGACGCTTACATTTCCTTGAAAAAGATAAAATTTGAAGTTATATTGAAAGTGAAAAAAATAAAAATATGAAAATCTGGAAAATTACAATTAAGGAAGAAAAATTACAAAAAATCTGTCGTAAATTTAAGCTTAAATTAGTAATACTTTTTGGTTCTTACGCTTCTAAGAAGGGTTGGACGGAAGAAAGTGATATAGATATTGGTGTGCTTTGTGAAAACGGAAAAAATATCATAGAAAATGAGTTACCTCTTACAAAGGCATTCATTGAGCTTTTAGGCTGTGAAAGGATTGATTTGATTTATCTTAATTACGCTGATCCTCTCCTGTTAATAGAAGTGGTTAAAAATGGAATTTTATTATATCAGGATAAAGAAGATAGATTTGCTGAAATTAAAATAAAAGCAATTAAAAGACATTTCAATGCTGAGAAGTTCTATAAACTTGAAGATTTATGTTTAAAAAGATTTTTACGAAAAGGAAATGATAAATAAAAAATTATATTTTGCAACAGATAATATATTCATCTATAATGATGACTTCTTAACAACAAATTCAATTGAAGAGGCTTCTATTGATCTTATTGTTACCTCACCCCCTTATAATGTAAATATTAGATATAACTCATATGATGATAGAATTCCTTATAGTGTATATCTTGAATTTACGCACAAATGGATTGAAAAAGCTTATAAATTAATGAAGGATGATGGTAGATTTTGCTTAAATATTCCTCTTGATAAAAATAAGGGGGGTCAGCAGAGTGTTTATGCTGACATAGTGAAAATTGCAAAAGATATTGGTTGGAAATATCACTCCACTATTGTTTGGAATGAACAGAATATTTCTCGAAGGACTGCTTGGGGGTCATGGCTTAGTGCAACAGCTCCTTATGTGATTGCACCTGTGGAAATGATAGTTGTTCTTTATAAGAAAAGATGGAAAAAGCTAAGTGGTTCAAGGAAATCAGATATTACAAGAAAAGAATTTATGGAATGGACAAATGGAGTCTGGAATTTTATGGGAGAAAGTAAAAAAAGAGTTGGGCATCCCGCCCCTTTTCCAGTTGAACTACCAAGAAGATGCATAAAATTATTTACTTTTGTTGGCGACATTGTGCTTGACCCATTTTTAGGAAGTGGCTCCACTCTAATAGCTTGTGCTTTAACTAATAGAAAAGGAATAGGAGTAGAAATAGATAAAAATTACTGTGAAATCGCAAAGAAAAGATTAATCGAAGAAGCGAAAATAACTCAACTTAAATTAGACATAGATTGAAAAAAATATTTATCAATCATGAAAACATCGAAAAAGACCATCGGCGATTTAATAATGGAATACTTTAGAATGCATCCAAAGAAAGATTTGCCTCATGGACCAGTAGTTGATTGGGTAGAGGAGCAATATCTTAAATTATATAATAGAAAGCCGAGAGATACCTGGCGGCAAATAAGGAGACTCCATCAAGAAGGAATTTTAATAAAGGTTAAAAAAGGAGTTTATAGATATGACCCTGGTCTTATACAACATAAGGAATTGCACGAATTTCCTCCTGAAGTAAAGGAAGCTATTTTTAAAAGAGATAGATATAAATGTATAGTTTGCGGAAGGGGAAGAAAAGACAGTATGGAAATCCATGCTGACCATAGAGTTCCCCTTGATAAAGGCGGAACTAATACAATAGATAATGGACAAACTTTATGCTCCGAACACAATTTTCTTAAAAAGAATTATTCTCAAACCGAATTTGGCAAAAGGTTTCTTATAAGACTTTATAAAGATGCGGTAAAAAATGATGACAAAAGAATGATTAACTTCTGCAAATGCGTTTTCGAATGCTATGACAAATATGGAATTAATAGCCATATAGAAAGACCAGATTTAAAAGAGGAAAGATAAATTCCTTAATCGCGAAGCTATAAGGAATTTCTACAAAAAGATTTAGAAGGAGTGAAAATTCCAAAAGATATCTCATTTGACAATCTTGTTGAAACATTCTGTAGATACACGGAGGAAGATTTTTCCGAATGGTTAAATGACAATTTCAAGTCTTTTTTCAATCGTGGAAATCCAGATTGGGACTGGATTAAAGAAAGAATTAAAGATTATTTATCCTGAAAATTGTGAAATGTAAAAAGTAAAATGTAAAAATTGATTTTTGAAATTCCATTTGTAAAAAAGAAGATTAATTCTTCTTAATTTGTCTTAAATTTTCTATTGCATTCTCAATTGCAACTTATTTTACTATATGTTATAAACTTAAAGAAAACTGAAAAACAATGATGTCAAAGAAATTTAATCTTTCAAAATGTGAGAGAAAAGCTCTAAATCAATTTATAAAAATGGTGAAAAAAGACTGGCCGAATACGAGATTCAAAATATTTGGTTCAAAGGTGAAAGGAATAGAAGATGCAGAATCTGATTTAGACCTTTTAATATTACTTCCTTGCGAGGTCACCTCTGAAATAAGGAGGAAAATAATCCATAAAGTTTTTGATATAAATCTTGAGTATGGAAGCAATATTAGTGTGTTAATACTTTCAGATAAAGAGTGGAATAATGCCCCTCTTTCCCTACTTCCCATCCATGAAGTTATTGAAAAAGAAGGGATTCCTTTATGACTTCAAAGAAGAATCTAAAAGAGATAATCTCCTATTGGATAGAAAAATCAATGGAATCTTTGGCCTCAGCCGAAGGTGAATTGAATGCCAATCGTCTTTCCTTCTCAGTAAATCGAATTTATTATGCATGTTTTTATGTAATTAGTGCTCTTTTACTCAAAGAAAAATATCATTTCAAAAAACATTCGGGTGTTCGGGCTATTTTTCATCAAAACTTTGTAAAACCAGGGCTTATTTCTCAAGAATTTGGAAAATTTTACGATGAGCTTTTTGAAGCACGACAAAGAGGCGATTATTTCGAGTTTGTTAAGTTTGAAAAGAAACAAGTGGAGGAGTGGCTTGATAAAGCTAAAAAATTTGTTGAACATGTAAAATTATTAATAGAAAAATAAAGTATTCTCCTATAACATCAAATTTCAATCAAATTCATTTCCTTTTAATTGATTTTATCAAGAAAAAGAAAATGCTATTTTTAATTTTTAAAATTCAATATTTATTATTATATTAAGGGAATGAATTATCTTTAAATAGAAGCTAAAATGTACAAAATTACTCGGTTTTTTACCTCATTAGTATACTTTAAAGCATAATACTTCAAATATACAAATGACATAAAAACTTTTATATATAAGTAGACTAAAAGGCGAATTTTTCAATCTTACGATTTAATTACCATTATTAAAAATTTTGCATTGAAAGATTTATCCCAAAAATTTACTTTTTTCTAATTTTCTATCAATTGTTATACAAGCCAAAATAAAAGAAGATTTGATAAATTCACATTTCATTCTTTTATATTCCCAAAATTGTCCTTTTTTGAGAACAAATTTGTCAATCATTTAAATCACGATCACTTTTCTTTAAAAACTTAAAATGGAATATTTTCTTTTTTATTTCGTCTTTAATAATGGAGTAAGAAAAGTTAATATGTAATAAATGAATACCGGAAAGAACAAAAAATCAGATGCTATGAAACTTTTTAATGAATTATTGACATATAAAGAAAGTGTTTTTCGCATTTGCCTTGGTTTTTCAAAGGATCCATGGGATGCTGAGGAATTAACTCAGGAGGTTTATTTAAAAGCTTATAAAAAAATTGGAACTTTAAAAGACCCTCAATTTGCAAAGCCCTGGCTTTTTAAAATTACTAAAAATTTGTGCTTGGATCATAGAAAAAAGAATATCTTCAGTAATATTTTTAAATCTAAATCAAATAGTGAACTTATTGAAAGAAAAACTCCTGAATCTATTTTCTTTTGTAAAGAAGAATTGAAGAATCTTAAGAAAGTTGTAAGAAATCTTCCAAAGAAATTAAAAGAAGTTTTTATACTCAGAGAATATGGTCATCTTCCATATCGGGAGATTGCCTTAATATTGAAAATAAAAATAGGTACTGTAATGTCAAGACTGCATAGGGCCCGTCAGATTATAGTTAAAAAATTAAGGGAGGGAAATTATGAGAAATAACATTGAGGAAAATTTCAATGCAATAAAAAAATTAATTGAAAGAGAAGAAGATAAAGCTATTAAAATTTTTAGGGAAAGCAATTTCAATTCTCGTTTATATAATCGTATAGCCAGAGAATTTAAAAAAGAATCTTTTTCTATATTCAAATTAATGAAATCCTTTTCTCCTATAGCGCTTCTATTTCTTCTTTTTACAGTAGTAATTTTAGCAATTTTTATAATTCCTTCCTTTTTTAAGCCAAAATTAGAAGTCAATCCAATAGAAAAATTTTTTCAACAGGCTTCAATTTTTCAAGAATCCATGACCAAAGAACCTCTTCCATTAAGAGATAATGTAATTCTTTTTCCGGGAAAAAATTTTAGAGAGAACATGCTAAATTCATGTGAGGATTTGTATTTTTCATTAATTGAATTATTCTCCAATCTACAAATATTCAGTGAAAGCGATTATTTTGAAAAAAAAGATTCAATTAAGCTAAATTTCAAGGAAAATGGTGAGTATAAAAAAGAATTTTTTCATAATTTAATTTTCCAAATTTTAAAAAGGGTAAAGGAGGGATAAAAATGTATAGAAAGATAATTTTTATAATATTACTTATCTCATTATTTTCCTTCACTTATAACTCATTCGCTAAAGAAAAAGCAGGTTATGCTCTTTTAGATAAACTAAATCTTGGATTCAAAGAGATGGCTGAAAAGGGAACTGGAGGATGGGAGGAAGTAAGCAAATTTCTCCAAGGACTGATGGTTGAAGCAAAAAAAGCGAAAAAAGAGGAGCTAATTGATCCTGTTTTTTATAGAAAATACACGCGGCTCCTTATGATTCTCAAACTTTTTGTTATTCCTGATAAAGAGGGAATTCTGACTCCTCTTATCGAGAGAGAATTGAGTGAATTTGTTGAAGATGTAACAGGAGAAAAGAAAGAAGGATTAACAGGAAAAAGTGCAATAGGCATTGTTGCAAGTGCAGTGGCAGAGGAAATTTTGAATCTTTATTTGTACTTAAAAACTAAAAAGGATAGAGCTGAATTAATGAAAGAATTAGAGAAAAAGTTTGGAGCAAGACCTAAAAAAAATAACTAAATTATTCCAGGAAATTTTTTGATTATAAAAATATAACTTATTTTATCTATTACTTTCTATTCGGATTTTTTAAGGAAATGGATTTAATGAAAAATTTATATTTTTAATTTGAAAATTTACAAAATTAGATCATTTAACTGAAAGGGGATTATTGTAAATTCTAATCTCGCTTCTTCCTTAAAATTTTTATTCTTTGAAAAAGTGTATTTTTATCTTTTGGCCTCTTTTTATATTAACTTTAATTTCTCTAATACCATATTGAGGACTGATTAATTTTACTTTATGGGGGCCAGGTTCTACTTTAAATATTTTATCGGATGAGACACCAACTCTTTTTCCATCAATATAAACTATAGTCCAGGGATGTGGTTCTACTTCAATAATGCATTCTTTAACAATTATTGGAGGTTCACCTGTACTTTTTAAAATAATTTCATAAGATATATCTTCTTTAAATTCAACTTTCTCTGAATATTCTTCATACCCATTTAATTTTGCTTTAATTGAATACGGACCTCTAATTAGAATGAGTCCTTTAATAGGAGAATTTCCTATAAATTTATTGTTGAGATAAATAGAGGCTCCTATTGGATAAGTAATTATGTCTACTTCTATAAATAAAGAGTCTATTTTCTTTTGAATTTCTCTTTGAATTTCTGATAAGGGCAAAGCTTTCAGATTTTCTGTTAAAATAATTTTTCTTTCTTTTCCAATAATCTGATAAGAAATTGAAAGAGTGTTATTTTCAGATTCAAAGGTTCCTTTTATTACAAAATCATATCTCAATAATAATGGACCAACTTCTCTTATTTTAGAATTATTAAGATATTCCACTACAAATTTCTCTTTATTAAAAACATCTTGGAAAATGAGCTTTGTTACCTTTTTTTCTGTTTTATATCTTTTTGGGAATGACAAATCTTTAAATACCAGTATTCCTATTTTTGTTTTATCCTCTCCCAGAATAAAATTAAATAAAATTAATATGCATAAGGAGAAAACTGTTCCTTTTACCAGTAATTTTTTCATTTTTTAAAATTATAACAAAATTAGCTGTTTTTTTGGAGTATCAAAATTAATATTTATTCTATCAAATTTTCTAAAGTAATATTTTTTTATTTTAATTAATTCAAAATTCAATAAAATCTCATAAATTTTTGACAGTTAATTTTTTCTGTGATATAAGCTTTTCTGGTATTGATTGAGGAACGAAAGGAGAAGAAATGAACCGAGCAAAGTATTTATTAATAATATTACTAATAATACTATTTTTAATAGTCCTCACAATTATCTCTTTCATTTATTTTGGAATAACAAAGCCTCCCTCGGTTAAACCCAATACTTATTTAGAATTGAAATTAGCTGGAGCAATTGATGAAATTTCTCCTCCAGATTTCGTTACTGCAAAAATTCTTGGTTATACTCCATTAACAATGAATGGTATATGGAATAATATAAGAAAAGCTAAAGTCGACAGGAGAATTAAAGGAATTCTTCTCAGAATTGGTTACTTAAATTGTGGATGGGGTAAAGTAAATGAAATTAGAGAAGCTCTTCTTGACTTTAAAAAATCAGGTAAAAAGGTAATCAGTTATATAGAAGAGGGAGCTGATTTCGATAAAGAATATTATTTAGCCACTGCTTCAAATAAAATATATCTTCATCCATTGGGCCTTATAGTAATTAATGGTCTGGGTGGATATTTTACATTCTATAAAAAAGCACTTGATAAACTCGGAATTAAAGCAGAATTCGAACATATTGAGGAATACAAAACAGCAGCTGATATATTCACAGAGGAAGGTTTTACAGAAGCTAATAGAGAAATGACCGAAGCAATATTAGATGACCATTTTTCACTTTATCTGGAAACGATTTCTCGTGCAAGGAATAAAACTAAAGAAGAAATGATGAAGCTTATTAATTATGGTTTTTTTCAAGGGAAAAAGGCTCTTGAAGCAGGACTTGTTGACGGTCTTCTTTTTGAAGACGAGTTAAGGGATAAATTAAAGGGAAAACAGAAAAATCTTTCCTTAATTAATTATTCCCAGTATTTAAAAATCAAACCGAGTTCTGTGGGACTTGAGACAGGTCGAAAAATAGCCCTTATTTATGCAACAGGACCAATTAAAACTGGTGAAGGGGCTTATCGAGTAATAGGCGCATCAACAATTGCAAGATGGATAAGAAAAGCTAGAAAGGATTCTTCTATAAAAGCAATTGTATTTAGAGTAGACAGTCCAGGTGGTTCTGCAATTGGCTCAGATATTATCTGGCGGGAAGTAATATTAGCAAAAAAGGAAAAACCTTTTATAGTTTCCATGTCTGATGTTGCTGCTTCAGGAGGATACTGGATTTCAATGGCAGCAAATGAAATTTTTGCTCATCCTCAGACATTGACTGGTTCTATCGGAGTTTTATTCGGTAAATTTGATTTTTCAGGTTTTTATAAAAAAATTGGAATTACAGCTGAAAAATTAATAAGGGGTGAAAAAGCAGATATATGGTCGACTTTTCGTGGTTTTACTCCTCAAGAAAGAAAAATGATAAGAGAGGAAATTTGGACTATTTATGATGAATTTCTCACTAAGATTGCGCATGTAAGAAAAATGACCAAGGAAAGAGTCAATGAAATTGGAAGAGGTAGGGTTTGGACAGGAAATCAGGCTTTTAAACTTGGTCTCATAGATCATCTCGGAGGGTTAAATGATGCAATTGAAAGAGCTAAGGAATTAGCAAGAATACCCCGAGAGGAAAAAGTAAGACTTGTTGTTTGGCCTAAAAAGATTTCTCTTTTTGAAGTTCTATTTGGAAGAAGAAACTCTTTATCTAAAATTAATTTTTACTTAGATGAAGAAAGTCAAAAATTAATTAATTATATTTTTCCTTTTCGAGAAAATAATTTCTGGGCAATAATGCTTTATCCAATTGAAATAAAATAATTTATTTAAAACAAGCTAAAGCTGTAAATATTCCAATTCGAAGTCAATTTCATATTCTGATAAAGGTTCCTCTAAAGCATTTAATAATCCTATTAAAATTTTATTTTATACGATCAATTTAATTTAAAAATTAGACGTATTATACATTGCGCTTTATATTATAAATTTTATTGATTTTTATTCGAATCTTTCTTATAATTAGGCAAAAATGAAGCAGATTGATTTTGATTACTTATGTAAATTAGCTAATTTAGAACTATCTAAGGAAGAGAAATCTAAACTTGAGCCTCAAATAAGAAAAATTGTGGCATGGGTTAATAAGTTAGAAGAATTAAAGATACATACTGATGAGGAAAAAGCTTTTGGAATAGAAGCTTCACTCCCTTTAAGAAAGGATATTCCTATGAATTCTCTCCCCATCAAAGAGGTTCTTTCTATGTTTCCTGAAAGAAGTGAGAATTTCCTAAAAGTTCCAAAAGTTATTGAAAGCAAATGAAATTATATGAATTTACCCTTTCCAAATTAATTAATCTTTTAAATAGAAAAGAAATTAATGCAGAGGAAGTTGTTAGAAGTTTCATTGAGAGAATTGAAAGTGTAGAGGAGAAAATTAAGGCTTTTATAACCTTCGACTTAGAAAGAGCAATTGAGAGGGCAAAGTCAATTGATGAGAAGAAAGAGAAAGGGAAATTAGCAGGCGTTCCTTTTGCTATTAAAGATAATATTTTAACAAAAGGGATTAGAACTACTTGTGCTTCTCGAATTTTGGAAAATTATATTCCACTGTATAATGCTACAGTAATTGAGAGGATTCTTAAGGAAGATGGAATTATTTTAGGAAAAACTAATATGGACGAATTTGCAATGGGTTCTTCCACTGAAAATTCAGGTTTTTTCCCAACAAAAAATCCATGGGATTTAAGTAGAGTACCAGGAGGCTCGAGCGGAGGCTCTGCAGCTGCTGTAGCTTCAAGGGAAGCACCTGTAGCACTTGGTTCTGATACTGGGGGCTCTATAAGGCAACCAGCTGCTTTTTGTGGATTAGTTGGCTTAAAACCAACTTATGGGAGAGTTTCAAGATATGGATTAGTAGCATTTGCATCTTCATTAGACCAAATTGGCCCATTGACAAGAACAGTTGAGGATTGTGCTTATATTATGAATTTAATTGCTGGGTTTGATTCTAAGGATTCCACTTCTTCATCTCAACCTGTGCCTAATTATTTAAATGAAATAAGAAAAGAACCAAAAAGTCTAAAAGTTGGATATGTTGGAAAAAACTTATTGGAAGATGTTGACTCTCAAATTCGAGAATTATATAATGAGGTTCTCCGCAAATTAGAGGGAAATGGGATAAGCTTAGAGGAAATTAATTTTACCTATTGGGATTATGCTTTAGCAAGTTACTATATAATCGCACCTTCTGAAGCAAGTTCGAATTTAGCTCGTTATGATGGAATTAGATATGGTTTTAGAATTCCTGAATATGGAAATTTAAAAGAGCTATATACAAAAACAAGAACTTCTGGCTTTGGACAAGAAGTAAAAAGAAGAATAATACTTGGTACTTTTGCTTTAAGTTCTGGTTATTATGAAGATTATTATTTAAAAGCTATAAAAACACGGGCTTTAATAGCGAAAGAGTTTATGGAAGCCTTCCATAATGTAGACTTAATAGTTTCACCTGTTAGTCCAGAGCCAGCTTTTAAATTTGGTGAAAAACTTGATCCAATTTCAATGTATCTTTCTGATATTTTTACTGTCACAGCTAATTTGGCAGGAATACCTGCTTTATCTGTGCCAATAGGATTTACAAAAGAAAATCTTCCAGTTGGATTACAGATTATGGGAAATTATTTTGAAGAGGGAAAGATTCTAAACCTGGCTTATTTTATAGAAAAAAATTTAAGATCTTACGAATATAAACCCAATTTTTGAAAAGGAGGAATTTAATGATTAAAAAATTTATTTATCTCCTTTTTTTCATTAGTTTAATAATATTTTTAATGGATTGTGCAGCTAAGCCCGAAGAGGATTTGTTAAAAAGGTATTTTCATGCTGTAAGGTTAAATGACACAGATACTATGGGTTCAATGGCTTTAGAGCCAATTTCCCCTGAATTTATAAGTTGGAAAATTATAAGCACAGGCGAGGAGATTATTGACTCTGTTATTCTTCCAGAATTGAACAAAAAAGAGAAAGAAGCAAAAAATAAGCTTAATGAGCATACAGGGATTGTTCTTGATTTAAAGGATGAATTAGATGAGGCTAAAATGGAACTCGAATTTGCTCGAACAGCGAGAGCAAGAAGAGCAGCTCGGAAAAAAGTGGCAGAAAAGCAAGCAGCTTATGACAAAGAATATGAGATTCATAAACAACTTTTAAAGGAATATAATCAAGCTAAAGAAGAAGCAGAGAAGGAAGAGAGAGTAACCAATTTTTCTGTAGTAGGAGAATTTCCTAATATAAGAGATATGACAGGAGAAATTCATAAGAAAGAAGTTATTATAGAAGTAAATACACCTGAAGGGTTAAGAAAGTATAAGGTACATTTTAGAAGATATATTTTACAAGATCCTGAGACAAATGTAACTCATCGGGGAAGGTGGATTATTCTGAACTTCGAGCCAATTGAGGAATATTGACAAAAAAAACTAATTAAGTTATCCTAAAAAATCCAATGAGCCGTTAGCTCAGAGGGAGAGCACCGGCCTTTTAAGCCGGGTGTCGCTGGTTCGAGTCCAGCACGGCTCATAATCAATTATTGAATTTTTAATTTTGAATTTTTAGTTTTAAAAGCGCCCCTGTCGTCTAGCCAGGCCTAGGACATCGCCCTTTCAAGGCGGCAACACGGGTTCAAATCCCGTCGGGGGCGCTCTCTCAATTTATCTATTAATAAGATTATATTAAAAGTCTTCCCTTTCTTTTCAATTTTTAAGAGGTAAATAATATCCCCTAATAATTAAGGGAACACTCTTATGTTATATTTGGCGTTTCCCTACTCAAAGCTTAATCATTTAAAAATAAAGAAAGGAGATCCCTTCCTAGAATTCGAACTCACTTAATCTCTTAAAAATTTAGTAAAAAATTATTGATTGACAATTTCCAGTTTAATAAGAAAAGAATCAGCAAACTTGCTTTCTTCTTCCCAAGGGCGTCTTAATCGAAGAACCAATTCCGCTGAACCAACTTTTAAGGCTTTAAAAGTGAAAACTCTCGTTCCTCCTCTTCCCACTACTGGTGGTTCTTCTCTGGGTAAAGAAAAGCTTTTGGACACTAAACTAATATTAGGTGTTCCAGATTTATAAACAATCCATATATAACCGGTAGTTGGATTTTCTGGCAGAATTACTTGGAATGTTTCTCCGATGCGTATCTTAAATTCTTTACCACTGTCTTGATGGGTAAATATTTGCATTTTATAATCCTTTTTTACCTCCAGTTTTTCTTCAAGACATTCAAGTTTACTACTTAATTCAGCAATCTTTTTCTCCAGCTGTGAAATTTTATGTTCCAGATCTTTTATTCTATTTTCAAGATTTTTTATTCTCTCTCCCTTCTTTATTAAATATTCTTCTTGAACAATTTTCTTTCCAGAATCGTTAATTCCTACAGCTAAAACCAGAAAGCAATACAAACTCATCGCCAACATTAAAAATATGATTTTTTTCATCTTTGAATTCTTTCTCCCTTTGTTTTTTATAATCATAATTTTATTTGCATTGGAAGTCAAGGTAATCAATACTTTGTTTAATAGAAAGAAGATGGGTCGAAATATTCAACCCATCCATAAAATAATTTTATTTGTCCGATAAGAGATTTGCTGCTTTTAACTAATAGGTGTAGTATTCAATGTAGAGTCGATTATTTGGAACCAGTATAAGTGAACTTACCCGATTGAAGTCCAATACCACAATTGCGAAATTTGATCTTAAAAAATCCGTTTTCTCCCCAGTCAGTTCCCCAACTGTTCTTTACAATCCAGCAGTCGTCTGCTGTCCATCCTACAATACATACTGCATGTCCCCCCATATAAGGTCCATACACGTGTTGGTAACAACCTGATTCATAGAAAAAGAAATCATAATAGACATCCATAGTGCAGGTAAGAGGACCATTATTGTAAACGGCTTCCTTAATTTTATCGTTATTTATAGCTCTCTTACACACCCACGCCCACTTGTCTATCTTTTCTACTCTGTATTCCCAGTCAGAGCAGCGGTTATCACATGGTTCATCAGTGGCGGAATATGGAAAGCAAGCCTCATCCGGAGTTCCTGTATCGCGAACAAAGTCGTACACTCTGTTCATATATCCACCGTCACAACCATAATTTGATGTATCGCATGAAACAATAAACTGTTCTGAAAGATCTACATCAAGATCGGGATTATTATTAAAAATTCGGATGAGTGACTCCATCTGAGCAACTGTGCCAAAGGCCCAACAGCTTCCACAATCGCCTTGATCTTTTACAGGAGTAACCCAATTACCATTGTAATCGCGCCAGTCAAAAGATTCAGGTAGTGTAGAAGGCTTTGGTTTTCCCTTGCCAGCTGTTGGTGTTGAAGTTTCAAATTCAATAGTAGCAGCTTCTAGAGGGAAAGTGCCCAACATTGCCTTAAGTTCTTCGAAAGTCTTGAAAGAAAATTTATTTTCTTTAGCAATCCAACAAGCACCTTTTGCTTTTATAGCTGCATTAATCTCAGCAACTGTTGGTCTCCTTCCCTTTTGACTATGAACAACCTGAAGTGCAACAACTATAAAAAGCCCAATCAAAACTATTATAATTACGTTTCTTTTTTTCATTTTTATCTTCCTTTCAAATAAATTTTTTGCTATTCAAAAATCCAAATTTTAATTTTATCCAATTTTTAAACTTTCAATTGACATCACCTCCCTTTATTAAAGAAAAATTTTTAATAAAAGTATTTTTCACTTTGAAATTCCTTATTGATATAGAGTTTCAAAAGCAACTTTCTGATATCTTAAGATTTTGGGTAATATAAAAAATATAATAGCCATTAAAATAAGATTATTAAAAAAAATTTGAAATTGGAAGTTATCAATTAGTTTAATCGACAAAGATTATCTCCATCTCTTTGCCAGAAAGTAACACGTAAGTTTTTTAATGTCAACCCCAAAAAGCCCAAATGAATGTAATTTTCTCTAATTATCATTGTTTTTAACAACATACAGACTCCAATTATATTCCATTCTTTTAATAGGAGAGAGCATTAGCTACGGTAAATAAAATCAAATATTAAATATAAAAAATCAAAATGTAAAAATTAAATCTTCAAATGTCTTTATTTCCTCATCTAATTTTTGGGAATTTTTCTCTTGACAAAAATTTAATTTTAATATAGGGTTAGGGGGTAGGACTATATAGGAGGTCAACATGATTAATAAAGCGAGAAAAGAAGAAATTATTTCTCGATTAAACAGAATAGAAGGGCAGATTTCAGGAATAAAAAAAATGGTGGAATCAGAAAGACCTTGTATTGAAATTTTAACACAGATTTCTTCAATTCATGAAGCTTTAAGGGGAGTTGGTAAAGTTGTAATGAGAAATTACCTTGAGACATGTGTTACTGAAGCTATTCGATCAGACGATCCTCGAAAAGCAGATGAAACTTATAAAAATCTTATGGATGTAATTTATAAATTTGCCAAATAAGCAAAACACAGTAATAGAAAAATAATGCATTTCCGAGGAATAATAATTAGTCTTTTAGTCTTAATTACTCCAATTTTAGCAGAAAATAAAGAAGAAATAGAAGGTTATGTCAAAGATAGTCAAACAGGTGTTCCATTAACTGGTGTTAATATTTATGTTGAAGGAACTCAGATAAAAACAATAACTGATGTAAATGGTTACTTTAGAATTATAAATCTGCAGCCTGGCATTTACAAAATAACCGCTCAGCATATTGGTTATCAGAGTATTAACAGAAAGGTTTTAATAAAAGCTGATTCAAAAATAAAATTGCTTTTTTTATTAAAGATGTTTAAAGCACATGAAAAAATTGAAATAACAGCAAAACTTCACGATATTCCTAATTTGATAACCTCATTTTCAATATTAAATAAGAACGAAATAGATAAATCAAATTCCATTACTACAGCAGAAGCTTTGAAAAATATACCAGGTATTTTCACTACAAGACCAGGAGGATGGGGTGTGAAAGCAGTGATTCAAGGCATGAAAGATGACAGAATTCTTGTTTTAATTGATGGCAGTAGAGTTAATCAGGCATGTCCAATGGGCATGGATGCCTGTACCGCAACAATTGATCCTTCTCAGATTGAGTACATAGAAGTGATTAAAGGGCCTTATTCTGTTCTTTATGGTTCTGGAAATTTTGGAGGCATTATAAATATAATTACTAAAAAGCCTGAAATTATAAGAGGTTATGAATTCCAAACTTATGGAAATTTCATTCTGGTTTATAATAGCGTTTCCAATGGCAAAAAAGGTGTTTTCAATATTGGGGGCAAATATAAATCTATTAATTTCTTAATCGGAGTTTCGAGAAGTAATTACAAAGATTATAAAATTCCAAAAGGAATAGTTGAAAATAGTAGATTTAAAGATACAAGCTATAATTTTAAAATTAAATATCAACTTAATAATAAACAACAAATTCAATTTATTATAGATCGATATCTTGGTAGAGACATTGGATATCCAAGCTATTTTACTATAATTCCAAAAGAAAATAGAAGTTTATATAATTTAAGTTATTCAGTCAGTAATCTTTCTAAAAATTTCATATCTTTTTCAATTAAATTATATTCACAAAAATTACATCATAATGCACTCACAAAATTTCCAAAAGAAAATCTTAGTCATAAAGAAGAAGCCAATTCAAATACTTATGGTTTGGCAGCAAAAGGAGATTTCATCCTTAGCAGAAAGAGTATTCTAACAATAGGAACAGATTTCAGTCTTTGGAAAATGCATGCAAGTAGATACAATATAAATGATGAAAAAATAAGCCCGATAGAAATTTTACCTGATTCTTATGTTTCCTATTTAGGAGTTTTTGGGCAAAATAAAATTGAAATCACTCCAAAATTAAATATCATTATAGGAGGAAGATTGGATATAACTTTTTCTAATGCTAAGCTTTCCACTAATTCTCAAATAAATAGTCAAAAGACAAGTTCTGATAAATTCATAAGTGGAAATTTAAATCTTCTTTATAAATTTTCAAATAATGCCAATCTCACAGCCTCAATTGGAAAAGCATATAAAGTAGCAAATCCTATTGAAAGATATTTCTCTGCTATTATGAAGGATGGATATTATTATATTGGCACTCCAACCCTTAAACCCGAAAAGAATTTAAGTATACAAAGTGGAATAAGGGGAGAAAATGCAAATTTAAAATGGAGTATTTCGTTTTTCCAAAATAAACTTACTGATTTAATATTAACAAAAATTGATTCTGATGCTGAGCTTCCCTTTGCTGGACTCAGAGGAGTAAAGCGATATATTAATATTGGTAAAGCAATTATTCGAGGATTGGAATCTGATTTTAGAATAATTTTAACTAAGCAAATCTCTTTATACGGAAATCTCGCCTACACTTGGGGCAAGGATGAGATTACAGGCGAACCATTACCCCAAATTCCTCCATTAGAAACAAGACTTAAATTAAGGTTCAATGACTCAAAAGAAAGATTTTGGGCTGAATTGAGCGGGAGATTTGTAGCTAAACAGAAAAGAGTATCAGTTAGTGCTGGAGAGATAGGGACTCCTGGATTTTCTGTTTTTGATTTTCGAGGTGAAATTAGACTTACTAAAACTATTAATTTGAATTTTGGTATCGAAAATATTTTCAATAAAGCTTATAGAGAGCATTTAAATATTGCCCATATTCCAGAGCGGGGAAGAAATTTTTATATTGGACTTAAAATTGGATGGAAATTAAAGGGAAAAGATAATTCTTGGAAGAAAAAATTAGAAGCAAGGAAAACAGAATTGATAATTCTAAGGTTAGAAGGAATGAAGAATAAAGAGCATGTAGATAAGGTGCAAACTACATTAAGAAAGATTAAAGGGGTTCTCTCTGTTGAAGTAAACCTTAAAAATAATATAGTAATTATTGAAGCCTGGAAGGATTCTTTCTCTATAAATAGATTAATCGAAGCTTTAGAAGAAATAAAATGCAAGGCGAGTCTTTTAAAAACATCTTTACAAATAATTATATTAAATGTGAAAGGAATAGATTGTCAATTTTGTGCAAGTACTATAGAAGTGATTCTTAAAAAAATTAAAGGAGTCATTTCTGCTGAGGTAAAATTTAAGGAGAAAAAAATATTAATCAAAGTCTGGAAAAATATTGTTTCTTCTGCCCAATTAATTAAGGCTATAGAGAATTTAGGATTTGAAGTATCACTTGAGAAAATCATGGAAAAATAAAAAAGGAAGGTTAATAGTAATAATTAATTTATATAACTTGTTCTATCAGCTTTTTTATAAATAGTGAAATTTAAATTAATACAAGGTGCATCGAATTTCTTCAATATATCTCTTGACAGAATTAGAAATATAAATTAAATTGAATATATGAACAATTATTCACATAATGGGGGGACTAAAAATAGAAATAGCACCCATAATGCAGTTTGTGAGGTTGTTTCAATAAATAAAACTAAAGTTGAGAAAATCAGAAAAATTATGAAACCTGAAAGAACTATTATTAGTTTAGCTGAAATCTTCAGTGCTCTATCTGATCCCACTCGGGTTAAAATCATTTTTGCTTTATCAAAAGAAGAATTATGTGTTTGTGATTTAGCAAATCTAATAGGAGTGAGTAGCTCTGCTATTTCTCATCAACTTCGAATTCTAAGAAATCTAAAAATAGTAAAATATCGAAAAGATGGGAAAATAGCCTATTATTCTCTTGCTGATAAGCACATTGAGGATTTATTTAATCAAGGATTAGAGCATGTGGAGGAATAAAGAAAAAATTTTTTCACTATAAATTTGAATATTTGTTCAAATATAAAATTAATTTTAAAAATGAACAAAAAAGATAAAAAAGAAATAATAATAAAAATTAAGGGAATTAATTGTGCAGATTGTGCTATTAAGATTGAAAAAGTTCTTTCTAAAGCTAAAGGTGTTAAATTAGTACAAGTTTCATTTATAAATTCTATTGCAAAGCTTGAAATTGATAATTCCAATTTTAATATAAAAGAGATTGAAAATACCATAAAAAAATTAGGATACACTGTGGAATATGGGAAAAAAGTAAATTCTCTTCGTTTATATATTAAAGGAATGGATTGTTCTGAAGAAGCTAAGATTATTGAGAAAAGATTAAAAGGGCTTAAAGGAATTAATGATATTAAATTTTATTTAATCTCCCAAGAAATAGAAATTAAATATGATTCAACAGTTATTAAGCCCGCTGAAATAATAAGTTCCATAAATCAGATTGGGATGAGAGCAAATATAAAAGGACAATTTAAAGAAAAATTATCTTTTTGGGAGAAAAGAAAACACTTAATCACGACTATAATTTCAGGTATTCTTATCATAACTGGAATCATTCTTTCAAGAATAGAAATTAATCAAAAAATAGTTATCCCTATTTTTATATTAGCTATTATAAGTGGAGGATTTTATATTGCCAGAAAAGGTATAGGTGCTTTACGCACCTTTAGTCTGGATATGAATTTTCTAATGACTATTGCAGTAATAGGTGCTGCTTTTATAGGAGAGTGGATCGAGGCTGCTGTTGTAGTTGTCCTCTTTTCCATAGCCCAATTATTGGAGAATTATTCCATGGATCGAGCAAGAAATGCTATTCGCTCTTTAATGGAGCTTTCACCTCCAAAAGCTTTAGTCAAGAGAGATGATAAAGAAATAGAAATTGATGTCAATTTAGTAAAAATTGGAGAGATAATTATAATTAAACCAGGAGAGAAAATTCCCTTAGATGGGAAAGTTATAAAAGGAAGCTCTTATGTCAATCAGGCTCCTATAACTGGGGAGTCCATGCCTATTGAAAAGAAAAAGGGAGATATTGTATTTGCTGGGACCATTAATCATAATGGCTTTTTAGAAGTAAAAGTTACCCATTCTGCAAAAAATACTACTTTAGCACGAATTATACATATGGTTGAAGAAGCTCAAGCACAAAAAGCACCTTCTCAAAGCTTTGTGGATAAATTTGCTAAGTATTATATCCCCAGCGTAGTAACAGGTGCATTTTTGATTGCTATAATTCCAGTATTTATTTTTAATCAACCATTTATAGTTTGGGTCTATAGAGCTTTAGTTCTTTTAGTTATATCTTGTCCATGTGCTTTAGTAATATCTACTCCAGTAACTATTGTTGCAGGATTAGCGCAAGCAGCAAGGAAAGGAGTATTAATTAAAGGCGGTATTCATTTAGAAAATGCAGGAAAAGTAAAAGCTCTGATTTTTGATAAGACTGGAACATTAACTAAAGGTAAAACAGAAGTAATAGATATTATTCCTCTAAATAATCAAAAAAAGGAACAAGTTTTAAGAATAGCTGCTGGTATTGAATCACGTTCAGAACATCATTTAGCTCAGGCTATTTTAGGCAAAGCTAAAGAATGGAAATTGAAAATTCCTGAACCCTCTCACTTTCAATCTATTACAGGTAAAGGTGCTATGGCTAAGATTGATGAAGAGTATTTTTATATAGGAAATCATCGACTTTTTGAAGAGAATAATTTTTGTACGCCTGAACTAGATAAAAAAATGGAAGAGCTCGAAAGAGAGAGTAAATCAGTGGTTATTGTGGGTAGTTCTAAAGAAGTATTAGGTATTATAGTAATATCTGATGCAATAAGGGATAATTGTAAGCCAACACTCGATAAACTTCGCAAAATAGGAATTGAGAAAATAGTGATGCTTACAGGTGATAACAAAGGTACTGCAGAGGCAATTGCTAAGGAGTTGGGGATTGATGAATTCAAAGCTGAACTTTTACCCCAAGATAAAGTTGGAGCTATTCAAGATTTTCTTAAAAAATATGATAAAGTAGCTATGATAGGCGATGGAGTGAATGATGCGCCAGCTTTGGCTGCTTCTACTATAGGAATTGCTATGGGAACAGCTGGAACTGATGCAGCTTTAGAAACAGCAGATATTGCTCTTATGTCCGATGATTTATCAGGAATACCTTTTGCCATAAGCTTAGGAAGAAAAGCCCTTTGGATTATTAAAGAGAATATTTTCATATCATTATTAATTAAAGCAATATTTCTGGCTTTAGCTATTCCAGGCTTGGCTACTTTATGGATGGCTGTCTTTGCTGATATGGGAGCCTCTCTTATTGTAATATTTAATGGAATGAGGTTATTTAGATTTAAGAGATGAGAGTTAAATTTAAGCAATTATTGATATTAATATTTGATTTTTTAGAAGGAATTTTTAAAATTCATGCTTCCAGTATTATTCGGAAAGAGGCATTTGATCTTAATGATGATTTTATGCTTCTTCTTTTTGGCGATTTTTTAGGTATTCCCAATCCTATCTCTTACTATTCTTTGGAATTGCTTCCTTATTTAGCGAATGAATTTGAAGGTTGGGAAAGGAGAATCTTAAATAGAAAAAGCATTGTTGCAGAAAAAGCTGGTCAATATGATTTTTGCTGTTAATTTTTAAAAATGATTAATAAAAAGATTATTGAAAGAAAGTTTATATTTTTTGCAGGAAAAGGGGGTTCAGGAAAAACAATTTGTAGTGCAAGCTTTGCTCTAAATTTAGCCCAGAAAGGATTTAAAATACTTTTAGTTTCAACAGATCCTGCTCATTCTCTTTCTCACATATTTAACAAAAAAATTGGATCAAAAGAGGTAAAAATAGCAGAAAATCTATGGGCAATTGAGATAGATCCCCAAAAAGAAGCAAAAAAACATATAAAAAAAATAAAAGAATCTATAAAAGAAGTAGTAAGCAGTGTAATAGTTGAAGAAATTAAAAGACAAATTAATACAGCTTATCTTTCACCTGGGGTGGAGGAATCAGCTATATTTGATAAATTTATTGAGCTTATGAATAAAATTAATAATCCATATAATAAAATTATATTTGATACTGCACCAACAGGTCATACACTTCGTCTTTTAACATTACCAGAGTTACTCGAGACCTGGATTAATAGATTAATTGAAAAGAGACTTCAAATTATAAATTTAATGAAAATGACTTCAAAAATAGATAAGTCAATTGAAGAAAAGGTTAAAGACGATCCTTTAATTGAAATATTAAATAAAAGAAGAGAAAAATTTATCTTGGTCAGGAACTATCTATTGGATAAAGAAAGTAGCTGCATTATATTTGTCTTAGATGCAGAGAGATTATCTATATTAGAGACAATTAATGCAATTTCATTGCTGAGAAAATATAAAATTACGGTCGATGGCATTATTATTAATAGAATATTACCTGATACTAAAGATCAATTTTTGTCTAAAAGAAAAGCAATTCAAGAGAAGTGTCTAAATGAGATAAAAGCTAAATTTAAAGGAATGATAATCGGATATATTCCTCTTTTGGAATCAGATATTCAAGGAAAAGAAGTTTTAGAAAAAATAAAGTTTGATAAATTTTAGTAGTTATACTATAAAAATTATTTCTAAAGATGAAGATTAATAACACTCCAGTTGGAAATAGACGAAAGAAAAAAAATCAGCTTTTTTCTCTTCTCCTTATTTTTTTAATATTCTTTGGTTTTTTATAAAAAAGAGCAGAAAACGCAAAATACAAATTACCTAAAATTCTCATAAAGAATAATATAGTTTTTATTTAAATTAATTATCTTGACAATTTTTTATGGATAAATAATATTTTAGGAAGTAAATAACGAAGAAGAGACAAAAATTAAATTAAAAAATTATGAAAAAGGTATCTAATATGAGACATGGAATAATTGGAAAAAGTTTGTATTTCTTATGGATTTTAGTAATTATTCTTTATGGAACCAAAAATCTTGCTCAAGAAATAAAACAAAATAATAAAAAAATTCGCCGACCTATTGTTGCTGGAAAATTTTATCCAGCAAACTCAATTGAACTACGGAAAAAAATTCTTGGTTATTTTGAAAATGTTAAATCATTAAATGTATCAGAACGAGTTATTTCTATTCTTGTTCCTCATGCTGGCTATGAATATTCGGGTCAAATTGCTGCATTAGCCTATAAACAGATTGAAAATAAGAAGATTGATACTGTTATTCTTATGGGTCCCAGCCATAGGGTAGGTTTTTCTACTATTTCTGTCTATCCTGAAGGATATTATCAAACACCTTTAGGTTTAGTTGAGATAGATAATATTTTGGCAAACAAATTAATTGCTGCTAATAAAAAAATTCAATACTTCCCTCCTGCTCATTTTTGGGAACATTCATTAGAAGTACAACTTCCCTTTTTGCAAGTATTGTTTCCTAAAATAAAAATTGTCCCTATTATTATGGGAGGACAAACTCGTAAAAATATTGAACTTATGATTAATGTTCTAACTCGCCTATTTAAAGAAACGAAGAATAAGCAAATTATGCTTGTCACTACTTGCGATTATTCACATTATTATTCTTATGACAAAGCAGTGCAAATGGATAGAATTGCCCTGCGAGGAATTGAACAAATGGATTATCGAAAATTCCTTTTATTAGTTGAAAAAAGGAAATGTGAAGTGGACGCTTTCGGACCTGTTGCAATTACTATGGAAGTATCCAAACGTTTAGGAGCCAATAAAGCTTATATTCTTAAATATGCTAATTCAGGCGATATTACTGGAGATAAAAGTAGAGTTGTAGGATATGCTTCTATTCTCTTTCTGCGAAAAGACAGGTAATATTTATTCAACAGTTACGCTCTTGGCCAAGTTTCTTGGTTGGTCAACATCTGCCCCTCTTTTTAAAGCAATATAATAAGCAAAAAGTTGAAGAGGAATAACTGTTAAAAAAGGAGTTAATAATGGATGAGTTGAAGGTATATAAATTACTTCATCCACTTTTTCTTTAATCTCTTCGTCTTCTTCCCAGGCAATTGCAATAATAATTCCATTTCTTGTTTTTACTTCTGAAATATTACTAAGCATTTTTTCATAAACCCTGTCTTTTGGCACAATTGCAACAGTAGGCATCTTTTCTTCGATAAGGGCAATGGGACCATGCTTCATTTCACCAGCAGGATAGCCTTCAGCATGAATGTAAGAAATTTCTTTTAATTTAAGAGCTCCTTCTAAAGCAATTGGAAAATTCACCCATCTACCCAGATATAGAAAATTAGAATAATGGGAAAATTTATTTGCAAGATTTTCAATTTTTGAGGATTGATAAAGAATATTTTCTATTTTATGAGGAATTCGTTGAAGCTCCTGAAGATGAATTATTATTTCATTTTTTTCAAATTTATTTTTAAGTTGAGCAAGATAAAGACTAAAAAGTATCAGAGCCATTAATTGAGTAATAAAAGTCTTCGTAGAAGCTACACCAATTTCTGGACCTGCGTGTGTATATATTACTCCATCAGCCTCGCGAGTTGCAGTACTTCCTTTCATATTGCATATACTCAGAGTCTTACCTTTATTTTTCTTGATTATTCTAAGTGCAGCTAATGTATCAGCAGTTTCACCTGATTGACTAATAATAATATTCAATTGGTTTTTCTCTAAAATAAAATCTCTGTAACGGTATTCTGAAGAATAATCAACTTCTACTGGAATTTGAATTAAATTTTCCAGAAAGTATTTACCTACAAGGCCAGCATGATAAGAAGTTCCACAAGCAATAATATTTATTCTTGAAACTTTTCTTAAAAATTCAGAAGAAATATTTATCTCATCTAAATATATTTTTCCAGTATCCAAGGAAATTCGCCCTATTAATGTTTCTCTCAATGCTCGAGGTTGTTCAAATATTTCTTTTAACATGAAGTGTTTGAATCCGCCCTTTTCTACCATAATCGGATCCCATGTAATGGTGTCAATTTTCTTTGTAAGAGTTTTTCCATTAAAATCAGTAAATCTTACACCGTTCCTATCAATTACTGCAATTTCCTCATCATTAAGAAAAACCACATCTCGGGTGTGCCCAAGAATAGGAGCTAAATCTGAGCTTACAAAATACTCATTGCTGCCTAAACCAATTATTGCAGGTGGTCCTTTTTTTGCTGTGATTATTTTTTCTGTATCTTTAGAACTAATTACTGCTAAGGCATATACTCCACCTAATTTTTGCAGGGCTTTCCGTACTGCAGTTTCCAGATCTCCATCAAAATTTTCTTCAATAAGATGGGCAATGACTTCAGTATCAGTTTCAGTACGGAAAGAATGTCCTTCTTTTAATAATTCCTTTTTCAAATCCAAGTAATTTTCAATTATTCCATTATGAACAACCACAATTGTTTCTGTGCAATCTCGGTGTGGATGTGCATTTTCTTCTGAAGGCCGGCCATGAGTAGCCCATCTTGTATGTCCTATTCCATAATTTCCATCTATTGGAGAAATTCTTATTGCTTCTTCAAGTTTACTTATTTTGCCTTTAACTCTCCTTATTTCTAATTTTCCTTTATTTACAACAGCTAAACCAGCTGAATCGTATCCTCTATATTCGAGTTTTTTTAGTCCTTCAATTAAAACCGAGCTAATTTTCTTAGGTCCTAAATAGCCAATTATTCCACACATTATTTTTCTTTCCTTTTTCTTTTCACCCAGTCTGGTTTAGAAACTTGTTTCGCTCTGGCTACTGTTAAAGAATATGGTTCTGTATCTTTTGTAATAGTAGAGCCAGCACCTATGTATGATTTTTTACCAATTTTTACTGGTGCAATGAGTTCTGTTCCAGAACCGATAAAAGCTCCTTCTTCAATTAATGTTTTATATTTTTTAATTCCATCAAAATTACAAGTTATTGTACCAGCCCCTATATTGACATTTTCTCCTACCTCACTATCACCAAGATAACTTAAATGGCCAGCTTTAGAGCCAGCTCCAAAAATAGTATTCTTCATTTCAACAAAATTTCCTACTTTAGCATTGTTTTTTATTATTGTTTTAGGTCTAAGATGAGTAAATGGGCCAATCTGAGCATTATCCTCAATTTGAGATTCCTCAATCATTGAAGAGCTAAGAATTTTTACTCTATTCCCAATTTTGCTATCTATTATATGTACAAAAGGATAAATTATACATTCTTCCCCAATTATAGTATTTTTTTCTAAAATAACATGAGGGTATATTACTGTTTCTTTTCCAATTTCTACAGTAAAATCAATCCAGCTATTTTCTGGGTCTAAAAAAGTAACTCCTCTTTTACTGAGATTTTTTATTTTTCTTCTTTTTAAAATTGAAATAGCATGGGCTAATTCATAGCGTGTGTTTATACCTATAATATCCTCTATTTGATTTGTTTTAACTTCTCCTATTTGTTTATTCATTTTATAAAAAACTTCAATTATTTGAGTTAAATAATATTCTTTTTTTATAGGATCAGGAGAAATATAAGAAAGAGCTGGCAATAATTCAGAAATTTTAAACATGTAAATTCCAGTATTAACTTCTTGTATTTTCTTTTCCTCTGGATCAGCATTTTTTTCTTCAACTACTCTAATTATATTTCCTCTTTTATCCCTAACAATTCTTCCATATCCTTCTGGAAAATCTAATTTGGCACTTATTAAAGTTACTGCATTATTACTATTTTGATGATGTTGAATTAAATTTTTTAGAAGTTCTGGCTGAATAAGTGGAGCATCTCCATATAAAACAAGAATATCCTTTTCCTTACTCTTTTCAAGAATTTTCTCACAACTCATTAATGCATGAGCAGTTCCTTTTGGTTCTGATTGTTCAACAAATACCACATTATAAGGGGATAAAGTCTCTATTACCTTCTTCTTTTGATAGCATACAACGACTAAAATTTTTTCTGGTTTTACTTTTTTTAGAGCTTCAATAACATAACAGACCATAGGAATATTTAAAAGTTTATGTAAAACTTTTATTTGATTTGATTTAAATCTTGTTCCCTTGCCCGCAGCTAATATTATTCCAAGGAAAGGACGAAACATTTTCATTTAACCAGTTCTTGGAATTCTTTATTTTCCCATAATGGCTCAAAATCAACTTCATTTTGAGCCAAAATTTTAAAGAAACTGTCTAATTCGATAGCTTTTTTCAAATAATTTAAAGCTGATTCATTATCTCCCATTCGAATTGAAACATCTGCCAATGCATAATATACTTTTCCGTTTTCAGGAGCTTTTTTTTGAGCTTCTTTTAATAATTCTATTGCTCTCTCATAATCTCCTAAATTGAGACAATAAATTCCATAATAAAAATAATCATCAAAAGTATTAAGTTCTATTTTTTCCTTTTTCATACGATTTTTACAAATTGAAATATAGAGATTAGCTCGGTCAACTATCTCTTTTTCTAAAGAGTATTTATTAATTACTTCTTTAAATAATTCAATAGCTTTTACATAATCCATTTTATGAAAATAATTCATTGCTTTAGAATACACTTCTAATGCTTTTTGATAGTCGTCCAATTTTTCACTTTTTGATCCCTCTCTACTCATTAAAACTTCCTCCTTTCAGCTTTTTAATTTTACCCGAGAGAGGGGATTTTAGCAAATAAAAATGAAAATTATAAGATTTTTTTATTATTAATAATAGTTTCTGAGAAATTATACATTATCTCATTCTCTTCATATTTCCAAAATTCCTGACTGTTTAAAAGAAAATTTACTATTTTTAAATGAAGCGAATGCCCTGCTCGAAAAGCTTTAAAATGGCCAATTAAAGGATAGCCAAGTAAAGCAAGATCTCCAATAAAATCTAATATTTTATGTCTTACAAATTCGTCCTGGTAACGGAGAGAACCATTTAATAAAGTGTTATCGTCTAAAACTAAAGCATTCTCAAGACTTCCTCCTAAGGCTAATCCCTTGGATTTAAGTTTTTCTACATCTTTTAAGAAACCAAAAGTCCTTGCAGGTGCAATTTCAGTTACAAAATTTTTTAGATTTATTATAAAAGAAAGACTTTGTGATTGAATAAAAGGATGATCAAATTCTATTGTGTAGGTTATTCTAAATTCATTAGCAGGGTAAAATGCAATATAACTTTCGTTATCATTAATAATAAAAGGTTTTGTAAGACGAATAGCTCTTTTTTTAGAGGGAAGTAACTTAATTCCTGCCTTTAATATTGCTTCAACAAAAGGAGCAGCACTCCCATCCATAATTGGGATTTCCTCTCCGTTTAATTCAACAATTAAATTATCAATTCCAAATATATATAAAGTAGCTAAAAGATGTTCTACAGTCCTAATTTTATGTCCATTTTGAACTAAAACAGTAGAATAATTAGCTTTTGCCTTTTGGGGAGTTACTTTGAATTCAAAATTATCTAAATCTATCCTTCTAAAAATTACTCCTCCAGAAGTAGCTGGTTTTAAAAACATATCAACTTTTTTCCCAGTATGTATACCTTTTCCTGATAAGAAAATCTCTTTTTGTATGGTCCTTTCTTCCCTCATCCAATGTAAGACCTTTGCAAATTTTATGCCAAAACTTATCAATCTGAATCTAAAGAATTTAGAATTATTTTATATTAATATTTTGTATTTTATTTACTACATTACTGTGGTGTGTGAACCACACTTCTTTAAAAGTAAAGCTTTTTCTGATATATTTTGAAAAGAAAGGAGGAAAGAAATGTTAATCCTCACCACACCAAATATTGAGGGAAAGAAAATTGTAAAATACCTTGGAATAGTAAGTGGGGAAGCTATTCTGGGTGCTAATATTTTTAAAGATTTTTTTGCTGGAATTAGAGATATTGTTGGAGGTAGGTCAGCAGCATATGAAAAGGAATTGAGAAAGGCTAAAGAAATTGCAATTGAAGAAATGAAAGAGCAAGCAAAAGCTTTAGGAGGTAATGCAATTATTGGAGTGGATCTTGATTATGAAACAATACAAGTTGGAAAATCCGGTGGAATGTTAATGGTGAGTGCAAGTGGAACTGCTGTCATTTATGAAAAATAATGGAGGTTATTCATGGAAAAACATATTAATCTCCTTGGAATATTGTGGATTGCTTATGGAGCATTAAATCTTTTAATTGCTCTTTTATTTTTCTCTTTATTTTTTGGAATTTCCTTTATTCCTGATATTGAAGTCAAGGCTTCAATAATATTGAGAGTAATTGCAACTTCCATTTTTTTTATATTATTTCTTTTTTCAGTCCCAGATATTATTGGTGGTATTTGGTTGATGAAGAAACAAGAATGGGCAAGGATTTTAATTTTAATTTTTGCATTTCTTAATATTATTGCTTTTCCAATAGGAACAGCTTTAAGTATTTATACTTTTGTTATTTTATTCAATAATGAAGCTATTCAGCTTTTTAAAAAGTAATTCACAGATGCTATTTTTTAAAAACCCCCTTCTTTAATTTTCAGAATTTAGGCAACCTTTTGTCTTTATAAATCATCATTAATTATGTAGGAAAAAGCAAATTTACATAAGATATTGAAAAAGGAAAATTAAATAGTGGGTAGATGGAGTAAGGATATAAAAAATTTTAAAAAAGATAGAGGTCTTTCAATGTTAATAAAGCAGTGTCAAGAAGGAAATATTAGAGCCTTTGAATCCATTTATGAACATTTTAAAGCCCCTATTTTCAATTTAATTTATCGTTATACTTACAATCATGCCATTACCGAAGATTTAGTACATGATATTTTCATTAAAATTTTTACACAGATCCAACAACTTAAGAAAGAAGAAGCTTTTATAAACTGGCTATATCGTATTGCAATAAATACCTGTCGGGATTATTTGCGCAGGAAAGAGAGAAAACTTTGGAAGAGTATTTCTTTGAATGAGGTAGAGAATTATATGGCTACTGACACGGATATTGAGCATGAAAATATTACAAATAAAATTTTAGAGGAAGCTATTCATAATTTACCTTTAAAAATGAAAAGTGTTTTTTTGCTTCATGATGTTCAGGGATTTAAACATGAAGAGATAGCTCAGATTTTAAAATGCTCTATAGGGACTTCAAAATCTCAACTTTTTAAAGCAAGAGCAAAAATTAGAAAATATCTTATTAAAAAATTTAAAAAGGAGCAAGAAAAATGAAATGCAAAAAAGTAAAAAAATTGATTAGTAATTATATTGATGACAATCTAAAATCAAAACAGAGAATTATTTTTGAACAACACCTAAAGGAGTGTTCAAGTTGCAAAGAGTTTTTAATAGATTTACAAAAAATTGTAAATAGTGCTAAAAAGTTAGAAGAAATTTCGCCTCCTTCTTATATATGGCCAAGAATAGAAGCAAAATTGAAAGAGAAATCGCACTTGTTATATAGCCCTCAAAAGAAAAGAGAATTAATCCATTCTCTTTTTCTTTCCCGTTCTTTTAAATATGGAGTAGTTTTTATTGTGCTATTAATTTTTTTAATTAGTATATCTATAATTGGACTTAATTATTTAAAAAAAGAGAATGAAGTAATTACACAGGAAAATTATGTTTTGTTTAAACTCAAAGAGGCTGAGCATCATTATGAATTAGCTATTAAGTCTCTTTTGGAAGCATTTTCTTTAGTTAAACAAAATTTAGATCCTGAAATTATTCAAAGTTTTCAGGAGAACTTAAAAATTATTGATGCTTCTATTTATGCATGTAAACAAGCTTTACTTCAAGAACCGAATAATCTTGAAATAAGGGATCATTTATTGTTCGCTTATCAGGAAAAAGTAAATTTTCTGAGAGAAATGATAAATTTAGAAAAAATTTCTCCTGCAGGAAATTTTAACTCGAATCTATAAAATGGGGAGGTTAATATGAAGGCAAAAAAGTCTATTTTTTTAATAATTCTTATTACTTTATTTCTCCTCCTTTTTTACTTTGGTCCACTGGAATTATTAGCTAAGGAGAAATTTGAAGAGAAGTTTGAGAAGGTTGTTCCTCTTTCTAAGTATGGAAAAGTGATTTTGAAAAATATTTCAGGTAATATTAAGGTAAAAAGCTGGGATAAAGCAGAGGTTAAAATTGAAGCTATTAAAATTTCAAAAGCTCCTACTCTTTCTGAGGCAAAGGAAAATGCGAGAAGAATAAAAATAGAAGTAAACAAGGAGAATAATACCCTTTTAATTGAAACAAAATACCCAACAATAATCTTCAAATCCTTAAATGTTTCATTAAACTATCATTTAACCATTCCATTTGAGGCTGAAATAAAAACAAAATCAGTTAGTGGAGATGTTTTTCTTGAAAAAATGGGTGGTGAAATTGAAGCGCGGACAGTAAGTGGAAATATTACAATCGACGAAGCTAAAAAAGAAATTTATTGTAAAGCAGTTAGTGGTGATTTAAATCTTCAGAATATTAAAGGTGATATTGATGTGAGAACAGTTTCAGGAAATATTCATTTAATAAATATTAAGGGTTCTATTGAGGCTGACAGTGTAAGTGGAGATATAGAAATAAGAGATGCATCTGAAGTGAAAAAATTAAAAGCAAAAGCAGTAAGTGGATCGATAATTTACCAAGGAAAAATTCAATTAGATGGTGAGTATGATTTTAACAGTCATAGTGGAGATATTCATTTGGAAATACCTTCAGACTCTGCTTTTGATCTTGAGGCATCGACTTTTAGTGGAAAGATAAAAAGTGAATTTGAAATTACTATTTCAGGAGAAATAAGTAGAAGAAAAATTAGAGGAAGTGTTAATGGAGGAGGAGCAGATGTGAATATATCAACTTTTAGCGGAAATATTATCTTAAAGAAAAAATAAATTTAAAAAAGTTTTTTAAAAGGAAAAAGGAATGTTCTCTTCTATTCTTTGATTAATTTTTCTATTGCTTTTTTAAGAGCCTCTCCTCTTAAATTTATATTTCTTAAAATACCTCTTTTGTCAATTAAAAAAGTGGAAGGGAGAGCTTTTACCTGATAAGATTTTAAAATATTATTAGTAGGTTCTTGCCGAATCCAAATTTGTGGCCACTCTATACCTTCTTTTTTAATGAATTTTTCCACATCATCTTTATTTTCATCAAGATTCAATCCAATAAAAGCAAAATCTTTTCCTTTAAATTCTTTATACAATTTTTTCAAAAAAGGCATTTCACGAATACAAGGTTCACACCATGTTGCCCAAAAATCAAGAAGAACCACTTTGCCTTTTAATTCTTTAAGTTTAATTTTTTCCCCTTTAAGAGCAATAAGAGAAAAATCCTTTGCTGGTTTATCAATTCCATATTTTTCCTTTAAATCTTTTATTGCTTTTTTAAATCTTGGTTCATTTCTAATTAAATCAAACTCCTTCCGATTGAATATTTCTTCATTAAAATAAAGATTTGGAGAGAGGAGTGCCTTTTCAAAAGAATCAAGAGCTTTTTCTTTTTTACCTATTTGTGCATAAGCAATACATAGCATGGCATGAGCTGTATAATTTATTTCTCTTTCATCTCTTGTAATCTGACTAAGGTATTTTATACATTTTTTATAATTTTTTTCCTGGTAATATAATTGTCCAAGAAGGTGAATAAACCTCTTTTCTGGATATTTTTTTATTCTATTCTCCAATAAATTAATAGCCTTTTCATAATTTCCTTTTAAAAAATATCTTTCAAGGGATTTCTCAAAATAATAATTATTATCCGGGTCACATATTAATAAAAGCTCATACATTTCTCCAGCATTATCAATATTTCCCTGTTTTTCATAGATTCCAGCAAGATTTAAAAATCCAGCTGGATTGGAATTGTCAATTTTAATGGCCTTATAGAAATATTCAATTGCTTTCTTATAATTAGGTTGCTTTACTATATTAGAGTAATAATATCCTAAAGAAATGTATCCCCAATAATAATTTTTATTAAGTTGAATTGATTTTTTAAAATATTTTAAAGATGAGGAATTATTTAACGCTCTTCCATAGAGATAGTAAAACATAGGATTTTTTGGATTATTATTCATTAATTTTTCATATTCTGAAATAAGTTCTTTTCTTTCCCTTTGAGTTAATCTTTTAAAATAATCTTGATAAATCTGATGAATAACTACTGATTTTGGATATTTCCTTCTGAATTTTTTAATCAATTTAAATTTTTCTTGGGGAGTCTTTGCCTGAGGCCACTGTTCACGTAATTTAATTACTTCTTTTGGAGTGTGATATTTTCGAGCAGAGAGCTTTTCCAATTCTTGTGCATAAGAAAATAGCGAAAAGAGAAAAAATAAAGAAAACATAAAATATACACATTTTTTTGTCATATTAAACTCCTTTATTTAATTTTTAAATTTGCCTTTATTTCTCAAAAATTTTAAGCTCCAAATTTTTTTAATTTAAGGGCATGAGCTAACATAAGAGGAAGGGCATTTATTGCTTGAAAATGGCCAAGTAATCCTTGTGAACATTCTAATTCTGTGAATTTTTTAACTTTGTCTGGAATAAGATTTTTTGAATAGAGAAGAAATGGATTTGGATGCCAGGAGTGAGATTTTAAGATGGCAGGGGTTGAATGATCAGAAGTGATGACCAAAACTTCTGGTCTTAATGAAAGAAGGGTGGGAATGTATTTGTCAACTTCTTCAATACATTTAACTTTTTCCTCAAAATTACCATCTTCGCCATAAGAATCAGTTTTTTTTATATGAAGATAAAAAAAGTCATAAGAATCATAATTATCTTCAAGAACTTTAAATCCCTCTTTAATTTCTGAACCACTGTCTAATACTTTCATTCCAACAAGACGAGCAAGCCCTTTATACATGGGATAATTGGCAATTGCCAAAGGATTTAATTTGAATAATTCTTGCATGCTTGGTATATTAGGTAATTTTGAAAAGCCCCTCAAGAGAACAGTATTTGCAGGGTAACTATTCTTAAGAATGTGGGTTGCCTTATCAATAAATTGATTAACTATCTGAGCTGTAAAATTAGCTTCCTTATTTAAGGAGCTTGTATATTTAATAGGAAGATTTTCTTTTTGGGGGTCAGCATCTGTTAAGCAATCAGAAAGATTATCGCCTTCTAATTTAAGAACAAATCTATGCTCTCTACCTGGAAAAATAGAGATTTTTATACCATTAATTTCTTTTATATTTTGTTCCAAAAGACTGCAAAGTCTTTTATTTTTTTCTGTTGGAATTCTTCCTGCTCGTCGATCTATAATCTTTCCCTCTTTTAATGTGGCAAAATTTCCTCTTGCTACCAAATCTTTTTTCCCCACCTCTATTCCAATGCCAAGAGCTTCTAAAATTCCTCTTCCAAGAATGTATTTCGTTGGATCATAACCAAAAAGTGCCAAATGAGCTGGTCCACTACCAGGAGTAATTCCCATAAAAACTGAATCCATTATTCCACAGATACTTTTCTGAGCTAATTTATCAAGATTGGGTGTATTGGCAGCTTCTAATTCTGTTTTATCTTGATAAGGTAAACCGCCAAGGCCATCTATTACCAAAAGAATTATTTTGGAATCAGTTTTAACTGCTATCTGTTTGAATATCTCTTCTCTTTCCATAATGTTAATCATAAATTAATGCTTTAATATTGTCAATTTTACTTAATTTATATAGAATGGAAGAGACATGAAAACCAAAAATATATATAAAATGTCAAATTTCAAAGTTCAAATGCTAAATGAATTCTAAAAACGATTTTTGGGTATTTGGTTATCTTTTATGTAGGAGATTGATTTGAAAGTTATTTTAGCTGGATATAACTTAGATAGAGAAAGTATAAGAGAATTTAAGGAAATATTAGTAGAAATTAAATCTTATTTGGAGAATAAAAGCAGAACAAAAAAAGAAGAGGATTTATTATTAAAGGTCTCTGAACTTATTGAAAGAGATAATCTCACTCCAGAAACAATTTCAGCAGCCTATGCTCGAATAAGCAGAGATCCAAGGGTAGTAAACGAACTTCGACAAATTGCTCGAAAAGAAGTAGAAAAGGCGAGAAAATCAAATGTTAATATTATTTTTGGATTAGGTCATTCCTCAATTGCGGAACATGCTGTTTTTAATTTAGATATAATTGGAATTTCGAGATATGTAGTGGAAGAAATTGAAAAATTTCGGTTATGTTCTTTTACTGAGAAATCCCAAAGATACATTCTCTTTAAAGATGACTATACTATTCCTGAAGAAATAGTAAATACATCCCTACTTCCTCTTTTTAAAGAAACCATAAAATTACAAAACAATTCCTATAAAATTTTCTTTCAAAAATTAAAAGAATATTTTTACAATAAATATCCAGAAAGGGTAAAAGACGATAAAGAGAAAATCTATCTTGAAAATTTAGCAAAGGAGGATGCAAGATATTGTATTTCCTTAGCTACTCAAACTCAATTAGGAGCTACTATTAATGCCCGCAACCTGGAATTAATGATAAGAAGATTTCTTTCCAATCCTCTTTCAGAAATAAGAACATTAGGAGAAAAAATATATAAAGAAGTTAAGGACATTGCACCTTCTGTTATTAAATACACACAACCATCTGAGTATTTCCAAAGGACTTATCCAGAATTAAGGAAAAAAAGCCAGGAAATTGTTAAATCATTAAAATTGGAAATTAAATCTGAAAATTTTGAAGATGTAAAATTAATTTCTTATTCCGAACAAGGTGAAAATATAATAATTGCCTCTCTACTTCATTCTTCCACACAAAAATCCATGAATGAATGCCTTTCTCTTGCAAGAGCAATGAATAATAAACAAAAAAAAGAGTTTATAAAAATCGCTTTTAAATATATGAAGAGCTATGATGCTGTACTGAGGGAATTTGAAAATACTGATTTGCTTTTTGAGTTAATTGTGAGTGCCACCTGTTTTGCTCAGCTTAAAAGACATAGAATAGCAACTCTTTTAAAGCAAGATTATGATCTCGAGCTTGGTTTTGTCATACCTCCTTCAATAATAGAATGTGGTTTAAAAAAGGAATTTAAAAAAATAATTGAAAAAACCAATAAAACTTTTTATGAAATAAAAAAACATAACCCTTTAGCTGCTCCTTATATTTTAACCAATTCTCATCAAAGAAGAGTTTTATTAAAAGTGAATGCTCGAGAATTGTATCACATTTCAAGACTCCGTGCAGATAAAGAAGCTCAATGGGAAATAAGAGATAAAGCCAATAAAATGATTAAATTAGTTAAGGAGAAATTTCCTTTAATTTTTCTTTTAGCTTGTGGAAAAGATAAATTTGAAGAAGAGTATAATAAATTATTTAAATCTTCTAATTAACTTCGGCCAAGGCTTTTTTCAATTTCTTTTTGAGTTATTTTTACCATTATTGGTCTTTTATGAGGACAAAAAGAGGAATTTGAAGTCTTAAATAATTCTTTAACCAAATATTCCATTTTTTCTTGGGTTAAAGGCTGATTTACCTTTGTAGCTGTTTTACATGCCAATGTAGCAATAAAAGAATCTATTAAATTATCAAAATCTTTTTCAGTTGCCTCTTCCAATAAAGCTATTAAAATATTTTGAGCCTGAAAAGAGGACAAAATCTCAGGAAATGTTTTTAAGGCATAAGTATTAGCTCCCATTGACTCAAGTTTAAATCCCAATTTTTCAAGGGTTTCCTTTTTCTTCTCAAAACTAATTTGTTGAGAAGGAGTAAAATCTATTAACACAGGAAAAAGAGCCTCTTGAACATTCCATTCTTTATTCTTAATATTATTTTTGTATTTCTCATAGAGAATCCTTTCATGAGCATTATGTTGGTCAATAATAAGTAAATCCTCTTTATCTTGAACTAAAATATAACTATTTAAATATTGTCCTAAAATTTTTGGATATTTTTCTTCTGTTTTTTCAGGGAAAAGAATTTTCTCTTGTGGAGTTTGTTGAAAAAAGGAGGGACTTTCCATTATTTTTAAACTTTCTTTCTGATGCAAGTTTTCAATAAATTCCATATGTTTTGCTTCTGCTACCTTACTCAACTCTTCGCTGAGGATTTCATAAATATAATTGAATATTTTCTGAGAATAACTGAATCTAACTTCAGCTTTAGTAGGATGAACATTAACATCTACATCTTCATATGGAAGTTTTAAGAAAAGAAAAGCAATAGGAAAAATACCTTTTTCGAGGAAAGGATTATAAGCTTGATTCACGGCAGAGGAAATAATTTTATCCTTTACTGGTCTTTTATTAACAAAAAATAATTGCCAGGCTTTATTTGGTCGTCCATAAGGAGGACGGGAGAAGAATCCTTCTAAATGTAATTTCTCCCTCTGATAGTCTATTTCGATTAATTGTTCAAGAAAAGAGCTTCCATATATTTGATATATTCTTTCCTTTAAATTATTCACTCCAGGATAAGAAAAAATTAATCTCCCTTCATTGAATAAAGTAAATTGAAGAGACGGATAGCTGAGAGCCAGTTGGGTCAAATATTTAATAATTAAGTGGAGTTCAGTTTGTTCGCTCCTCATGAATTTTTTTCTGGCTGGAAGATTATAAAAAAGTTCTCTAACTTCCACTGTAGTTCCTATAGGGTGAGCTATATCTAAAATTCTAAGTTTTTTTTCATCCGTGAATTCCAAATGAGTCCCTATATTTTCTTTTTCTGGTCTTGTTTTAAGAATAACTTTAGAAACAGCAGTAATGCTTGGCAATGCTTCACCTCTGAAGCCAAGTGTTTTTATTTTTCTAAGATCCAATTCATTGAAAATTTTACTTGTAGAATGTCTGTGAAAGGCTAATTGAGCATCTTCTCTTGTCATTCCTTCTCCATTGTCAATAACTCTTATTAATTTTTTACCTCCTTTAGAAAGTTCAACTTTAATTTTGGTTGCTCCTGCATCTATAGAATTTTCTACTAATTCTTTTACCACAGAGAAAGGTCTTTCTATTACTTCTCCTGCTGCAATTTTTTTTGCTAATTCTTCAGGTAAAAGTTTGATTTTACTCATAAAAAAACCTTTTAATCTCCTCAGGATGACGAAAAAGATAGTCAGGCCCTGCTTCTTTTAATGCCTTCTGATTTCTGCTTCCCCATAGTGCAGCTCCAGTAAAGGCTCCAGCTTTTTTCCCTGAAGCAATATCTAAGGGTGAGTCACCTATATGAAGAACTTTTGAGGGAGGTATATTTAGAAAATAGCAGGCTTTTAAAACCCCATCAGGTTGAGGTTTATGCCTATCAACATCATCACTTGTTACAATTATTTCAAAATATCTTAATAAATTTTTTTGTTTTAAAATGTAGAGAGTTAATTCCCTGCCTCGTCCAGTAAAAATAGCAAGTTTCCTCCTCATTGAATTTAAAAATTTAAGAATATGAGGAAAACCATTAAAGAGAGTGATTTTTGTTATATTCTTTTTAAAGAGATTAAAATATTCTTTATAACACTCATCAATTTTACAAGAATCAATAAATCTCTCAAAAATCTTCCTTTCAGAGGGTCCAAATAATTGGCTAATTTCATCCTCGGATAATTCTAAATTTCCAAATTTTTTTAGCACATAACGAAGATAATTTGTAGTATGGGAATGAGAATTTACAATAGTTCCGTCTAAATCAAATATTAATCCTTCAAATTTATTCATTAGTTTTATTTTATAAGAAAAACGACCTTTTTGAAATAGAAAAAAGATTACCTTTTATAATTTTTTATAAATTCTTTTGCTATAGTATAGATTTTATCTGTATTTTTGGAGAGGAGGTATTCAAAGCCGAGTCCACGGGCAAACATTGGAATTATTCTTACAATTTTCTCTGAATTTTTTTTGTTTGTATATTGGTTAACTGTCTGTTTCAATTTTTCGAACCAATTTTTGTGGTTTTCAAAAAAATCTTTAAGAACATCCTTTACCCATGGAGTCTGAGCTGAAGCTAATGCCAAACAGCATATCTGTACATAAGAGGTTTTTTTTCTACAAAAATTTATGTAGAAATAAATAATTCTTTCAATAACATCTATTTCATTTTTAGCTTTTTTTAAATCAGCTAATAATTTTTCAAAAAAATTGTCCAGTCCTTTTATCAGAATATCTCGTAATATATTTTTCTTAGAAGGATAATAATAATAAACAGTAGCTCTTCCGAGTTCTGCTGATTGAGCAATATCCTGAATAGTGGAGCTTTCTAATCCTTTTTTGAGAAAAACTTTTGTTCCAGCTTTCAATATTTGTTTCTTTCTTAACTCTTTTTCCCTCTCTCTCCTTTCTTTTAATCCCATAACTCCCTCCAAATGTCACTTATTGACATAAAAAACTTTTTTAATATAAATAAAATTAACAACATTGTCAAATAAAAAAAATTTAAATAATTATTTTAACTTACTTTTTGGTAGGAATTTTATTTAACTTTTAATGTTCTCCGAATATTATTGCTTCAAAAATATAAATTTCTGCATTTTTCTTCCAGCAGTTTCGAGGAAGACCAGCTTTATAACAAGTTTGATTTAAAAATTCGATTCTGTCCCAATTATTTTCAATTGCAACTTGAGGAAGAAGAAGGCCTCTTCTTCCTTTCTTTGAAATTAATATTCCATGCTTACCTATAATTATTTTATTGGGATTAGTTATTTTTTTTAGAGGAGTAAGGACAGAAATTTCAATTTTAATTTTAGGAAACTCCTGGGGAGAAAGAGGTGGGAAACGAGGATCACAAGTTGATGCAAAAATTGCTGCTCTCATTACTGTCTGATAAAGAGGAAAAACTGGAGCAGTAAAGCCTATACAACCTCTTAGCTTATCATTTTCTTTAATGGTAACAAAAACACCTCTTTTTTTTAATAAATTCTTGCTATTAATATTGAAATTAGGAATTTCCTTCTTTAATATAAAACTTTCAATTGTTTGACGAGCAATTTTTAATAATTCTTTTTTCTCCTTAGAAGTTAAAAAAAAGATTTCTTCTTTTTCAGGTATAATTATAGCTGCTGCAAGATAACCGACAACTTTGGATGGTGGTCCTCCAGCATCAGCTGAATCTCCGTATTTGAGTATTTTTACTTCAGGCCTCCCAAGAGATTTAATTGCAAGTAGCATAGAAACAACAGGACCTCCTCCACACATTATTCCTGCTCCTCTCTCAATTTTTCTAATTAAAGTTCCACATTTATAAGCCTTCAGGAGAGAAATAGTATTTTGATCAATCTGATTAGCTTTTTTCTTAGAATGATAGTGACTCATATCAGTTGAAGCAATTATTAATACCTTCTTTCCTCTTATAGAATTTGTTAATGCTTTAGCTAATTTTTTAATTGTATTTTTTCTTTGATATCCCATTATAATTGGTACAATTTTTGCAGCGGGTAAAACTTTTTGAATAAAAGGTATTTGAACTTCAATGGAATGTTCAGGGATATGAATTTTTGGTATATAATCAAATCCAGAATTTTTCATAATTTCTTTTGCTAAAACCTCATCTATTTTCACATAACCAAGGGGAGTTTTATAATATCCATAAGGATAAATTGAGCATCCATAAAAACCATAATTATGTGTTGGTGCAATAATAATTACTGTTTCATAATTTTTTCCTTGAATCAATTTATAAGAATAGGCTGCAACCTCACCAGAATATACGTAAGCAGCATGAGGAGCAATAATACCTTTTATTTCTCCTTTAATTTCTTGTATTTGAGTTTTATTTAGAAATTCTTCAACCATTTTTGATAAATCATTGGGATTACTTGGATAAAATTTTCCACTGAAAACTGGTTTTCTAATGGACTGGGATAAAATAAAAAAAGGATTAAGCAATACGCAAAGAATAATTGAACTTATTACTTTTCTCATTGCCCCACTCCTGGCAAGAATTATAGCAAAAATTTATAATAAATCAAAAAAGGAATATTTTTCTACTCTGCTTGACTTTTCATATATTTCCTTTTAAATTTAAGGTTTGAAAAGGCAAAACTAATGATGGATACTAATCAACTTCTTATTTTAAAAGAAAAGATTTTTTCTTTAAAAGAAGAACTCTCTTTAAAACGAGAAAAAATTAAGGAAATAGAGAAATTGATTGATAAAGAAATCGATGTCAAATATAGAATAAATTTCTGGGAATTAACGGAAAATGAATTGGATAAAGAAATGGGGACTCGTTTATCTATTTTAAATGAAGACATAGATTGTATCCCTTCTGGAGAAATAAAATCTCATCGAAAAATTATAGGAGTTTTTATAATTTTCTTAAAAAAAATAATAAGAAAACTTACATTACCTTATCTTAGATTCATTTTTGAAAGACAGAAAAATTTTAATGAGGAGATTGTTGCTTACCAATTGGCGTCTTTTATAAGATTTAGACAGATAGAGGAGAAATTAAATAATCTCAAACAAAATATTGAGGAATTAAAAGAAAAACAAGAAACTATTATTGAAGCTATTAATTCTTTACTGAAAAAGAATGAAAGAGAGTAATTCCTTAATAAAATTAGCAAGAGACTATCCTGATAAACTACCTCATTTATTAAAAAAATATTACAAATATAAAAAAATAGAAGAAATAAATCAGATATTACCCTCTATTATAGTAACTTTGATTAAAAATAATAAATTGGAAAAAATCCAAAAAATTTTACCTACATTAGTGAAAATAGTTTCAAAATTTTCAGGACTGCAGTCTGCCTATAATCTATTATCAAGAATTGAAGTAATTTTTGGATTTCGTAAACCTTCTATTGGAATTTATGATCATACTTTTCATTTAATAGGAGGTGGTCAAAAATATGGATGCACAATTGCATATGCTCTTCAAAATAACTTTGATATTACTCTAATCTCAAATAAAGAAGTGACCTTACAGGATTTAAAAAACTGGTATAATTTAGATTTATCTAATTGCAAAATAAAAATAGTTAAAATACCTTTTTTTGAAGAGAAAGGTTTTAATGAAATTGATCCAGGAGTGGTAACTTTTAGAATTAAAAATCCTTTCCACATTATAAGCAAAGAAAGTGGAAATTATGATATTTTTGTCAATAATAGCATGTTAGAAATGATCTATCCCTTATCAAATATTTCAATAATCATTTGCCATTTTCCAGAAAGACGGAGATCAAGCTATTTCTATGCAAATAAATATAATCATATAATTTATAATAGTAAATATACTGGAGAATGGATAAAGAAGAAATGGAAAATAAATCCAACAAAACACATTTATCCACCTGTTGATATGATTGATTCAGAGTATATGCCTAAAAAAGAGAATATAATACTATCAGTCGCTCGTTTTGAAATTGGAGGGAGCAAACAGCAACTGGAGATGATTAAGGTTTTTGCGAGTTTGAAAAAAATTTATTCAGAGGATTTAAAGAATTGGCGCCTCATACTTACTGGAGGGAGCATTAAAAATAATCCATACCTTAATAGAATTAGAGATTTTCTCGAATCTGGGCAAAATAGCAATATAGAGTTAAAAGTAAATATTTCCATAGATGAGCTTAAATCTCTTTACAAAAAAGCAAAAATTTTCTGGCATTTTTGTGGTCTTAATCAAACAGATCCTTCTATGATTGAACATTTTGGAATGTCAATAGTTGAAGCTATGCAAAATTGGTGTGTGCCAATTGTATTTAATGGAGGAGGACAGAGGGAAATTGTGGAAGATGGAATTTCTGGATATAGATTTTCCACGATTGGAGAATTAAAAGAGAAAACAATTAAACTTGTAAGGGATAGGAATTTATTTAGAAAATTAAGTGAAGGTGCATTTATCCGAGGAAAACATTTTACAAAAGATGTATTTATTGCTGAAATTAAAAATTTTTTTAATCAAATATTGAATTTATATACTAAAATGTAATGTTTTCTATTGTAATTTTAACGAAAAATTCATTAAATGTTGTAAATAACTTAATTGAAACCATACTTTCTCAAAATTTTCAGTACAATTATGAAATTATTTTTATGGATAATAATTCCACAGATGGGACACTGGAATATCTGGAAAATATAAAAAAAAGAGCGAAGAATTTTGAAGTAAAAATTATTCATGTCCCTGAAAATGAATTCAGCCATAGTACAACTCGAATGAAGGCGGCGCAATTAGCTAAAGGAAAATTTATAATATTTTTTACTGATGATGTCATTCCAATAGGAAAAGATTTTCTTGAAAATTTAACTCGACCTGTAAGGGAAGGGAAAGCTGCTGCTTCATATGGTGTTTTTCAAATTGGAGGAAATAAATTATATGATCCAATTGATGCTTATTTGCACAATAAATGGTATCTTGACTATGATGATGTTTCAGAACCAATCTCTCTTTACTGTTGGAGTAAACTTTCCCCTCAAACCAGGAGGAAATTATCTAATTTTGATAATTGTGCCTCATGTATTGATAGGGAGATTCTTTTAAAAATAAAATTACCTGGCGTCCCTTATGGAGAGGATATGACTTTTGCAAAAAGATTAATTCTTAATAATTATAGAGTTGCTCTGGTAAAGAATGCAAAATTTTATCATTGGCATAAAGTAAAATTTGGATATATTTTAAAAAGAATGTGTATTGACCAGGATTTAAGCATAAGAGAATTTGATCTTTATTATGTATCACGACTATTAGGAGTTTTTAAAAATATAATTATTCGAATACTTCATCGAACCTATATTGGCCTTTTTAAAATAAAAGCTCCTATTTTTAAAAAAATATATTGGATTTTTTATAATGCAAAAATTTTAACAGCTGATTTTGTTGGTAAGTATATCGGAACTCTAAATGAGGATAGAGCAAGGGGGCTATTTTATCCTCTCAAAAGAAGACTTCTAAAGTTGAAATATGATATCTTAAATGAAATTAATCAGAAATCTCTATTGAGATATTAATTTGAGAAATTGACTTTGTATTGGGCTAATTCTATAATACCTTCAAATGACTTTAAATTTAAAAGATGGAATTCATAAGACAAGAGAGAAATTTAAGAATACTTTAGAACATATTTTCTCAGCATACCGAAAAAAGGAGGAGTTACTTGAGGAAATAGAAGAATTAATGATTTTAGCAGATGTGGGATGGGATTCTACGCAAAAAATAATTAGTTCAATAAAGGAAAAGCTTAAAGAAAATTTTTCTTTGGATCAGGTTAAACAAATTATAGAAAATGAAATTATTAAAATACTTACTAAATCTCCAAATAAACTCAATTTTGGAAAATCAAAAACAGTTATTATGATGGTTGGAGTAAATGGTAGTGGTAAAACAACTTGTACTGTAAAATTGGCAAAGTATTTGAAGAAAAAAAATAAAAAAGTTATGATGATTGCAGCAGACACTTTTCGACCAGCAGCTATTGACCAACTTTCAATATGGGGAGAAAAAATAGGTGTTCCTGTTTTCAAAAATTTTGTATCAAAGGATCCAGCTTCAGTAGTATTTGATGCCTTAAAAACAGAAGAAATTGATATTTTTCTAATAGATACAGGTGGAAGATTTCATACAAAAGTGAATCTCATGCAGGAATTAGAAAAGATTGCGAGAGTATCAGGTCAACAGGTAGAAGGAGCTCCTCATGAAGTTCTTTTAGTTCTTGACGCAGGAGTTGGGCATAATGCTATTTATCAAGCTCGAGAATTTTTGAGATTTACAGGATTAACTGGTCTTTTCGTGGCAAAATTAGATGGAACAGCTAAAGGAGGATGCGTAATAGGTATATCAGATGAATTAGAATTACCTATAAAATTTATAGGGATTGGTGAAGGAGAAGATGATTTGCTTGAGTTTTCTCCTCAAGAATATGCAAAAGTTTTACTCCAATGAAAAATATCGAAGATCTTAAATATTTAAAACTTTCCCTATTTCTTGCTCAAAAAGGGAAAGGATGGACAAGTCCTAATCCTTGTGTTGGGGCAGTCATAGTAAAAAATAGAAAAATAATAGGCACTGGTTTTCACGAAGGTCCAGGTAAACCTCATGCAGAAGCAATAGTAATACAAAAAGCTGGTTCACAAGTTCATGATAGTATTCTTTATCTTAATCTCGAGCCTTGCGTACATTGGGGTAGGACACCTCCCTGTGTAGAAAGAATAACTAAATCTAAAATAAAGAGAGTAGTTATCTCAACATTTGACCCCAATCCTTTGGTCTATAAAAAAGGAGTTGAAAGATTAAAAAAAGAAGGTATTGAAGTTACAATTGGTCTTTTGGAAGAAGAATCAAAAAAATTGAATGAAATATATTTCAAATATATTGTCAAAAAAATACCATTTATTGCTATAAAAGCAGCTACAAGTCTTGATGGGAAAATTGCCACGCAAAATTTTCAGTCTAAATGGATTTCTTCTCCATGTGCAAGAGAATATGTGCACTTAATAAGAGGTGAGTTCGACTGCATATTGGTCGGTATAAACACAATTATTCATGATGATCCTCTTCTTACAGTTCGTCATCCTATTTGGCGAAACAAGAAAATAAAAAGAGTGATTTTAGATTCTAATCTTAGATTTCCTGAAAATGCTAAAATTTTAAAAACTCTTTTCAATGGGGAGATAATTATTTATACGGGAAAAAATTCATCAGAAAAAAAAATAAATATTCTTAGAAAAAAAGGAGTAGAAATTGTGCCAATGTCTTTAAAACAAGGTAAAATTCCTATTGCTGAAGTACTTAAGGATCTTGGCAAAAGAGAAGTTTCAAGTGTTTTAGTGGAAGGAGGAGGAAAAATTTTTAATACTTTTCTTTCACAGAAATTGGTTGATAAAATATTTATTTTTTTGGCTCCAATTATTATTGGAGGAGAAAAAGCACCTTCTCTTTATACAGATTCTAAAATCGAAAATTTAAAAAAAGCATTAAATTTAAAGAAAATAAATTTTCTCAAAATAGAAAATAACGTATTGGTTGAGGGGTATTTTTAGTGTTTACAGGAATTATTGAATATTTAGGAATTGTTAGAAAAAATAATAAAAAAGAATTGATATTACAAGCACCTGAAATTTCTCCTAAAATAAAAAAGGGCGATAGCCTCGCGATTAATGGAGTATGTTTAACTCTTGTTAAAAAGGAAAAGGATTTTCTTTACTTTTTCCTATCTCAGGAGACTCTTGATAAAACAAATCTTGGTTTATTAAAACCAGGAAATAAAGTTAATCTTGAAATCCCATTAACTCTTCAAAGCCCTTTAAGTGGCCATTTAGTTACAGGGCACGTGGATGGAAAAGGAAAAGTAATAAAAATTGAAAGAAGAGGTCAAAATAAAAGATTATTTATTTCTTTTCCAAAAGATTTAAGAAAATACATTATTCCAAAAGGTTCAATAGCTATAAATGGAGTAAGTTTAACAGTGGCTCTTCTCTTTGAAAATTATCTGGAGATTGAACTTATTCCCTTTACTCTTGAGCATACTAATTTGAACCAATTGAAGGCGGGTGATATAATAAACATTGAATGTGATTTAATAGGTAAGTACTTGAACCAATGGTTTGAAGAATACATAGGGAAAAGGAGGAGAAAATGAGTTTAGCAACTATTGAAGAAGCAATCGAAGAAGTAAGAAAAGGAAAACTTATAATTATTGTTGATGATGAAGATAGAGAAAATGAAGGCGATTTAATGATTGCAGCTGAAAAAGTTACACCAGAAATTATAAATTTTATGAGTAAATATGGAAGAGGTCTAATCTGTCTTGCTATGACACCTGAAAGATTGGATGAATTGCAACTTCCTTTAATGGTAAGTGATAATACAGCTCCATTTCAAACTGCTTTTACTGTTTCAATTGATGCAAAATATGGTGTTACCACAGGAATTTCTGCATATGATAGAGCAAAGACCATTTTAACTGCAATTGATCCGAAAACAAAACCCTCGGATTTAGCAAGACCAGGACATATTTTTCCTTTAAGGGCTCGGCCAGGAGGAGTGCTTGAAAGGGCTGGTCAAACTGAGGCATCCGTAGATTTAGCACGTCTTGCAGGTCTTTATCCAGCAGGAGTGATATGTGAGGTAATGAATGAAGATGGAACAATGGCAAGGATGCCTCAACTTCAAGAATTTGGGAAAGAATATAATATTAAAATAATAACAGTTGCTGATTTAATTAAGTATAGATTAAAAACTGAAAGATTGGTTAAAAGGGTAGTAGAAGCAGAATTGCCAACAAAATATGGCCTTTTCAAAATATATGTTTTTAAAAACATAATTAATCATGAAAATCATATAGCACTTGTAGCCGGAGAGATTAAGGAAGATGAACCTGTTTTAGTAAGAGCACATTCTCAATGTTTAACAGGAGACGCATTTGGATCATTAAGATGCGACTGTGGCGAACAGCTTCATCAATCAATGAAAATGATTGCCCGAGAAGGAAAAGGAGTTATACTCTATATTTTGAATCAAGAAGGAAGAGGAATCGGACTTGTCAATAAAATAAAGGCTTATGCTCTTCAGGATAAGGGAGAAGATACAGTTGAGGCTAATAAAAAACTTGGATTTAAACCAGATCAGCGAGATTATGGTATTGGAGCACAGATTTTATTAAGTCTTGGAGTTAGAAAAATAAGATTATTAACAAATAATCCAAGAAAATTTGTTGGTTTATCTGGGTATGGGCTTGAAATAATAGATAGAATTCCTCTTGAAATACCTCCAAATAAAATAAATAAAAATTATTTAAAAACAAAAAAAGAAAAATTAGGTCATATTTTAGAAATGGTGTAATGAGAATAAATTATCAATTATTTCGGATATTTAAGAATATATGTAACAGGTCCATCATTTATTAAAAAAACTTCCATCATAGCTCCAAATATTCCTGTTTCCACTTTCACTTTTTTATTTTTTAATTCATTTATAAAAAAATTAAATAATTTTTCAGCTTTGTGAGGCTCTTCTGCTTTTTCAAAACTTGGTCTTCTTCCCTTTTTAATAGAAGCTGCTAAAGTAAACTGAGACACTGCCAAGATTTCTCCTCCTACATCTAATAAAGACAAATTCATTTTTCCCTCTTTATCTGGAAAAATTCTTAAATTTACAATTTTATTGGCTAAATATTTAGCTCCATCTTCACCATCACCCTTTTCAATTCCGACTAAAATAACTATTCCTCTATTAATTTTACCTATAATTTTGCTTTCAACTTTTACATTTGCCTCTTTAACTCGCTGAAGAACTATTTTCATTTTGACAATTCTTTCTCTTTAAAAATTTTAACAAGAGATGTTAATTCTTTTTTATTAATTAGTAAAGATATTAAAGTATAAAGTCCAATACTGACAATAATAATAAAAAGAAGGTAAATTAATTTTTTTAGAAAAATTAATTGTGAAAAAGGAATTTCACTTTTTGTAAGCCATATAAAAATACCCATTACAAGAGTACAAATAATTACTTTTAAAGTAAAAGAAAATAAATCACTTTTAGGGATATTTCCAATCTTTTTTTCTAAAAATAGCCAAAGCAAAAAGAGGCTAATAGCTTCTGCTAGAGATAAGGCTAAAGCTATACCTCCAACAGCCATAGGTTGCATTAAAATAAATGCAAGTGATATATAGAGGACCATAGTAATTGAAGCTATAATCACTGGAGTTTTAGTATCTTTAAGAGAATAAAATACAGTATTCAAGATTTTACTTCCTGAGATGAACGGAAGTCCTATAGAAAAAAAGACAAGAGCAACAGAAGTGAGACTTGTGGATTGCTCTACAAACGCTCCTCTTTGAAAGAGTACTTGGATAATTGGTTTGGAGAGTAGTAAAAGACCAGCCAAAGCAGGAATTGTAATAAAAACAATTAATTTGAGAGAGAAAACCAAGGTTTTTTTCATTTCATGAATATTTTTTTCTGCAGCTTGTTCGGATAAAGTTGGTAATAGGGCTATTGAAAGAGCAATTGAAAATAGACCAAGAGTGAGTTCTCTTACTCTTGTTGCATAATAAAGAGCTGAAACACTTCCCTCTTCTAATAAAGAAGCCAAAGCTCTACTTAAGGCTAAATTTATTTGAAAAATTCCAAAACCAAAAATTCCAGGAACCATTAATTTTCCTACTTTTCTGACAGCTTTATCTTTAAAAGAAATTTTTGGTTTAAAATTAAAACCCAAATTTAAAAGAAAAGGAATTTGCAGAAGTAATTGAAGAAAACCACCAGTTATAACTCCAATGGCAAAGGCATAAGGTGGGTCCATAAATTTTTGAGCCAAAAAATAAGCAGAAAAAATTATTGCTAAATTAAATAAAATAGGTGTTGAAGCAGGTATAAAAAATTTAAAATAAGAATTAAGAACAGCTGAACAAAGTGCAGCTAAACTAATGAGTAAAATATAAGGGAACATAATTCTTGTTAATTGAGTAGTAAGTTCCCATTTCCCTGGTATATCTTTATATCCAATTGCTATTATCTTCACTAAGTAAGGAGCAAAAATTATACCGAGTATAGTTAGAAGTAGAACCACTAAACCAAGATTATAAAAAACGATGGTTGCGAAATCCTTAGTCCTTTTTTCTGAGTCATTAATTTTAATTTGGGTGAAAACAGGAATAAAAGCTGCAGTTAAGGCTCCCTCTGCAGTGAGTCTTCTTAATAGATTCGGAATAACAAAAGCTATTATAAAAGCGTCAGCTCCGGTTCCAGTTCCTGTAAAATAGCCGAGAAGTATATCTCGAAAGAATCCGAAGATTCTACTAAAAATTGTTGGTAGAGAAACAGAGATTGTTGACTTTAATAGCTTCTTATATTTAAGCTCGCTCACTTGACATTGACCTTTAAATTAAAGTATTATAAATTTTTCAAAAAGAATAAAGGTGAATAAAAAATGGCTACACATAAGTCAGCTGAAAAAGAACATCGTCGAAGTTTGAAAAGAAGGGAAATAAACCGAAGAAATAAATCAGCTTTAAAAACCCAAATTAAAAAACTTAGAAAAGTAATTGTAGAAAAAAACATTGATGAAGCTTTAAAATTATTACCCCGCACAATTTCCATGATAGATAAAACAGTAAAAAAGGGAACAATCCATCCTCGTACTGGAGATAGATACAAATCAAGACTTAGCAAACAAGTTAATGCTCTACTCACTAGTTCTAACCCTAAATGAAATTCTTCCCACCTTTTCTCATCCAATATTCATAAATAAAACTTTCTAATAACATTTTAGGTTTTGAAGAAGTTGATTTTAATCGAAGATCGAGTTGGTGTAAACGAGAAATAAAATATTTTAATTCTCCTTCACTAAATTTAGTTGCAAGATTTATAAAATCTTGAGTTTTGAAATAAGGTACTGGAAGATTTTCTATTATTTCTTTGAAAGAAATATTATCTTTTATCATTAATTTAATTGATAATAAATTTTGAAAAAATCGGGATAGAAAATTTAAAATAATTAAAGGATGATAACCTTCCTTTAAAAGTTTATTAATGATTGTTAAACTTTTTTTAAAATTAAACTTTTCTAAACTATTAGTGAGTTCCCAAAGAGCAAAACTCCTAATATGACCTGTAACTTCTTCTATATCTTCTATTTGAATTGTTTTCTTATCTCCAATAAAAATAATCAATTTTTCAAGTTCATTATTTAAATTTCTTAAGTCATGGCCAATTATGTCAACTAATCTTTGTTTTTCATTGAATCCAATTATTTTGCCTTGAGCGCGTACTTTTTCATCAATCCAAGAGAAAAGTTGATTTCCTTTTAAGGGTTTGAATTCTATTTGATAACAAATATGTTGAGGAAGACTCATGAAAAATTTAAAAAGAGGTTTTTTTCTGTCACAATGACTTGCTTTTACTATTAAAACAGAATGAGACGGAGGAGAGGAGAAGAAACTTTTCAAAAGATTTTCTTCCGAAGATGTAAGATTTTCATTTTTCTTTTCTCTAACTTCCACTACAATAATTCTTTTCTCAGAGAAGAGAAAAGGAATGGTTTGAGCAGAAGAAATAATATCATGCCATTTATATTCAGTTAATTCGTATTTATGGTAGTTGAAATTTTCCTTTTCCGAGGGAACCAAAATTTTCTTTATAAGATTTATTATTTCTTCAATTAAAAAAATCTCTTCTCCAAAGAAAAAATAGGAAGGATAAATAATATTGTTCTCTAAATCTCTTTTTACCTTAAAATAACTCAAAAATTAAAAACCCTCTACTATTAAACTTACCACACTACGAGCAAATTTTTCAGAAATTCTCTCGATTGCTTGTGTTTCTTCTGAATAAAAGTCTCCTCCTGTTGTTATTTCATATTCGTCCCGAAAAACATAATGAGAATTTGTAAATAAAGTTTTCTTTTTTACTAAATCTTTAAAAGTTACCTTAGCAATAATTGTTATGCTATACCTATCAGCTCTCCCTTCTTCTGTAAAAGATATAGGATTTACAGTAAAGGAATTTATTTCTCCAATAAGGATTGCATCCGCTTTTCGAATTTCACTTGAAATTTTAAATCTACCTCGAGCTATGAGCTCATTGATTACAGCTTGAGTAAGTTTCTGATCCAATTGATATCTTCCAGTATTATTTTTAAACATAGGAACACTTATTGTTGTTATGTAAGGAGGGAGAAAGCTTCCTGTTCCGCTCAATCTATAACCACAGTTTATTAATTGGAGAAAACTTAGAATTAAAAGAAAAATTACAATTAATTTAAATTTTAAATTCATTTTCAAGTTACTATGTTTACTAATTTATTTTGTATGTAAATAAGTTTTTTAATAGATTTACCTTTTAAATGATTTTGAACAGATGGAATTGATAAAATTTTTTCTTTAATCTCTTCTTCGCTGAGATTTATTGGAGCTTTTAATTTAGCTCTTAATTTTCCATTTATTTGAATAATATAAGTGATTTCTTCTTCTTTAATTAGATGAGACTTAAATTCAGGCCATTTTGTATTAATTAATAAGTCTTCATGATTGGTAATTTCCCATAATTCCTCACATATATGTGGAGCAAAAGGAGAGAGAAGTAAAATAATTGTTTCCAAAGACTCCTTTAATACTGCTTTACTCTCATTTCTTTCTTTTAACTTTTCTTTATATTGAGAGATTTTATTGTATAATTCCATTATTGCAGAAATAGCTGTATTCAAATGATATCTTTTTTCAATATCTTCTGTGACCTTTTTTATTGTTTGGTGGGTTTTCCTCAGAACTTCTAAAGCTTCATTAGATAATTCAGATTCATTATAGGTAAGATTTTGATAAAAAAGATCCGAGTTTTCATTAATTAAACGCCACAGTCTTGACAGAAATCTAAAACATCCTTCTGCTCCTTTGTCACTCCATTCTAAATCTTTCTCTGGAGGAGAAGCAAAAAGAATAAATAGACGAAGTGTATCTGCTCCATATTTTTCTATAAATTCTTCTGGATAAACCACATTTCCCTTAGATTTTGACATTGCAGCTCCGTCCTTTGTTACCATTCCTTGAGCTAATAAATGTGGGAAAGGCTCATTAATATTTGTGAGATTTAAATCCCTTATAACTTTTGAAAAAAATCTTGCATAAATTAAATGGAGAATAGCATGTTCTACTCCTCCAATATAAATATCAACTGGCATCCAGTATTTTACTGCTTCTGGATTTAAAGGCCGATTATTCTCTTTTGGAGAAGTATATCGATAATTATACCAGGAAGAATCAAAAAAAGTATCCATAGTATCAGTTTCTCTTTTAGCAAAGTTTTTACATTTAGGGCATTTTGTTTTCACAAAAGATTCAACTTTTTTTAAAGGTGAACCTTCTTCGCCTATGAATTTAGCCTCTTTTGGTAAAAATACTGGCAATTTCTCATAAGGGACAGGAACTATACCACATTTTTTACAATAAATAATAGGAATTGGAGTTCCCCAATACCTTTGTCTTGAAATTCCCCAGTCTCTGAGCCGATATATTATAGTTTTTTTACCCATATTTTGCTTCTCAGCCCAATCAATCATTAAATTAATGGCCTTTTCAGAGTCTAATCCACTAAATTTTCCAGAATTTATTAATATCCCAAAATCTTCAAATGCTTCAGAAAGTGAACCCTCCTCTAAATTTTCTTTCTTGGGTTTAATTACAATTTTGATTGGTAAATTGTATTTTTTTGCAAACTCAAAATCTCTTTGATCATGAGCTGGGACAGCCATAATAGCTCCTGTACCATATTCAAACAAAACATAATTTGCTATCCAAATTGGAATTTCTTCCTTTGAGAATGGATTTAATGCTTTCCTGCCCGTAAATATTCCTTCTTTTTCTATTTCTTCTCCTCTTTTTAGACGAATCTCTCGAATTGTCTTATCAATCCATGTATGTAAATCTTTTCTATTTGGTAAATCTTCAATTAATTTTTTTGAAAGAGGATGTTCGGGAGAAAGGACTAAAAAAGTAGCTCCAAAAATAGTGTCAATTCGAGTTGTAAAAACTTCTATATTTTCTGAAGAGTTTATTATTGGAAATTTTATATTTACTCCTTCACTTTTTCCAATCCAATTTCTTTGCATTAGAATTACATACTCTGGCCATTTTTCTAATTCCTTATGACCCTCGAGCAACTCTTCTGCATATTGAGTAATTTTTAAAAACCATTGTTCCATTTCTCTTTGACTAACTTGAGAATCACATCTCCAACACTTACCATTAATCACTTGCTCATTTGCTAATACAGTTTTACAGGTGGGACACCAGTTTACCCAACTTTTTTTTCGATAGGCTAAACCTTTTTCAAACATTTTTAAGAAAAACCATTGATTCCATTTATAATATTCAGGAAGGGAAGTATTAATTTCTCTTTCCCATGAATAACTGAACCCTAATCTTTTGAGTTGTTTTCTCATGCGATTTATGTTCTCTATTGTCCATTTCTCAGGATGAAGCCCGTGCTTAATTGCTGCATTTTCTGCAGGTAAACCTAAAGCATCCCATCCTATAGGATGAAGCACATTGTAACCTTTCATTCTTTTGAAGCGAGCAATGACATCTCCAATTGAATAATTTCTAACATGTCCCATATGAATCATGCCAGAAGGGTATGGAAACATTTCAAGACAATAGAATTTTTGCTTTGAAGGGTCTTCATTCACTTCGAAAATTCTCTTTTCTTCCCATATTTTCTGCCATTTCTCTTCAATTTCTTTAAAATTGTAAAACTTCATTTTTAAATAGAAGAATATATTAATTTTATAGGGTTTAAAAGTCAAGATGCCTTGAGTAAGTTTGTATTTTATTTAAATAGGTGCAAAAGTTCAAAAACATATTGGACTCCCTTGAGGGAAAAGGAAAGGATTAAAATTGCGTCAGATCTATCTTAGGAGTTATTTTCGTGGTTATAATTGGCTTATGAG
>Ga0209426_1000369_pt1 | contig 52911 bp, 40 predicted proteins | sample Deesub1362B_J571_FD_187697 | JGI IMG/M metagenome (GOLD analysis project Ga0209426, IMG submission 187697) | Deep oceanic, basalt-hosted subsurface ecosystem from Juan de Fuca Ridge flank, Pacific Ocean, CORK Borehole 1362B_J2.571 (SPAdes)... ... | reverse complement strand
TCAGTTAGTTCCTTTACTACCATGGGTGTATTCCTCCTTCCTTAAAGTTTTAAAACCTATAAATTATATGGAGGATACACCCTCTTTTCTTTGAATTTCAATTTTACACAGAAGATTTTACATTACCGTTGTTTTTAGGGATTTGGGAGATATCTGAGAGCTTGATTCTTATAATTATCTGATTGTAATATTTATTTAATATAAGAGTGTAGAGGATGTTTGTATTGTTAGAATACTGGGAGGATAGATGGGTGATAGAGTATTTGCAGGAGTAGATGGAGGTTCAGTAAGTATAAAACTCGTTCTCATAAATGAGAAGGGTCAATTAATCCAGACACTCTATCGCCGGCACCATGGACATCCTCTTGAGACAGCCTTTGAGATACTAAGAGAGGTTTCAAAAAATTTTCCAGAGCCTTTTGTCTCTTTTACAGGAACTACAGGGAAGACCATAGCCTCTGTTTTGGATGCCCCCCATATTAATGAACTAATAGCACTTCAGAAGGCTACTGAAAGGCTTTATCCTGAGGTAAGCACAGTGATTGAGATGGGAGGGGAGGATTCAAAGCTCCTGATACTTGAGGGTGGTGCTATCAAGGATTTTTCGCTGAACTCGGTCTGTGCTGCAGGCACGGGTAGTTTCTTAGATCAACAGGCAGAGAGACTGAGGCTGAGCATTGAGGAGTTCGCAGAGATGGCTCTCAGGTCAGAGAATCCTCCCAGGATTGCGGGTAGATGTAGTGTCTTTGCAAAGTCTGATATGATTCATCTCCAACAGATAGCTACTCCTGTGGAGGATATTGTAGCAGGGCTCTGTTTTGCTGTTGCAAGAAACTTCAAGGGCACGATAGTGAGGGGGAGACCGATTCCTCCTAAGGTGGCATTTATGGGTGGTGTTGCCCTTAATAAAGGGATGGTTAGGGCATTCAGGGAGGTCTTTGGTTTAGATGAGCTGGTTATTCCAGAGCATCCTGAGATGTTGTGTGCAATAGGTGCGGTCCTTAAGGCCAAAGAGGAGGGGCTATACAGAAGGCTTGATATTGACAGGCTCAGGACTTCTCTGAATACTCAAACCCTTTCTGATGGTACACTCAGGCCACTGATTGGGGAAGGAGACGATTTTATAGAAAGGCATCTCAGCCGCAAGGATACCACCTTCCCCTTAACAGAGGTTACAGTAAAGACCAAGGCATACCTCGGGATTGATATAGGCTCTATAAGCACCAATCTGGCTGTTATTGATGAAGAAGGCAGACTTCTTGCGAAACGTTATTTAATGACTGCAGGCAGGCCTATAGAGGCTGTCCGTCAGGGTCTTAGAGAGATAGGCGCTGAGATAGGGGATAAGGTGGAGATTATGGGTGTAGGGACAACAGGCTCAGGCAGATACATGATTGCTGACTTTGTTGGTGCTGATATTGTGAAGAATGAGATTACTGCTCAGGCAACAGCAGCAATCTTTATTGATCCAAAGGTTGATACAATTTTTGAGATAGGTGGTCAGGATTCAAAATACATCAGTCTACGAGAGGGTGTTATAGTGGACTTTGAGATGAACAAGGCATGCGCTGCTGGCACAGGAAGTTTTCTTGAAGAACAGGCTGAAAAACTGGATATATCTATAAAGGATGAGTTTGCCCAGTATGCCTTCCATTCAAAGAGTCCTTGCAGACTGGGTGAAAGGTGCACGGTTTTTATGGAAAACTCTCTTATGGCGAATCTACAGAAAGGGGCAAAGAGGGATGACCTACTGGCAGGGCTTGCATACTCAATTGTAGAGAACTATATAAACAGGGTGGTTTCAGGCAGAAGAATCGGTGAATATATATTCTTTCAAGGAGGTACAGCCTTTAATAAGGCTGTTGTGGCTGCCTTTGAAAAGTTTCTTGGTAAGAAGATTACTGTACCGCCACACCATGATGTAACAGGTGCTATAGGAATGGCCTTGATTGCAAGGGATTACATGAAGAACAGGTCCGGAGATAAGAGCCGGTTCAAGGGATTTGAGCTTGCAGACAGGCCCTATGAGCAGTCTTCATTTCAATGTAAAGGATGCGAAAACCTGTGTGAGATAAACAAGGTAAAAATAGAAGGTGAGAAAGAGTTCTTGTTCTATGGAGGCAGGTGTGAGAAGTATGATATCCGGAGAAGAGTTAAATCAGACCTTCCCGATCTTTTTGCATTCCGTGAAGAGGCCCTCTGGGAATCACACAGACAGTGGCTCAAAAAACGAGATACCTCTTATTCCAAGAGAGGTCCCATAGGGATCCCTTATGTTTTCTTCTTTCATGAGTTTCTGCCATACTGGAGTACTCTTGTTCAGGAGCTCGGTTTTGACCTTGTTGTGTCTCCCCGGACAAACAGGCATATTGTGACCCTTGGTGTGGAGACAGTACTTGCAGAGAGTTGTTTTCCTGTGAAGGTCGCCCATGGCCATGTGAGGTACCTCCTTGAGGCAGGTATAAAGAGGCTCCTTATCCCGAGCTTTGTTAATATGATACAGCCTGAGGACCCCTATGAGAAGGGCCATGCCTGTCCTTATACACAGAGCTTTCCCTATCAGGTGAGGGTGGCCTTTAAGGATGCAGAGGTGATTGCCCCTGTGGTGAAACTGAAAGAGGGTGACAAATACATGTATCAAGAGCTTAAGAGGGTGTTTGGTCCTCTTGGGGTTAAGGACTCTGAACTCAAAAGAGCCATGCAGAAGGCTGAGGAGGCTCAACAGGACTTCTATACTAAAATAAAACAGAAGGGTAAAGAGTTTCTTGCAGACCTGAATACCACTGCAGTAGTTATAGTGGGCAGGGCTTACAATGCCTTTGATATGGGCGTGAATCTTGAAATACCAAAGAAGCTTGCCACACTGAATGTCCCTTCTGTTCCCATGGACTTTCTGCCTGATGAAGAGGATATTTATGAAGACTGGCCGGATATGTACTGGCGATCTGGCCAGAGGATACTGAAGGCAGCAAGGACCATCAAAAAATACAAAAACCTCTATCCAATATACATAGGGAATTTCTCCTGTGGACCTGATTCCTTCATAGAGAAGTATTTTGAGACAGAACTGGCTGGTAGGCCCTATCTCCATATAGAGATAGATGAGCATAGTGCAGATGCGGGTGTTATAACCCGCTGTGAGGCCTTTCTTGACAGCATTCAGGCACAGATCAAAGCTGGAAAACTTGTAGAAAAGAGGGTTCCTCTGCCAAAGAGAATAAACACCGTGATAAAGGACTCAAAGAACAAGAGGACCATTTTTATACCCCATATGTGTGACCACGCCTATGCTATTGAGGCGGCATTCCGTTACTGTGGTATTCCTGCAGAGGTGCTTCCTGAAAGTTCTGAGGATGCCCTTGACCTGGGAAGAAGGTATGTCTCTGGTAAAGAGTGCTTTCCCTGTGCAGTAACAACGGGTGATATGTTGAAGAAGGCACTGTCTGCTGACTTTGTACCCGAGAGGTCGGCCTTTTTCATGCCTTCAGGCACCGGTCCATGCAGGTTTGGACAGTATAATCTCTTTCAAAGAATGGTGCTTAAGAAGGTAGGCATATCGGATGTGCCTGTGTTTTCTCCTGTACAGGATGTAACCCTTTATAAAGACCTCGGTATTGTGGGGAATGATTTTATAAAACGGGCATGGCAGGGAGTGGTTCTGTATGACCTTCTGCTTAAGTGTCTGCATGAGACAAGGCCTTATGAGAGGGAGAAGGGAGTCACAGAGGAGTTGTACAGAGAGTATGTACAGAAGCTCAGGGATGCCCTTGCATCACAGAATGGGACAATTGATGAGCTGGTGAGCAGTATGGCAAGGGATTTCTCCAGGATAGAGAAGACTGATGAGCAGAAGCCTCTTATAGGAATAGTGGGAGAGATATTTGTAAGGTCAAACAGATTCTCGAACGAGGATCTTGTGCGGAGGCTTGAGGCATTGGGTGCAGAGGTGTATCTGTCGCCTGTTGATGAGTGGCTTTATTATATAAACTACATGTCTCTTAAGAAGGCGCTGAAAAAGAGGGACATAAGAGCAACACTCCAGTTCTTACTGAAGCAATTTTATCAGAACAGAGTAGCAAAAAGGTATGAAGCACCTTTTGAGAGTGTTATAAGGAGGCTTCATGAGCCTACTACAAAGGAGATTCTTCGGAAGGCATCAGAGTACATGCATGAGTCTTTTGAAGGAGAGGCTATCCTGAGTATAGGGAAATCTATTGATATGATTGAACGGGGAGCAGTAGGGATCGTGAATGCAATGCCCTTTGGTTGTATGCCAGGCACAATAGTAACCGCCATCATGAGAGGTATATCCGAAAAATATGGAGTTCCCTGTATAAGTATTCCCTTTGATGGAACGGCATCAACCACTACCCAATTACAGATGGAGGCTTTTATGGAACAGGCAAGAGAGAAAATGAGGCAACTCCGCAGAGGTTATTAATATTGTTTAGAGGAAAGCTCTTTAGTAATTATCTTCTCTATCCCTTCTGGTGCAACACTGATTATCTTTCTATAAAGTTCCTTTGCCCTTTCATATCCCTTTTTTCTTGCATCCTCTATTAGTTGCCAGTTTCTGTTTTCTCTGAACAGAGTATAAGAGGTGAGTATTTCGGGGAAGAGTTCCCTTCTTTCTCTGTCAAGCAGGGCTATATAGAAATGGAGCAGACGGATATCCCTTTCTTCAACTATAAATTTCAGAGGCCCAAGTTCTGATGTATCAGCCATAATGTCTTTTATTGCTCTTAGATACAGTTCCTGCTCCCTGTTTTTAGCTTTCTGCAGAATACTCAGCCATTGTTCTATTGATTCATCCTCATAGACCTCTCCTATTTCGTGAAATAGCAGAAGAGGTGACAGTTCTCTGCATAGTTTCTCCAGCTTCTTGTACAGTTCCTGCTCTTGTCCTGCGTTGAGATAGACTCCGAATGCCTCAAATGCCTCTTTCAGGTGTGTTGAAGACCTTCCTGCTCTCATCTCCAGCAGTTTTTCCCACAGCATGATCAACAGAGGATCAAACCTTATATAGATACATCTACCCTGCACCATAGCGGCTGAATAAGACATATCACGGCATAGTTCCCTCTCGGCATAGTAGACTTTGTAGTCATACACCTCTTTCAGCTCTTCAATTTTTGCAAGAAAGAAGGTGGGCTTGTTAAACATCCCGAATCCTCCTCCATAGACAAGCCCTTCTTTTTCAATAATGTTATTAATCTCCTCAAAACTGAAGGGATCGAAAATATTATCCTCAATCCTTATAGGTTGAAGAGGTTTGTCCTGCAGGGTTTCCCAAAGGGCCTCCCTTTCTGAGATCCATTTAGTAATATCCTCTGTGGGAATACTCTCCCAGGGCTTAAGAGAGTGTTCCACCCGGTAGAGGTGTCTGAGGCGGAGTAACATGCCGCAGATGGAATAGTATCCCCAGTATTTTGCATCTGAGATATTGCAGTTGAGTTTAACCTGTTGGATGAGACTGTTTAAGTTCATCTCATAATTATTATATACTTTTAGATATGCATGAAGATATAAAAAATAATGATGATCTCAAATTTCAATTGAGTTATCTGAGAAGGAGACTGAATGAGCTTACCCCCTCTCTGGAAGTACTGTTGAAAAGGAGAGGGTTTACTATCTTTAAAAAAGAATCCATAGAGAACCTGCTTCTGCCTGAGGACAGATTTATTGACTCTTTTTATGAGATGATGAAGAGGTATGCTTTCAGATTATACCTTCGGGATGTGATTAAACAGAGAGAGGGTTTTGGACTAAAAGATGTGACAAGATACGCAACTTCTGAAGTTACAGCAGAGTATACTGAATATCTCCTGCAGATAGGACTTCTTGTTAAAGAAAGGAAGAAGTATCGCCTTCAGAAAGAAGGATTAATAAGCTTTGGTGAGACCTTAGAGTGGTTTATATCAGAGGTTCTCAAAAGAGAGTTTCAGATGGAGAGTATGTGGAATGTGAGATTTAGAGGCAGAAGCGTGGGCGGAGATTACGATGTGCTTGCTAAACTGGATGGTGGGATTTTATATGTTGAGATCAAGTCCTCTCCTCCAAGACAGATATATGACAGAGATATTGATGCCTTCTTGAGAAGGGTTGAAGACCTCTGTCCTGATATGGCAATATTTCTTGTGGATACCCATCTCAGGATGAAGGACAAGATAGTGCCTTTTTTTGAAGATGCGATAAAAGAAAGCATTTTTGAAGGTGAGCTTTATAGAATAAAGGCAGAGTTGTTTTCACTCCGGGATTGGTTGTTCATACTAAACTCCAAGCCCTCAATTGAGGGTAATATATCCTCTGTGTTGAGCTACTATTTAAGAAGGAGGTGTAAATGAGCAAGGAGATACCCGAGGTCTGTGCTGTATGCGCCTGGAGGGCTACCTGTCAAAAAAAATTTTCCCTTTCTGGCAGAAATATAAGATGTCCTGACTTTGTCAGGGATGTGACTATTGGTGATACAAAGAAGGAAGAAGGTGAGGATACAGACAAGAAGAACTAAAACTCCTTAATAACCATATAAAAGAAAAACGCCTTCCTGCCGGTAGTTTTATTCACAGCCCGAAGGGCTATTCTATTAATGTCTTTCTGAAGAAGAAGGACTCTATCTATATAAACTATTCCTTTTTTTCTATTCACTACAGGATTAAACCATCCGTGTTCTGTTACATATATCCTGAAGTTTTTATAGTTTTCTATAAATTCCACCTGGAAATATATCCTCCTTAGAGGGTTTTCACTCAAAAGCCCAAATGCAGGTTTGAATCCTTTTACTGGCAGAGGTTCCCTATCAAGGAAGGCTTTCAATTTCTCAATACTACTCCACGACCCCACAAGAGGTACTCTCGGAATGAGATAGGGATCTGAGAAACAGCCTGCTGTAAAGGGGTCTTGTGTAAAGGCAGCATTGTATCCTCTCTTTTTAATTGTTTTAACATAGGCTATGTTATATTCTCCATAGGGATAGGCATAGTAGAGGGGATTATGGCCAAGAATTTTATTGAATCTCTTCTCACTCTTGTCTAAGTCTTCTGATAGCTTTTCTCTAAGCATTCTGTTCTTCATTCTTCCGAACCTTTGGTGGGAGTATGAGTGATTACCAAAGGTTACTCCTTCATACTCTGCCATATCAAGAAGCTGCTCCTTTGTCATATAATCAGGATACCTGTCTGTTGCTTCCATGTAGAGGAATACTGTGAAAGGGAATCCGTATTTTTTGAGTAAAGGAAAGGCCTTGGTATAAACTGAACGGTAACCATCGTCAATGGTAATCACTACAGTTTTAGGTGGTATTGGACGATGTTTTCTTATGAGTTCTACAAGTCTGTCAAGTGAGATTACATTGTAGTTGTTGTCCTTCAAATAGGCTAATTGATTCTCGAAGGTATCTACAGGGATTGATGTGCTTGGAGAACTGGATTCACCGAACTTGTGATACAGTAGCACTGTAGCATGAGCTCCTTTTTTTATACATTCCCACTCTGAGCCTATTGTGGAGACAGGAAGGGATAGGAAAAGACATAGAAAGAATAGGTATATGATAAATTTTCTCTTCATCTCTGCCCAGAGGATTTCTGAAAAAGGCTTTTTATTAGTTAAAACTCCAGTAAGGTTTTCTATTGGTGTCTAATAGACGACAGGCATCATATTTTTCGAGGTGATTTGTTTTTATCACCTCATTAAGTCTTCTCACATATTCCTTCCCGAGGATGGAATAGTTATCAAGATAGTTAATCAACATAATAGGATCAGAAGTGGATAGCCTGATTAACCTGTATCTCTTATATGCCCATCCTACATTTAGATTGTAAAGGTAGTCTTCCACTGCATCCAGTATTGTATCGTATTTTCTTAACCTGGCTTCTGAGGATGCTGCCTGAATTCCTCTGTCCTTAAATGTCCAAATTCCAAAGATATTGTTTCCTTCTTCAAAGAATCTGGATGTGCCCCATCCACTCTCGATAGCCGCTTGTGCCAGAACGACACTCGGTGGATTCACATTCATGCGTGCCAAGAGCTCATCGGTACTGGTGGTTTTATATTTCTTTAAAACCATATTGAGAAATGAAAGATCTTTCTTGGTTATAATCTTCTCCTTTTTAAATTTGTCCAGAATCTCCAAGACTTTCTCTCTTTCCTTTTTTATCTTGTCTTCTGCAATAAGAATAGATGGAAGTAGTGCTCTTATAAATACCTCTTTTCTTGTTTCCACTGGAAGGTTCTTCAGAGAAGGTAAATTTTTATAAACTACAGGTATAACGGCTTCACAGTTGAACTCTTCCTTTAATATATCTTCTACTGAAACCACTTCTTTGTAAATAGTGTCTTCCTTTGATAGATCTTCTACCAGAACATAAGAGCCTAACAGCAGTGCTCCCACACTGAGCAGTGTTACACCTGTAATTATGACATTTTTCATAATTTTTATTATAACAGATTTATCAAATTTTAGTTTTAGAGTTTGGGAAAAATTGCTTAATAAGAATGCTCTGTATGTGCTATATCACGCATAATGTGAAAAATCACACACTCATAAGATGATTTAGTCTTTTTGGAATAGTTTTCTATAAGAGGTGGGGGTAAGTCCTGTATAGGCCTTAAACTTTTTTACAAAGTGGCCTATATCGTTAAATCCTACCTCAAAGGCTATCGTAGATATAGTAATATCCTCTCTTTGTAGGAGTTCTTTTGCCCTTTCAATTCTCTTCTTTGATACAAACTTCATAGGGGTAAGACCTGTCTTTTTTTTGAAAAGCCTGCAGAAATGATATTTGCTGAGATTTGCTATGCGGGAGAGTACTGAAAGAGAGAGATCTTCCGAGAGGTTTAACTCTATGTATTTTATTGCTTTGGAGATACTATCTGAAGGAACATGTGTTAATACTGTATCGTCATGTTCAAGAAAGTAAGGTACCCGTCTTTCTCTGGTAGTCTTTTTTATATCAATGAAATTTTCTATCACTTCTTTTAATCTATTTATGTCTACAGGAGTTGTGAGATATTCTCGAGCTCCTGCTCTGAATGCCTCCAAGATGGTATTCTTTATACTTGCCTCAGAGACAAAGATTACTATTGTGCTTGGTGAAAGTAACTTGATTCTTTTTAGTAGTTCTATACCTTCTCTTGTTCTGAACCCACAGTCAAGCACAATAATATCTATTTCTGTGTCTCTGATATTTGAGAGAGCTTCACTAAAAAGGCACTTCTTGACTCGTGAGGTTTTTAACTTAATATTCCCGTAGAGTTCTAATGCCTTTTTATTTCCAATGAAAAGAACTTTCTCCTCCATCTGTAGATTTAGAATTGCAATATTTATACCAACGTTCTTTTACAGATTCAGAATATAAAGACTCAGGATAGTGTCTCCATATGTATATTTTTTGCTCAGACGGAGGACTCCTATCTTCTCAGGAAGAGGTATCTTAAAGAAGTGTTCTACAATAACCAGCGAATCTCCTTTAAGAATTCTTTCATCAAACAGATGTAGGACCTTCATTGCCTCGTCGGATTGGTATGGAGGGTCAAGGAAGACAATATCAAATTTCATGTTGATCTTTTTTGTCTTTAATATGAATCTATATACATCCATACAGTAAATCTTACTCCTACTCAGAAATCTGTATTTTTCTGCCTTTTTTCTGATAGCCTCACACCTCTGAGGATTGTTTTCTACAAATATTGCCTCTTTTGCTCCTTTTCTTAAAGCCTCTAAACCAACTGTTCCTTCTCCTGCATAAAGGTCAAGGAATACTACATTATGGACTCTTTCTTTCAGGATATTGAATATAGCTGCACAGACTTTGGATGTAGTCTGTCTAAAACCCTCTTGTTGTTTTCTTTTTCTCACTCTAAGGGTGGATTTGTAAAGAAGAAGTCTTCTTTTTTATGTCCTTCTATTCTAACAACTCTACCTTCTACCGAGAGTCTGCCTTCTGCAAAGAGTTTTATGGCATAGGGAAATATCCTGTGTTCCTGACGAAGTATCCTTTCAGACAAAGACTCTTCAGTATCATCGTCATACACTGGAACGGCTGCTTGAATTATAATAGGTCCTGTGTCAACCCCTTCATCCACAAAATGGACTGTACAGCCTGAAACCTTTACACCATACTCTACAGCCTGCCTCTGGCCATGAAGTCCAGGGAAGGATGGAAGCAGTGCTGGGTGGATATTCATTATTCTCATAGGATAGGCATCTATTAGAGGTTTCTTTACCACTCTCATAAATCCTGCGAGTATAACCAATTCAACCTCTCTCTTCTTAAGCTCTTGGGCTATTGCTTCATAATAGGCATCCTTTGAGGGATGCTCCTTGGGTAGCATAACCAGGTGAGGTATCCCGTGTTTTTCGGCCCTTTTTATTGCATAGGCATCAGGATTGTCAGTAATCAACACAGCCACTTCTGCATCCAGATATCCTGATTCAATAGAGTCAATTATGGCTTGAAAATTTGAACCCCTGCCTGATGCAAGTACTCCGAGTTTAAGCATTTTATAACCTCCCTTCTCCCTCAACGAGGGTGGTATTAACACCTTCAGAGACTGCTTGCTATTATCTGTCCTGTATCCTTTGCCACCATATGACAGTCAAATCTGATAATGTTTCTTTTTACACTCTCTTCAGCCTTTTTTTTGGCATAATGACATACTCTCCTAAGAATATCAAGCCTCTTCCCATAGTAAAGACTATGAAATATAGGCTCTATACCTGTGCCTCTGAAAGGGATAAAGAAATCTTCCTCCAACCCGAGATTCCTTAGAAAATAGAATACTTCAGCTTCAGAAGGAATGTCTTTCTTCCACAGAGCTATATGAAGCATCCATTCCCATCCTCCTACAAGGTGTATTCTATCGGTATTGTTGTCTGCATGATGAAATATTGCTCTATGAATACCTTCTCCTACTGTCTGGTACCTCTCCTTAGGCAGTTTGAATAGCAATCTATGTATCTCCCCACATATATGGTCTTCTGTAAGAACTATCTCCCTATACATCTTCTTAAGCTTTCTTTGGCTGACCTTCTTCCTTTCTTTTTAGTATACCCAGTGCTTCTATATGATATGTCTGGCAGAACATATCCACAAGTCTTATTGATTCAATCTGGTACAGTTCCTGTAGTCTGCTCAGATCCCTTGCAAATGTTGAAGGATTACAAGAGAGATACACTATCCACGAAGGTGCTAAGTTCTTGATTTTATCCAGGGTCTTTTTACTTATTCCTATACGTGGGGGGTCTACTATTAAGAGATCGGTCTTTTTTGCCTCTCTAAAGTCTTCTGTCTTTTTATTATAGAATCTTACATTTTTGATAGAGTTTGCCTCACAATTGAAGATGCCATCTTCACAGCTTAGAGGATTCTCCTCCACAGCAAGAACATCCTTTACATAACCGGCTACAGGTATTGAAAAATTTCCACCACCTGCATAAAAATCTACTATCCTTAAAGGCTTAATATTTAAAACAAATTTAGTAATCATTGAGGTGAGAGACCTGTTCAGTGACCAGTTGCTTTGGAAAAAGGTTTCGGGAGACACAAAATATAGATACTCATTCAGATGAAGACATGTCCTTTTTTCACCGTATAAGAGCTGACCATTGATGCTTAATCCACCTATCCCTGCCTCTTTGAGACAGCCAATAACATCTTCTACTTTAAAATCATCACCTCTTATAGAGGCAACTATTATATCACCTGAACTCAGATATATCTCTCTTACCCCCTTTGAGACCCCAATCTCTTTTAACCTTTTAATTGTATAATTGAGCTCTGGTTCCAGTAACAGACATTCTTTAAATTCTATAACTTCATGTGAAAGGGGACGATAAAACCCTATCTTCCCATCCTTAGATACTTTCAATTGCACCCTTTTTCTATAATGGAAGGGTCTATCATACAGTGGAGCATCCAGTGAAATCTCAAGCTTGCCAATTCTCCTTAGACAGTCAAGGAGTACTTCTTCTTTTATCTTCAACTGTCTCTGATAGGAGATATGCTGGTAATGGCATCCTCCACAGATACCATAGACACTACATAAAGGTTCTACTCTGTCTGGTGAAGGCTCCAATACATTTGTGACAATAGCTACAGAGTAGTCCTTCCTTTTTTGGATTACTTCCGCCTCTACAATCTCTCCTGGTATAGTACCTTGGAGAAAGACCACACCTTCAGCTCTGCTTAAGGTATATCCTCCATATAGGGGAACCTTTGCCTCAAAGGTCATGATTGCTTGCTGAGAAGCTTTTTGATTGTATTTTTCAGTTCTGTTGTATCTGAAGATTTAACCACATATGCCTCTGATGCCCAGACCGCAAAGTCATCTCTGTAGTCATAGGCAGTGGACATGATGATAGGCACTCGTGGCTTTTTTTCTTTCATCTTCCTCAAGACCTGAATCCCATCCATATCAGGCATAAGGATATCAAGTGTTACGAGGTCAGGATTCTCCTCATCAAATAGTTTTAATGCCTCCTCTCCTGAAGAAGCAACAATTACTTCATATCCCTCATCTTCCAGTTCTTCCTTATAAAGGAGCCTTATGGCTGGATCATCGTCTACAACCAGTATCTTCATATGTACCCCCTTGTTTTTTTATGTGGTTATCAAAGGGAGATAGACCTTGAAGGTCGTGCCTTCACCCTCGTGGCTTTCTACCTCTATTTTACCATTGTGTTCTTCCACAATTCTGTGAGTTATTGCAAGCCCAAGTCCTGTACCTTCTATCTTTGTGGTAAAGAAAGGATCGAATATATAGGGTAGGTCATTATCTTTGATTCCAGGACCATTGTCACTGATCTCTATTACTCCATAATCAGCAGTTTTATAAGTTTTGATACAAAGTCTGCCTTCTTTATCAAGTGCCTGTATTGCATTGCTTATTATATTGATAAGGGCCTCCTTTATTCTGTTTGGATCTACATTTATCTTCAATACCTCTGTGGTTTCTATCTCAACATTAATACCCTTCTGTTTTATCTCTTGAGAGTACAGTGAAATTATATCATTTATTATACTGGCGACATCAACTTCTTGCCTGTGTATTCTTGCTTCTTTAACAAAGCTCAGGATCTCTTTTAGAATTACCTCTAACCTGTTCACTTCTCTTGTAATTATAGAGGCATACTCTTTCAGTTTTCCATCCAGTTTTTTCTCCAGCCTCCTTGAGAATCCTCCAATAGATACAAGAGGATTTCTGATCTCATGGGCTACTTTTGCTGCTACTTCTCCAAGAGCGGCCATCCTTTCTGCCTGGGCAAGTTTCTCACGGAGTTTTTTTAGTTCTGAGATATCTCTGACTATATGGACTGTGCCGAGAAATTTACCTGATGAATCAAAAAGTGGAGAGGTTGATGTAAGGAAGGTGCCACCTCTGTAAGGGTCTTCAAACTCCTCAATATGGGCCCTTTTGGTTTCTACAGTCTTATGATGCGGACACTGCTCATAGGGTTTGTCCATTCCGTGGAATACTTCATAGCACTTCCTACCTATAATCTCATCCTTGGAAAGACCAACCTTCTCCACCACAGCTTTGTTTATATTTCGTATAGTATAATCCTCGGTGGTTATATAAAGGAGATCTGATATAGATTCAAAGATATTCTCCAGCTCTGCCTCTGCAAGTTTAACCTGTTCAAAGAGTCTTGCACTCTCAATAGCAGAAGCCACTTGGTTGGAAAAACCTGTGAGGAATCTCATATCTTCCTCTGTGATAGGCTTTCTATTGAAATAGTTATCCACCCATATTACTCCTATTACCCTGTCTCTTACTATAAGGGGTACAATAGCATATGTCTCTGAACCCAGTTGTTGAATTATTTCAGGATCTGCAATAGGATTGTTCTTTGCGTCATGTACAATAATACTCTTTTTCTCTTTTACAGCCTTTATCATGGCCCTGTTTCCATTTGTAAGATCAATCTCGATCCCTGTACAGAGCCTGTCGAGAAAGGAGTCTTTTCTGAGAGGGCTCTCCTCTATCTCTTTCATAATCTCTGGTAGGGTCTTCTTCTCCAGAGAAAGTTGTTGCCATATCTGCCATGCCTCCTCAGCAGATGATGGTCCAACCCCCATCTGTCCTTTAAGTACATTCCTCTCCTCATCTACAAGAAACAGCAGAGCCCTGTTAAACCCAAGGCCATCACTCATGGTTACAGCAGTCAGGACCATTCTGAGAAGGCGATCCAGCTCAAGGGTTCCTCTCATTGCAGAGCTTATAAAGAATAGTCTTGAGAGTTCCTGATTTCTTCTTACAAGCTCTTTCTCCACTCTCTTCTTCTCAGAAATATCCCTCGATATACCGCTTATGCCGATAACCTCACCTGAGGCATCCTTTATTGGAGACAGGGTAAGACTCACCTCTATTATGGTGCCATCCTTGCGTTTTCTTAGAGTTTCTATATCCTTTATGGTTTCCCCTTTTTTAATCCTTTCAATGTACTGCATCTCTGTTTCAAGGAGAAAGTCAGGTATAAAGGGTAGAAACTTCCCCTTTACCTCATCCTCTGTGAAGCCATATATCCTCTCCGCACCTTTATTCCAGGATTTGACAATACCATTCAGATCAGTGGTGACTATTGCATCAGCAGAGTTGTCAATCAAACTCTCAAGATAATCTTTGGTCTGGGCCACTTCTTTATATAAAGAGAGTATCTCTTCCTGGTACAGGACTCTATCAGTTATATCACGAATTAGTACAACAGCTTCGATTACGTTTCCCTCTTCGTCTCTTACTGGATAAGAGCTAAGCTCTGCATAGTTTGCCCCCTTTGATTGTGTTATAATGTTCATATCTCCTGTCTCAAAGGTAAGTTTTGCAACACAATGAGGGCAGATTCCTCCTTTTTCATGGAATATATTTAATGCATTTTTGCCTGTAATATCTTCATCCTCAAGATGTAAAAATTCACGGATATAGTTGTTATAGGAGAGGATTCTATACTCTCTGTCAAGACTTACAATACCTGTCTGGACAGTCTCAAAAAGCAGATCAAGTCTCTTTTTCGCCTCTAATGCCTCCTTCTCTTTCTTTACATGTTGTTCAAACAGCCTTGCCTTCTCAATGGCCAAGGATGTGATATAGGCGATCCCTTCAGCAGTGGTCATATCATCATAATCAAAAGAGACGAGATTGCCTTTTTCATCCATCTTGTCATATAGGCCTATGGTGCCGATTATCTCATTGCCTATCTTGATTGGGACACAGACTACAGATTTTACCTTTAGCAGAGGTACTCTCATCTCGGGAGGCATCTGGGATACATCTTCTACAAGCAGAGGGGCACCTGATTCTGCTACCTTTCCAGCAATCGTTTCCCCAATCCGGACTTCCATCTTTTCAGCAAACCCTTCAGGTAGTCCAAAAGATGCCTTTACTTTCAGAATTCCATCCTCTTTTAACCTGATAACGCATCCTTTTGCATTGAACAGATCAGTAACCTCTTTTGCTACTTTATAAAGGAGTTCATCAAGTTCTACAACAGTGGTGATCGCCTCTGAAAGTTCATATAATACACTGATCTTCTTTAGCTGTTTAAGTGTAGAATGGTATAGTTCTGAATTTGTTAGAATAGTTGTTATAGTATTAGATAAAACATTTGCTATATTTCTTTCATATTCACTTATTCTATCCGATTCTTTTGAGACAAAGACCAACACTCCAGCACATGTTCCCTCTTTAATAATAGGCATAAGCATTACAGAGGCGACTGGTTCATTAATAAAGGGTATTTCTTCAGCAGAGGGTTTCTCTTTTATACACATCTTAAGGGTGGATACAACTCTGCTACAGAGATCTCCCTGAGACATACTGAATGATTCTTTGAATATATCTCTTTTGTTTGAGGCATTCAGGTAGAACTTCTGATTATTCACATTGAATAGATAAATGCCCATGTAATCGATTTCCATCTTTTGAGCAACTGTGGTGGTGATTAAACGTAATGATTCTTGGAGGTCAAGGGTGGTACTGGCTATTTTACTGATTTCGTAGAGCATCTCTATCTCTGCCAACTTTCTCTTTAGATCTTCCTCGGAACTTCTCAGCTTGTTATAAACCTTGTAGAACCTGTTTGCCAGTATTCCAAACTCGTCCTTTCGTATAACCATAAATGCATCTGTAGGTTTGTCAGACATTAGAGAGTCTGTCATGCGAAGGATCTGGCGGAAAGGTAGACTTATAGAACGTGTAATCAGAAGGATAAGAAAGAGTGTAGAGAATAGGGTTATTCCCAGAAGTATGCTCAAATAACTTGTAAGATGAAGCTTTAGTTTCTCTGTATCTTTGCTTACTTTTGAGAGGTTGTTAATAGATTGTGTGCCCAGTTCCTCGATTGCTGCAAGAAGGTCGACCTCTACAGAGTCAAAATCTCTCAGAAGGTAAAAAACCTCAGGATTCCCCTTTGGTTCATCATAGGATAGGATACTCTCTCCTATGCCTTTTAATTTCTCAAATTCTCTGCCCACTTTTGTGAGAGACTCATGGGAGAGTAGTTCTTCTAAGGAGCCAAAGCTCTTGTAGACCTCTGCAAGGGTTCTCTCATATCTGCTGAGATATTTTTTGTCACCTGTGAAGGCCCAGTCCTTTATGAGATTAGAATAATTCAGTATTGCCTGCTTTAATTCTTCGTTTTTCATATGTATATTGGAAGCAGAATTTAGGAGATCAAGACTTTCAGAAAGCCTGTTGAAGACATGGAGGCTTCCAAAACTGAACAGGCCTACAATGCTCAAAAACATGAAGAGAAATACCAAAAGCTTAACTCGAATGCTCATTTTTCTTGTCTTTTGCCTTTTTGTAAATTCTGATATACTCTGATACTGATGAAGACCAGGAGAAATCCATCTGCATAGCAGCTCTCATGATTTTCCGCCATCTGCCTCTGTTCATATATACAGTGAAAGCCCTTTTTAGAGACTCAAGGAATGCACCGGTTGTGTATTCTTCAAATAAGAAACCTGTGCCTTTGCCTGTAAAGGGATTATAGTCCAGAATTGTATCTGAAAGTCCTCCTGTATTTCTCGCTACAGGAATAGTTCCATATCTGAGAGAAATCATCTGTACAAGCCCACAAGGTTCATATCTTGATGGCATCATTATGATATCTGCACCTGCATATATCCTATGAGCAAGTGTATCATTAAATCCTATATTAAGAAACAGCCTCTTATCCCTTGACCTTTTTATTTTCATAAGAGAATCCTCATCATAAGGGTTCCCTTCTCCAAGGATAACCAAAGGGACTCCATAATCAAGAATCTTTTTTAATACAGCTATAATCAGTTCAATACCTTTTTGTGCATCAAGCCTTCCTATATAGGCAACAAGAGGTTTACCCTTCTCATACTCTAAGGAACATTCTTTCAGTAATTGATACTTACACAGTGCCTTTCCTCTGAGATTATCATAACTGTATTTTGAATAGATTAATGGGTCATTTTCAGGTGACCATTTACTGTAGTCTATTCCATTAAGGATACCGTACAAATCATTGGTTCTTCTTTTTAATACACCTTCTAATCCTCCACCATACTCAGGGGTTGTTATCTCTTCTGCATATCTCCTGCTTACTGTGGTTATTATATCACTGTACAGGATTCCAGCTTTAAGAAAGTTTATATTGCCATAGAATTCTATCCCTTCTGGTGTGAAAAGACCTTCTGGAATACCAAGATCTTTTAATAGATAGGATGGGAAAATTCCTTGATAGCCTGCATTATGTATAGTAAGTACAGTTACGGTCTTTTTATATGAAGGGCTGTCCTTATAATAAATCTCAATATACAGTGGAATTAACGAAGTCTGCCAATCGTGTAGATGAAAGACATCAGGCTGGTAACCTGTTTTGTTGAAATATTCAAGTACTGCCCTTGAGAAGAATGCAAACCTCAGGGCATTGTCCTCATAATAGCCTTCTCTGTCTCCATATATTCCTTCTCTGTCAAAGAGTTTCTCAGATGCAAAGAAGTATACATTCTCCTTTTTAAATACACTAAAATCATAAGATACATTTCCCATACGGAGGTTAAATCTGATTCCTGTATCATAAATGCCTTCGGGTTTTATGATTTTTCTATAATAGGGTAGGGTAAGGATTACCTCTGTTTTTCTTAAGGAGAGTTCTTCAAAAAGGGCTCCCACCACATCGGCCAGTCCGCCGACCTTACAATAGGGTACAGCCTCTACTGAAACGAGAACTATTTTCATTAAATTATATTTCTACTTCTCTCATATACTTTGCTGCTACCTCTGGTGGAGTTGGATTTATATAGAATCCTGTTCCCCACTCAAATCCTGCTATTTTGGTCAGCTTTGGCATTATCTCAATATGCCAGTGATAGTATTCATTTTCTTCATCTGTAAAAGGGGAAGTATGGAGTATATAGTTGTATGGTGGTATGTCAAGTAATTTATCAAGCTGCTTGAGGACCCTCTGTAGAACTTCTGCGAGCAAAGAGAAACTCCCATCAGGTGGTTTGAAGCTTGACTGATGTTTTTTAGGAAGAATCCATGTCTCAAAAGGGGCCCTTGGAGCAAATGGTGCAATAGCGATATAATTTTCATTCTCGCATACCACCCTTCTTGCATCTTCTCGTTCTTGAGCGATTAAATCACAAAATATACATCTCTCTTTCATATCATAGTATTTCCTTGAAGAGTTGATTTCTTCCCTTACGAGTTTTGGCACTATGGGAAGAGCAATTAACTGACTATGGGTGTGTTCTAAGGAGGCTCCTGCTGCCTCACCCTCATTTTTAAATACAAGAACATATTTCAGTCTTGGGTCTCTCTTGAGGTCATTTATTCTATAATAGTATGCCCATAGAACATTTTCCACATCTCTTCTTGGTATGTTTGAGAGAGAGCCAAGATGATCAGGCGTCTCAATTATCACTTCATGGGCACCAATACCTGACATTTTATCAAATATGCCCTCAGCAGTCTTTTCAAGTTCTCCCTCTATCCTGAGGGCTGGAAACTTATTGGGTACTACCCGTAGTGACCATCCTGGTGAATTAGGTTCAGTTCCATTCTGCCTCACTGCAAATATCTCCTCTGGTGTGGTGTATTCGTTACCAGGGCAGAAGGGACAGAAACCTGAAACTTTTCGTTTATGAGATGGAGAGGCAAAATCAGAAGGTCTCTTTCCTCTCTCAACAGAGATGATCACCCATCGGCCTACTATAGGGTCTTTTCTCAACTCTGGCATAGATTCCTCCTCAAAATATACTAAATTTCATCGCCCTTATTCATGATTACCATATTAAGTAGCGCTTCTGCAATAATAAGGTCTTCTGCAGTGGTGATCTTTATATTCCTGTAGTCCCCTGGAACTGTCTTGATTCTACCACCGTTTTTTTCAACAACTGTAGCATCGTCAGTAAAGAACTCTTCAGAGTATTTGCCATAGGCATTAATTAGAGTATTATAAAAAAAGACCTGAGGAGTTTGTATACTTCTTAGATCCTCTCTTCTGAGTGTTCTCAGTACTATTCTGTCTTTCACTTCCTTTATCGTATCTTTCACTGCTACTGCTGGTACAACTCCATCAACTTCTCTATCAAGAGCATATATAACCCTTTTTATAAGCTCCACAGAGACGAGGGGTCTTGCTCCATCGTGTATTAATACAAGACAGTCCTGTTTTTCTATCAGTTTTAGTCCATTATAAACCGACTCTTGTCTTTCTGCTCCACCTGGTGCGATCTTTTTTACTTTGGTGAATCCCTTGTCTTCGACCAACTCTCTCGTTTTTTCAAGCCATGCTTCGTCAACTACGGGAATTATCTCTACCACCTCATCCACATTCTGAAGTGCCAGCAATGACCAGTACAGTAGTGGTTCACCTTTTAGGCTTATAAATGTCTTCTCTCTTCCAAACCTCTTGCCTTTGCCAGCTGCAGGTACTACAGCTACTACTGGTTTCATTATCTTCTTGTCCTCACCTCTTCTTTTTCAAGCTCCTCCTTTACCCTTGTGAAGATCATCCTCCCTGCAGTTGTCTGTAGAACACTTGTTACAGTTACATTGATATTCTGTCCAATATATTTCCTTCCATTCTCTACCACAACCATTGTTCCATCGTCCATATAAGCCACACCCTGATTTGGTTCTTTACCTTCTTTCAGAACAAAGACATTCATAGACTCCCCTGGCAGAACCACCGGCTTCAGAGCATTAGCAAGTTCATTGATATTTAGTACAGGAACACCCTGCAGTTCTGCAACCTTATTCAGATTAAAGTCATTAGTAAGAATTTTGGCATCCAGTATCTTAGCAAGGGCTACAAGTTTTGAATCCACCTCTTTAATATGGGGAAGTTCTTCTTCCACAATCTTCACAGAGATGTTGGACATTTTCTGCATTCTGTGTAGTATATCGAGTCCTCTTCTACCTCTTGCCCTTCTTAGATGGTCTGCAGAGTCTGCTATGTGCTGGAGTTCTCTCAGTATAAACTGTGGTACCACCAAAGTGCCCTCTATAAAACCAGTTTCACAGACGTCAGCAATTCTACCATCGATAATCACGCTTGTGTCCAGGATCTTCTGGTTTGTTTCCATTGTCTGTCCTCTAAGGATCCGGACAATTCCAGAGATGGTAAGATTTTTTCCTCTCGTGGCTCCAATAAGCATTCCACTGTAGCCTAAGAATGCACTTAGGGCAAAGTATACAATGGTCAGCTTTTCTGGTAGCAGTGGCTTCAGTGGTACAAGGATTGCCTTGGCAAATAACAGGCCTATTATTAAACCTAAAAATGCCCCAAAAATTCTTCCAAGAACTATCTTCTGGAGAAACCTTTCTACAAAAAGGGTCAAAATTCCCAGAAAAAGACCTGTTAATGCACCTAAAGTAGAGGAACCATACCTTGTACCAAGAAGATAACCACCTACCAGAAACAGACCAACCATTGTAAGCCTTAATACCATTAGCACCCTTTTCACCTCCTTTCCCTTATGGTTTTAGGGCAAGAAAGAACTTTTTCCCCTGCCTATTTATAAATAACACCACAGTGTCATCCGGCTTAATCCTATCCAAGGCTTCTCTCCAGTCTTCATAACGGATGATCCTTTTCCCTTCAATCTCCTGAATTATATCTCCTTTTTTAAGTCCTGCGTCTTCTGCAGGCGTGCCTTTTTCCACATCAAGTACTATAACTCCTTTCTCATTTATAGGTACCCCGATCTGTTTTGCAATTGATGGTGTAAGTTCTGTTACAGTAATACCACTGAGAGGAGTATTGAGGTCTTCCCGCACTTCAGGAAGCTCTGGTATCTCAGAGAACTCACTTGGCATCTCAGCTATTTTTATCTTTGCAATATGGATGCTTCCTCCTCTGAGTATCTTGATTTTCACAGTAGAGCCGACCTTAGACTGGGACACAAGATTTCGGAGTGAAGAGACATTCTTTATTTTTCTTCCATTAATCTCTACTATAATATCGCCCCTTTGAATGCCTCCTCTGTCTGCAGGACTACCCTTAAATACATCGCTTACAAGTGCACCATATACACCCTTAAGACCAAATTCTTCTGCCAATTCTGGGGTAAGGTCTTGAATAGTAACTCCTATCCATCCTCTTATTACTCGTCCCTTGTCTTTTAGCTGTTGCATCACCTTCTTTACCATGTTGCTTGGCACAGCAAAGCCGATTCCCTGATAACCTCCACTCTGAGAGAATATGGCTGTATTTATACCCACGATCTCTCCATGAATATTCACCAAGGGACCGCCTGAGTTACCAGGATTTATAGGTGCATCAGTCTGTATAAAGTCCTCATAGTCTGCCACTCCCACATTGGCCCTGCCGAGGGCACTGATTATTCCCATTGTAACAGTATGGGTTAGACCAAAAGGATTTCCTATGGCAAGGACAAACTCTCCCACCTTCAGCCTGTCAGAGTCTCCCCACGGTATAGTAGGAAGCCCCTTTGCCCTGATCTTTATAAGGGCCAGGTCTGTCTTCGGATCTACTCCAATTATTTTGGCCTTGAAACTCCTTCTGTCATAGAGGGTGACAACTATCTCTTCAGAATCCTCAATAACATGATAATTTGTTATTATATAACCGTCATCTGAGACTATCACTCCTGAACCGAGAGATTTTTCTGTCCATCTTCTGTGTTTCTCTCTGAAAGGATCAAGGAGATTATAAAAGGGTTCATAGAATAATGCCCTTTCATCAGGAGAGAGTCTTCTTGTGGTAGATATATTCACAACTGCCGGAGAAACGATCTCCACAATATCTGAGAAGGCCTTGCTGGTATCCACTATCTTTTTGGATATCTGGGGTGGACGCTGTTGATATTTCGCTATCCTGTGGGAATTACCTGATAGTGTATAATAGGTAATACTACCAAGTAGGAAACCTATAAATAAAATTAATAGTGAAAGGAGTATATTCTTTTTCATTATTTTTATTATAATAGTGAGATTTAGATAAATGCAAAGAGGAGGTAACGGTAAATGTTAAAAAGATATCTTCTTGCTCCAGGGCCTACTCCTGTACCACCAGAAGTATTACTTAAGATGGCGATGCCCATTATCCATCACAGGGCACCTGACTTTATCCCTGTCTTTGAAGAGGTGCGTGAGGGGCTGAAATGGCTTTATCAGACAGAGAATGATGTACTTATCCTCTGCAGTACTGGCACAGGTGGAATGGTTGGTGCAGTTAATAACTTCTTCTCACCGGGTGAGAAGGTACTTACTGTGAATGGAGGCAAATTTGGTGAGAGATGGACAGAGATATGCAAAACCTACGGACTTGATGTAAGAGAGATAGAGGTTGAATGGGGCTATGCTGTTAAACCTGAACAGGTAGAAGATGCATTGAAAAAAGAGCCTGATATAAAAGGTGTCTTTGTTCAGGCCTCAGAGACCTCTACAGGTGTATATCATGATGTAAAGACACTGGGTGAGATAGTGGGAAGATATGAGGACACCCTGTTTATAGTGGATGCTATAAGTGGACTGGTTGCCCATGACCTGAAAACGGATGAGTGGGGTATAGATGTAATGGTGGGTGGCTCACAGAAAGGAGTGATGCTTCCTCCAGGTCTCGCCTTTGTGAGTGTCTCTGAGAAGGCATGGAAGAAGGCAGAGAAGTCTAATTGTCCAAAGTTTTACTTTGATTTCCTGAAAGAGAGAAAGAAACAGAAGGATAATCAGACCAACTTCACATCTGCAGTCTCTCTTATAATAGGTCTGAATGAGGCGATAAAGCTTCTTAAAAAAGAAGGGCTCAAAAATGTCTTTGCCAGGCATGAAAAGCTTGCCCATGCCACAAGAGAATCGATGAAGGCTATTGGACTTGAGCTTTTTGCAAAGGAATCTCCGAGTAACTCTGTTACAGCAATTGTTGCTCCTGAAGGTATTGATGGACAGAAGATATACAAGACCCTGAGAGAGAAGTATGGAGTTACTGCTGCTGGTGGACAGGGTAAGGCAAAAGGTAAGATATTCCGTATAGCACATCTTGGTTATGCGGATGTATTTGATGTGATAGTGGCTGTAACTGCAGTTGAGATGGCCCTGAAGAATCTTGGTTATCCTTTGCAACTGGGTAAGGCAGTAGCAGTAGCAGAAGAGATCTTAATGGGGGAGGGATAAAGGATGAAGGTTCTTGTCAGTGACAACATCTCGCCAAAGGGTGTAGAACTGATGAAGAAGGCAGGACTGCATGTAGATGTAAAGCCAGGTATGTCTCCTGAGGAACTGAAGGCATGTATTAGTGAGTATCATGCCCTTATAATAAGGAGTGCTACAAAGGTGACCTCAGATATAATAGAGGCAGCAGTAAACCTGCGGGTTATTGGGCGGGCAGGTTCAGGTCTTGATAATGTGGATAAAGTGGCTGCCACGAAGAAGGGGATAGTGGTAATGAATACCCCAGGGGGTAATACAATAACCACTGCTGAACACACCATTGCTCTGCTTTTCGCAATGGCAAGGAATATCCCCCAGGCTACAGTGTCTATGAAGGAAGGTAAATGGGAAAAGAAGAAGTTTATGGGGGTGGAGCTTTTTAACAAGACACTTGGGGTAATAGGTCTTGGTAATATAGGTTCTCAAGTAGCAAAAAGGGCCTTAGCACTTGAAATGAATGTGATCGGATATGATCCTTTTCTCAGCGATGAAAGGGCGAGAGAGATTGGGGTAGAGAAGGTCTCTCTTGATGAACTCTTTGAGAGGTCTGATTTTATAACCATCCATACACCTCTTACAGAAGAGACGAGAAATCTTATTAATAAGGATTCTATAAAGAAGATGAAGGATGGGGTAAGGATTATCAACTGCGCAAGAGGTGGGATTGTGAATGAGAAGGATCTGTATGAGGCGCTTCAGTCAGGTAAGGTGGCTGCAGCTGCACTGGATGTGTTTGAGAAGGAACCTCCAGAAGACCTGAGCCTTATAAAGCTACCCAATGTAATATGTACTCCCCATCTGGGTGCCTCAACAAAAGAGGCTCAGGAGAATGTTGCTGTGGCAATTGCAGAACAGGTGATAGATTACCTTATAAATGGTACAATAAGAAATGCAGTGAATTTTCCGTCAATACCTGCGGAACAGGTGCCTCTGTTAATGCCGTATATTGAGCTGGCAGAATTGCTTGGAAAGTTTACTGCACAGGTCTATGAGGGTGGTATTACAGAGGTTACAGTCGAGTACAGGGGAGAGGCTGAAGAGATCAATACCAAACCGGTTACCATTGCTGCCCTTAAAGGACTGCTTGAGCCAATACTGACTGAGACAGTGAATTTCGTGAATGCCCCGCTCATAGCAAAAGAGAGGGGTATAGAGGTTAAGGAGACAAAGAGCCCAGAGGCTGGAGATTATCATAGTATGCTTGTACTCAAAATAAAGGCAGATGGAAAAGTCAGAGAGGTTTATGGCACCTTTTATGGAAAGAAATATCCAAGGATTGTAAGGGTTGACCAGTTTCCTGTAGAGATAATTCCTGAGGGTATAATGTTGTTCATGTATAACAATGATCGTCCAGGGGTAATTGGGAATATAGGAACACTTCTTGGTAAAAACAATATTAACATTGCAAGGATGCATTTTGGCAGGGAGAAGCCTGGAGGTATGGCTATATCAGTGGTAAGTGTTGATTCAGATATAAATGCAGAACTTCTCGAAGACATAAAGGCTCTGCCCAATATTCTGTCAGTAAGACTGGTAAAACTTTAAGATGGCCTTCCAGTTAGAAACCCTTTCAGCCACACCAAGGGGATGTCTGACTCTTCTTCCAGGGCTGTCAGAGAGGAAGAGGTACATGGAGAGTATACTCTTAGAGAGGATGAGGTCTTGGGGGTATAAAGAGATTGTGACTCCTATCTTTGAGTATCTCGATACAGTAGCCCCTGCTGTGACTGAGGACCTACTGAAGAGTGCCTATAAATTGACTGACCGTCAGAGCGGCAGAATCATGCTCCTGAGAGCAGATATTACACCACAGATAGCGCGTATTGCTACTACCTCACTGAAAGATGTGAGACCCTTAAGATTTAGCTACAGCCTCAATGTCTTCAGATACGAAGAAGAACATGGAGGAAGACAGAGGGAGATATATCAGATTGGTGCTGAATTGATAGGAGTTAAAGGACCAGAAGCAGATGCAGAGATTATATCAGTACTCTCTGAGCTGCTCGAAGTATCGGGTTTAAAGGATTATCGGATTATAGTGTCTCATACAGAATTTCTTGAAGGAATGCTTGAAGTTATTGGCCTTACTGACGAATATAAAAAGATTTTTTTGTCCAAGAATATTAGTGGTATAGAAGAAATACAAAGGGATGGGATTATAACATCTGAGAAGGCCGAATTACTGAAAAGGGTATTCTTTTTATATGGTGAAGAGAAGGTTCTTGATGAGGTGCTGGGATTACCTTTGAATGAGAAGGCGAAGAGGGCAGTAGGGGAGTTGAAGGAAATATGTGAGTTTCTTTCCATTTATGGTGTGAATAACAAAGTCTTATTTGATCTTTCAGAGGCCAAGGGTTTTGAATATCATACAGGTGTAGTATTCGAGGTGGTTGTTGGGGAACTAAAACAGCCCCTTGGATTTGGTGGAAGATATGATACTGTGATGGAGAAGTTTGGACAGGCCTCTTCAGCAACGGGATTTTCTATTGATCTTGCTCAACTTGTTGAACTTTCCAGAATAGAGCCCCCTCTTCAGCCATCCGTCTATATTGTGGATCTTACTGGTGATAAGAGGTCTGCAGTGTCTCTTGCAAAGGTATTGAGGGAGAAGGGATTCTATGTAGCAAGGGATATTATTAAGAGACCATTCAGAGACTCTATTAAGTATGCGGAATATGAAGGATATAACTTAGTAATAAAGATAGATACTGGATATAGGCTTGAGGTGATCTCTACAGGTTATTCTCCAGAGTCTCTGGTTAATAAAATAAATGAGATACTCAAGGAGGTAAAATGGCAAAGGCAGTAGTAGTTGTTGGGACTCAGTGGGGAGATGAGGGTAAGGGGAAGATTGTGGATTCTCTTACAGAGAAGGCTGATGTTGTTGTTAGATATCAGGGAGGAAACAATGCAGGCCATACAGTAGTTATAAATAATGAGAAATTTATACTACATCTGATACCTTCTGGGATACTCCATTCAGACAAACTCTGTATCATTGGTAATGGAGTTGTAATAAACCCAGAGGCATTGATAAAGGAGATAAATGAGTTAAAGCAGCGGGGTATCGAGGTAGATACCAACCTTAGGATCAGTAAGAATGCCCATCTGATAATGCCCTATCATATAGCGATTGAACGGGGCAAAGAGGCTAAAAAGGGTAAGAAGCGTATTGGTACCACAGGCAGAGGCATAGGTCCTGCATATGTGGATAAATTTGCCCGTGTAGGGATAAGGGTAGGGGATCTGCTCTATCCAGAGATTTTAAGAGAAAAGATAGAGACAAACCTGAAGGAGGTGAATTATATTCTCGAGAATTTTTATTCTGAGGAGAGATTTGATCCCTTGGATATTTATAATGAGTATATGGGCTATGCAGAGTTAATCGGCTCTTACATAGATGATACTGAGATTATTCTGAACAAGGCACTGGATGAGGACAAAAGGGTCCTTTTTGAAGGTGCACAGGGTACACTCCTTGATATTGACTATGGCACCTATCCATATGTCACCTCTTCCTCTGCATCGGCTGGTGGTGTATGTACTGGTTCAGGCGTAGGTCCTACAAGAATAGACGAGGTTCTGGGTGTTGTAAAGGCATATACAACAAGGGTTGGAGGAGGACCATTCCCCACAGAGATAAAGGATGAGCTGGGACAGCAGCTCCGGGAGAGAGGAGGAGAATATGGGGCAACTACAGGTAGACCAAGAAGGTGTGGATGGCTTGATTTTGTGGCACTTAGGCACTCTGTAAGAGTAAATAACTTGACTGGACTTATTATCACAAAACTGGATATACTTGATGGGATCGATCCTATTAGGATATGTTTCGGTTATAAATACAGAGGTAAGGTATTGGAAGAATTTCCCAAGGATGCATATATTCTCCAGGAATGTGAACCCATATACGAAGAAGTGAAAGGATGGAAGGAGTCAACTTCAGGGGTCTCAGAGTTTGAGTCTCTACCGGAGAATGCAAAGGCCTATATTTCATTAATAGAGAGTACCCTTGGTGTAAGAGTGGATATTATTTCTACAGGTCAAAGCAGGGAGGATATAATAATAAGACGCGAGATTTTCTAATAGTAAGGGGGGATTCTTTGTCAAAGAGGAGGTATAAGAGATACAAAAGGAGGGTTGAGATAGAGTTTACTGCAGGAGATACCACTTATAAAGGTATCTCATCTGATCTGTCTGAAAGGGGGCTGTTTATCCGTACCAGATATGCCTTAGTTCCAGGTACAGAGATAAGCATTAAGCTCTACTTACCAAATGGGAATGTGGCCAATGTAAAGGGGATTGTGAGACACTCTCTTAAGACTTCTTTCAACTTTGTAAAAAACGGTATGGGTGTAGAACTTATAGAGATAGACAAAAACTATGAAAATTTTTTATATGAAGAATTAATCGATTATGAAAGAAAAGAACAGATTGGAGCTGAAAATCTTCAGAAAGAGACTCCTGAATACATTATTATCCTTTGTCCCAGTTGTTCTGTTAAGAATCGGGTAAGAAGAGACAGGCTATCAATGGGACCAAAGTGTGGTAAATGTGGGACATTGTTAAGCTAAGGGACAGAATGTTTCCAAGTAATTCAAGATATCTATTAAGAAGGTTCTTTTATTTTCTATTTCCTGCAAGATGTCCTGAGTGTGGTCTACTCAGTGACAGTCTCTCAGTGAGTCCCTTCTGCACCAGATGCTGGGATAAATTAAAGGGTATTTCACCGAAAAAAAGATGTAGAGGCTGTGGAAAGCTTCTTCAAGGAATTAATGAGGGAAAGTGTATTAGCTGTTTGAAAACACAGCAATTTTTTGATGTAGTTTTTGTGTATGGTGAGTATGAAGGGGTTCTGAAGAAGGTTATACATACAGTGAAGTTTGAGGGTCTCTGCAGACTGGCAGAAAGACTTGGTAGGCTACTGGTATATCCAGAGATACCTCCTGTGGACTGTATTGTACCTGTTCCTCTAAGCAGAGAAAGACTGCTGAAGAGGGGATTTAACCAGAGTCTGTGGATAGGAAAGGGGTTGTCTGAAAAGGCGGGGATTCCTATTAATGAATGTCTGCTTGTGAAGAGAAGGGACACATTGCCTCAGAGTCTTCTTTCAGGAAAAGAAAGGCTCAGGAATCCAAAGGGTGCATTTGATGTACTCAAGGACAAGGGGATTCCTGAAAGTGTCCTTCTGATAGATGATGTGATAACCACAGGTGCCACATTGAATGAATGTGCAAGGGTATTGAAATCCGCAGGGGTGAGAAGTGTTTATGCCTTTGCAATTGCAAGAACAAATTGATAATTAAGAGAGGTTTGTTTATGAAGATAGGGGAGACATTTAAAAGGAGTTTTGAGGTACTTACAGGTAATCTGAAAATAATATTTCCATCAATTTTTGCTTCTTTACTTATATCAACTATAATCTTCTTTTTTGTAGTAAAGGGTGTTCAGACAGATGAAGACATACCTGCAGTAGGGTTTGGAGTCCTTCTGTTAAACTTTCTGGTTTATGCCTTAACACAGGGTGTCACCATATCCATGGCTTCAGATGCAATAAAGGGAGAAAGAGTTTCTTTTATAAAAGGGCTCAGGGAGACATTCTCAAGGCTATGGCCTCTGACAGTGGCAGGAATAATTGTAGGTGGTCTGATAGCAATTGGACGGGAGCTTATGGTTTTCCCAGCACTTGTGGTTATGTATCTATTCATGTTTACCTTTGTTATTATTATGAGAGAAGACAGTGGAGCTTTGTCATCTCTTATCACAAGTGTAAATATGGTTAAGGAGAATCTGAAAGCTACATTTCTGGTTTTTGTAAACCTCCTTCTGATAGCATTTTTTGTCTCTTTTCTGAGATTGATAATTGTTTCTATGCCTGTTTTAGGCCCAATCTTTGGACTTATTCTCCTTGGAGGTTTTATGGCCTTTGTCTCTATAGTTCTACTGAAGGTTTATGATGCCTTTAGAAAAGAGTCTCCGGCAGGGTGATATTAAGGTGTTCATAGGCAGCCTTTGTGGCAAGCCTTCCCCGAGGGGTCCTTTCTAAGAATCCCTCCTGCAGTAGATAGGGTTCATAGACGTCCTCTATTGTATCCTTGTCTTCCCGGAGGGAGGCGGCAAGGGTATCTACTCCTACAGGACCTCCTCCATATTTTTCGATTATTGTTCTAAGTAGCCTCCTGTCCATCTCATCGAGCCCTCTTTCATCCACATCAAGTGCTTTCAATGCAATCTTTGTAATCTTCATATCTATGGTTCCATCTCCCTTCACCTGGGCAAAATCTCTTACCCTTCTTAGTAGTCTGTTTGCTATACGGGGTGTCCCCCTTGAACGACGGGCGATCTCAAAGGCTGCATCTTCATCTATCTGTATCTTCATAATTGATGCAGATCTCTTTATAATTTTTAGAAGGTCTTCGGCACTGTAGTACTCCAGTCTCATTATCACACCAAAACGGTCTCTCAGGGGTGAGGTGAGTAGCCCTGTCCTGGTGGTGGCACCAATAAGGGTGAATTTCGGAAGATTCACTTTAAGGGTTCTTGCATTAGGCCCCTGACCGATTATTATATCAAGCCGGTAATCCTCCATCGCAGGATACAGCACCTCTTCCACTGTCCTTGGAAGCCTATGTATCTCATCTATGAAGAGAATGTCATGTTCATTCAGATTTGTTAAGATTGCAGCAAGGTCTCCTGCCCTTTCAAGCATCGGTCCTGAGGTTGACTTTATATTGACCCCCAGTTCATGGGATATAACATGGGCCAAGGTGGTCTTCCCGAGCCCTGGAGGTCCGTAAAAGAGGACGTGGTCCAGTGCTTCCCCCCTCTTTCTTGCAGCAGTGATAAATACTCCTAAGTTGTCTTTAAGACGTTCCTGACCAATAAACTCTTCAAGACTCCTTGGTCTCAGTTGTTTCTCTACTGCCTGTTCTTCCTCAAACATATACTCCCTCAGCATAATGAGATACTCCTGAGCCTATTTATTCAGGTATCTCAAGGCATTTTTTATTATTTTCTCAATATCATCCTCTTTGTTGTATACCCTTTCAAGGGCCTCTCTGGCATCTGTCTTCTTATAACCGAGATTCACCAAGGCAGAGAGGGCATCCTCGTAGAGAGAGTCTTTTCGGGTATCAACAGATGGAAGGGTCTGTTTCAGTTCAAAGATGATTCTCCGTGCAGTTTTTTTTCCAATACCTGGAAGCCTTGTTAGAAAACTGGTATCCTCCCTCTCTACAGCACTGTAGAAATCCTCAACAGTGGCACCTGACAGTATATTAAGGGCTATCCTGGGACCTATCCCACTTACATTAAGCAGAGTTCTGAAGACAGCTCTTTCATCCTGTCTTAGAAAACCATAAAGGCTTATCAGGCCCTCTCTCATATATGAATGAATATATAAAAAGACCTCTCTCCCTTCATCAGGTAACTCTCCCAGAATCCTCAAAGGCACCAAAACCTCATACCCCACTCCTGCTGTCTCAACCACAATCGCACTGGCATGTTTCTGGATAAGCCTTCCCCTGAGAGTTGAAATCATCACGTCTATTATATCATAGTGTTAACTGTTTTAAACCTTTGACCTTTCAAAGGCAAATATTCTCTTAAGAAGCATTGTTGCATAGGAGCCCTTTGGAAGTCTGAAACAGACTCTTAGACACCTGTATCCTATGTAGACTTTATCCTCCCTGTCTTCATATTCTATCTCCTCAGGAAATACCACCATCTGTCTACTGAAGGAAGGAAAAGAATATTTTAAGGGTTTTATTATAAAATTTATGTTATTAAGACCTCTTTCTTCAAGTATTTCTTTAAATACATTCTTGCTCAACTCCTCTTCAAAGGTCATTCTGTCAGAGGCTACTGGAATGGAGAGTGTTTTCATATATTGGAAGGCATCTTTCTCAGGCACTTGGTAAAAGAGGTAATCTCCTGCAATGCCCTTATATCTGAGCGGGCTGTCTTCATATATCCTCAGGATTCTTCTTGCTGTCTCATTCCATAGGAATGACTGGAAGGCTGCCACATACATTGAGATTTCTTCTTTGGACAGTTTTTTAATAATCTTCTCTGGAGTAGATGACTTTGAGAGTTCTCTGAACACATACTTCTCAAGTACTGTTTCTGCAAGCTCAAGACATCTGTGCCAGTCTCCCCAATGGGCTTTCAGTAGTCTTTTCCTCTGCCTGGCAGGTTTTTTGTCTTCAGGATATATATGAGTAAGGATTATCTTAAGGGCAGAATAGTAGTCTTCAAGCAGTAGTTTCTCTGCTATAAATCCTTGCAGAGGGGCAAAGCTACCGAATCTCTGGTCGTCGAAATAGTTTATATATCCCCATCCAGAAACCTCTTTCAATGATTCTTTTGCATGCTGGAGCTTATCTTTGTCTAATTTTCTCACTGTTATATCAAAGCGGTTTCCCATGAGAAGGTCTGGTCCCATAGGTCTATACATACTGCCAACAGGCGTGAGGCTGTAGTGCTTCTCCCTTATATTAAATTCTCTCCTGTCTTTGATGGTGATATACTGTGTGGTAAGGGCATAGCGGTCCTTTTTGCCTCCATAGGAGAAGTTTTTAAAGGGGACACCAAGGCTCTTTGAGAGTCTTCGGAGAAGATCAACTGTATTCCATCCCCATTTTTTTAAGAGATAGACTCTGTAGGGGCCTCCACGGGACAGGGGCAGATAGGCGAGTTCTTCAACCTGAAAATCCTCAGGTCTGACCTTTATCTTCACAATTACTGAGTGCCCTTTCAATCTGACTACATATACCGTGTAACATTCTTACCTCCCAGGGGGTAAGGCCCGCCCTTCCAAACAGATGTTTCAGATTTCTCATGATTCTTTCCTCCATATTCTTATCCCCCCTTGGAATGTATCCGAGAAGCTTCAAGGTCTTTCTGAGGTGGCCATAGAGGGATTCTAGCTCACTGTAGGGAGCAAACTCTGGAGACTCTGTTTTCAGTGTGCCCTGTGCGAGCTCGTATGCAACAAGAAGCACTGCTTGGGCGAGATTGAGAGAAGGCGCCTCCTCTGATGTAGGAATATGGATCAACAGTCCACACTCAAGTACCTCTTCATTTGTGAGACCCCTGTCTTCCCTTCCAAAAAGTATTGCCACTCTGTTGTTCTGGGCTGTTTTTATAATCTCTTCAACAGCTTCTTTTAATGGAAGTATAAGTCCCCTTTTTTTACCTCTCCTTCTTGATGTGCCCACAACAAGGGCTTTGTCTTTTAAAGCATCCTTTAAGTGTTTATAAACCTTGGCATTTTTAAGTAAATCAGTGGCATGACAGGCGAGCCAGAAGTCATGCCCCTCAATAAAATTCTCTGGAGGGTCTATAAGTTCTAAGTTATTAAATCCCATATTCTTTATCGCCCGTGCTGATGCCCCGATATTACCGGGCTCACGAGGATTTACAAGGGTAAAATAGATATTATTCTTCCATTCATGCATGGAATTTTATTATAAGAAGAAGTTAATACAAAATTAAACACTGACTTACATCGATTTTGACTGGAGCCAGCTCAGGCTCTGGAAACTTATTTTTTTAATCCATACCGTTTGAGTTTCAGATAGAGAGTCTTTCTATCTATACCGAGTATCCGGCTCGCCTGTGTCTGGTTCCATTGAGTGTGTTTAAGGACCTGGAGTATATACTCTCTTTCCAGTTCATCCAGGGACAGCAGAGGCTTTTTTGATGCAGAGTGAGGAATCTCAGGTATTGAGATATGCTCAGGGCCAAGTTCTTCTGTATCACAGAGGATCACACCTCTTTCTATCACATTCTCCAGTTCTCTTACATTCCCAGGCCAGTGGTATTCCAAAAATCTCTCTTTTACAACACTGTGTAGGGTATGCACTTTTTTTGATAACTTTCTTGAATACTTCTCAAGAAAATACTCTGCCAGTGGCAGAATATCCTCTTTTCTGTCTCTCAGAGGAGGTATATGTATTCTTATCACATTCAGTCTATAGAAAAGGTCTTCTCTAAAGGAGCCTCTTTCTACTTCAAGCTCAAGAGTTTTATTTGTAGCAGCAATTATCCGGACATCTGCCATAAGTGTCTTATTACTACCTACACGTCGGAATTCACCTGAATCGAGAAATCTTAGCAGTTTTGCCTGAACCTGCAGAGGCATATCTCCAATCTCATCCAGAAACAGGGTTCCACCATCTGCAATCTCCACAAGTCCATGTTTGACCTGGAAGGCATTTGTGAAGGCACCTTTTTCATGACCAAAAAGCTCACTCTCTATAAGATGTTCAGACAAAGTGGAGCTATTAAGTGCGATAAGGGGTTTGGAGTTTCTTTTACTCAACTGCCAAATATATCTTGCTATGAGTTCCTTTCCTGTACCACTTTCTCCTTCTATCAGAACAGTTGAGTCAGTAGGTGAGATCTTCTCTATGAGGGAAAGGATCTCCTTTATATGAGGGCTTCGACCAATAAACCTGTCAGGAAGTTCCCTTTTTGAAAGTTCATCCTTTAGGAATCTATGTTCCTTGATTAATTTTCTCTGTTCAAAGGCCTTATTTATGACAACAACGAGTTCTTCCAGTCTGTAGGGTTTTGTAAGATAGTCAAAGGCACCTTGTTTCATCGCCTCCACAGCTGTGTCAATCGTGGCTCTACCAGTAAGAACGATCACTGATGGTGAAGATGGGTCTGGCCGGAGTTTTCTCAGGAATTCCAGTCCATCCAGCTCTGGCATTACTATATCCAGTAGCACCACATCATAATCAGAGGAAGTGATTTTATCAAGAGCTACATTGCCATCTTCAGCAGTGTCAGTAATAAAACCTTTTCTGGAGAGTTCATTCTTCAGAAGTCTTCTAAAAGGCTCTTCATCGTCAACTATAAGGACTTTTATATTGTTCAATGGATGCCTGTCCTCTTTACAGGAACTCTTATATGAAATATTGTACCCTGCTCTGGAGCACTCTCCACATCTATACTGCCCTCATGCTCTGTTACTATCCTATGGCATATAGCAAGCCCAAGCCCTGTACCTTCTCCTACGGGTTTGGTAGTAAAAAAGGGATCAAATATCCTATCTAAGATTTCTTTGTCAATGCCTCTTCCATTATCAGATATCTTTATATAAAGAGAACGCTTTCCATATAGATCTACTTCCTCTGATGTTGATATTCTCACAACTCCATCTTCTTCTGTGAAATAAAGAGAATTCATTATCAGATTCAGAAAGAGTTGTTTAAGGGCACCTGGGTCGGCTGATATTTGTGGAAGATTACTGTTGAGATCGAGTATTATTCTCTTGTTCTGTCTTCTTGCCCTGTGCTCTATGAGTATAACCACCTCTCTGATCACTTCATTTATATCCACTATTCTGAATGTGCCTGTTGAAGGTCTTGCAAAATTCAGAAGACTGTTAAGGATACTCTTACAACGGAAGATCTCTCTATTTATGGTATCAAGATATTCATAAAAGAGACCGAATTCACTGTTGTCCTTTAGTTCCGAGTCCTTTGCCCTGTCCAGTAGTGCCTCTGCATAACCGGCTATTATCCCAAGAGGATTATTTATCTCGTGAGCTATACCTGCTACAAGAGTACCAAGGGAGGCGAGTTTGTCAGCCATCAGGAGTTTCTGCTGAAGTTTTTTCTCCTCTGTCACATCTCTGAGATAATTTACCACCCCAAATGTTCTGCCATTGCTGTCAAGCAGTGGATAGGACCATTGGTAGTAGATTGTACCATCCAGTCCTTCCAACTCCTTGTAGAGCCTCTTTTTCGATACTGAAATCCCTTCAATGCTTTCTCTATGGGGAGTTATCTTTAGTAGATTGAGGAGTTCATCAGAACCTTTCTGTATAAGCGCAAGCTCTGGTTTACCTGTCTTCTCTATCACAGTTCTATTTACCCTCAATACCCTGCCCTGAAGGTCTTCAATCCAGACCATATCAGTGATTGCATCAAATGTCTTCTCCCACTGCCTCTTCTCTCTGTAGATCTCTTCAAAGAGCATAGCATTTTCAAGGGCTATAGATAGATGCTTTGCAATAGGCATCAGTATCTCAAGGTCCTTTTCTGAGTACTTCTCAGGGCTTATGCTGTCAAGATTTAAAGAACCTATGGGCCTATCCTTGTACAGGGGAAGACTTATTGTGGAACGTATCCCCTCCTTCAGAAGGACAGAGTCGTATTTAAAGTATATCTCTTCCTGTAGGTCTTTATTTATCCATGGTTTCTGATTTAGGGCTACCCAGCCAGCACTTGTGCCCTCTAAGGGTGCTATTCTGTCTTTTTTCAGTTCAGTGGGAAGCTTTGTATCCACGGCAAATATTCTGAGGCAGTGTCTGTTTTCATCAATCAGTGTGATACTTGCTCTATCAAAATCAACCATTTTCTTTACTTCTGAGACCACTATCCTGAAGATATGTCCTATACTTAGAGATGAGTTTACAATTCCAGTTATCTCATTAATGAGTTCAATCTGGCGCATCTTCTCTTTGAGGCTCTTTATAAGACGGGCATTCTCTATTGCTACACCGAGATGGTTTCCCACAGTGGTCAGAAACTGCATATCCAAAGATGTGAATCTATTTATTTCTCTGCTTGCTACTCCAAGAACACCTACCACTCTGTCATCCACTTTACCAATCGATTTTACCCTAAGGGGGACTCCTGCTATACTCCTGAGTCTGGCCTCTGAGAGCTTTATATGGGTTATTCTCGGGTCTTCAAGAGCATCTCTTACAATAAGCGCCTTTTCTGAAGAAAGAACCTTTCCTATAAAGCATTCATAGGGCTTAAGCGCCTTTGCATCCTCAAATACTCTCTCATCTATACCTTTGGCACAGCATAGACTGAGATTTCCTGTCTCTTCATCCCTCAGATATGCCCATGCTGCATCTATCTGGAGAGTGTTAACAAGGGTATCAAGTACAGACCTCATCATCTCCTTAATTTCTGTAGTTTTACTAAGGGTTTCTGATAGTGCCTTGTATGTATTCAGTTCTCTTCTTCTCTGTGTTGCCCTTTTAGCAATATTCAATATATTGGTTATATCTTCAACCACTATAATATAGCCTTGGGGTATTGAGATGATAGTTATCTTGGCAGGAAAGGATTCCCTGTCTTTCCGGAGACAGTTTCCTTCAAGTACTGCATATTTTATTCTTAGCCCTGCAGTTAAAGGAGGAGAAGTCTTCAGAATCTCTGTAATAGATGTGCCCTCTAATTCATCTTCGCTAAAGGATAGCTTCTGATTAACAGAAGTGTTTTCTGAGACAATCTTCAGATCAGAGGTTACAAAGAAGGCAGGCATTCGCATTGAATCAAATACTTTCCATAGAAGGCTAATTTCTTCATCTTTTATAGAAGACAGATTCATACTTTTATTTTATACTCACAAGCAAGTTATATACAATACACTTCACTTTAAACAAATGATCTTCTCTGAAATGATAACTGGAAAGGGGTTATCTTATTGATTTGCTTTCATTGAGGCATTATAATCTTAAAAATTAGAGACCTGATAAACAACTATTAACCAGACAGTAGTGGAATAATATAAAAAGACTATGGGTTCTAATGGAGTTCTCTGTTAACTCGACATTCTCTAATAAGCCTTTCAAAACGGTCTTGTAGTTTTTCTGCAAAGGGGTCTGAACGGGAAAGGGCTTTTTCTATACTGTCAAGGATATTATAAAAAAGGTTCCAGAGATCTTTCTCTTTGTTATATCTACTAAAGACAAAATCGGGTTCTTTCAGGAGTTTGTCTGCTACTGTTCCAAGTCTTCTTTTTCCTGTATTTAGAAGTTCTGTTGCCTCTGCTTGAGAGCCTTCTTCAAATAAACGAGCCACCTTTAATGAGAGGCGTAGGTAAGCTATGGTGAATGGTATAGGTGATATGAAACAACCTGTAAAGGGATTAAGAAATTCTTTTATCTCTTCTGTTGACCACGGGAGTGCCCTTGCATAATAGGAGAACCATATTATCCTCAGGTAGTCTCCTACGATCTTACCAACCTTAGCAGCTTTGATCGCCTCTTCAGCAAATGCCTCTTTGTCGTGTCGCATTATAAGGCCGTCCTTATGGAGATACCTCAGGTGTCTGTCACCTTCATAGAGAATACTCATAATATATGCCTGGTCTTCTGCCCTGCCTATGAAGGTAGGTGTAAAGGGTCTGTACTTTCGTAGGGAGTCTATCAGGATGCCGGTTGTTCCGCCTGTCACATGTACTCTCTGGATGCAACTGTTTCTTCCATCCAGTTCAGCAGTGTTGTATCTACTCATCATCTCTGCCTCTGTAGACAGTGCCTGAGGCAGGGTACTGAAGAAGAGAACTTCATCAGCCTTTATCTCCTTTTCTGGAAAAGGAACATCTGGGGTAAAGAGTGATCTATCAATATCCTTCTGATTCACCAGTGCACCGGCGATCATTCCTAACTCTATAGGTACTCCCTTGCTATCCACTCCATAGGCTCCCCATAAAGGTGTTTTGAGATGTTCAAGGGCAGACTGCCTGGTGTATCTAAAAAGCTCTTGCTGTGGAAAGACCTGATCGAGGTCTATCTTGAATGTCCCCTTTAAAGCAGGGTTTACAAACACCTGCCACAGGGCAGCAACTGCCTTTAGAAAACTGTAATGGCGTCCATACTCACCATCAACACCAAAGACCTCTCTCATCTGTTCACCTGTTTCGGTCCCCATATACTTTTCAGAGGCTGGATTTATTATCTCCTCAATTATTCTTTCTGTGTCTGCTTCGGTAAAGACATAAATATCGAGCCCTTCTATTCCACCAACCCTGTTCAACTCCCCTTCGATATATTCTCTTGCCATACTCTGCAACCCTTTATGTGTAACAGACACGGAAAGAAGGCAGCAGAGGGTTGCATCCTTTTCTACAGTGCCCTGTTTTTTTTCAAATCTTAAAGCCTCTGACAGACCTCTTAATCCATAAATAATTTCATTTTTCTCAGGTTCTACCCCTATCTGGACGGGATGGTCATACCAGTAAAGTTGTTCTTCATTGAGAACTTCGTATATCCTGTCTTTTAAAGTGTGAGCAAGAGGCAGTTTCTTAATATCAATTTCTGGAGAAGGCAGGGTTAGAAGTATATTTGAAGTGAACAGTATCTCTCTGTCAGGCATCCTTATTGGGTTGTGATTGAGTTGAGTTACCCGTACCTTTCTCTTCTGTCTCAGTGCCTGGATCATCTCCTCTCTATGTTCATAGATACCAGTACCTTCAGGGAAAAAGAGTTCCCATATTTTTTCAATAGCCTTTCTGGTTGATACACAGGATAAATCCTTTGAAAGCCATTTAGACAAGGTTGCAACTTTTTCTTGGAACCTTCTGTTTTTATTGAGGGCTTCTTCTGTTTCTTTTTTTATGATTTCAGCAGCCTGTTCATAGAAATCTACAAACTCCTTAAGCTCTCCTTCTTTGGCTTTCTGAAATACAGAGTATGCCTTCCTATAAAAAGGATGTTCTTTTCCTGAAAGTAGAACCAGAAATGATGTATTTATTCCTTCAAGTGAACACTCTTCCATAGGGCCCTCTGTGAGTGCCTTAAGTCCAAACAGATTCTTCAGCAGAAGTTCTCTCATTATTGTCTCCAGTGTTTTAACCATAGGGATTAATATACTAAAACTGCTGGCAGGTTATCAAATTGATAAATTTTACTTAAAGAAATGACTTATAATATAATCTATGAAACTCAGGATTGGTCATCTCTCTACTCTTTATCACACCTCCATCCTTATAATGGCCCATGAGGAACTCAGAGGTGCTCTTAAGGCAGAGCTCCAGTGGAGACTTTATGGTACAGGACCAGCCATTGTGGAAGGTTTCATGAAGGAAGAGATCAATATGGCATATATTGGATTGCCTCCTGCTATTGTTGGAATAGCAAAGGGTATAAGAATAAAGTGTATTGCAGGTGGTCACATAGAAGGTACAGTAATTGCATCATCAGCAGATAAGAAGGGATTCCCAGAGGTGAATTCTCTAAAAGAGATCCTTGTACAGTTTAGAAGAGTAGGAGTTCCTGGCAGAGGTTCCATACATGACCTGATTCTTAAAGATATGGTAAGTAGGTTTAATTCCTCGGCAGAGGTGGTAAATCTTCCTTGGGCTGATGAAGTGCTTGAGGCATTTGTAAGAAGAGAGGTTGATGCAGTGTGTGGTACTCCTGCGCTCGCAGAGGCTGTTGTGGAGTTTGCTGATGGAAAAGTGTTATGTCCTCCAGAGCTGCTCTGGCCACATAATCCAAGTTATGGTATTCTGGTAAAAGAGGAGTTAATACAGCAATGTAGAGAATTACTCAGGGAGTTTCTTGTTGTCCATGAAAGGGCATCTGAAATGCTCAGAACCCGAAAGACAGAGGTCTCAAGACTTATAGCAGAGTATATAGGTGTTGTTGATGAGGACTTTGTTTACAATACCCTGAATATCTCTCCCAAGTACTGTGCCAGTTTAACAGAGGAATATATTGCCTGCAGTATGAGGATGGCTAAACGGTTAAGGAGCCTCGGCTATATTCAGAGAGAGGTATCTGTTGATGAAGTATTTAACAGGAGTCTTATTGAAGAGGTTCATCCTGAAAGTCCTCATTATAATATGGTAGGATAGTTTTTATCTATTATGGAGATACTTGAGTACTATCTCTGTAGTTTTCCTGAAATCTATCTTTCCACTGCCCATTTTGGGTAGTTCTTCTACTGTAACAAACTGTTTTGGAAGAGCTATATTGGGCAACTCCTTTGACATACTCTTCAGGATATCTCTTTCATTTATCTTTGATGTTACTGCTGCCACGATTCTTGCTCCCTTCATTGCGTCAGGTACCTCCACAACACAACACTCAACCCCATCTGGTAGACATCTCTGGAGCACATCCTCAACCTTTACCAGTGATACCATCTCACCTCCTATCTTTACAAACCTCTTAAGTCTGCCTGCATGCCATAGAAAACCATCCTCATCAATATAGCCCATGTCTCCTGTATCATACCATCCATGTCTTATCCTCATTGAGGTTTCTTCAAAATCGTCAAGATAGCCTTTCATTACACAATCGCCTTTTACAAGGACCCTTCCTGTCTCTCCTGGTGCACACTCCTGTCCTGTCTCATAGTTTTCTATCTTTACCTGAACACCTGGTATCACCTTGCCAACACTTCCGGGTCTGTTTGCTTCTGGGGTATTTACAGATATTACTGGCGATGTCTCTGTGGTTCCATATCCCTCATAAAGGATAATTCCGTGTTTCTTGAAATAACCCTCTCTCAAGGCATCCGGACATTTATCTGCTCCTGTTACTGCAATACGGACACTCTTGAAATCACCCTCTTCAGACTTCTTTAAATAGCCCCATAGAAAACTTGGTGTCCCTACCAACAGTGTGGGTTTTTCTTCTTTTATTATTTCACTTACCTTTTTGAAATCCAAGGGATTTGCATATGCGATTATTGTCATCCCATGATACAGAGGTGTCCACAGATTTACTGTAAAGCCAAACACATGAAAATAAGGCAGTATGGCGAGCATTCTGTCATCTGAAGTAAACTCAAAGACCTGACTGAAGCTTTCAATATTAGAGAGGATATTTCTATGTGTAAGTTGTACAGCCTTGGGGTCCTTCTCACTACCACTTGTAAAGAGGATTACTACATTGTCATCTTCTTCAGCATTTTTGGCTCTCTTTATAAGATAAGGGGTGGGCATCCTTGCTATCAAAGCTGCCTGAAGTTTCTCTCTTGTGGTTATAGATTCCATAATATCCTCAATAAATATCATTCCTTCCATTTCTGGACAGTTGATCCTTTTAAGTAGGGTCCTTGAAGTTATTGTATGTCTGAAATCACACTTCCTCTGTGCATATTCAACATTGTTTTTTGCACCTGTGGAGTAGTTGATCATGACAGGCACTCTACCTGAAAGCAGAGTGGCAATTACAGAAAGAGCAGCCCCTGCTGATGTGGGAAGCATTATACCGAGAAAGCCTTTATTGAGTTTCCGGAATCTCTTTGCAAGAATAAAAGAAGCAATTAGGGACCTTTCATAGGTGATTTCTTTGTTAGTGTTACGGTCTACAAAGGCGACCTTGTCTTTAAAACTCTTGGCAGTCTTTATGAAATGTTGATGAAGAAGCATAATAATTTAAAAGATTTTAAATTTTAACCAATAACAGAGCTTTTTTGCAACAAAGGGCAAGTATGTGGGAAAGTTTACTTTTTTGTTTTAGTAGTAAGCCTTCTTTAGAGGTAATAGTCAGAAGGGAAGAGCATGAGAGTCTGAAAAAAAGACCCACACGGCTTGAGGAGTCTATTCAAAGCAATTCAAGCCCGCCTTGTAGCGTAAAACCTTAGATATGAAACGATAACTACAGCCTACGGAGTATTGCCCTTGCAGCAATCACGCCTGAGGCAGAGGCTTGGATGAGCCCTCGGCTTACACCAGCCCCATCTCCAACTGCAAAGAGGTTCTCAATTTCTGTCTCCAGCTCATTCGTCAGCTTTGGTTGCATGGAGTAGAATTTTACCTCAATTCCATAAAGAAGTGTATGTCGTGAATTTACTCCAGGACAGACCTTGTCAAGCGCTTCCAGCATCTCAAGTATATCTGTAAGGTAACGATAGGGTAGGGCAAAACTGAGGTCCCCAGGTGTGGCATCCTTCAGAGTAGGTTCAACGATCCCCTTTTTGATCCTCTCTTCTGTGGAACGTCTACCTCTTCTTAGATCACCCAGTCTCTGGACAAGCACACCCTTTGCTAAGAAATTTGCTAATCTCGCAATATATCTTCCATAAGAGATGGGTTCATGAAAGGGTTCTGTAAAATAGGTACTTACAAGAAGGGCGAAATTTGTATTCTCTGTCTTTTTGTTTGCATAGCTGTGACCATTCACAGTCCATATTCCTTTCAGATACTCCTTTACCACCTCTCCATGGGGATTCACACAGAAGGTCCTCACCTTATCATCAAACCTTTTTGAATAATAGATAAGTTTAGGCTCATATGTAACAGAGGTAAGCGGTTCAAGCACGGATGCAGGTACTTCGACCCTCAAGCCGATATCAACTGGATTGTTAAGCAGTGTAAGTTTTAATCTTTTGGCCTCTCTCTCGAACCAACTGGACCCTTCTCTTCCTGGTGCTACTATCACATATTTTGCTTTCACCCTTCTGCCACCCGTGAGCACTACACCTCGAAGTTTGCCCTTTTCTATATCCAGCCTCATCACCTTTGTGCCGAAGAGAAGGTCTACCTTGTTATTGATGAACTCACGTATATTCTGTAGCACATCTCTACATCTGTCAGTTCCGATATGTCTTATTCTTGAATGTACAAGAAGGAGGTCATTTTTTGAGGTGATTCTCTTTAGTTTCTCAATCTCTTCTATATCTTCTCCATAGATATGTTCAGGAGCTCCATATTTGATATATATACCGTCCACATAATCTATAAGCCTCTTTACTTCCTCTCTGTCTATATATTTTGTGAGATGGCCACCCACATCAGGAGAAAGACTCAATTTCCCATCACTGAATGCTCCTGCCCCTCCCCATCCACTTAGTAGACTGCAGGAAGGACATGCTGTACAGGAGGCTTCACTATTTTTCATAGGACACTGTCTTTCAGAGATGTCTTTTCCCTTGTCTACTATAAGTATCTTCAGGTCTTCTGTACTGTTGAGGAATTCCAGGACAGCAAATATTCCCCCTGGGCCTGCTCCTACAATCACGATATCATAACTTTTTCTCAGAGCTGTCTCCATTTTTTACGGAGTATTTCAAGGGCCTCATAGTTTGTCATATCTAAGTGTAGGGGGGTGACAGAAACATACCCCTTCATTACAGCAACGATGTCTGTATCATCTCTGTCCTCCCAAGAGGGTGTCCCTCCACCTATCCAGAAGTGTTTTCTACCCCAGGGGTCATAGGTCTCATGTATAGCATTCTCATAGGTTCTTTTACCCTGTCTTGTGAATCTGATGCCTTTTATTCTGGACCTGGGCAGATTGGGTACATTCACATTGAGAAGGGTATCTGGTGGAAGCCCTTCTTTCAGCACATACTGGGTTATTTTCTGGGCAAAAAAGGCTGCTGTATTGTAATGTATCTTTTCATTATCATTGAACATTACAGATACTGCAATGGATGGAATACCAAAAAGCGTGCCCTCTATTGCTGCTGAAACAGTGCCAGAGTAGCCTATATCATCACCCAGATTCGCTCCTCTGTTGATACCTGACACAAGCACTGACGGCCTTTCGGTGAGTAGTTTTTCTATAGCAACTACCACACAGTCTGTAGGGGTACCATTAACAGCATAGATATTCTTCTTTATATTTTCTACTTTTAAGGGACGATGCATTGTTAGGGCATGGCTTACAGCACTTCTTTCCCTGTCAGGAGCAACAACTGCCACCTCACCTATCTGTCTCATTGCCTCTGTAAGTACCTTTATACCCTCAGAATATACTCCATCATCATTTGTAATAAGTATTAGAGACATAGAGCCACTTCCTTGCTCTGTTCTTTCCAGAGATGAAATTCTATAGCCCGAAGAAGAGGTTCGAAAGTATCTCTGTCAAGGGCAGAGATACCAATTCCTCCATACCGGGTACAGATATTCCTGCATTCTTCAGGTGAGAGTTTGTCTATTTTATTGAAGACAAGTATGCGGGGCTTGTCTGACAGGCTTAGCTCTTCAAGGATCCTCTCTACTGATTCAATATGCTGTTCAAATCTTGGATTTGATATATCAACAAGATGTATCAGTAGATCTGCATCCTGGAGTTCCTCAAGGGTGGAACGGAATGCAGCCATCAGCTCCTTTGGAAGGTCTCTGATAAATCCCACAGTATCAGTAATTATAATCTCTCTTTCTCGGGGGAAACGGAGCCTTCTACTTGTGGTATCAAGGGTAGCAAACATCTTCTCCTCTGTGTATATCCTGCTATTGGTTAAATTATTCAACAGAGTGGATTTGCCTGCATTTGTATATCCGATAATAGAGACGATAGGTAATCTTCTTGCCAGTCTCTTCTGTTTTCTCTGCTTTCTTGCCTTAGAGAGTTTCTCTAACTCCTTCTCTAAGTGATGGATCCTGTCTCTTACCCTGCGTCGGTCAACTTCCAGTTTTGTTTCACCAGGGCCTCTGCCACCAATACCTCCTGCAAGACGGCTCATTGCTGTTCCCTTTCCCACAAGCCTTGGAAGACGGTATCTCAGTTGTGCCAGCTCTACTTGTACCTTTCCATCTCGTGTGTGTGCCCTCCGTGCAAATATATCCAGTATCAGTTGTGTCCTATCAATGACCTTTAGTTCTGTCATCTCTGTGATCGATCTCATCTGAGAGGGGGTAAGATTCTGGTCAAAAATCAGAAGGGTCGCTCCCTTGTTCATTGCTTCAATAACCAGCTCCTTTAACTTTCCCACTCCCATGAGATACCTGGGATTGATCTCTTTAAGTCTCTGCAAAACCTTCCCTATAACCAAGACATCTGCTGATACAGCCAATTCTTCCAGTTCCTGAAGCGACTCTTCCATTTCGTATCTTGGCTTTGTTGATACACTTATAAGTATAGCCCTTTCACGAGGATCATCCTGTGAAATTGTATACCTCCTTTTCATCTGCTCCTCAAGAGCCTCAATAAAATCAGTAAACTGAAATCTGTTTTCATGTATCTTAAGCGGAGGAAGCACCTCTACTGTACTGCTCTCACCATCAGGCAGAAGATAGGCAATAAAGACATCTGCAGGCTGGGTATTTTTTATACCCACTGCAGCTATAAGATCAAATCTCAGAAGGGCAAGATCTGTCAGGTCATCCTTACTGAGAGGTTCATTGTATAGATGGGTATGAATAAGCCTTAAACCTCTTAAGGGTTTCCTTCCAAGAGGATAATCACTTAACTCAGGTATAAAAAGCCCTCCTGTGTCTCCAACTATTACATGGGTAACCTTTCCTGCTCTATTGATAAGCACCCCTATTTGGCGATTTATATCCAGCGAGAGGTTGATAAGGGTCTTTACAAACTCAGTGGTAAAGACAGACTCCTTAGGTATACGTCTTCTGTACAGCCTTTCGAGGAGTTGTATCTCTCTTTTCTTGAGACCCGATGTATTTCCGTAAATCAAAGCCTTTTATATGAAACTCTCTTACTATCTTAACTCTATTTTATGTAATTCTCTATCTTCCTTGCAAGCCTTATTCCTGTTTGCCCCAGTCAATACCGGTTACTATGACATCATAGAGCCTTGTTGCTGCCTCACGGTCTAGTTCCTTCAGTCTGTTGTATATCTGTAGAGCCAGGTCTGTCCTGTTAATACTCACATATACAATCCCGAGTCCTTCAAGGGCACTTGTGTCATCAGGTGAAATCTCAAGCGCCCGTTTGAATGCCTCAATAGACTCTTTTGCTTTGTTTATATGGCTGTTCAGGAGACTGTATCCTAAACCTGTATGGAATTCTGGCACATCTGGTGACAGTTCTATAGCCTTTCTGTACTGTTTGTATGCCTTGTCTGGATATCCGAGATAAAGTAGAACCTCTCCATATCTTGCATACAGTTCAGGACTGTTGGACCATTCTGAAAGTCCTTTTCTCAGAAGTTGGGCAGCTTTGCCGTATTGTTCATCCTCAATCAATGAATCTACATCTCTGATTAGCCTCTCAAGTAAATATCTCTTTCTATCAGATTCTTCCCCTAAGGGAGGTTCTTTATTTTTGTATAAGGAATCCCTTTCGTAAAGCTGGACAATCTCTTCTTCCTTTGTAGAACCTACCACGATAATACCTAAAAGAGAGTCTTTGTATCTTGATAAAAACTCTCTTGCCTCAGTGTAGGATTTAAATCTTCCTATTCGCAAGGTGTAGTACCTACCGGACTTCTCTATCCGTAGGGTATCCCTGTCCTCCTTTGATAGGCTCTTTGCAATCCTTCTTAGTTCGTCTTTTGCCTCTTTTAGTTTCAGGAAGTTCCCTATCTGAACTGTATAATAAACTTCAGGCACTTGAGATTTTATTTCCTGCTGAAATAATTTTTCTGAAGGTTTTTCAGTTATTATTTTGGTTTCTTGTTCATGTTTGGACATGTATATTCTCATCACCTGAAATTCCTCTGGATTGGCAATCTTCAGGACAAAGGCGTCGGGAACAAAGTCCTTTATTGTGTTCAGAGCCTTATTTGCAGAGGCAAGGTCATTAAATCTTCCCAGCCTTATAATATAGTGCTTCTGGCTCTTTTCTATCCTTAAAGATTCCTTTTCCTGATCCTCTAACTGATTGATAAGGAATTCAAACAGTCTTTCTGCATAACTGTATTTTGATAGACTATATGTAGCAATCTGTACTGTATAGAACCCCTCCTTAGAGTAAATGGGAGCAGGTGATGTAAAAATCAATCCTATACCTACACTTAAGATTACAAGCGTCTTTTTTATCCAGTTGTTTCTGGTCACAGATATAGTATACCCCAAAATATCTTAGCGATGACAGTCCGGATTGCATTTGTGTATTTTATAAATCCATAATAATTTTTAATTTGATTTGTTTTTTAATTTTTGATAAATAAGATAAAGGCGGAGATGGGGAGAAGAGGCAGAAAAAGAAAAACAAAAGGCTTTTTTCAGTTATTTCTTCTGATTATTTTTATACTCCCATTATTACTCATAGTGGCGGTAGCCTGCGCTGATGAGGGGAGATATCTTTATGATTCCTTGGGAAGGCTACAGAAGGTTATAAAAGAGGATGGTAGTGCTGCGATTTATCATTATGATGAGGTTGGTAATCTCATCTCAATAGAGCATGTTCAAACAAGTAATGCCCCACCAGAGCTTGATTCCCTGAGTCCTGATCTGCTTTTCAGAGGTACTCCTTTCATAATAATAACCATAACCGGAAGGAATCTATTAGCTCTTGAAGAGCTCTACACTGACAATCCTGGTATTTATATCCATAGTTTCCAATCCACAGATGACACCATTACTGCAGAGGTGAGTATAAATTCCGATGCTCCACTGGGGGATTTCATGTTTTATGTGAAGACCTTCTATGGAGAGGCATCCATAGGGTTTACTGTGGCAACTCTACGGTTTAATCCTGACAGACTCCTTATGAAGGTTGGCGATACAGCCACTGTAGAGGTCTCAATTGAGCCTCCTGTTGACAGGGACCAGACATTCACTATCTCCAATCCTCAACCTCAGGCACTTGATGTCCCTCAGGAGGTGACCGTACCCCAGGGTGGTATAGGGATATTTCAGGTAGTGGCCCTGAAAGAGGCAACGGTAGTTTTGAAGATCAGAGGAGTGAGGCTGCCTGTATGGGTAACAGGGCCACTTCAGGGAGAGGTGTATCTGAGTTCGGGACCAGTGTCTGTAGGCATGTCACTTCTTATAAGAAACAATACAAAGATTCTCTCATCTCAAGTAAGTGTGGACATGAGTTTTCCAAGATCCATTCTGACTGATTCAGTCTCTGTCCAGATGCCCTTTGAAGGCATGGTGGTATCTGATGGAGTATGCATTGAGATAGAAAAATAAAATAAATGGAGGTAGAAGATGGGAAGGGTGATCTCATTATTAACAGCTTTAATCTTAATTTCTGTTTCTTTAGTCTTTGGTTTTGATAGTGGAAGCACAGGGGCTGATGGTCCTTTCAGCCCTACAGAGGACACAGTGCTTCAGGTGCCTGAAGATGGGATCTTTAATTTCACAACCATAAATATCCCTGCAGGTGTGACCGTAACATTTAAGAAAAATTCTCGCAATACTCCTGTATACATACTTGCTACAGGAGATGTGATAATAGAGGGCGTCATAAGTGTAGATGGTACTGATGCTGTTAATCAGTTTCCTGGTGAAGGTGGCCCTGGAGGGTTTGACGGTGGAGCAGGGGGACCGACACTTACAGCAGGAGGCAATGGTCTTGGTCCAGGTGGTGGTGAAGGTGGTAAGGTATTATCTCAAGGAATAGGTTCAGGAGGGGGTGGTGGTGGCTTTGGAACCAGTGGTGATAATGGTTTGAAGTCTTTTGGTGGAACAGGTGATGTTGGAAAAGGTGGTTCAACTTATGGAAACGAAAAACTTCTTCCAATTACTGGAGGCTCCGGTGGAGGTGGGGGCGGTGGCTGTAAGAATAATGATAATCAGGTTGGTGGAGCAGGCGGCGGAGGTGGTGGAGCTATTGTAATAGCCTCTTCTTCAACAATTACAATTAGCGGAACTCTAACTGCAAATGGTGGGAAAGGTGCAATGCTATGTTCAGGAGGAGGTGGAGGCAGTGGAGGTGCAATTCGACTTATAGCTGACAAGATCATTATAAATGGAAACATTAAGGCTGTGGGAGGTAAAGGAGCCTCTGCTCCTTATAAAAATGCTGGTGGTAATGGTGGTCAGGGTCGAATAAGAATAGAGGCATATTCTCTCCAAATGACAACTCAGACAGTACCCCAATTTATTGCTGGCCGTCCTTCCAGTGTGTTCGTGGCAGAGGTGCCAGAGCTGAGGATCGTTGAAGTAGCAGGTGTGGCAGTTCCTCAGAACCCCACGGGCAGGTTCGGCACCCCTGATGTCACCCTGCCCTTAGGGACGCAAAACCCCGTGCCTGTGAAGATAGTCGCCTCAAAGATACCCACAGGCACGGTAGTAAAACTCACCTCCACTCCTGAGCACGGACCAGTTGAAACAGCTACAGGCACCCTTACGGGCACCTTTGACTCCTCCTCCGTGACCATAGACATAAACCTTTCCACTGAATACCAATGTATCCTCACTGCAGAGGCCACCTTTACGATGCAGACCACCCTGTATTTTGATGGAGAAAAGATAGACAGAGTCCGCGTGGCATCAAAAATGGGCAACTCCACTGAGGTGGTATATGTTACAGAGTCAGGCAGAGAGGTTCCTCTGAGAGAGTTTCTTGCAAAGGTGAGTATGAGGTAGTAAAAATGAGGCAGCTAAAGCAGACAGTAACGATTTTGCTCTGTCTAACTCTTCTCTTCCCTACAGTAGCCGCCGCAGGTGTAGTAATTAAAGGACATCTCTGGCTTGAGCAACCAGTAAGAGACATTGACAGGGCAAAGGGTGTACCTTATGTATGGACTATAAGCAAAAAGAGGATTAAGGCCCTTCAGCAGATTGATATCCTGAAGTATCGTATTATTAAAACCATAAGGCTCGACTCTTCACCTGTCGCCCTTGCAGTGGAGTCTTCTCAGGAAAAAGTGTTTGTAGTAGGCAAAAAGGGCAAAAATGGAATCCTGTACCACTTCTCTTCAGAGGGTGAACTGGTAGGAAGGGTTGTATTCAGGGGCAAACCTGTTGACATAGCAGTAGATTCAGAAGGTGGCAGGATAATCGTCGGCATAAAGGGTCCTGGAAGGATACTGGTATTTTCTGCTGATAGTATAAGCATGCTCAGCAGTATTACCCTTCCCTACAAACCCATTACCCTTGCAGTTGACGGTGACTCCTCAAGACTAGTGTTTGTAGCAGAAGGAGACAATGAGGAAGACAATGAAGACAATGGGTACCTGCTCGTAGTGTTGAATCTTGACACAGGAGAGGTTTTAAGAGAGGTGCCTCTTGCTGGCAGTGCGAGGGCTGTAGCAGTAGATCCTTCCTTGGACAGGGCCACTGTGGTAGGTAAAAACAGGGTAACGGTAGCAGACATAAACAGTGGCAGTATTCTCAGTTCTTACAGAACCAGAGGTTCCTATTCTGTTGACATCAACCCCTCAACACACATAGCCTTAGTGACTACAAATAGAGGGCTTCTCGCGGTGGATCTGGAGTCGTTACGATTCAGACCGATTGAGATACCCATACCCGTGGAAAGGCATGGTAAATTACCAAAGCTCAAACCCCTTGTATCCATAGACCCCTATCGCAACAGTGCTGCTTTAGTGGTAAAGGCAAAATTATTTAATTATAAGCATAAAGAACACAGGAAGAAGTTAAGGCGGTCCTCTCTGCTTCTGGAGCTTCAGCTACCCAACCCTCTGCCGGAGATAACCCGTCTGATACCTGAAGCAACGAGACCTGGTGAGGGAGTAAGCCTGAGGGTGGAAGGCAGAAGATTCATTATGGACTCTCAGGTGAGGTTTAACCAGAAGGATGTCCCAACCACCTTTCGTGACAACGAGACCCTGGGGGCAGAGGTACCGGAAGAACTGGTCTCTGAGCCAGGCACCGTGCCTGTCAGAGTGTTTAATCCACCACCTGAGGGAGGAGAATCAGCCCCCTACATGTTTGAGATAAAAGGCTACCCCCCTCAAATTCACTCCATAGACCCTTCAGAGGTTGAGGCAGGCATAGAGGGGTTTGTTCTTACTGTAAGGGGAGAGCACTTTGAAGAGCACTCTGTGGTGAACCTCAACGGAGAAGACCTATTGAGCACATTTGTGAGTTCTCAGGAGCTTCAGGCTGCGGTGCCTTCCAGTATGGTGGAGACAGAGGGTAAGTATCCCGTGCTTGTGAGGAATCCTGACGGGCAGATGTCAAATGTTCTGTTTCTCATTGTAAAACCTCCCCTGCCACAGATAGAGGACTTTACGCCACGGGAAGGTTCGCCAGGCACCTTGGTAACAATAACGGGCAGAAACTTTAATTATCCACCTGTAAGGGTGGAGTTCAACGGCGTGGCCTCAGTGATTCAGGCCCTTGGTGCCACCGAGATAAAGACTACCGTGCCCGCAGGTGCTACCACAGGCCCCATAAGGGTTACCACTTCAAAGGGCTCTACAGAAAGCAGCAGTCCCTTTGCAGTGGTGTCCCCTGAGGAGTTTGAGCTCCAGGTGAGTCCTTCCCTGGTGAGGCTTCCTTCTGGAGGCAGTGCCACTGTGGTGGTGAGCATAAAGGACAGGGGTCAGAGACCATTCAACGGGCTTGTACACCTTTCTGTAAGTACCACAGGAGTAGGTCTTGAGGTTTCTCTTGACAGAGAGTATCTCACAAGGGAGCAGCACACCCTCCTGAGGCTTTCCGGCTCTGTGGGACAGCCTGCAGAGGTTGTCATCCGTGGTACTGCCACCTCCTCAGGCACCCTGCTTCAGGCAGAGGCCACCCTCAGGGTGGAGGGCCTGCCTGAGGGTATTACCACCCTGAGTGGTCAGATACTGGCATCAAAGGACGGGATGCCCATAGAAGGCGTAAGGCTAAGGCTTGGCACTCAGGTAACTTTCACTGATGAGGCAGGTAATTTCCTTTTCATTGATCCACCCGTAGGAGAGCAGGTCCTTCTGGTTGATGGAGAGACGGCCAGCCGTGACGGAGTAACCTATCCTTCAAGGCTACCTGTGCCTGTTATTATTACAGGTGGACAGGATAATCATCTGCCCTATCCTATTTATCTACATGAGGTAAACACAAAATATTATACAATCATAGACTCCTCTCAGAATACCGTGGTCACAGACCCTGATATCCCTGACTATGAGATGCTCATACCTGCAGGGGTAACCATTATAGGCTGGGATGGGCAGCCAAACGAAAGGGTTTCTGTGACGAGAATACCCACAGACCGGCTGCCTGTGAGTCCTCCACCAGAGGGGGTGTACACAACCGAGGTCTTTATGTATTACTTCTTCAAACCGGGTGGAGGTTATCCCTCAGAACCAATACCTGTGAAGATGCCCAACACCCTGAAACTGTCTCCTGGCACAAGGGTACAACTCTGGTACTACGACGAGTCACCTGAGCCAGGGCCTGACACCAATAAGTGGAAGGTCTTCGGCTGGGGCACTGTGAGTGAGGACGGCAGGCAGATTATACCCGACCCCGGAGTGGGAATACCCAAGTTCTGCTGCGGGGCCACATTTGTTGACAGTGGTGGTCAGGGAAACAACAGCCCTGGTGGTGGATGTGACAATGGTTGCTGTGGTGGTGGAGGTGCTGGTGGTGGAGGGGGCGGTGGCGGTGGAGGTGGAGGAGGAGATGGATTTGGTGCACTCACTACTGGTGGTGATCCTGTGGACCTTTCTACAGGGATGTATCTTCACAGTGTGGTTGACCTCCCCTATCCAGTAGAGATAAGGCGGTATTACCGCTCAATGAACACAGATCTGGGACCCTTTGGATGGGGAACCTCAATAAGTCTCAACCACTTCCTGCTTCAGCAGGGCAATGCCCTCGTCTACATACATCCCATAGGCTGGAGGTACATCCTTTCTCCACGAGGAGACGGCACCTATGAGACCCGTAGTGCCCCTGAGATGGCAGGGGCCGTGGCCTGGGTGGAGCCTGACGGAAGGCGTCTCCTCAGGTTCCGTAACGGCA